>LQAJ01000083.1_pt1 | contig 67051 bp, 78 predicted proteins | sample 1535811 | NCBI WGS metagenome assembly LQAJ01 (sample SAMN04331587, study PRJNA305678) | bioreactor metagenome | isolation source: bioreactor_6 inoculated with Wadden Sea sediment 2nd replicate of a... | place: Germany: Wadden Sea, Janssand Flat
GTTATAAGATCCATATAAAGATCAGAAATTATTACACCCGGGATCATCTGCGATACAGTCAAATCGCTGACAGGCTGGTGCGGAACAATGAGCCCGGCGATTGTTTCTCGGAGAAAAAAAAGGCTGTACTCCAGGCAGGGGATAGGTTCCATGTTCCTTCCCGAAAACCGTTACAAGGCGAAGTAAATGGAGGGAATTCAATTCCTATCCCCAAAAATCAATCTATCTGCCAGAATCTGTTTTTGGAAAAATATCAACGCACTTCAAAAATGGACATACCCCCTTCGATTACAATCTTGGCCCACCCATGAGATAATGGGCGGGGATTTCTCATGGCATCAATCCCCAGGGTGTCAAGTTTCGATGCCACTTCTACCGATTCTTCAGGCATCACACCTCCGGCAAATCCATCATGGGCACTCATCTTTACTATTACCGGGAAATCTTGGCCAACAGCGCCTCTAATTTCTTCATATACCTGATATAAAAATTGGGCACGGTTTTTAACTGATCCGCCATATTAATTTTTACGATAATTCCGTGATTTACTTAGGAACTGATTGATAAGATAACCGTGGGCAGCATGGATCTGAACGGCATGAAATCCCGCCTTTTTTGCCCTTGCAGCGGCTTTTCCGTGATCATTGATAAGCTTATGGATGTGCGCTTTACCCAATTCTTTAACAGGGGGGATTTGATACAGGATCAACAATTGTCGAAGGACCTAAACAAACCTTCTTCTGCGCAAAAAATTCAGGGCCTACGGTTGAACCGCAATGGAGCAGCTGAGCAGCAAGGATACCACCGGCTTGCTCTACCGCCCGGCACATTTGGCTTAATGGCTTGATAACATCGTCATTATGAAGTCCGGTAATATTTTTGTCAGCCTGCCCATCAAGGCTAATATATGCAGCCCCGGCTATTATCATTCCAACGCCTCCAAAGGCAAAATCTGTAATCTTTTCGATCAGCCTTTGCGTGGGCTTACCGTCTTCCATGGAGAGACCTTCTACTGTAGCACTCCGTACCAGGCGATTTTTTATTTCTATTTGACCGATATTCCAGGTTTGAAACATTGTACCCATTTTTGCTATTCCCGCTTTTGGAGATTCATTGTCTATTGTCGATGCCAAACATATCATCTGGATGAGATATTATACGGTGGACTCAATTTCAGGGCAGGTCGTAACTATTCGGAAAACTTCTAAAACTCAGCAATTCAGCAATTATCATACAGACCTGAAAAACCAACGACAATCGTTTGCATTTGAAAAGGAGATGGCAGACACACTTTTGCACAATTACATTTTTTTCCGGCAAAACCGTTTCAGGACATCGGCTTGCACGGCAAAGCCCAAAAAAAACCGTCCGGGTTTGGCCGGAATCTCTGAGATGCAATACGGGACTGGGGTTCTGCCCCGGAGGTGCCCGCTTCCCGGCCGGAAGGCATGCCGGCAAAAATCACTTGCAATCCCGGACCATGGCGGGGTATTAAAGGATTGTCTGCGGCCGGCAAAGACATGAAACTGACGGAAAACCCGAACATTGAGGAGACTCATGAAAACCTTTCGAAAAGAACTGTGGTTCAATGTCCCGACCCGCCGGGCGTTCATCAATATCACCCCGGAGGTGCAGCAGTGCATCGACGAGAGCGGGATCAAGGAAGGACTGGTCCTTGTGAACGCCATGCATATCACCGCCTCGGTGTTCATCAATGACGATGAATCCGGGCTGCACCAGGATTATGACACATGGCTGGAAAAACTGGCCCCCCATGAACCGGTGTCCGGCTACCGTCACAATGTGGGGGAAGACAATGCCGATGCCCACATGAAACGGCAGATCATGGGCCGGGAAAGCGTAGTCGCCGTTACAGACGGTAAACTGGATTTCGGCACCTGGGAACGTATCTTCTACGGGGAATTTGACGGCCGAAGGAAAAAACGGGTTCTCGTCAAAATCATTGGGGAATAGCGGGCACGGGACGTCCAAAACCTTTTATCTCAGGGTTTCCGCCGGCTGACTCGTTCTGGTCCCTGTCGCAGCATTATAAAATTTGCTGTAAATAAGTATCCCAGGTGTCCCATAACAGTCTGCCTGTATGGGTGTTCGGTCCGGGCCTGCCTTCAAACGCCCCCGCAGACAGGTCTGTCCGCTCAAAGGCGTTACGCCCGGCATTGCGAAAGCTAATTCTGCCAACGGCATTGACCCCGATTCTGCGCAACTGATTCAGACAATCGGGATGACGTAACAGGGCCAGCGCTTCCGCAGGTTCCAGCCATGATTCCAGCTGCCTGATACTGTCAGTATGGTGCAGTTTCCATTCGGCAAGTATTCTGGACCGATCAAACGTCTGTTTTTCCCCTTCGGTGTCAGGCAACTGGGAGAGATGCCATTGAAACAAGTGTGGATGATTGACAAGCCTGGTTAACACCCCTGTTTTTTCTGATTGAGGTATTTCAGCCAGTTTCTGCTTGAGCTGAATCAGAATTTGAACCGGTTTTTTTTCTTCAGGGGCACGCAGCAATCCGGTCATTTTAATCCATTTTGTCCGCCTAGTCCCCCACTGAACCATGACAGGGGGATTGACAGGATCAACCCGGCTGAAATCGGTAACAGCCAGAAAAAGAGTTCTTTGCTGAGTGACAGGGAAATGACGGCAAGCGTTGCTCCAAAGAGCGTGTGCCCTGCGTGGTGGCGTATCACTGATTTCCAGCCCAGTGCGCCGTCCTCCCGTGATTGCGGCAGCCACCCGCTGTCTTTTCCTCTGAATATGGAAAAAACGACACCAACCTGGGATACCATCAGAATCGGGGCGTATAACCCTGAAAGCACCGCTTCCAGCAAAGTGCTGAGCGTCAACAGGACCGGTCCGCCGAATCGCAGGCACCGGCGAACATGAACCATGGCGGCAAACCAGCCGAACACTTTCGGTGCAAGCACAATTGCCATTGACACGCCAAATAACCGCAGGGCCCTTTCCGAATCAAATACCGGCCAGGTGGGAAACAAGGATGGATTGGCAAAATACTCCGGACGGACAAACTCCGCCTGAACGGCAATGGCAAGCCCCACAAGAATCAGCGATAACCAGAAAACAGCGCTCAGGTAAGACATGATCCCTGAAAAAAGATGCAGCCGGGTCGGCAGCACTAAGCCTTTTGCAAACATGATACGCATATGCTGCAAATTGCCCTGACACCACCTGCGGTCCCGAACAAGCACATCAATGAGTGATGGCGGTGCCTGTTCAAAAGACGCCTGAATATCGGTATCGAACCGCACGCCCCAGCCGGCCCGACGAAGCAGGGCCGCTTCAATGAAATCGTGACTTAAAACATGCCCGCCAAACGGCGGGTTTCCGGACAGAATCGGAAGGTGGCAGGATTTTGCAAACGCTTCCGTGCGGATGATGGCATTGTGGCCCCAGAAATTGGATGACACCCCATGCCAGCAGGACAACCCCGCCGCATAAACCGGACCAAAGCAGTGATTGGAAAACTGTTGCAGCCGGCCGTAAAGGGTGTTGGCAAAAACTATGGTCGGCAGGGTCTGAATCAGTCCCACCCCGGGGATGCCGCCAGTCGGCGGGACAGTGTCACCACGGATTCCGCACTCATGATGCTGTCGGCATCCAGCACGACCATGGCCCCGTAATCACCGCCCCATCGGTGGACCCAGTCGCCGATATTGCCTGCCTTGCGTTCTTTGTTCTGGTGACGGCGACGGTAATAAACCGGACACCCCGTATCGGAGTTATCGACCAGATCCATGAAGGCATGTTCCTCGGCAATCCAGGCATCGGCCCGGTTGGTGTCACTGAGAATAAAAAACGCAAACCTGCCCGGCGCTTTGGCCAGCAGATCAGACCTCATGGCCGCTATCGCGGCCCGGACACGAACGGGATCTTCATTGTAAACCGGCAGCAGGATCGCGGTTTTAAAGGGTGGTTCCATTTCACGTTGTTTGATTAAACGGGGCTTGAGAAGGACCAGAAAGCCCAGCAATGCCTGTGAAAATGAAAAAGCGATCCAGGTAAAATTAATGCTGAACAGAACCAGAAACACCCACTGTAAGGCGGTGACGGTATCGGTGGTCAGGACCCCATGCATCTCAGTGATGCCGTAAACAGACAGAATTCCTGTGACAGACAGCACAAAGAGCCGGGAAAAAGCGTAAAAAATCCCTGGAAAAAGGGCTGTTGATCGTTTTTGATCCTGGCCCTTTTTCCGACACCCGGTGGCGGGGCATGGAAAGAGGAGATTCCTCAGGCACCGCGCGGTCGGCAGGGTATCTGTTCGTCACTTTCCGGTTCATAGCGGCCAGTCCTGGGAGGTAAGCCGGTAAAGCCAGGTCATGCCGATCGGTTTTTCATTCTGTTTGAGCTGTACACGTAATTCAGCCACATCAGCATTTTTGAGATCGAATGTGATAAATACCCTTGCCCCGCCGATATAGGGATTGGGTTCGATCCGTGTCGATAAAACTGCGCCCGCACTGATCCCTGCATTGATGCCGATACTGCCCACCTCATCCGCTCTCAACGGGCTGTAATCGATGACGATTTCGCTTTTTTTATCAGCAAATAATTTCTGGCCGGCCGCCGAGCGGACAACACGCATTTTTCCCATTTTTTTCGGTATATTATCCGGCCAGGACAGGCGGTATGAATACGCAAACGGCTGGCCTTTTTTCAAGCCCGCCTCTGGTTTCCAGTAGGCAACAATATTGTCGTTGGCTTCAGAATCTGACGGAATCTCAAACAGTTCTATATGACCCTTGCCCCAATCGCCAGACGGTTCAATCCAGGCCGATGGCCGAAGGTGATATTTCGCTTCCAGATCCTGATAATAATCAAACTGCCGATGCCGCTGAATCAGGCCAAATCCTTTCGGGTTTTCTCCCATAAATGCGCTCACCTGCAGTTTGCGCGGATTATTGAGCGGCCGCCAGATCTTTTCACCATTGCCGTTTTCCATCAACAGGCCTTCAGAGTCATGCACGGCAGGGCGGTAATCTGCGATATCGGAACGATCTATTCCGCCGTGCATGAACATCGAAGTCAACGGTGCCATGCCCACATGCTGAACATCCTGCCGTGGAAAAAGGATGACATCGACATCCATCCAGGTGGGTGCACCGGGGTAAATACCAAAACGATACGCCCCTGTGACACTTTTGCTGTCGAGCAATGCATGGACGACAATCGCATCGTGATGTTTCGACGGACGTTCAATCCAGAAGTGTTTGAACAGAGGAAATTCTTCGCCTTTCGGCCCTGCCACATTGATCGCAAGCCCGCGGGCGGACAATCCATATAACTGGCCTTTGGATATGCCGCGGAAGTAACTGGCCCCTGAAAACAATAAACTCATCATTATAGTCACTGCGGTTAATGGGATAATGCAGGCGAAAACCCGCAAATTACCAATTTCCGCCAGAAGTCTGCCGATTGATTCATCCGGCACATTGAATGACGATTCAGAAAGCCCCATCGAAATGGATTGACCATTTTCAACGACATCAATATCAATCAGCTCTTTGTAGAGAAATCCAGGCGCAAACAGTTCTATGGAAAATGGCGTTGGGGTGCTTCCCCAGACTGCCGCATTTTTTTGAAAGTTAATTTTTCGGTAAGTGGAATAGTCTATTTTCGTCAAGGCTTCAGGGATTTTCTGCGGTTCAGCAAAAAGTGACTGGGAGAGTTTCTCCGCTATTTCTACCACAGTTTCGTGGGAGAAGGATTTTTCATCGGCATTTGAAACAACCGCACCGGCACCGGGTATCCTTGACAGGGACAAGACCCATAAAACGAGCCATGCCAAACTTTTTATAAAAAATCGATGGCCAGTCTTTCGCCTGACTTGTGAATCGCAACCCATTATAAAAATACCTTATTGAGAACTTTTTAGATAATTTGACAACCGTTTCATCTGATTTTTCAAAGAAGGCTCCTGTCTGTTTTTTAGAGACTCAATACAATATCACACAAAGTGCCATTCGTCAATTTTTGTCTTTTTATCAATTGAATACATTCGGGCTGAATTCATCATGACCCACCTCCCGCCCCTTGAGGCACTCACCGCGGATGACATCGATGACTGAGGATGGCACTCCAGGGCTTTGACAGAAATGGCTTGACCCGGGTTCCACAAATCTATATATTCCATTTTTATGATATAATATCATTAATAACCTCTTCGCCCCTCCAAAGGAGTGTTAAATGAAAAGATGGCTTTCCCTGCTGATTCTGGCGTTATTATGGCACCCGCCTTTGTTTGCAGACACATCCACGTCCACCCAGGGCACCCCACGGATTTCCATTCCGGATCCCGGTTATCAATTTGAACCGGTCATTGAAGGGGATGTCATCATCCATGAGTTTACCATTGCCAACGACGGAACCGTCCCTCTTGAGATTCTAAAAATTGAGACGGGCTGAGGATGCACCGCAGCCAGCAGCGACCGGCTGATTCTTCCGGGGGAAGAAGGAAAGATCAAGGTGACATTTTCAACACAGGGATATGGCGGCCGGATGATCAAGAAAGTGATCAAAATCCACACCAATGACCCGGATACCAAGATAATGACGGTTTCCATGTCCGGAGAGGTCGGGCTGGTGGCCCGCCTCACACCGGAAATGATCAGTTTGAGAGGCAAACCCGGCGAACCCATTTCCGAAGAGATGAAAATCGTTCCGGCGGCTTCTCCAGATTTCAATATTGTGAATGCAACAGCCAGAAATGGCCGGGATATCGACTTCACCATCGAAAAACAGGGAACCCCGCCGGACAGTTATTTCGTGTTGACGGTTCACAATCAAAAAAGCACGGCCGGCCGGTACTTTGACATCATTGAGCTGGAAACCGACCTGGATCCCCAAAGGGTCATCAAAATCCGGGTGGCCGGGTATATCCAGCCCTGAAAGCAGATAAACTCCATCAGGAATTAAAACAGCAGGCACATTGCCTGCTGTTTTCTTTTTGGATACGCTGCATTTTTTTTATTCCGGAGGTTGACAACAGGCTCTTGTAACTATATATTCAGTTTTAACGATTTATAGGAGCTCAGGCCATGAAAGAATTTATCAAAGTGATGAAAGCCCTGTCTGATCCGGCACGGGTAAAAATCATAAAAAATACTTCAGCACAAAACCATGTGCGTATGTGAAATCCAGACCGCCCTGGACAAAGCCCAGTCCACCACCAGCAAGCACCTCAAAATCCTGGAGGATGCCGGACTGATCACCTATCAGAAAAACGGGCTGTGGGTGAACTACCAGCTGGCGGACGGTACCCAGAGCCCGTTTGCCGCCAGCCTGATCAGCCATCTCCACCACTGGCTGGAAGATGATTCCGACATCCGGGAACTGATCCGGCAGCTGCCCGGCATTGACCGGCATATCATATTGAACCGAAGCTGATGGTTCCATAAAGGAGTCGGCAACAATGAAAGAAAAAACCAAACTGTTCTATCTGGTGGCCCTGTTTCTCATGGCCTATTTCATTCCCTGGGCCCACCCGGTGATCCGGCAATCCGGGCTGGAGGCGTTCATGATGCTCCAGGAATATGCCAGGGAACATGTCTTGACCTGCCTGATCCCGGCGTTTTTCATTGCCGGTGCCATTGCGGTGTTCGTGTCCCAGGCATCGGTGCTCAAATATTTCGGCAATCAGGCTAATAAAATTTTGTCCTATTCCGTGGCATCGGTGTCCGGGACTATCCTGGCGGTCTGCTCCTGCACGGTGCTGCCATTGTTTGCCGGCATCTATACCCGGGGCGCAGGCATCGGCCCGGCCACGGCGTTTCTTTACTCCGGTCCGGCCATCAATGTCCTGGCCATCACCATGACCGCCAAAATCCTGGGATGGCAGCTGGGCCTTGCCCGGGCCATTGGTGCGGTCGTTTTCGCCGTGATCACTGGGCTGCTGATGTCGGTGATCTTCAGAAAAGACGACATGGCCAGAACCGGAGGCCAGATCTATGTCCCGGATGAAGAGGACACGGGCCGGACCCTTTTCCAGGACAGCCTCTATATTCTGACCATGGTGCTGATCCTTGTCTTTGCCGCATTCGCCAGACCGGCCCCGGATGCCACAGGCCTCTGGCCGGCCGTCTTTGCCGCTAAATGGGGGATCACCCTTTTTCTGGTGGCCGTTCTGGGCTGGATGCTCAAGGCCTGGTTCACCAAAGAGGAATGCGTGTCCTGGATTGATGCCACCTGGGGATTCATGAAACAGATCTTCCCGCTGCTGTTTGCCGGGGTGATCGTGGCAGGGTTTCTCCTGGGACGGCCCGGGCACTCTGCATTGATCCCTGAGCAGTACATCCAGACCCTGCTGGGAGGCAACTCGTTGTGGGCCAACCTGTTCGCCTCGGTGGCCGGCGCGTTCATGTATTTTGCCACCCTGACAGAAGTTCCGATTCTCCAGGGCCTTTTGGGTGCCGGCATGGGCAAGGGACCGGCCCTGGCCCTGCTGCTGGCCGGACCGGCTCTGTCATTACCCAACATGCTGGTGATCGGCGGGGTCATGGGTGTAAAAAAAACGGTGGTGTTTTGTGCCATCATCGTTGTGATGTCCACCATTGCCGGCATGATCTATGGTACGTTTGTCGTATAATGTATAATCTGAAATATCACCTTTTAAAGGAGTTGCACCATGGAAATCAAAATACTGGGCCCTGGGTGCCCCAAATGCGAACAGACTCATAAAATTGTAGCGGAAGCCCTGTCCGAAACCGGGATAAACGCTACTATGGAGAAGGTGACTGGTGTTATGGAGATCGCCGGATACGGGGTCTTCGGTACGCCTGCTGTGGTTATTGACGGGGATGTCAAATGCGTGGGCAAGATCCCCAAAAAAGAGGATGTCAAATCCTGGCTGGCAAAGTGAGTCCTGAACCATGAGTTCTGTGCACACCGGCCAACATCTCACAACGACTGTTCGCCAGATGGTTATCATCCTGCTGATTTCCGCGGCATTGGGAACGGCCGTCAACCTTATCCGGCCAGACGGTATCCCTTTTGTCGACTCATGGTCCATGGCGGAAAAACTGAAGACCGATGACGGCGACACCCTGGCCATTCCTCTGGAAGACGCGGCAGCCCTGTTTGCGGAAAACGCCGCGGTTTTCCTGGATGCCCGGTCCCCGGCCGAATATGGCCAGGGGCACATTCAGGGTGCGGTGAATCTGCCCTGGCATGAGGTGGACACCTATTTTGAAACCGTCATCATGACCCTGGATCCGGAAGCCATGATCATCACTTATTGCGATGGGGAAGCCTGTCCATTGAGCCATGATCTGGCACTGTTTCTCCAGAACCTGGGATTCACACAGGTCAAGGTGCTGCTCAACGGCTGGGTCCGGTGGAAGAAACACAATCTGCCCGTTACCGCACCGTCATCCTGACCTATCGGAGGCCCCATGCTGCAAAAAAAACCGCTCATGATGCCATCATCACCACAGGGTATCACCTCACCCGGCTGATCATGGCCGGAGTTTTCATCTATGCCAGCATCGACAAAATCATCCACCCGGACCTGTTTGCTAAAGCTGTGTACAACTATCAGGTGCTGCCGGGATACCTGGTGAACCTGACTTCCCTGTTTCTGCCCTGGCTGGAGCTGGTCCTTGGCACCTGTCTTCTGATCAACCGCTGGTTGGCCGGGGCATCGGTCATGGCAGCCGTGTTGATGGCTTTGTTTGTTGGAATGATTCTGTTCAACCTGGCCCGGGGCCTGGACATCGGCTGCGGATGTTTTTCCATTGGCCCGGGTGATGATCCCGTCACCCTGCTGACCCTGGTACGAGATATGGTACTCTTATGCCTGGCATGGTTCCTGGCCTGTTTGACGTATTACAAAAACATCTGCAGCCGTCAACCCGCATGAGCCTTGCAGGACAGATGAAGTATCCGCAGATACGGCTGAAAAGAGGAATGATGAAAAAGAACCTGGCTGCAATATTGATAATCGTTCTGGCTGTCTGGGGAACCACGGCTTTTGCGGAAGAGGTGTCCCTGGTATCCTATATTTCCAATTTCGGCCACAAGTCCCGCAAAGAGATGAAGATCATCAGCGAACCTCTGGTCAACGGGCCGGAACTGGATAAAGACAAGATCATCGTGACCGCCTGTCCCCACAAAGACCGGACCATTCTGGCCATGGTATATCTGAGGGCCGAAGGCTACAATTCACAGTATCTGGTGGACGGGCTTCCGGGTTTTGCGAAATTTCTGCGGAGAGACACCGCCAAATATTTTTTTGAAAATTCTTGAGGAAAACCGGGGCGGGTGATGGAAGCGGCAACCGATTGCACCCACCCGGTTCCGGAATTGATTCAGGCGTAAACGGGTTCAGGGCCGCTTATGAATTTCAACGGTGATGTGTTCAAAATTATCCACCTTTTTCACAAGATTGTGGTAAAAGGATGGGCCTTTCTCATCTGAGGACCTCAGGCTCAATATCAAGGACTGTGCGTTTTCCGAAATCTGCCAGAGATGAAGGTCTTCAATGGATGTGGTGTCTGATTCAATCAGTTCCCGCAGCCGGTTGACTGTCTCAGATGTGTCTGATTTGTCCAGAAGAAGGCTGCTGGTCTGTTTCAGAAGACCGCTGGCCCATCTTGCTACCACAATGGCTCCCAGGATCCCGACCAGGGGATCTGCCCAGGCCAGTCCGAAAAACTTGGCCGCCAGCAGGGCGATGATGGCCAGGACACTGGTCAGGGCATCTGTAATGACATGGAGATATGCGGCCTTGAGGTTGTGGTCCTCATATCCATGATGATGGCAGGCGGGGTCTGATTGATGATCGTGTGAATGGGAATGGCCGTGGCCATGACTGTGATCCGGCCCCCCGTGACCCAGGATGACTGCTGAAACTATATTGACGGCCAGACCGATAACGGCCACGACAATGGCTTGGTTGAACATGATATGGACCGGATTGATCAGGCGCTCAATGGATTCGAATGCCATAGCAGCCGCTGCGACCAAAAGAAGAATGGCATTGGTGTATCCGCCGAGTACGCCGACCTTTCCGGTACCAAAGCTAAAGGACGGATTGTCCATCTGTTTTCTGGCAAATATATATGCGGCAAGGGTAATAAACAGGGCCAGGGCATGGGTACCCATGTGAATACCGTCGGACAGAAGCGCCATGGAGCCGCTGATAAGGCCGGCAATGATTTCTAGGGCCATGGTGACCAGGGTGATGACAACGACAATCAGGGTAACGGTTTCATTTTTCCGGGAATCAGGGATCGATTTACGGGTGCTGCAGTTATCTGTTCTCACGGTTAAAAACTTTCATTGATTTTTATCAGACTTTGAAAAAAACATTCTGCCTGAGCTGGATCCAAACTGCTGATGACGTCCTGTGCCAGATTCAGATGATAGCAATGGTGTTCCTTGTGGATCTTAAGGCCTTTCTTGGTCAGGACGATATTAAAAGCGCGTCTGTCCTGCGAATCTTTCCGGCGCTGAACATAGCCTGATTTTTCAAGACGATCAATCATGACGGTAAGTGATCCTGTGGTGATACTTAATTTTTCAGCCAAAGGTTTCATCCGGATGGATCCGTCATGACCCACGATCTCTATCGTATGAATCTGCTGGGGAGAGAGGCCTCGTGTCTTGGCGACACCATGCTCCCAGGAAGACATTTTTTCATAAAACTGAATCATGGCTTCGCTGAGTTCTTCTAACTGTTGACAGGTCATAACTTCCTTCAAAAAATGTTTTGAATATCAAACCATAATAATATTTATTTTGATTGTCAAACTAAAATTTTTTTATTTTACACTCGCGAACATCAAATTTCATGAGGAATCTTTCGCCGGCTGCTGAAAACCGTTCTGCAGGAAATGGAAGAAATAAAGAATGTCTGCAAAATTGGCTCAAGATGCCCGGAAAGAGACTGGAAGGCGTGCTCAATGGAAGTGAAACTGCTTCATCAGAACGGAAAATCCCGGAGGCTTTCATGGATGCCCTTGTGCATCTCATACCAGAATTCAACGCGGCCTGGTGTTTGTCTTTGTTGAACAATCGATCCAGTGGTCCAGGTCCGGGTTCTGTATCTTGTCCACGTGTCTTTTGTTTTTCAAAAAAGTATGGACCATGTCAATATTCCGTTCCGATTCCCAGAATACCGAGGCATTGCGGCTGGTGATGCGGCCGGCGGTCAACTGTATGGACGTCAGAAACAGATCTTTCAATCCGTAAAGTTTCTCCATGATGTCGGGCATCAGATCTTCGGCCCAGGCCCGGTGAAACCGGCATATTCCGAGATTGTCCAGAATCAGTTCCTGAATCATGCGATGCGCGTTTTCCCTGCCCAGGTCCCGGGGTGCCATGAAACGGCTGCCATAGTGCATATAGTATTTGCCCATAATGGCCATGGGGGCCAGCACCCCCGGGGTCCAGTACTGGTTGGGAACCATCCAGCCCTGGCGGGCAAATGCCGTGTGAACAAACCGGTCCATGACAGGCTTTCCTTTTTCCCTGGCCAGGCCCCGGGCCAGTTTCCGGGCACCCTTTCTCACTGGAATCTTTCCTTCCGGCCGGACCATTTCATCTAGCAGACACTTTCCAAGTTTTGCATTGTGCTTGGAATCTTCAACCACATCAAAGTCCTGGAAATGCCATTTCGGTGTCATGTCCGCGCCGATATCATCCGGGTCCAGCAGCTTCTCATCCAGGCAGTCCATGAGCCAGGCCAGGACCCCGCCCGCGGCAATGGCATCAAACCCCAGCATATCGGCATGGCCTGCGAGCGTTTCCGCGGCCCGCTGATCAAAGATACCGCACAAGGGTCCCAAGGCCTGATAGGGTTCATAGTCTTTCTTGTAGATTCCGTTCATTTTCTTGCACACGGCCGCACAGGGTTCGCCACAGGTTTCTGCTGTTTTTCCGGATCGTTTCCTCGTTGAACTGTTTCAGGTAATGATCGCGGATAAATTTTTGGTGAAAGGCTTTTCGATCCTCGTCAGTCCAGTAAATTGTGCGGTAATTGAACGCGAAGATATTGCCGGACATGGCGGCATAGTTCACACCGAAGGTACCGCCGGTTTCAACCCCGGGGTCATACCGGTATTTGGTGGTGGCCTCGATGTCCTTTGCGGCCATGCGCTGGTTGTATTTGTCTTCAAACCACTGATCCGCCACTTTGCGTTCACAAAAATCCTCGTCCGTATAGGTCCCGCCATAGATGACCCCGACGATGCCGTGCTCCTGGAAAAGCTTGGAACCGAATCCGCCACGGCCGGCCCAGGTATCCACCGGGGTCAGCTGTCCCTTGCGGACCGGGGCCGAGGCGATGGCTCCGAAATCGGTATGCCGGGAAGCCGGCCCGGTTGCCAGTACCCTAGGATCGGTTTCATACCGGCCGGAAAACTGGATCATGGCCGTTTCCATCACCCCATAGACCCCGCCCCGGCCCTCTGCCCAGATCTCATCGGGGGATACCGGCACCAGTTCCACCTCGATCTCTTCTCCGTGATTCCGGTTCAGATACAGCATGGACGGCTGGTCGGCCCTTCCCAAAATAACCAGCTGATTGATTCCCAGGTTGTCGAACACCAGAGCGGCCCCACCCATGGATGAGATATAGAACCCGTGCCAGCAGGGAGATATGCCGCTAAAGATCAACCGGTTCGATCCCGGAAAAATGGACCCGGCCAGAAGACCGCCGCCGATGGTCAGGCTGCCGTGCTTGAAACTCATGTGAATGCCTAAGTCCACGGGTCCGAAAAAATCTCCCACTGGAAACTTCTTAAGCCGGTAAAACCCGGAGGATGCATCCAGCATCAGCACCTTTAAAAAAGCCTGTTTATCCCTCATTTTTCTGCCTTTATTATCAATCGTGGACCAGCTTGTCATAACTGCTATTCATGGCATCAGCCTTTGAACCAGTGCCGGGTCTGTTTACAGAAACCCACCAGCATCAGCATCACCGGCACCTCGATCAGCACCCCCACCACGGTGGCCAGGGCCGCGCCGGACGACAGCCCGAACAGCATGCAGAGGTGGCAATGGCCACCTCAAAATGGTTGGACGCCCCGATCATGGCGGCCGGGGCCGCATCTTCGTAGGTGAATTTCAGGAACACGGCCCCGGCATACCCCAGGGCAAAAATCAGGATGGTCTGGATAAACAAAGGAACCGCGATCCACAAAATGGTCAATGGATTGGCCGTGATGACATCCCCCTTGAAACTGAACAGGAGCACCAGCGTCACCAGCAGGGCTGTGATGGTCACCGGGGTCAGGACCTCCAGAAATCTTTCCTTAAACCATGATTCCCCTTTGGCCTTGATCATCCAGATTCTGGAAAAATAGCCCGCCACTAGTGGCAGTGTCACATAGATCCCCACGGACAGGAGCAGGGCCTGCCAAGGGATGGGCAACTTGCCCACACCCAGCAGAAATCCACCCAAAACCCCGTACAGCACCAGCATGGTCAAAGAATTGATGGCCACCATCACCAGGTCAATCCGTCATTGCCCCGGGACAGATACCCCCACACCAGGACCATGGCCGTACACGGCGCGATGCCCAGCAGAATGCATCCGGCCAGATAGCTTCGCCACAGCGGGATTTGGAGCATCTTCACCCCTTCATGCACCACCACCACCCCGTCCCCGTGGGTGGCCCCCACCGGCAGGTCAAGGCCGAAGGGGATTTTCACCAGATCCATGACGTCCGGGCCGATAAACCCTTTGAATGCGATCCCCAGAAAAAAGATGGAGATGGCATACATGGTAAAGGGCTTGATACACCAGTTGATGAACAGGGTCCAGAACACGGGTTTGCCGCTTTTTCTCGCCCGGATCACCGAGGCGAAATCGATCTTCACCATGATGGGATACATCATGAAAAAAAGGCAGACTGCAATGGGAATGGACACCACGGGCGCGCCGTTGACGGTAATGGCCATGCCGTCCAGGGCACCGGCCAGTCCGGGCGCTATTTTTCCAAGAAGAATGCCGCCGATTATGCAGAGCCCGACCCAGACGGTCAGGTACCGCTCAAACACACTGGTCAATCTCCGATCACTGTCAGCAGGCGAACTCATGGATGATTTTTCCCCTTTTTCAGACTTGTTCAATTCTTCTGTTTCTATAACAAGACATTATCCGGCAGTTTTTCCACAAACGCCCGGATCTCATCCCTGACTTTCCGGTAGCAGTCCAGCTGGGCGGTTTCATCTCCGCCATTTCGGGCCAGTTCCTTTGCCAGGGCCGGGGAATCTGCAAATCCCTGGTGGACCTTTTTACCGGGCAGCGGAAAATAGGGGCAGGTTTCTTTTGCATGGTCACACACCGTGATCACCACATCCATTTGGCTGTCCTGAAACTCTTTGACATGTTTGGACCGGTGATGGGAGATATCCACCCCGGCCTCTCTCATCACCGCCACCGCCATTGGGTCCACGCCATGGGTCTCCACACCTGCGGAAAACACCTCGATCACATCATTTTCAGGTGCCGGGTCCATCCTTCGGCCATCTGGCTGCGGCACGCATTTCCCGTACACAGAAACAATATTTTCAATTTCCGATCACCCATCTGCCCTCTCCTTTTGGGGTGCCGGGCAGCAGGCCTCGCCCCGCTTCTGCCGGCAAAGATCTTCTTTGTCCATCGCCATGATCCGGTCAAGAGCCGAAAGATCGGTCAACATCTGGTCAGATGACTGGACCCGGGGCAGCAGCCAGCCCAGAATGTCATTCATTCCATCACAGTTTTCATTGAGGGCGAAATAGACCCACCGGGATTCCTTCCGGCTCTTGAGCAGTCCAGCCGTGACCAGAATACTGAGGTGTCTTGAGGCTGTGGCACCGGTGACATGCAGCAGTTCCGTAATCTGGCAGGCACACAGTTCTTCATACCGGGCCAACGCCCCGAAAATCCTGAGTCGGTTCCGGTCGGCCAGGGCTTTGAGTTTCAAAAGAGTTTTGTCCATTTTACTTTTTGGCTTGCCGGGCGGTATATCTATATAATTAGCTAAACAACTAAATTATATATTTGTCCACGGTCAATGCAAAATTGCCTGTCAAGCCATATTAAAAAATGACAGGAACCACCGGAGAAATTCTCATCATGCCAGAAACCCCCTGGATTCATCCCCTGTCAAATCAAGGTGATATTCTAAAACACGCTTTCATCCAGGATCAGTGATATCAGGGAAATCATCCCCACCAGTTCCCCTTTGTCCTCCACCGGTGCCCGGCGGATACCGGCCCGGTAGATAAGCCTGACCGCATAGCGGATATCCATGTTAGCAGGGACGGTAATCACCGGTTTGGTCATCACTTCATACACATTCACCTCATCCAGAGACCGGCCAGGCAAAATCGCCCCTTTGACAATATCCTGAGATACCAGGATACCCCAGGCATCGTCCTCATGCCGTTTGTCCACCAGAAGAGAAACCACGTTGTTTTCCTTCATTTTTTTAACTGCCTCCCGGGTGGTGGCCATGCCGTCGATGGAGACGATTCCTTTGCGCATCACATCCCTGACGCGAATGATTTCAGGTTTATCCGGTTCCATAAATTGCCTTTCTTAAAAAAAGTGTCGTCATTTAACAAAACAATTACATGGTTCAGCCCTTACAGATAACTGTCCCTGGCTTTTTGTTTAAACTTTTCAATCTGGCTTTCCAGGCCTACCACATGCTCCACCGGCAATATGAACGCGACACCGGTGCCGGGCTTGCCGAATTCCCCGGTTGTTTTGATGACGGCCAACAGTTTCTCAGCCACATGTTCTTCCGCCAGAAGCATGATGATATCGGTCTGTGCTTCCAGGGTCAGGCCGAAAAAGGTTTTTGCCTCTTTGATGCCGGTTCCTCTGGCGGGAATGATGGTGGCGCCTGTGGCGCCTTCTTTTTTAACGGCATCGACAATCTTGTCGGTAATTTCTGGTTTTACCGTGGATAAAATGAGTTTAAACCGCATAGGTTTTCTCCGCTGTTCTGGTTTTACGGTGGGTCATCCATAGGGCCAGCCGGGCATATCCCAGCACTGAAATAATGGGAAACAGGCTGGCAAAGGCAATGAGGCCGAATCCGTCCAAGGCGGGATTTCGGCCGGGCACAGTGGATGCCAGGCCAAGGCCCAGGGCCGCCACCAGGGGTACGGTCACGGTGGAGGTGGTGACTCCGCCGGAATCATACGCCAGTGAAATGATGTTTTTCGGGGAGACCAGGGTCAGTAAAATCACCATGACATATCCCACGAGAATATACAGATAAAGCGGGGTGCCCGTAACAATGCGGAACGTGCCGAGGCTGATGCCCACCGCCACACCGATGGCGACGGTAATCCGCAGGCCCCACTGACTGATGGTGCCCATGGACACTTCACTGGCCTTGTAAGCCACAGCGATCAGCGACGGTTCGGCAATGGTGGTGGCAAATCCGATCATGGCGGCAAACAGATACACCCATCCATAGGCGGTCCAGTCGGCCATTAGGGGCGGATCGGGGATACCGTAAATAAACACCGGATCCGACAGCTGGGCCGCCATGATTTTCCCCAGGGGAAACAAAGCTTTTTCAAGACCTGCCAGGAACAGGGCCAGCCCGATCACCACATACACTGCGCCCACCAGCACACGCCGCAGGTGGGGTATGGGTTGACGTAGGACCAGGAGCTGAAATCCCCCGATCAACAGGATGATCGGCATAACATCTCTCCCGGTGGCTGCCAGTATTTTCATAAAATCCATCAAAAATTCCAAACAGACGGCCCTCCTTTTGTCAGTTGAAAATCAGCAACCCGTATCCCATAACAAAAATCATGGGCAGCAGCGAGGCGAAGGCGATAAGTCCAAATCCGTCCAGCAAGGGGCTTCTGCCCCGGATGGAGGAGGCCAAACCCACGCCCAGGGCTGCCACCAGAGGCACGGTAATGGTGGAAGTGGTCACCCCGCCGGCATCATAGGCAATACCGATGATCTCTTCCGGGGCGACAATGGTCATGAGCATCACCACCACATATCCGCCGATGATCAAGTAATGGATGGGCCAGCCCTTGAGGATGCGAACGACCCCCACAAGGATGGCCAGTCCCACGGAAACCGCCACACTGATACGAAGCCCTAAGGCATAGGTGTTCAAAGATTGTTGATCCGGATCGATCAGCCCGCCTTTTCCGGCGATATCGGCAGCTTCGGCTGCCACGGCAATCAGGGCCGGCTCGGCAATGGTGGTGGAAAACCCCAGAGCAAAGGCAAACACCAGCAGCCAGAACAGGCTGCCTTTTCTGGCCAGCGCATACGCCATGGCTTCGCCAATGGGAAAAAGGCCCATTTCAAGGCCCTGGACAAACAGAACCAGCCCCGCCACCACCAGCAGCGCCCCGAAAATCACCTCGCCCAGCTGGGGCAGGGGTTGCCCGATGACGACAATCTGAAAAAAAACGATCACCAGAATGATGGGAAGCAGATCCATCAACGCGGTCTTTATCTTCTGAAGAATAAAGGTAAAAATCTTCATGGTGTCATGCCGGTGCCCGATGTCGATCCTGGTTCGGTTATCATTTATCCTGTCAGACAGCCGGCCGGAGGTATCGGTTTTAGAAGTCTGCAGCGTCTGGTTGTCCTTTTTATCCTAAGGGCCGGCACTTTTTTTGTCAAGGCATTATCATTATTGTGAAACAGTGTCATGGTTGGGACGAAGACATTTTTATAAAAATTATTGAATCCGGATGGAATAGAGGTTGCGGCAGCTTTCCCGCTTATTTCACACTGCCGAACCACAGCCCCAAAACACTCATTGCGAGCCCGCCCAGATTGTTCACCAGAATATTCACCATTGCCAGAACTCTCATGCCGGACTGGCCCGCAGCAACGGTTTCCATGGAAAACGCGGAAAAGGTTGTCAATGCGCCTAAAAAGCCGGTGATCAGCAGCAGGCGCATGTCAGGGGTCAACAGCCTCACCCGGTCCGACAGTCCGAACATCAGCCCAATCAGAAAACATCCCGCCATATTGACGGCCAGTGTGCCCCATGGGAACCGGGTGCCGAACAGATTGATCGTCAGAAGGCTGATGCCGTACCGGCTTGCCGCCCCCAGACTGCCGCCCAGCATGACCCAGAGCAGTTTTTCCATTTTTAATATGGCCCTTTCTTTTTAGTGCAGATGAAGGTTGATTTCTCTTTATCAATCCAGATGCGGCACCAGGGAAACAGCAAGAAATCCCGTTTGAAGTGTGTGGCCCTGCTTCCGGTTTTCATTGTTTCCACCGGTTGAAGTCTTGTCATGGGAGGATTCAATAAAATAATTGCCATCACTTGTCAATGACTGCTTCTACCACGATTATATACATTTCGTGATGACAGCCGGATGTATCGACGCAGGCAGGAGGGCCAGACGGTTTATGGCGGAATCAGTATTGAAAACCGCAGGTAAATGCCCTATGCTTCTATCATGAATGTTAGGGTTCAGACAGATGGGCCAGTTACTGCCGTACAAAAGAAGAAAAGATTGAAACTGATCCTTCCCTTTTTCAGGCAGTACAGAATCCAGATCTTTTTAGGCATGGTGTGCATGATCATTGTGGACGGCACCCAGCTCATCGTGCCCCAGGTGATCCGGTCCGTGGTGGACACCCTTGATGCAGGCAGTCTGGACCGGGGAATGCTGATCCGTCAGTGCGTGTTCATCCTGGGCCTGGGCATGCTCATGGCAGTGTTGCGCTATGCTTGGCGCATTCTTCTGATGGGCAGTGCCAGAAACCTGGAAAAAGGGATTCGAGACCAGCTCTACGCCCATATCATGGCATTGGATCCGGCATTTTTTGACCGGGTGAATACCGGGGACATCATGGCCCATGCCACCTCAGACATCAACCATGTGCGCATGGCCTTCGGATTCGGGATTATCGTTCTGGTGGATACGGTGCTTTTGGGCGGCGCCATTCTGGCCATCATGATCTGGACTCACCCCAAACTCACGGCCATGGCCATGATCCCCATGCCGGCCCTTGTCTTCTTCACACGGCACCTAGGCAAAAAAATGCATGACTTTCACACCACTGCCCAGGAATCGTTTTCCCGTCTCACTGAAATGATCCGGGAAAGTTTTTTCGGTATCCGGATCATCAAAGTGTTCAATTTTGAAACCCTGGTCATCAACCGCGTGGGGCTTGCCGCCACTGATTATTTTCAAAAAAACCTAAAGCGGGCCGTGGTCACGGCCCTGCTTAGGCCTCTGCTTGGATTTTTCTTCAACATCTCGTCTCTGATTATTCTTTTTTACGGCGGATTTCTGGTGATGCACAACACCCTGAGCCCCGGAGAACTGGTGGCATTTCTCCAGTATCTGGGCCTGCTGGCCTGGCCGGTCATTGCCATCGGGTGGATGACCAACCTCTTCCAGCGGGGCCTGTCCTCTTTGCACCGCATCAACGCGCTGCTGGAATCCAAGCCCGGGATCATCTGCCCCAAAAACCCGGTCCCCATGCCGAGACACATCCGTCATTTCCGCTTCAACCGGACCGGTTTTACCTATGACGGCCACGCTCCCATATTAGCGGACATCTGCCTGGAAATTCCGGTAGGCAAGCGGTTGGGGATCACCGGCCCGCCCGGGTCCGGCAAAACCACGCTGGCATATCTGATGACGCGGCTGTATGATCCCTCCCAAGGCGATATCCGGGTGAACGACATTTCCACCACGGACATGGACCCGGAAATACTGCGATCCCGCATCGCTTTCATGCCCCAGGAACCGTTTCTGTTTTCTACCACCCTTAAAGACAATATTCTGATGGGGCGGGATATGGCAGAAGCCGATCTGGAAAAGATAATCCGGATCTGCGATCTTTCCGATACCATTGAGGCCATGCCCCTGAAACTGGAAACCCTTGTGGGGGAACGGGGCGTGACGTTGTCCGGAGGCCAGAAACAGCGGCTGGCCCTGGCCCGGGCCTGGTGGAGAACAAACCTGTGCTGATCCTGGACGATCCGGTGAGCCAGCTGGACACCCAGACCGCACGACGGGTGATCAACGGTATTCACCGCTTTACAGTGAATCGCACCTGCATCATTATCTCGCACCGGTTGTCTGCGCTGGCCGACTGCGATTTCATCCATATCCTGGAAAACGGCCGGATCCAGGCAAGCGGTGCCCATGCCCGGCTGCTTGAAAAAAGCCGGTACTACCGGCATGCCTTTGAAGTGCAGCAGTTTGAGGAGACCTGATGACCCGTGAGGAAAAAGAAATCCGTCTGGCAGACCTGGTTCTGGCCAAAGCGCTGTGGCCCTATATCCAGCCCTATGCCTGGATGCTGATGGTGTCTACCCTGCTGGTGTTTGCCGGTATTTTCTTTGAGCTGTCCATCCCGCTGCTCATCCAGAAAGGCCTGGACGGATTTATCCTTTCATCCGGCCAGGATACAAAAGAGGCCTTTTTTCTGGGGCTGCATTTGGAAGAGTTCCGGTCATTCGGTCTTTTTTTCAGTCTGATGATACTGGCGGCTTTTGTGATTGATTTTACCCAGACCCTGTTTCTGGAATACAGCGGTCAGAAAATCATTTTAAACTTGCGATGGAAACTGTTCGCACACATGACCGGCCTGCCGGTGGCCTATTATGACAAAAATGCGTCAGGCCGGCTGGTGGCCCGGGTGGCCGGGGATATTGAGAACATGAACGAGATGTTCACCAGTGTGCTGGTGTTCATCTTCAAGGACCTGGTGCTCATGGCAGCCATTTTTGTCATGCTGGCACGGCTCAATGCCGGACTGACAATTTATCTGTTTATGCTGGTGCCGGTGATCCTGGTGAGTGTGGCCGGATTTTCCCGACGGGTGCGCAGTGCGTTCCGGACCATCCGGCAGAAAATCGGGGAAATCAACCACAGCTTTTCCGAAGGCATCTCCGGCATTCGGGCCATCCAGACGACCGGAAGCGCGTCCGCGTTTATCAGACGGTTCCGTCATCTCAACGCGGCCCATTATGACGCTGCCATGTTCCAGATACGAATTTTTGCCGTTTTCATGCCCTTTATCGGGTTATTGGGTATCGTCAGCACGGCCATCATTCTATGGGCCGGCGGACTGAAGGTCACGGCCCATGAGATGACCATTGGCGAGCTGGTGGCGTTTCTCACTTATATGAAGCTGTTTTTCAGGCCGTTGCGGGAACTGTCGGAAAAATTCAACCTGCTCCAGAATGCCCTGGCATCGGCGGAACGGATCATCACGGTCCTGGAACGGCCAGGAGACCGTCAGCGTCTTACACGCAGCCGGTCCCGGCTCGACGATATCGGCCGCCTGGCATTCGAGCATGTGGATTTTTCATATGACGGAGAAACCCTTGTGCTCAAAGATATCAATTTTTCACTTGAAAAAGGGAAATCCATCGGCATCGTGGGCCAGACCGGGTCCGGAAAGACCTCCATCATCAATCTGGTTACCGGGTTCTACCGGCCGACTGCCGGCCGTATCCGGATCAACGGCCATCCCCAAGAATCGATCAACATCATGGATATCCGGCAGAAAACCGCCCTGGTCATGCAGGACCCGGTCCTGTTTTCAGGAACGGTGAAAGACAATATCTGCCCGCCGGAACACCCTCTGGATGCCCCTGCCCTGAAAAAAGTGCTGGAACAAGCCAACTGCGGATTTCTGTATGACAAATTCAAGGGACCGGAAACCCTTCTCAAGGAAGGGGGCCGGCCCCTTTCCTCCGGGGAAAAACAGCTGGTGTGCATTGCCCGGGCCTTTGCCTGCGACCCGGACCTGATTATTTTCGACGAAGCCACTTCTTACATGGATTCCGGGTCGGAGCAGGCCGTGCATGAGGCCATGAACCGACTCATGCAGGGACGGATCTCCATCATCATCGCCCACCGCCTGTCCACGATCCGGCACTGCGGCCACATCCTTCTGCTCAGAGGCGGCCGGATCCGGGAGCAGGGAAACCATTCGGAACTGTTGAATGCCAAAGGCGAGTACTGGCATCTCCTGGAAAAAGAAACCCTGAAATCATGATTATATATTACGACGGACCGGCGGTCTTCAGGGTAATGGTGAAACAGGTTCCCTCCCTTCGGTGGAATCCACGTACGTCTTTCCGCCGTGTTCCTTGATGATGCCGTAAACCACGGACAACCCCAGCCCCACCCTTTTGCCTTTTTTCTTGGTGGAAAAAAGGGTTCGAATATTTTGGAAATATTCACATTGGATATGCCGGCACCGGTGTCTTTAATCTGAATTTTCACCGCCTGTCTGTCCGGCGTACTGAACGTTTTCAGGGTGAGCCATTTTCTGGGGGCCTGGGCCATGCTTTCAACAGCATTGGAGATCAGGTTCATGATCACCTGATGAATCTGATCTTCTGAACCTTTAATCAGGGGCAGACCCTGTTCCAGGTCCTCAATGACCCGGATCTTGCGGATGTGCATCAGATTGGCATTAAGCATCAGGGCCTGATTCATGATTTCATTGACATCGAACCGGGTGACCTCGATCTTTGACTGCCGGGCAAAAGCCAGCAGGTTGCCGGTAATGCGGGTGACCCGCCGGGTTTCCGCTTCCATCAGATCCAGGTACCGGGAAAACAGATCCAGCTGAGACTCGCTGACCGCATCCTCCTTGAGTATCCGCTTACACAGCAACACCAAATTCAGAATACCCGCCACTGGGTTGTTGATCTCATGAACCACCGATGAGGACAGCTTGCCCAAAGACGACATCTTGTCCTGATGCAGCAGCTTTTCATGGGATTCCCTCAGCTGCCGGGTCCGCTGTTCGACCATTTTCTGCAAATGTTCCCGGTTTTTTTCCTCATCAGCCTTGCGCTGAGTGATATCCCGGCTGATCTCAATGAATTTGTGAATTTTTCCTTTTTTCCCCCAGATGGGAAAGATGGTCAGTTCCGTGTACCAGGTCTTTCCCTTCTGATCCACCCGGGAGAGTTCCACCTGGCAGTGACGGCGTTTCTGGATCACCTGATCCAGGGGGCATTTCTCATGGCAGTTGGAGCTTTTCCGGGTCACGCGCTGGAACACCTCATAGCAGGGTCGGTCGATCACCTCATGGCGGCGGTACCCCATTCGCTTTAAGAACACGTCATTCACCTCCAGGATCTTCTGGTCCGGAGAGATGATAAGAATAAAATCCCGGATGCCGTTGAGAATGGTTTTGAATTCATTTTGGGGAATGCCGGTCATAACCCCCCCCTTTGTCGATTCAACCAGCCTATGGAAACGATCTTTTTTTCTATCACAGGCAGACTTAAAAACACAAGCTCAAGTTCCGAAGCTTCACGGGAAATCCATCCATTCCAATCCGCATTCCATGAACGGGTGGACCTTGGCAGGGTTTTAAGCCCGCCAGATAGGTTGTGGTATATTTCCACAACGATGTCTTAAAATCCAACAATCATTCGAACCGTGCTGCCCGCTGGAAAATGAATCATTTTTTCTCTTTCCGGGACAGGTCATTGTAGAAAAACCCCCCAATGAGCAAGTACGGCCGTTCAAAAAAGTGTTTCAGGCAGAACACTCGAAAAGCCTTCCCGGCCGACGATTCCCGGCTTTCAACCTTTTTTCCTGACCCTGGTACCCTTTTGCTCCTTGTATTGTCAACGGCAAAAAACAATGACCACCCGACACCAAGGAGGTATGCCATGACAACCACAGCCACAAGACCTGTTTCAAAAAAGGCGGTTTCAAAAACCAACCCGGTCTGGAAAAGTCACAAAGACACCTCTTTCCGTCCCTGTATCTGGATGCAGGCCGGCGTCGCAGGCAAAAAAACCTGCAACCAGTATTATGACTGCACCGGTTGCCGGTATGATGCGGCCATGGAAAAGAGGGCGGCCACAGGAAAACATTTTTCCTGGCAGGAGGCCATGCGGCAGCAGCCGGGCACCCAACGTATCTGCCGCCATGCCATGACCGGGCGGGCCGACATGCGCACCTGTCCCATGAATTACAACTGTGACCGGTGTGAATTTGACCAGATGTTCGAAGATACCCTGATCCATACCCGGGGTCATGACTCTTCAGCCTTGACCCGGGTAAAAGGGTTCGACCTGGCCACCGACTATTATTTTTATTCAGGCCACACCTGGGCCGCCATTGACAGCGGCGGTGTGATCCGGGTGGGTATGGACGATTTCTCCTTCAAGGTTCTGGGGGGACCCGACAAATTCGAGCTGCCTGTGGTGGGGCAGGAACTGAACCGCGCAGAGCCCGGCTGGGGGATCCGGAGAAAAGACCATCAGGCCGACATCCGGTCGCCGGTCAACGGGGTGATCACCCGGGTCAACGAGACGGCCAGGACCCGCCCCGGCCTGTCCCGGAATCATCCTTACGGAGACGGGTGGCTGTTCACGGTGCACAATGCCGACATCCAGGGAGCGGTCAAAGACCTGATGGATGAAGAAAAAAATGTTCCCTGGCTGGACAGAGAAATCATCACTCTTGAAGCCATGATCGAAGAGATCACCGGGCCCTTGGCCACGGACGGCGGTGTGCTCAAACCGGATGTCTTTGCCGGCCTGCCGGCCCTGGGATGGGACCGGCTGACCCGGACTTTTCTGTAATCCATTGTTTTTGAGGGGGTATCCCGTGGAATCATTGAAAACTTCCCAGGGGACCACCCTCCAGTGCCTGTGGATGCAGGCCGGGGTGGTCCAAAAAAAATTTTGTCACACCGATTATGACTGCACTGCCTGCCGATTTGACCGGGCCTTGAACCGGGTGTGCCGCCAGAACCGGGAACACATGGAACAAGGCATTACTCCGCCTGGGAAGAGAGGCGCACTGAAGTTCTGGAGAGGCCAGTTCAAAACACGGCCCGTGTCACACCGTCCCTGTATCCACCACATGAAGGGGAAAATTTCCTTTCGCACCTGCCCCAGAGCCTATCATTGCACGGATTGTGAATTTGACCAGTATTTTGACGACCATTTCAAAGTCCACACTGTGATTCAGCCCATGGATTTTCAAATCGTGCACGGTGTGATGCTGCCGGCAGGATATTACCTGTCCGCCGGTCATACCTGGGCCAGAATCGAGGACCGAGACCGGGTGCGCATGGGCATTGATGATTTCGCAGCCCGTCTTCTGGGAGGAGTTGACGCAGTTTCTACCCCGCTGATGGGACAGACGGTCCGGCAGGGCCGTGCAGGGTTCACGGTGTTCAAAAAGGCTTGTCCGGTCCGGTTTTCATCAGCGGCAACCGGAGTTGTCATCCAGGTCAACCCGGCCATTGGCAAAGATCCGGGCCGGATCACCGCTGCTCCCTATTCCGAAGGATGGATCTGCATGGTGCACTGCCCGAACCTGAGAAAGGACCTAAAACAGCTGATGTTCATGGAGGAAGGGATCTCTTTCATGGCCGCCCAGGTCAGAAAGCTCCATGGCCTGCTGGAGGAATCCACCCGAATGAAAGCGGCGGACGGCGGGGACCCTGTATACGGCATCCTGGACCATGTACCGGCAGCGCTCCGGGACCGGCTGGTCCACACTTTCATGAATTCAGGGCATTGATGCTGTCGGCCAGCAGAATACTGCAATACCGGCAGAAACGCGTCAGTTTCCGGTCCACATCCTCAATTTTCCGGCAGTAGTGCATGATGCACTGAGGGTCTTCACAATGGCGCAGATCAAAGGTATGGCCCAGCTCATGGACCGCTTCCTTGGCAATCCGCTCAATGATGCCCGCCATTCCGACGGATTCAGGGGGTGTCATCAGCCGGGCCGTGGAGATGACTGCGGCTTTTCCTCCCAGTTGGGCTTCTCCGTACACATGGGTGAGAATGGGGATGAACAGGTCTTTCCGGGTGACTGCCACCACCTTCAGACACTCCGGTGGCGAAGATAGGGCCAGCTTTCCAGGACCCGGGTGGAAAATACTGGTCCCGCTTCACATCATAGGCAAACTCGATGTCCGTCAGCAGAGGCTGGATCCGGGTATTCCGTCTGAACACGGTTTCGACCTTCCGGGCCACCGCCACGGTGATATCTTCGGCAATCCGGCCCACCGGAGACACCACAATCAGATCCGTTGATGATTTCATGAACCGGATGCCTGTCAGTCGGATTTTAAATCATACCGCTTGATCTTGTTGTACAGGGTGGAACGGTCGATTCCCAGAATACCGGCCGCTCTGGAGATGTGCCACCCGGTCCGGCTCAGGATGGCCTGGATATGCTGTTTTTCCACCGCCTGCAGCGACACCGCGCCCGAGGGAGCCACGGGGTCCCGGGATGCACCGATGGGCAGGTCCCGGGAACCGATGGTGCTGGTTTTACACACCACCACGGCCCGCTCGATGGCATTGGACAGTTCCCTGACGTTTCCCGGCCAGTGATAGAGCATCAGTTCATCCATGGCGTCCCGGCTGATGCGCGCTACTTCCCGGTTCACCTCCCGGATGAATTTATCCAGAAAATGGGTGGCTAGCAGCGGGATGTCTTCTTTTCGTTCACGCAGCGGCGGCATGGTCAGGGAAATGACATTGAGCCGGTAAAACAAATCCTCTCTGAAACGCCGGTCGGCAATGGCCTGGGTCAGATCAGCATGGGTGGCTGCAATCACCCGGAAATCAGCGGTGAGGGGCTGGGTGCCGCCCACCCGGTAGAAAACCCTGTCTTCCAGCACTTGGAGCAGATCGATCTGCATGCGCATGGATATTTCGCCGATTTCATCCAGAAACAGGGTCCCTCCGGAGGCCATTTCCAGTCGGCCTTTTCTAGTTTCCCTGGCATCGGTGAACGCCCCTTTCTGATGCCCGAACAGCTCGCTTTCCATGATATGTCTGGGAATGGCTCCGCAGTTGACCGCCACGAACGGACCTTCCGCCACCCGGCTGGACGAATGGATGGCCTTGGCGGCAAGGCCCTTGCCGGTGCCGGTTTCACCGGTGATCAGCACCGTGCTTTCCGTATCCTGAATATCCTGAATCAGCTTGAAGACCTGCTGCATGGCGGCAGACTGGCCGATCATGCTGTCGAACCGGGTCTGTTCCTCAAACACTTCTTTCAAGAACGCATGCTCTTTGACTTTTTTCCGGTGTTCCACCAGCTTCTGGATCATTACCCCTAATTCATCCGGGTCAAAAGGTTTAAGCAGGTAATCGTGGGCATGGGATTTCATGGCCTGGACCGCCGACTGAATGGAGCCGTAGGCCTGATCATGATCACATCAATGTCCGGATACTGCTCCTTGACATAAGACAGCACCTCCATACCGCTGATACCGTCCAGCTGGATATCCAGCAGGATAATGTCGAATCCCTGTGTTTTAAGCCGCTCGAGGGCCTCTTCACCGCTGGGAACGGTGTTCACGTGAAAACCGTCCCGCTTGAGCCAGCCTGCCAGAGATTCCCGAATCACCAATTCGTCATCCACCACCAGAATTCTGGCCTGGGCCATATCTGCCTCCTTTGTTTTCTTGCCCTGCAGGTCCGAGACTGCGGAGAACCGGAGGTTTCAACCGCCCCGGTGCCGGACTGTCAACGGATTTTCACCAGCATATCTTTTGAATGACGTCGCCGGGGAGGCTGTTTGTCTGCCCGGTATCCCAGGGCCACCAGCACCACTACTTCAAGCTCCTGGGTATCAATTTCCAGAATCTGCTCCACCCGGTCCTTTTCAAATCCCTCCATGGGGCAGGAATCTATACCCATGGACGCGGCAGTCGTCATGATATTGGCCAGCGCGATATAACACTGCTTGCTGCACCAGGCATACAGGCTCATCCGGGGCAGCACCTCTGTTTCCATATGATGTCGGTATTTTTCGATATATGCGGCGGTGGCATCCCCGTCCAACCCCCTGCGGCCAAAGCTTTCAGCCACATATGGGTGGTCCAAAGCCACCTGTGCCGGTCTGGCCAGGATCACGATCACATGACTGCTGTCGGTGACCTGGGGCTGATTCCAGCAGGCCGGACGAAGCTTTTCCCGGATATCCGGCGATTTCAGCACCAAAAACCGCCATGCCTCCATACCGAAAGAAGAGGGAGACAGTACTGCGGCCTTGAGGATCATATCCAAATCCGGGTCGGTGATCTTTCGGGACGGATCGAATTTCTTGCAGGCGTGACGGAAGTTCAGGGCATCGATGACGGCGTTCATGGCAATACCTCCTTCTGATGTCTGAATGGGTCAGGACACACCGATTAGTTCGGACAAAAGACACCCGTGGTTTCAAAAAACCCGATTGTCATATCACCCTTTGGCGAACAACGCTTTGACGATATGGGATACCATGGCCGGGTTTTCCTTGAGCCGACGGGTGGAATACCCGAACCAGTGTTCCCCGAAAGGCACATACACCCGCACCTTGTGGCCGGCATCCGCCAGGTCCTGCCGCTGTTTGGGCGTCACCCCGTACAGCATCTGGAACTCATACCGGTCTTTGGGGATGTTGTATTTCTTTATCAAATTCAGCGCGCCCTCGATCAGGGGTTTGTCATGGGTGGCAATGCCCGGGTAGATATTGTTCTGGAACATGAATTCCAGATCTTCCAGATAGTGGGCGTTGATCTCATCGTATTTTTTATAGGCAATGGAGGGCGGTTCCACATAGATACCCTTGCACAGACGGAAATTCAGATCCGCTTCCCCGGATTTCAGATCCAGCATGGCCTCGATATCGGAACGGGTCCGTTTCAGATATGCCTGAAGCACCAGTCCGACGTTTTTGGGGAACTCGGCCTTAATCCGCCTGAAAATTGCGATGGTATCATCCACGGTGGGTGAGTTTTCCATGTCGATGCGTACAAAATTCCCATGCCCGGCCGCTGTGGCGACAATATCCCGCATATGGTCAAAGCAGGTCTGTTTGTCCAGAAGAAGGCCGAACATGGTGGGCTTGATGGAATAATTTCCCTGAACGTCGGTGGCTTCCATCGTGTTGATCAGATTGATGTACTGATCCCGGTTCTCTTTGGCCTGATCCATGTTTTCAATGAATTCACCCAGAATGTCCAGGGTGACCAGGGTATTGTTCCGGTTCAGCTCCAGAGCGGCTTCCAGGGCCTGTTCGGTTGTTTTTCCGGCAATATACTCTTTTGAAAACTGCCAGACCAGCTTTTCCGGCATATGGGGAAGAATCTGACTGATAACTTTATTTATCATGATAATCAAACTCCTTGTGGTTGTTTTTCAGAGACCTTTCCCAAATGGTTAAACCATTACAAAAAAACAGTCAAGGATTATTCGTTTTTTTTTTACAGCGGTTTGATCCAGAAGACCATCTTTTTGGGTGATTCCTCTGATTCATCCAGGTCTTTCCACAAAAACCGGGTGCTAAAATCCGGGTGTCGTGTATATCCGCGTCTGTTCCAATAGTCATCCAGGGGCCGGTACCCGGATGGCCTGCCCGGATGATCCCCCGGCCGCTCCACCGCACAGAAACAGACCCGATCAAACCGTCCCAGGGACCGGGCATACCCTTCCCGTTCCGCGAAAAACCGCGCGTAAATTCCGGTCCCGCGACAGGCTTTTTCATGACCGATTCGCCAAAATAAAAAATCCTGTCAACATCTTGCCCCTGGGCTGAAAACGGGGCCTTGAATTCCTCGGCCGCATCCGTCATGGGCAGGCCGGTGGAAGCCCCCACCAGGGAATCGTCTCTAAAAGCGCCCACCACCAGACTTTCCGGACATGCCGCATAGGATGTCAAATACTCGGTTTCATAGTCAATACTGCCGTCGTACAGATACGGATATTCTTTAAAAACTTCGATCCGCAGCCGGGCCAGCTCATCCAGATAGGGATGGATCTGATCCCCTGTGAAATTTTTAACGATCAGTTCCGTCATTCTGATTTTTCCTCTCCTGTTATTCGAATCACCTCTCCGGGCCGGTCTGGTCCGGCAACTGACAGACCGATGCCCGGCCGGTTCAGACACCGGCCCACCTCGGCAATCGCTTTTTCAGGCCGGTTGTTCTCCTCGCTCAGATGGGCCAGAATGACATGATGCAGCTGGTCATGGTATAGGTCGGCCAGAAGGGTACCGGCATCATTATTGGACAAATGGCCGATGCGAGATTGAATCCGCTGCTTCAGATGCCACGGATAAGACCCGTTGATGAGCATTTCCGGATCATGATTGGATTCCAGATACAGAACGGCGGAACCGGACAGATGAGTCCGCACCAGGTTGGTCACCACCCCCAGATCCGTGGCGATGCCGATTTACACGCCCGCCAGGTCAAGGTCAGCCCGGCCGGATCCGCTGCATCGTGGGAGATGGAAAAGGATTCAGGATCAGATCCTGAATGTCAAACCGGGTCCCGCATTCGAAGTGGATTAGTTCCGGCACATGGCCCAGACCGGCACAGGCCTGATGGGTGGCTGAAGAGATATACACAGGAATATTGAAGCGCCGTCCCAGGACTCCTGCGCCCCGGACATGGTCAATGTGTTCATGGGTGATGACAATGGCGGACAGATCGGCGGGATCCTGACCCACCGCCGCCATCCGCCGCTGAAGCTCCACGCCGGACAAACCGGCATCCACCAGGATGGCCGTGTCCGGCGTGGAGACCAGCAATGCGTTTCCCTTGCTGCCGGAAGCCAGCGGACAAATGCAGAAGCCCTTATCCTTTTTCATCCGCCTTGGCAGCTTTGTAGCTGAGCTTGATTTTCCCGTCCCGGGTGATGTCCAGAACCTTGACCTTGATCATATCCCCCTCCTTGACCACATCCGTGACTTTCTTGACCCGGTAGTCGGCCAGCTCGGAAATGTGAACCAGACCGTCTGTACCGGACTTGATATTCACGAACGCCCCAAAGTCCGTTATTTTCACCACTTTGCCTTCATAAATGGCTCCGATTTCCGGATCCAGGGCAATGTCTGACACCATGGCCAGCGCCCGTTCCGCATCCTCCTGATTCTCTCCGGCGATCTTCACCAGCCCGGAGTCGTCCACTTCGATCACGGTGTTGGTTTCCGCCTGAAGCCCGCGGATGATCTTACCTCCGGGGCCGATGATATCCCGGATTTTGTCCGGATTGATGGTGATACTCAGGATCTTGGGGGCGTGGGGTGAAATGTCGTCCCGGTACTTGTCGATGGTTTTCAACATTTCCTTCAGAATATGAAGCCGCCCGGCTCGGGCCTGGGTCAGGGCCTTTTCCATGACATCTCTGGACAGTTCCTTGATTTTGATATCCATCTGCAAAGCAGTGATCCCCTGTTCAGGCCGGCCACCTTGAAGTCCATATCACCGAAATGATCTTCATCCCCCAGAATATCCGACAGGATCACGGTCTTGTCCCCGTCCTTAATCAGGCCCATGGCAATACCGGAAACCGGCGCTTTGATAGGCACGCCCCCATCCATAAGCGCCAGACATCCAGCGCACACCGTGCCCATGGAGGATGACCCGTTGGATTCCATGACCTCACCCACCAGGCGAATGGTGTATTCGAATTCATCTGGCGGCGGCAGGATTTTTTCAATGGCCCGGGTGGCCAGATTGCCATGGCCGATATCCCGGCGGCTGGGTCCGCCGGCCCGCTTGACCTCTCCCACGGAATAAGGCGGAAAATTGTAATGCAGCATGAACGCCCGGGTTTCATTCCCGGCCAGGGTTTCCACCCGTTGCTCATCCGGTCCGGATCCCAGGGTCATGACGCCCAGCACCTGTGTTCCCCCCTGGTGAACAAGGCACTGCCGTGGGGCCGTTTGAGCAGTCCGACTTCACAGGCGATGGGCCGGATTTCATCAAAGGCCCGTCCATCAATCCGATGGTCCTGAGTCAGTGTGATCTCCCGGCTGACCTGTTTCACGGTTTTGCTGAACGCTTCCTTGATCTCTTTGCCCTGTTCCGGATAGGTTTCGCTGAAATGTGCTGCCACTTCTTCCTTGAATTCGCTCAGCAGGTTCTGCCGCTCCACTTTGGCCCGGATCTGAACCCGATCACGAATCCCCTCTCCGGCGAATTCCGCCACTTTGGCTGCCAGTTCCGGATCTCTTTCAGGGGGCAGGAACTTTCTTTTTTCCTTGCCTACGCTGCTTTTCAGCTCTTCCTGTAAATCGATGACGGGTTGCATGGCCTCATGGCCGAAATAGATGGCATCCAGCATCTCTTGCTCCGACACGATATTGGCACCCGCTTCCACCATGACCACGCCGGTTCTGGATCCGGCCACGGTCAGGTCGATATCACTGTCCGCCATCTGCGCCAGTGACGGGTTGGCCACAAACTCGCCGTTGATCCGGCCCACTTTGACACCGGCAATGGGACCGTTGAACGGAATATCCGAAATTTCCAGGGCAGCAGAAGCCCCCACCAAGGCCAGAATGCCCGGGTCACAGGCTTTGTCGGTGGACAGCACCGTGGCCATGATCTGGGTTTCAAAATTATAACCATCTTCAAACAACGGGCGGATGGGGCGGTCGATAAGCCGGGCCCGCAGGGTTTCGTCTTCTGACGGACGGCCGATTTCCCGCCGGAAATAATTACCCGGGATCCGGCCTGCCGCATAGATCCGCTCCTGATACTCTACGGTCAACGGCAGAAAGCCTGCATCTTCCTTGGGGGTTTTCGCAGCCACGGCCGTCACCAGCACCACTGTTTCGCCCAGCTGGACCACCACAGCCCCGGAGGCCTGCTTGGCTATTTTTCCGGTGCTGATGGAAAATTCTTTGCCACCGATTGTCGCTGTTACTGTTTTTTCCATGATTTCTCCTCAATATTAAAAAAAGAGGCGGAAATCCTTTGAAAAACACTCAAAATAATAAACCCGCATGTGTATCATCCAACGAATCGCTGGATGGCACAGATGCGAACTTATTTATTCGTGTTTTCAAAAGTTGCCGCCCGGTCAACTGCAAAAAACCGGTTTTTGACCTGAACGAAGTCAAAAACCGGTTTGACGTCATCTTATCTTCTGAGTCCCAGTTTTTCTATTAGAGATCGGTACCGGTTGATATCTTTTTTCTTGACATAATCCAGCAGGCTTCTACGCCGGCCGACCAGTATCAACAGTCCCCGCCGGGAATGGTGATCTTTTTTGTGCACTTTCAGGTGTTCGGTCAGATAACTGATGCGATGGGTCAAAATCGCTATCTGTACCTCGGGGGATCCGGTATCCGAGTCATGCAGTTTGAACTGCTCAATCATTTCTTCTTTGTTTTCCGCTAATAAAACCACTGTAACACTCCTTTAACTGGAATAATTAATTTCAGGCGTTCATTTGACCGGCACATCACCGTTACCGGGGCATCCAATATTCCATTCAGACGATCACCCGATGTCACTGCCAAATGGCCTTTGATGAATTCCACTGCCCTTTTTATCCATAGGCAGCAGAACTTTTTACCATTTACCCATTGAAAACGCAACAATAATTATACCTCATACCCGTTGAATCCGCTTCTATTACAGCGATAAGCCGATCCTCAAAGTCCGTGACCCGGACAGGTGATCGTCCCGGCGTCGCCGGCCCCAGGCCGGAAAGGATATCTCCGGCTGACAGCTTGCGGCCATGCCTGATTTTTTCCGCCAGCGTCTCATCCGCCTGTATTCGGGGCAGAAATGACAGGCAGTCCGCCATGGGAATCACGGCCCTGTCCAGGAAGAATCCTGTCAACGCCTCCAGTTCATGGGCCTGATCCAGGATAAAGTCACTGACGCCGGTCCGGCAAAGCGCGGATAAATGCGCCCCGCAACCAAGGACTTCTCCCAGATCATGGGCCAGGCTCCGGATGTAGGTTCCCCCGGAGCAATGGATATCCAATTCGAATTCCGGCAGATTGACACCCAACACTTCAATGGAAAAAATCTCGATGGCTCGTGCCGGTTTCCGGATCATTTTCCCCTGACGGGCAAACTCATACAATGGCCGTCCCTGGTGTTTCAATGCTGAAAAACTCGGGCCACCTGCTGCTGCCTTCCCTGGAATCCGGCTACCGCCTGTTTGACCCGTGCCGGATCAATGGCGGCCAGGACATTTGAATCAGCCTGATCGACTATGTTTCCGGTCCGGTCATACGTATCTGTTTCAATTCCCAAGTATACCCGGGCCCGGTATCGTTTGGCCCCTCCCAGAAAAAACCGGGACAACCGGGTGGCCTGTCCCAGGGCCACCGGCAGCAGTCCCGTGGCAAAGGGATCCAGCGTACCGGTATGGCCGGCCTTATTCACCTGAAATATTTTTTTACCTGATTCACCACCCGGGCGGAAGAGATCCCTTCCGCCTTGTTGATCAATACCATGCCGTTTTTCATCAGCACCGCTTTGTTCTCAAGCAAAAATCTGATTATTTGGATTCTTCGTCACCAGGTTCCGCTTCAAGGTCCTGGGGCAGATCTCTGACCGCTGATTCGATCAACGCATCCATTCTGGCGGCCTTATCAAATGAATCGTCGTAAAAAAACGGAGTTCCGGCATGTATTTGAGACCCAGTTGGGGAGCGATCTGTTTTTTGATAAACCCTTTGGAATTCTTAAAACCGGCCAGCGTATCCGCGATCCGTTCTTCGCCCCCGAAAACTGTCACATAGACACTGGCCAGCCTCAGGTCCGTGGTCATCTTGACCCGGGACACCGTGGCCATTTCAAATCTGGGATCACTGATTTTTTTGGTCAACAGTTCAGTGATGGCCTGCTGGATCTTCATGCTGATCCGTTCAGCCCGGGTATACGGTTTCATCAGTTCTCTTTCTGGGGCGTATATTTTCTTTCTTCGACTTCATAGCACTCAATGATATCGCCCGCCTTGATATCATTGTACTTGGCCAGGCCGATACCGCATTCATATCCCTGCTCCACTTCTTTGACATCGTCCTTGAACCGCCTCAGGGATGACAGCTGGGTATCGCATTTAATCACCCCTTCCCTGAGCAGCCGGACCTTCTTGCCCCGGACGACCTTCCTTCGACAATGTGACATCCCGCAATAGTACCGATCTTGGGAACCACAAACGTATCTCTCACCTCGGCCCGGCCAATGATAATTTCATGGAATGTGGACGGCATCATACCGTCCAGGGCTGCTTTGATATCATTGATCACGTCATAGATGATATCATAGAACCGCATGTCCACGTTTTCATCCTTGGCCAGTTTCCGGATCTGGGGGGTGGGCCTCACATTGAACCCGATGATGATGGCATCCGACACACTGGCCAGTCCCACATCCGACTCATTAATGGTTCCGACCCCGGAATGGATGATCGTGATGTCCACTTCCTCCTTGGCCAAATCCTTGAGTGAATCATTCAATGCTTCAATGGATCCCTGGACATCCGCCTTGACAATCAGTTTCAACTCTCTGGTTTCTTCGGAACCCAGATTTTCGAACATTTTCTCGAGGTTGGCCCGGCTCTTTTTGGCCAGTTCCTTGGCCCGCTGCTTCTGCATCCGGTGGTTGGCGATCTGCTTGGCATCTTTGTCCGAGGCCACGGAAACAAATTCATCTCCGGCATCCGGCACCCCGCTTAAACCCACGATTTCCGCCGGCGTTGAGGGTCCGGCTTCTTCGATGCGGTTACCCAGATCATCGATCATGGCACGGATCCGGCCAGAGTGAAGCCCGCACACAATGGCATCCCCGTCCCTCAGGGTCCCCTGTTTCACCAACACGGTGGCCACGGCCCCCGGCCGGTATCCAAACGGGATTCCACCACATAACCGGTGGCGCTCCGGTCCGGATTGGCCTTGAGTTCCAGCACTTCGGACTGAAGCAGGACCATTTCAAGCAAATCGTCGATCCCCTCGCCGGTTTTAGCGGACACTTTGACAAAAATCACGTCCCCCCCCAATCTTCAGCCAGAAGCCCCAGTTCCGCCAGCTCCCGCATGATCCTATCCGGGTCTGCACCAGGCTTGTCCATCTTGTTTACCGCCACCACCACAGGAACTCCGGCTGCCTTGGAGTGATTGATGGCTTCGATGGTCTGGGGCATGACCCCGTCATCCGCTGCCACCACCAGGATAACGATATCGGTCACCCTGGCCCCCCTGGAACGCATTGCGGTAAAGGCGGCATGGCCCGGAGTATCCAGAAAGGTAACTCGCCCGCCGTTGGCCGTTTCCACGTTATAGGCCCCGATGTGCTGGGTGATGCCGCCGGCCTCACCGCTGGTGATCTTGGATTTCCGAATCACATCCAGAAGCGAGGTCTTACCGTGGTCTACATGCCCCATGATCGTCACCACAGGCGGACTTTTAATCATACGGCCCGTGTCTTCCGCTTCGGTTTCAATCTGAAGCAGGGTTTCTTCCTCAAAACTGGCTTTTTCCACTTCAAAGTCGAATTCCGCCGCCACCAGGGTGGCGGTTTCAAAATCAATGGTCTGATTGACCGTGGCCATGACCCCCATGGTCATGAGTTTGGCGATCATCTCATTGGCCTTGATGCCCATCCGTTTGGCCAGCTCCGCAAGCTCAATGGCCTCATCCACCTTGATCCGCCGCTTGATGGCCTTGGGGGTTGTGATCTGGGTTTTCTGGAACCCCCCTTTTTTGCCACGGGTGTCTTTTTTACCCCGCTTCTTTTTTCCACGGCCCCGGTAGAGTTCCTCTCCCTCTACCACGGATTTTTCTTGCGCTTCTTTCTTTTGCCGTCAAAAGCGCCGTCCCCGGAGTCATCTTTGCGGCGATCCTTTTTTCTGAATCCCGGATCTGATTCTCCCGGAATAAAGGGCACCCCCGTATCCGGTCCATTTGGAACCACACCCGTCCGATCCTGTCCTCCAGGCCGGGCACTCCGCTCTGGTCCCACCTCTTTTTTCTCTTCCTCAGCCTTTGTTTTCCGAATATTTTCCAGTACTACTGGATCGGCTTTCTTCACAATCTTGGCCGGAATGGATTTTCCGTTTTTTCTTTTTTCTTTTTGGACGTTTTCTGCTCTTCTGACTCGGCAGATGACTGTTCTTGGGAAAGCTCCGGTTTCTGCTGTCCATCGTCTGCTTTTTCTGCATCCGTTTCGGCATTTTCGTCAGTTACGGCACCTGTTTCAGGTGCAGACGATACTTCCGGGGTCGCCTTCGCTGCCATAGGCTTATCTTCAACCGGCTGTCGTTCAGGCGAATCCGGTCCTTTCCGCTCATCCGTTACATCTGTTGGTTTCACCGCTGAAGCCTTTGGCTTCTGCGCTTCCGTTTCCTTGAGTACCGATTCAGGAGTTGGTTCCTTTTTCGCTGGTTTCAGAGGCAGGACGATTTTTGCCGGTTTGATGATTCTGGCAGGTTCGGATTTCTGTTTTTTAACAGAAGGTTTTTTCTCAGGCTTGGACGTATCCGGACTTGTTGACGGTCCTGGAACGTCTTTGACTTCCGATTCCTTTTCAGGGCTCACCGGCGGGGCTTCCGGTGTATCTGAACCTGTCTGTCTTCCGCCTTCGGCAACGTCGGTCGCCTGCGTGTCCACATCAGGCACCGGGGCCGTCGTTATCATTTCAGATTTTTCCTGCTTGCCCACATCCGGATCTCTGACTACTTTCTTTTTCCGCCGCCGGATAACCGAGGGTCTGACCTTGAGATCTTCCTTCTGTCTGGACTTGCCGAATAAATTGGTTTTGATCTGTTTGACGGCACTGTCTTCCAAAGAACTCATATGGCTCTTTGCATCAATATTCAGCTCTTTGAGCTTATTGAGCAGTGCCTTGTTCGTCATGTTCAGATCTTTTGCCAATTCATATACTCTGAGTTTCGCCATACCTTGCCCCCAAGTCATCCTCTTTTAAATTTCTTTGCCCTATCCTGCGGTTGTTCCGGTGTGTGTATGCGGGTCAGGTTTCCATCTCATCATCATCTGTGACGTCATTATCCGCTTCTTCTTCCGGCCCTTCCGTTTCTTCCGGCCCTTCCGTTTCTTCCGGGCCTCCTGTTGTGGAAATAGAGGATGGTGCCTCATCGGCAGCGGCCCGTTCTTCCATCAGGCGGTCTTTTGCCTGAACAATGGTCGCCTCCGCTTCTTCAAGAGAGATCCCCATGACAGATGCCAATTCTTCGGAGGATGTTTCCACGACATCCATCAGAGAGGCGTATCCAGATTTGAACAGGATTTCCGCCATGGGCAGACCGACATTGTCCAATTTCATGAGGCTTTCATATCCCAGTTTGACCTCCCGGCTGTATTCTTCTTCCGAGGTCACTTCCAGGTGCCATCCGGTGATTTCACAGGCCAAAGACACATTCTGCCCACCCTTCCCGATGGCGATGGACAGATATTCATCATTGACAATGACCTCCATGGACCGGTTGTCTTCATCTATGATCACACGGGAGATTTCTGCCGGAGATAAAGCGTTACAGACAAAACGGGCCACATCCGGGCTCCATTGAACAATGTCGATTTTTTCACCCCGTAGCTCCTGAACGATATTCTGAACCCGGTTTCCTTTCATCCCCACGCAGGCCCCGACCGGATCCACGTCGGAGTCTGTGGAGGACACGGCGATTTTAGCCCGGAGCCCCGGCACCCGTGCCGCCCCCTGAAGCGTAACAATGCCTTCGGCCACTTCCGGCACCTCGGTTCTAAACAGTTCCATTAAAAACTCGGGATGGGTCCGGGACAAAATGATCTGAGCCCCCTTGGATTCCTCCAGCACATCCACCACATAGGCCCGGATACGGTCTCCGCGTTTGTAATTCTCTCTTGGCATCTGCTCTCTTGGCCGAATAACCGCTTCCGCCTGTCCCAAATTAACGATAATGCTGCCCCTGTCGAAACGCTGGACAATGCCGTTGATGATCTTGCCTTTTTTATGGATAAAATTTTCATACACGGCATTTCTCTCAGCTTCCCGCATTTTCTGTATGATCACCTGTTTGGCGGACTGGGCCGCAATACGGCCGAATTCTTCGGTATCGATGCGAATCCCAAGGCTGTCCCCGATCTCGCACTCCGGATCATACTCATATCCCTGCTCCAGGGTCAGCTCATTGTCCGGGAATTCCACCTCTTCCACCACTTCCTTAAAATGGAACACTTCGACTTCGCCGGTCTTGCCGTCATAATGCACCTCAATATCCGCACGCGGCCCCAGTTTTTTTCTGGCCGCAGAAACAATGGCTTCTTTGAGGGTATTGATTAACACCTCGGCATCTATGCCTTTTTCCCGGCTGACCTGATCGATGACTCTTTTTATATCTGTAATAAACATCGTTAAGCGTTCTCCATTTTACCGGCCTGCGAGGTTTGCCTTGTCAATTTGCAGATCCGGGATTTCTACCCGTTCACCATCTATCTCAATTACAACCGCTTCTTCCAGTATCTGTTCGAGTATGCCGGTAAACTTCCTTCTTCCCTGAATCGGTGTCTTGGTTTCAATTCTAATGCAACTGCCTTTGAACCGGTGAAAATCCTGTTTTTTCTTCAATGGCCGATGAGGTCCTGGAGATGAGATTTCCAAACGGTAACTACCCATATCCGGCAGGTGCACATCCAACAAGTCCCCCAATTGACGACTGATACCCGCACATTCATCCAATGTAATCCCACCGGGTTTGTCCGCATAGACCCGGAGGATGGTCTGACGGTTCCATGTGACCATTTCCACATGAACCAGTTCAAACCCTTCTCCCTGAAACATGTCCTCTGCCACCTGTGTAACCTGGTTCACGTATGATGGTTTATTGTCACTCACGCCCATTGTCTGATATGCACCTGAACACCTTTGTTTAAAATACAAAAACGGGCAGATGCCCGTTCCTGTTCAACTTTCAACTGAATCTTCGCCGTTGCTGTCCGGCTCTGATTATTCCCAATCCATTTCCATCCCCGGAACCTGTCTGCCAGCCAACGCCCCTAAAAATAATTAAGGGTGGAGCGGGCAACGAGACTCGAACTCGCGACATCAAGCTTGGGAAGCTTGCACTCTACCACCTGAGTTATACCCGCATTAACGGCTCTGTATAGCAATACCCGTTTCTTTTGTCAATACCCTCTAGTGTTATTCCGGCAAATCCGCATGAAACGTTTTAACCAGCTGACTTGAAATGGCGGAATGAAGCTTGCGGACATGTTTTTCCGTCAAGGTTTTGCTGCCGGACCGATACACGATTCGGAATGACAGGGATTTTTTACCTTCTGCAAGGGGGCTGCCTTCAAACAGATCGAAAAGATACATGTCTTCCACCAGAGATTCTTTTTGCGCGAGAATTTTCATTTGACCCAAAATATCTCCGACAGGCACCTGACGGTCCACAATCAATGTCACGTCCTGGGATATGGATGGGTACCGGGGCAGCGGTTTTGCCTGAATCTGATCCGGCATACAGGCCATTACTGCGGCCAGATTCAGTTCAAATACATAGGCAGCCTGCTTGAGCCCGAACTGTTTCAATACCGGCCGGATGATTTTCCCCAGAACACCCAAGTCTTTGTCGTTTTGAGTTTGAATATTTGCACCATACCCCGGCTCCAAATAGGGAGAGACATCCCCTTCCAACCGGGTGAAGCACACTTCATCAATTCCCAGTCCTTCCAGAAGATCCTCCACCACGCCTTTGATATCAAAAAAATCCATGGGCTGTTTTTTGGAATACCAGGTCTGCTGGGTTCGGTTTCCGGTCATCAGCCCGGCCACCATTTCCAGTTCATCAGGCAGAGAGTTTTTATCGGTATTGAAAAAAGTTTTTCCTATTTCGAACAGATGCAGGGTGTCGGTCTGCTGGGAAATGTTTTTTTTTCATATTGTCCAGCAGGCCCGGCAAAAGTGAGGTTCTGAGCACCGCCATCTGATCCGATAACGGATTCAGGATCTCAACTACATGCCGCCGGGAATCGTTTTCAGACAGATGCAGTCGATCACAGAAATCTCTGGCAATAAAATTGTAATTGATGGCCTCATGAAAAGACAGGCCATTGAGAATACGCCGGACTGATCTGCGTGTCAGGATCACGGGATCCAGTGGACGGCCTTTTGCCGGTACCGGCGGATATGTTGTACTGATCCGGTTGTATCCCCATAACCGTGCCACTTCTTCCGACAGGTCTTCGGGCCTTGCCACATCCACACGAAACGTCGGTACTGACACCATCAGACGGCCGTTTCCGGACGGCTGTACCCTGAATTCCACGGATTCCAGAATCCGGGTGATCCCCTCTGCGGTCAGTTCGGTTCCCAGCCGGATATTCAACGCCTCCGGTTCCAGTTCGATGCACGCCCGAACCGGTTCTCCCGGACAGGCATCTATGATATCCGTAGCAATGGTCGCATCACAGAGTTCAGCGATCAGGTTCGCGGCCCGCTGAAGGGCATACACCGTGCCGTCTGGATCCACCCCTCTTTCAAACCGGTGGGACGCATCCGTGGCAATACCGGTCCGTTTTGCGGTCCGGCGGATGGAAACCGGGTTGAAACAGGCACTTTCAATCAAAACCCGGGTGGTGGCGGAAGAAATTTCGGAGTTCTCCCCGCCCATGACCCCGGCCAAGGCAACCGGCCGCTGACCGTCGCAGATCATCAGCATGTCCGGATCCAGCTGATGCTCTTTGCTGTCCAAGGTGGTGAACGGCATGTCTTTTCCCGCCTTCTGCACCACAATGCGCCCCTGTGCCAGTTCATCGTAGTCAAATGCATGCAGGGGCTGGCCGGTCTCCATCATCACGAAGTTGGTCACATCCACCACGTTGTTGATGGGTGTCAGCCCCACCGACTCCAGCCTGCGGCGCAACCAGAAAGGGGATGGCCCGACCGTCACATCAAACAAAAGACCTGCGGAATACCGGGGACACAGATCCGGGTCTCTGATGTCCACTTTAGCAAATTCATGAATGGATGCACTGTTCATCCGCTGCTCAGGAAACATCACATCCGGTTTGACAATCCTCTGGTTCGGCTCAACAAATGCCCCTACTTCCCTGGCAATCCCCATCACACTCAAACAGTCAGGACGGTTCGGGGTCAGATCGATTTCTAACCCCGTGTCGGAAAAATCCAGGGCCTGAGTCAACGGCGTGCCCGGTTCATACTCTCCGGGAAGATCCATGATGCCGGCGGCATCGGTATCCAGACGAAGCTCCGCCCCTGAGCAGAGCATTCCTTCGGACACCTCCCCCCGAAGTTTGTTTTTCTTGATGGTGAAATCTCCGGGAAGAGTCACACCCGGCAATGCACAGGCCGTAAACATCCCAGCCCTCACATTGGGTGCACCGCAGACAATGTGTGCCAACTTTCCGCTGCCTGCATCCACCACGCAGCAGCTCAGCTTGTCCGCATTGGGGTGATTCCTCACTTCCAGTACCCTGGCCACCACGACTTCCTGAAGGTACTCATACAGATTGTCCACCGCATCTACTTCAAGACCTGCCATGGTCAGCTTTGAGGCAATCTCATCGGGTTCAAGATCCAGCGAAATATACTCTTTTATCCAGCTCAGTGTGACTTTCATAATTAAAACTGCCCCAAGAAACGCATATCATTCTCGAAATATTTGCGGATATCATCAATACCGTATTTGAGCATGGCCATCCGTTCGATCCCCACACCGAATGCAAACCCGGTATATTTACCGGTATCATATCCCACATTTTCAAACACGGCCGGATGAACCATGCCGGATCCAAGAACTTCCAGCCATCCGGTCTTCGAACAGACCCGGCACCCTTTTCCCTTGCATATCACACACTGAATATCCACTTCCGCACTGGGCTCGGTAAAAGGAAAATAACTGGGCCTGAACCGCAATGCGGTCTCCCGGTCGAAAAACTGATGGACAAATGTGGTCAGAACCCCTTTTAAATCGCCAAACGAAATGTTTTCATCCACCATCAACCCCTCAATCTGGTGGAACATGGGAGTATGGGTCAAATCAGAGTCACAGCGGAATACTTTGCCTGCGGAAATGATCCGGACCGGAGGCCGGGTCTTTTCCATGGTCCGGGGCTGGGACGGTGAGGTATGGGTCCGCAGAACGATGTTGTCAGACACATAAAATGTATCTTGCATGTCCCTGGCCGGATGATACTTGGGGATATTCAGTGCTTCAAAGTTATAGTAGTCGGTTTCCACTTCCGGGCCTTCTGCGATGTCAAACCCCAGACGTAAAAAAATGTCGCAAATTTCATCCAGAACCCGGGTAATGGGATGAAGCCCGCCGTATCTCCGCCGCCGCCCCGGAAGGGTCACATCAATGCCTCCCATTTTTCCTGGCGGGTCCGCCTGAATCCGGGACTGGGCCTGCTGAATCGTTTTTTCCAGCTTTACCTTGAGCTGATTGGCTTTTTTCCCGGCATCTGGGCGCTGACTTTCAGGAAGTGAAGAAATTCCCCGCAGAAATGCGGTCAAGACCCCCTTTCTGCCCAAATATCTCACAGAAACCATTTCCAGATCTTCGGCGGTGTCTGCTGCCTGAATCTCCTGAAGTGCCTCTTTTTCTATATCATGAATCTGATTTTGCAAAACATCCCCCTGAGGGCTTTTTAACGGATGAGCTCATTTAGTTCAGCCGGGCCGATGCCTGAGAAGCCAGCTGGGAAAATCCGGCCGGGTCGGAAACCGCCAGATCGGCCAGTACTTTCCGGTCCAGCTCGCAACCGGCCAGCTTCAATCCGTGGATAAACTGGGAATAGGACAAATCATTCATTCTGGCTCCGGCATTGATCCGGACCACCCACAGTTTTCTGAAATCACGTTTCCGTGCCCGACGGTCCCGGTAGGCATACATCAATGCCTTATCCACCGAATCCGCCGCAGTTCTGAACAGTTTGCTTCTGCCGCCCCGAAACCCCTTGGCCAGTTTCAGCACCTTGTTTCTCCGGCGCCGGGCTTTAAATCCTCTTTTCACTCTCATGGTATCAACACTCCTTAAAAATTCTTGAAACGATTATGGCTTCGACCCAATGCCGGCATGTTCACAGGACACATGGGATCAAATTTTTCACATCACCCGTTGGGCAGCATGCGCCGAACCTGCTTCATGTCCGATCCGGCAACGATCTGGTCCAGACGAAGGGACCGTTTCCGCTTTGTGGTTTTCTTGGTTAAAATATGGCTGGCGTGGGATTTTCTGAATTTGTATTTCCCTGATCCGGTTTTTTTGAACCGTTTGGCTGCAGCCCGGGTTGTTTTAATTTTTTGGCATGTCACATCTCCTTGTCCTTGGCTTGGCTGTTTACACATTTAAAAAAAGAGAGGGTGATGCATACCTTAAAGCGGTACGCATCACCTTCCATTACACTATGGATTGAATGATCTCGCGCAGGATGTTCAACAAAAAGGAATCACCCTATTTCGGGGCAAGCAGCATGGTTATGACCCGGCCTTCAAACCGGGGCAGCTGTTCGACAACTGCAAAATCCGAAGTCAGTTTCACCACTTTTTCCAGCACAGCATTGGCCTGTTCCCGCAGCATCACCTCACGTCCCCGGAACACCAGAGTGATTTTCACCTTATCGTTGTTGCTGATAAATTTCTCAATGTGCCGGACCTTGGTCGCCAGGTCATGGTCGTCAGTTTTCGGTCGGACCTTTATCTCCTTGATCTGCGTGGTTTTCTGTTTTCTCTTGGCCTCCTGTTTCTTTTTGGTCTGCTCGTATTTGAACTTTCCGTGGTCCATTATCTTGCAGACCGGCGGCTTGGCATCCGGAGACACCTCCACCAGATCCAGGCTCTGCCCTTCAGCGATCCTCAATGCTTCCGCCACCGGCATAATGCCGATCTGTTCGCCGTCAGCGCCGATGACACGGACTTCTGCCGCCCGGATTCCCTTGTTCACATTCAATTGATCCTGTCGTCCTTGCTTAGATATTTTAACACCTCCTGCTACGGGTCCAACCCAGTTACATCTAAAAAAACTTACATTGATATCAAACAAGCATAACCTTGCTATTATAAAAGACAATTTATAAAAAAGCAATATTTATTTAACCGCCAGCCGTTGCCTCTGGTCCCGTACATACTGTTCCAGCAGACTGTCCTTCCAGTATTGATTGTCCTTTTTATTAAAAAATTTAAAAAAAAGATCAAGACTTTTCCGACGGCAGACCCCTTTTTTTATCTGAATCCCGGAGTTTTTATATAGGATCGGCAACGATGAGAGATCACAAGCCGATCCTCCGCCCATGGGGTCCTCAAACGCATAGACGATCGTCTGAATCCCGGACAGCAAAATGGCACCAAAGCACATCAGGCATGGCTCCATGGTTGAATACAAGACACATTTTGCCGGTACGACCGGCACCGGACATGTTTCAAGCTGTCTCAAGGCAAGGATCTCCGCATGATCCACCTCGCTGATCAGGTTTCGCCGCCCTGTGTTCAAAACCGTACCGGTCCGGCCACCCCGGCTCATCACCCGGCCCTCCTGAACAATCACGCACCCCACCGGAAACTCCCCCTTTTCCAAAGCTTTCTCCGCTTGATCCAGGGCGATCCGCATAAACGTTTCATCATCGGATCTCTTTCTTTTTTCTTTATCGAACACCAGAATTATCTTCCTCCTCCGAGTTTCCCGACCTCCCATTTCCTTGCATTTTTCAAAAAATGTTGTATTTTAAACTATTCTGACAAAACCGCAATATGGATTTATGAAAGTATTAAAAACAAATTTGCCTGAATCCGGGGCGGAACTGAACATCAAGGAGATGTTTCAAAACCGCGAGAGGGATTTTCTCTCCCGCTACGGCACCCTGAGCTCCCAAGCGACCCGACGATCGCCTGAATCCGGTGCATGTACCATAAGAACTCCGTTTCAACTGGACCGGGACCGCATTGTTTATTCCAATTCCTTCAGGCGCCTTAAATACAAAACCCAGGTATTTCTGTCTCCGTTGGGGGATCATTACCGTACCCGGCTGACCCATACCCTGGAGGTGGCGGAAATCGCCCGAAACATCGCCCGGGCCATGCGCATGAACGAAGACCTGGCCGAAGCCATCGCACTGGGCCATGATCTGGGCCACACCCCGTTCGGGCATGCCGGGGAGGTCGCTCTCACAGAGGTCCATTCGCCATACTTTACCCACTCCAACCAGAGTCTCCGGGTGGTAGACTCGCTTGAAAACAAAGGGCGGGGGCTCAATCTGACCCGGGAAGTCAGAGACGGCATCCTAAAGCATTCCAAAGGATTCGGAAACATCATTCCGGCGGTACCGGGTGAAACCGCCGTCACGGTGGAAGGCCGGATTGTCCGGGTTGCCGATATCATGGCCTACCTGAATCATGATCTGGACGATGCCCTCCGGGGCAAAGTGATCACGATGGATCAAGTACCGGACATCTGCCTCAAGAAACTGGGGAAAACCCATTCCGTTCGGGCCAGCACCATGATTGAAAACCTGGTGAGCCACAGCGGCCCGAAAAACGGCCGGTTCGTTCTGGAGATCGGAAAGGATATTTTCGGTGCCATGACCATCCTGAGAAAATTCCTTTATGAAAAAGTCTACCGGTCTCCAGGGGTTCACAACGAATTTATCAAAGCCAAAAAAATTATTGAGGGGCTGTATCTTCATTTCATCCGCTACCCGGATCACCTGCAGCTGGAACTGGAAAAAATGGAAATGGCCCCCTGGGATCACGATAAAAACAGCCTGAAGCGCTCGGTCTGTGACGCAATCGCCAGCATGACGGATCGACATGCCCTTGAAGTTTATTCCAAACTTTTTCTACCCAATCCTCTGGTATAGCCGCTTATATATGAGCACCACATCATTTGACTTTTCGTGTTTAATCCGGCTGTACGGAAAAATGGATGCCGCTTATGATCGGGTGGCCGCACAATATTCTTTTCACTGTTCCGGTTGCAGCGACAACTGCTGCACTTCCCTATTTTTCCATCACACGTATATTGAGAAGGCATTTTTGATTAGCGGGTTCCGGCAAATGGAAGCGGTCCGGCAAAAACAAATCAGCACCAGAGCGGAAGACTATGTCAAACAAACCTTTGCCCACGGCAATATCAATCAATCCCTGAAACGCATGTGCCCGCTCAATCTCCGGGACCGCTGCACATTGTACACGTTCAGGCCCATGATCTGCCGGCTGCACGGACTGCCGCATGAACTGCATCCGCCCGGGCGCCAGACAGTCCATGGCCCTGGATGCGACGTTGGACAGTTTGACAAAAAGCCCTATATCCCCTTTGACCGGACCCTTTTTTACACGGACCTGGCTGCACTGGAACAGCAGTTCAAGACCCGGCACCATTTGGCCGGCCGGCCCCGGCAGACTATCGCACAGATGCTTCTGAATCCGGACGTCTGAATCATTGCCCTCTCGTAACAACACGATTTATATTAAGGTTGAATGAAAACCCGACGTCTTCGGAATTCTGCTCAAAGCACTCCTTTGGGCATGGGCGGCACCGCCTCTCCGCCCAGGACAAACCCGCCGTCCAGGCGCAGCACACTACCGGTCAGATAAGGGGCATCCTGAATCATGAACAGGCAGGCCTTGACCACATCCTCGATGGTGCCGGTCCGGCCGGCAAGAGTATGATCAACCAGAGCCTGTCTCTCAGCTGAAGTGAGTACTTGTTCCCAGCCCCGGGTCCCCTGAGCATGGCGGGTCTCAAATATCCCCAGCATCAGTTCGTTCACCCGGACATTGGGCGCTCCCATGCGCGCCCAGGTTTCGGTCAGACTCTGAATTCCTCTGTTGGCAGCCGCATACCCGTCATTAAACACCAAGGCCGCCGGCCCGGATCGCCCGGTGACTGCGGCCACGGAAGACAGGTTGATCACCACCGCATCCTCAGACGACTTGAGCAGCGGGAACATCGCATCAAACACCCAGCGCTTGGCTTTCAGGGTGGTTTCCATTTCCAGGTCCCACTGCTGCGCCACATACGGTCCGTGAACAACGGGCCAACCGCCCCGTTCAATGTTGTTGACCAGAATGTCCAGCCGTCCGTAACGGTGATGAATAACATCGGCAATGGCTGCCACCTGATCTGTCCGCCGCAGGTCTACCGTCAGAATCTGATGTTCTGCCCCGGTGGCGGCAAAATCTGCCTCCATCTGGTCAAATGCATTTTCCCAGTCATGCCGGGTCAATATCAGGTTGACCCCCTGTTTTGCCAGGGCCAGTCCGATCCCTTTCCCAATGCCTTTTACCGCCCCCAGCACTAAAGCGACTTTAGTGTCAAGCAACATGACCGCCTCCCCCTGGACCCTTGTCAACCGTGCCCATATCCCGACCGAACCACTGATATATCACCCACTTCAGTCCCAGGTCCAGCAAGGCCACGTCACTGGTACCGATATTTTCCGCCAGCATTGATGGTACAGACACCCCGCCCATCAGGTCCTGGCTAAAAATGCGATGACGGAATTCATCCAGATCATACAGCGCCAAAAAAAAACTGATCGGACTGATCCTGTGTCAGCGGCCCGGGCATGATACGGTTTTTAAGATGAATCAGCTCCATGAGTTTGTCATTGTTTTGGTTATGCGCCGTTACCTCCTGACCGGCCAGCCACTGTTCGACAGTCTGCAGTTCATTTGTTCTGAATCCTTTGCAATGGTCTTCCTGGATCAGGGCGTAATACTCCTGAATCTCTCCGGACTGACGGGACCGGGATATGGCACGGGCCAGAGGATACAGTCGGCAGGATCCAGGCCGGTCCGGATAAACCGAACAGCCGGTTTTGCTCACGAACGGACAGGCATGCCCGGCTGACGGATCAAACCGGAATGTCACCACAGGCAACCCGGACGTAAGACCGGCATGCCGGGTAGTATAAGTCTGCAAAAATGTCTGGGACGGCATCCGCAAATGAATTTTAAGGCGCAGGACATCATACGGTGTCAACGCCTGATTCAGATCTCTGCAGCAGTCATTGAAACACGCGTTGTCCGGTCCACAGACAAACGCCATGGGGTCGCTCAATGAAAGCGGTATCATGTCCTGGGTCATCGGGTCTCCTTCACGTTCGCTTACTTTCTCAAAATTGTTGCTGCCTCATCTGATAAGCTAACAGGAATCAGCGGTTTTTGCTACCCGGTTTTCATTGGACCCGATTTTTTCAATATATGGTAGCTCAACCCGCCGGAATGCTGATATATATTGGAGTGTCCCGTTAAACCTTAAGTGTTTGAAAAATCTGATGCATCTTTTTTTAAAAAATCTTGACAAAAACCACATGCCAGTGCTATTGCCATAACATTTATTTGATGCCTGCATGAATCCGGCATGTTTTCAGCAGCTGGCGGGGCAGGCTTAAAAATATCAGACCAGGGGCGGATCCCGGGTCTGAATTTGATATAAGACGACATTGTTGCACAACGGTATTGTGCTTTTTTTGATTAACTTAAATGTATGGAGGTATTTTAAATGCCGACTTTTGTAATCGCAGAAAAATGTGACGGCTGTAAAGGCGGGGATAAAACAGCATGTATGTACATCTGCCCGAATGATCTGATGGTTCTGGATGCCAACGAAATGAAAGCCTACAACCAGGAACCGGATCAGTGCTGGGAATGTTATTCCTGCGTGAAAATTTGTCCGTCCCAGGCCATTGAAGTCAGAGGTTACAATGACTTTGTCCCCATGGGGGCATCAGTCGTTCCCATGCTGGGTACCGAAGACGTCATGTGGACCTGTAAGTTCAGAAACGGTGTGGTAAAACGGTTCAAGTTCCCCATCAGGACTACCCCTGAAGGAGAAGCCAATTCCTATGATGATCTCAAGGGTAAAGATCTGAATTCCGGCCTGCTGTCTACCGAAGAAGCAGACGGTCGAGATTTCCCGACCCCCTCAGAACTGGCATAGTTTAAACCGTTACCAAAAACACAAATTCTGATACTTATTAATTGGAGGTATATAATGGCATTACCAAACAAACCGATTGGAGAAACCAAAGCAGTTAGAGACCCGGAAGTTGACAAAAGAGATGTTGACATTCTGATCATCGGCGGCGGTATGGCTGCCTGTGGGACTGCGTTTGAAATCAAAAAATGGGCCGGTGAAGGCACCAAGATCCTGCTGTGCGACAAAGCGGCCCTGGAAAGATCCGGTGCTGTTGCCCAGGGACTTTCCGCCATCAACACCTATATCGGTGAAAACAAGATCGAAGACTATGTCCGCATGGTCAGAAACGACCTGATGGGAATCGTCCGTGAAGACCTGATCTACGATCTGGGCCGTCATGTGGACGACTCAGTTCATCTGTTTGAAGAATGGGGCCTGCCCGTATGGAAAAAACCGAAGACGGCAAAAACATGGACGGCAAAAAGGGCCTGAAGCTCGGAACCCTCAAAGCCGGTGCCACTCCGGTCCGTACCGGTAAATGGCAGATCATGATCAACGGTGAATCCTACAAGAGAATCGTTGCCGAGGCCGGGAAAAAAGCGCTGGGTGAAGACAACATCATCGAACGGTGTTTCATTGTCGAACTGCTCAATGACAAGGAAGATCCCAACCGTATCGCCGGTGCTGTGGGTTTTCTGTGCGTGAAACAAAGTTTATATCATTAGCGCCAAAGCCATTGTCTGCGCCTGCGGTGGTGCGGTAAACGTTTACCAGCCCCGGTCCGTTGGAGAAGGAAAAGGCCGTGCCTGGTATCCGGTATGGAATGCCGGCTCCACCTATACCATGGCTCTGAGAGCCGGTGCAGAACTGTCCATGATGGAAAACCGGTTCACCCCGGCCCGTTTCAAAGATGGTTACGGCCCGGTAGGTGCATGGTTCCTGCTGTTTAAAGCTCAGACCGTCAACGGACTGGGTGAAAACTATGCTGCGTCTGATGATGCAAAGGCGGAACTGGAAAAATACGCTCCCTACGGCACCGCAGCCGTGACTCCCACCTGTCTGCGGAACCATCTGATGATGAAGGAATACAAAGAAGGCCGCGGGCCCATCATCATGAAAACCTCCGATGCCCTGGCAAAACTGGGTGAAACCATGAGCAAGAAAGAGCTCAAGCACCTGGAATCCGAAGCATGGGAAGATTTCCTTGACATGTCCGTGGGTCAGGCCGGTCTGTGGTGTGCCACCAACACTGAGCCTGAAAAGAAAGACTCTGAAGTTATGCCCACCGAGCCGTACCTGCTGGGATCTCACTCCGGCTGCTGCGGTATCTGGTGTTCCGGTCCGGAGGAAGACTGGGTACCGGCGGACTACAAATGGGCTATAACAGGATGACCACCATTCGCGGTCTGTTCACCGCCGGTGACGGCGTGGGCTGCTCCGGTCACAAGTTCTCCTCCGGTTCCCATGCCGAAGGCCGGATCGTTGCCAAATCCATGGTCCAGTATCTGAAAGCCGAGGGCGACAAAGTCACCGGATTCAAGGAAACCGATCAGGAACTGGTGGATTACGTTTACAAACCGGTGAGAAACTACCTGGATCACTGTGCTTACACCACAGCCCAGGACATCAACCCCAACTACTGCAAACCGGCCGGCATGGCCCTGCGTCTCATGAAAATGACCAATGAGTACGGCGGTGGTATCGGTACTTACTACATGACCTCCGGCAAGAATCTGGAAATCCTCATGGACCTGTTTGAAATGTTCCGTGAAGACCTGGAAAACATTGCCGCAGGTGACCTGCATGAACTGATGAGGGCCTGGGAAATCACCCACCGTCTCTACACGGTTCAGGCACACACCCGTCATATCCAGTTCCGTGAAGAATCCCGGTATCCGGGCTTCTACTACAGAGGTGACTTCATGGGTCAGAATGATGATGAATGGTTCTGCTTCACCAACTCGACCTACAACAAAGCGACCAATGAATGGGCCCTCAAGAAAGTTCCGTATGTCAAGATCATTGCCGACTAGTGTTGACATCTGATCAGACACATATGTAATTCGTATGACCATAGCCTCCAGGTGCCGGTAATCCGGTGCCTGGAGGTTTTTTCAAATTCCGGGATCTGTTTCAAATTCCTGTTCCTGTCTCCTTTTTTGATTGTCTGCAAACCGGCAACAGCTTGTACACTTCCGGTTTGCAGACAATCAAAACAGGAGAGAGGATGACAGTACACCGAATCCTGATTGGGAGATTACAACCTGGCATAGGCCATAGAATTCAACAGAATTTAAATAAACTTAAATGCACGGAGGGACAGCATGACAACAGATAATTCAGCTCCGGTCAGTGGAAGCATTATGGTGGTTGGTGGGGGGATCAGCGGCCTGACAACCGCCCTGGAAGCCGCTGAAGTGGGCTATGAGGTCTTCCTTGTGGAAAAGGAAGCATCCCTTGGTGGAAGAGTGTCTCAATTGAAGCACTATTTCCCGAAGCTCTGCCCGCCCACTTGCGGACTGGAGATCAACTACCGCCGAATCAAAGACAACAAGCACATCAACGTTTTCACCATGACCGAAGTCCAGAATGTGGCCGGCACTCCGGGTGATTATACCGTGACCGTTAAAACCTCGCCCCGGTATGTCAACGAAAACTGCACCGCTTGCGGGGAATGCGGGAAGGTCTGTGATACCGAAATTTCCAATGAATTCAACTTCGGCATGGACCGCCGTAAAGCGGCTTACCTGCCCCACAACATGGCGTTTCCCATGCGGTATGTCATGGATCCGTCCATGAGCACGGATGACCGTGACAAAGTCAAAGAAGCCTGTAAATATGACGCCGTCGATTTTGACATGGAAGAAAAAACCATGGATCTGAAAGTGGGTGCCATTGTCTGGAGTACCGGCTGGAAACCTTATGACGCTACCCGGATCGATAATTTGGGATTCGGGCGGTATCAGAACGTCATCACCAACATGATGCTGGAACGAATGGCGTCATTGAACGGCCCCACCCAGGCAAAATTCTTCGGCCATCCGACGACAAGGCTCCTGAAACCATCGCTTTTGCCCAATGTGCCGGATCCAGAGATGAAAATCACCTGCCCTACTGCTCTTACATCTGCTGCATGGCATCTCTGAAACACGCAACTTATCTGAGGGAACAATATCCAGATGCCAAAATCTACATCTATTATATCGATCTGCGGACTCCGGGCCTGAAATACGAACGGTTCTATTCAAAACTCAAGGAAGATGCGAACATCTTTTTTGTAAAAGGAAAAGTGGCGGAAGTCAGTGAGGAAGACGGCTCCGGAAACATCAATCTTGTGGCGGAAGACACCATTTCCGGTGAAAAATACGGCAAACCGTTGATCTTCTGGTTCTGGCCACCGGCATGCAGCCGACAGCCGCCGTTGACAGACCGGCTGCGGAACTGACCGTTGATGAGGACGGATTCATTGTCAATGACTTTTCAAAAGGCGGCATGTTTGCGGCGGGATGTGCCAACAAGCCGGCTGATGTTGTCACATCCAACCAGAATGCTACCGGCATGGCACTTAAAGCCATTCAGACCCTTGTAAGGAGGTAAGACAAACCATGGATAAAAAATACGGCGTATATATCTGCACAGGTTGCGGAATCGGTGACACTCTGGATATGGAAGACCTGGTGGAGATTCCGGAGGAAGAAGGGGTTAACTGTACTACGCATCCTTTCCTGTGTTCCAAGGAAGGGGTGGGCCTCATCCAGAAAGATGTGGACGAAGGCAAGGTCAATGCCATGGTGATCGGTGCCTGTTCCCGGCGCGTCAACTTCGATGTGTTCCGGTTCGACAACTGCATCGTGGAACGGGTCAACCTGCGGGAAGGCGTGGTATGGCCCCATTCCCGAGAGACCTATCCGGCCCTGACCGAAGAACAAAAGGATGATGAAGAGCATTTTGACCGGATTCAGATGAAGGCGAAAGACTATATCAAAATGGGCATGATCCGCCTGGAGAAAGTAAAGCTGCCGGCCCCGTATAAACCGGAATCCTTTTCCAAGAAAATTCTGGTACTCGGCGGCGGTGTCACCGGCATGGCAGCGGCCCTGGACGCCGCCAAAACCGGATACGATGTCACTATTGTAGAAAAAACCGCTGCTCTGGGCGGTTATGCCGCTAAATTGCGGAACCAGATGCCGGTCTCCGCACCGTTTGAAGCCCTTCAGGCACCGGTGGCGGAACAGCTGATTCAGGACATTCAGGGCTATCCCAATATCGATGTGAGAACCAGTTGTGAAGTGGCGCGTATAGCCGGAGAGCCCGGAGAATTCACTGTCACCTTCAAAAAGCCGGGGGAAAGAATTCCTTTTGATGTGCCGTATCCGTTGCCCGAAGAGATGCTGGTGGATGAAAGCGGCAAGGAGCTAGACCCGGAAGCGGCCCACGAAAAATATCTTGAATACAATGAAGGGAGACAGGATATCCTTCAGCTGGACCCGGATGGTGAACTTTATGGGGCCGTCATTCTGGCAGCCGGCTGGCGTCCGGCAGACCTGGCCGCATCCGACTGTGACCATCTGGGGATCGATCTGCCGGATGTGGTGAGCAACCATGAGTTTGAACAAATTGCTGCTAAAGGCAAAATTGTGAGACCGTCCGATGGCAAACCTGCCAAAAATGTGGTGTTCATCCAGTCTCCCGGCAAGGATGAGGATGACACTGACTTTGATTACTGCGGGTCGGTCACCTCCCAGGTGGCACTGAAACAGGCCCGGTATGTGACCGAAGATTACACTGACGGCAAAGCCTATATCATTTATCAGCACATGCGGACCCCGGGGCTGCAGGAATATTTTTACAAAAGTATGCAGCAGCAGGACGGCGTGTTCATGACCAAAGGCGCCGTCACGGAAGTCAAAAGCCAGGGAAGCGGCCTGGAAGTGACTGCTGTGAACACCCTTTTGGGTGAAAACCTGGCATTGAAAGCCGACATGGTGGTAGTGGCCGGCGGCATGGTACCAGTCACCAAGGATAATCCGGTGGTCAACCTGGCCTACCGCCAGGGACCGGGATTCCGGGACAATGATATTTTCGGCCAGTATGCCGACTCCAACTATATCTGCTTTCCCTATGAAACCCAGAGAACCGGCATCTATGCAGCCGGTGCCATTCGGCGGGCCATGACCATTGAGGAATCCATTGAAGATGCTGCCGGCGCAGCCTTAAGGCCATCCAGTGCGTGGAAAGCGCCAACCGGGGTATGGCGGTCCATCCCCGATCCGGCGACATGACGTTCCCGGAATTTTTCTTCCAGAGATGCACCCAGTGCAAACGCTGCACCGTGGAATGCCCCTTCGGTGCGCTGGATGATGATGCCAAAGGAACCCCGAAAGCCAATCCGACCCGTTGCCGCCGGTGTGGTACCTGCATGGGAGCCTGCCCGGAACGAATCATCTCGTTTGCCGATTACACCATCGACTCCATCGGGTCCCAGATCAAAGCCATCGGTGTGCCGTCTGAAGACGACTTTGATGAGCCGCCTTTACGGTTCCTGGCACTGATCTGTGAAAATGATGCGTTCCCGGCGCTGGACATGGTGGGACAGAACCGGATGGATTATTCTCCGGATGTGCGGTTCATTCCGGTCCGGTGCCTGGGATCCGTGAACACGATCTGGATCAAGGACGCGCTGGCACAAGGCATGGACGGTGTTATTCTTATCGGATGCAAACACGGCGATGATTACCAGTGCCACTTTGTCAAAGGCTCGGAACTGGCGGAAATCCGGGTGAAAAAAATCGGAGACGCTCTGGCCAGTCTAGCCCTAGAAGAGGAACGTGTCGCGTTTGTGGAACTGGCCATTGACGAATATGACAGGCTGCCCAAAGTTATCAACGAATTTGTTGAAGAAGTGGATGCCTTAGGCCCCAACCCGTTCAAGGGTTTCTAATGTCGCAACTTTCAAACCATATGGAGGTTTTTTAATATGACTGACACATATCTTGCCCAACCCGATCTGGGGTTTATTGCCCAGATCCGCGGCCTTGGCGGAGACACCCTGAAAAAATGTTACCAGTGCGCGACCTGTTCCGTGGCATGCCCTATTTCTCCGGAGAACAGCCCGTTTCCCAGAAAAGAGATGATTGCCGCTTCATGGGGATTAAAAGACCGGTTGATCAAGAACGGAGATATCTGGCTATGCCACAATTGCGGCGACTGTACGGATCTGTGCCCGAGAGGCGCCGCTCCAGGCGATGTGCTCGCTGCGGTCCGTTCCGCGGCCATTACCGAGTATGCACAGCCCAAGGCCGTGGCCAAGGCGGTGAATGACCCCAAAAAGCTGCCCTGGCTTTTGGGAATTCCAGCCATCTGGTTCGCCGTTTTCGCTTATATCACCATGGCGCAGGAAGATGTGATGACCAAAATATTCAACGTGTTCGGTATTGCCTGGTCCCATGCCCATGAAGGCGTGATCGCCCAGGCTAATTTCTTTTCTACATGGTTTGTGGATTTGACATTTGTACCTCTGGCAGGAGCAGCGGTTATCATTTTTCTGCTCAGCCTGCGGCGGTTTATCACTGACATCCATGAAAATGCGATGATGGAAGGGAAAACTGACAAAAAATCCATTGACTACAAAGCCCTGTTACAGGCTTTGGTCAAAGTGGTTCCGAAAATACTCAAGCACGAAAAATTCAATGAATGCGAGACAAACAAGGAGCGAGCCACCCCCCATATGATGGTGCTGTTTTCCTTTATCGGTCTGTTCATCGTTACCGGCATTTTCTTTATCGTGCTGTATGGGTTTCAGACCCCGGGGCCCTATTCCCAACTGAATCCGGTTAAATGGCTGGGTAACATTGCCGGCGTCGCCCTGGTCATCGGTTCCGGACTGATGATCAAGAACCGCCTGGATGATAAGGAACAGGTCACCACATACAAAGACTGGTATATACTGGGGGTGGTCTTTGCCCTGGGATTGACCGGCATGCTTACCCAGATGGCCCGTCTGGCCCATCTGGAATGGATTACTTACGGGTTTTACTACCTGCATCTGATCGCCATTTTTAATCTGTTCGCATTTTTGCCTTTCTCCAAAATGGCACATCTGGTATATCGGACGACAGCCATGGCATATGCAGAATACAGCAATCGGAAATGATAATGGCATAACTAAGACCCACTTTATTAAACCATGATAAAAAAAAGAGGCTGATGTCACATCAGCCTCTTTTTTAATTGCAACAAGGAGAAAAACACTGTGAGCAAGATTGCCGTATTGCCCGGAGATGGTATCGGACCCGAAATTATGGAACAGGCGATCAAGGTCCTGGACCGAGCCAAAGACATCTATGGATTTGATCTGGAATATGAATATGCGGATGTTGGCGGCGCTGCCATTGACCGGTATGGAAAAGCGCTGCCTGCTTCCACACTGGCCCTGTGTGAAGCCAGCGATGCCATCCTTTTCGGATCGGTCGGCGGCCCCAAATGGGAACATCTTCCACCGGAAGAGCAGCCCGAGCGGGGGGCATTGCTGCCGCTTAGAAAATACTTTGATTTATACTGCAACCTCAGACCTGCCCGGGTATTTGCCTCCCTGGCATCCGCATCTCCGCTGCGGGCGACATAGTTCAAGATGGATTTGACATTCTATGCGTCCGGGAACTGACCGGCGGAATTTACTTCGGTGAACCCAAAGGAAGAAAAGGAACCGGCAGGGATGAACATGCGTTCGACACCATGATCTACTCGCGGTTCGAGATCGAACGCATTGCCAAAATGGCGTTTGAAGCGGCAAGACAGAGAAAGAACCACGTCACTTCCATTGACAAAGCCAATGTATTGTTCTCAATGGTTTTATGGCGGGAAACGGTCACACAGGTGGCCAAAGCATTTCCGGATGTGGGCCTGACGCACATGTATGTGGACAATGCTGCCATGCAGCTGGTGAAAAATCCCCAGCAGTTTGATGTGATTCTGTGCGGCAACATGTTTGGCGACATTATTTCCGATGAATGCGCCATGATTACCGGCTCCATGGGATTGCTGGCCTCTGCCAGTCTTAACGGAGAGAAATTCGGCCTTTACGAGCCAGCCGGGGGTTCCGCACCGGACATAGCCGGCAAAGGCATCGCCAACCCCATAGCACAAATCCTTTCCAGTGCCATGATGCTTCGGTATTCATGCAACCAGACTCAGGCTGCAGAAGGCATTGAATCCGCCGTTGAACAAGTTTTGGCCAAACAGATATTCACTGCGGACATGTCCGGCAAAAAACGCCGGTGGATACCCGGGCCATGGGAGATGCCATCGTGACTCAGATGACCGAAGCCATCTGAGTCAACGGCATTACAGTTTACCCATAAGTAAAAAATGAAAAAGGGTTTTTCAGCTACTGGCTGAAAAACCCTTTTTATATTTTGGCGGGAGTGACGAGACTCGAACTCGCGGCCTCTTGCGTGACAGGCAAGCGTTCTGACCAACTGAACTACACCCCCGTAATTCCCAGTGTCACCTGGTGGGCGATGCAGGGCTTGAACCTGCGACTTCAACCTTGTAAGGGTTGCACTCTCCCAACTGAGTTAATCGCCCGAAAAACAAAGCACTTATATCAATATTAAAAATGGGTGTCAAGCACATTTTAACAAAAAAAAAAATTTCATTTTGACAGGAAAACATTTCTCTTGTTTTATTGAGTCAGTATCTTGCAAGCCCCGGTTTTTAATGATATATATTACTGAATACTGAAAAATGAGTCGAATAACGTCAATCCGATAAAAATGTGATGCCAGGATTTTTTCTGACCTTGTGATGAACGGTCATTCGCAAGTTGAATCCTTCCAGATCTTATCAGCAGCAGCACAGTTTATCAAGGAGCATTGCAATTATGGAGCCTGTGTCAGGATATCTGGAAATTATGGATAAAGGGTTTGGTTTTCTACGGGAAATCGATGATAATTTTCAGCCGCGCCCGGAAAACCCTTATGTGCCCAACAGTCTGATCCGTAAATTGAATTTGAGAGAAGGCAGCTTTATCCAGGGACTGGGGGAAAAAAAAGACCCCAGAAACCCGAATCTGGCTCTGATTCGGGTCGAAACCATCAATGGTCTTCCTTTTGACGAATTCTCCGTCATTCCGATGCTCCAGGACCAGGTAAGCATCAATCCCTATGAACGATATATCTTGACTCAAAACGAGGAGGACATTGTCGGCAAGGCACTGGATGCCATTGTTCCCATCGGCATGGGGCAGCGGGGCCTGATCATCGCCCCACCAAAGTCAGGAAAAACCTTTCTTTTAAGCCATATGGCCAATTCCGTGGTCACCAATCATCCGGATGCCCACGTTTTCATTCTACTGGTGGATGAGCGCCTGAGGAAGTCACCGATTTTCAGCGGGGATTGGTCAACGCCAATGTGCTTTACTCTTCCGCAGACCAGCAGATCGGCCAGCATATGAGAATGACACGCCTGGCCATGCACACAGCCATCCGGTGCGCGGAGATCGGGCAGGACGCCGTGGTGTTCATCGACTCTTTAACCCGTATGACCAGGGCATTCAATATCGATACAGACAGTTACGGGAAAACATTGTCTGGGGGTCTAGGAGCCAATGCCATGGAATTTCCGAGAAAGATCTTCGGCGCCGCACGAAAGCTAGAAAACGGGGGATCTCTGACTATTATCGCAACCATTCTGGTGGATACCGGCAGCCGCATGGATGATGTCATCTTTCAGGAATTCAAGGGCACCGGCAACATGGACCTGTTTCTGTCCCGGGAGTGTGCGGAACGCCGAATCTGGCCGGCCATCAATATCAATCAAAGCGGTACCCGAAAAGAGGACCTTCTCATGGACCCGCAAGCCTATGAAAAAGTGGTGGAGATGCGGAGAAAAGTGGCTACTTTAGACGAGGTCACCGCTATGACCCAGTTCATTTCTCTACTGGAAGAGTTCTGATCTGTCCCTGACGATTCTTTACAGGGGTTCAATCAGGGCATGGGACAATACCTGGCTCATGTCATCCACAAACACGATTTCCAGCTGTTTTTGAATGGATTTGGGAACTTCCTGAATATCTTTTTTATTTTCTGCTGACATCACGACTTTTCGAATGCCGTGGGTATGGGCTGCCAGCAGCTTTTCCTTGACACCTCCGATGGGCAAAACCCTACCTCTGAGCGTGATTTCTCCGGTCATGGCCAGATTTCTGTAAACAGGGCGGCCTGTCAAAATCGATACCACGGCCGTACACATGGCAATGCCGGCGGACGGCCCGTCCTTTGGAATCGCTCCTTCTGGTACATGGATATGAATATCGCGATCTTTGTAGAAGTCTTCATCAATACCCAGATCCCGGCTCCTGGATCTCACGTAACTGACCGCCGCCTGGGAGGATTCTTTCATCACATCCCCAAGCTTCCCGGTCACCATGATGCGCCCTTTTCCCGGCATGGTCACCGCCTCAATGGTCAAAAGCTCCCCACCGGCCTGGGTCCACGCAAGCCCGGTCACAATTCCTGTCTTGTCTTCCACCTCGAGGAGTTTGTCACGAAATCTGGGCTGTCCCAGATATTTCTGAACGCTGACGGTACTCACGGAATAGAATTTCTGTTTCCGGGTCCTTACCCGCTGGGTGGCGATCTTGCGGATGACCGATGAAATTTCGCGTTCTAGATTCCTTACACCCGCCTCCCGGGTGTACCGCCGGATAATGGTATGAACCGCATTGTCTGAAAAGGTCACATCGGTTTGTTCAAGCCCGTTTTCTCCGATCTGCTTGGGAATCAGAAACCCTTTGGCAATCTGTGCTTTTTCATACTCCGTATACCCGGGTATCTGAATGATTTCCATTCGGTCCCGCAACGGGGCCGGAATATCAAACAAGGTATTCGCGGTGGTAATAAACAGAATTTCGGACAGGTCGTAATCCACTTCCATATAGTGATCGTTGAAATGCCGGTTCTGTTCAGGGTCTAACGCTTCCAACAGGGCAGATGAGGGATCCCCTCTGAAATCCGATGTCATCTTGTCGATTTCATCGAGACACAGCACCGGATTGCTGTACCCGACCTTTTTCAAAGTCTGGATCAGTTTTCCGGGCATGGCCCCCACATAGGTCCGGCGATGGCCCCTGATTTCCGCTTCGTCACGGACCCCGCCCAGTGAAATTCTGGCAAACGCCCGGCCGGTTGCCGATGCCACAGACCTCGCCAGCGAGGTTTTCCCCACCCCGGGCGGACCCACCAGGCAAAGAATCGGCCCCTTAATTTTCTTGACAAGCATCTGGACGGCCAGGTATTCCAAAATTCTTTCTTTCGGTTTTTTCAGTCCATAATGATCCTGATCCAGAATGGCTTCCGCAGTGGACAGATCATTTTTGGGACGGTTTTTCCGGAACCACGGCAATGAAATCATCCAGTCGATATAATTTCTGACGACCGTGGCTTCCGAGGACATGGGCGCCATCATCTTGAGTTTTTCCAACTCCCGTCGAACGACCCCGGCCGCCTCTTTGGGCAGTCTTTTTTTTCGGATCCGTTTTTCAAGCTCTGCGTATTCCCCGGATTCGCTGTCTTCTCCCATTTCTTTTTGATGGCCCGCATCTGTTCGGCGAGATAATGGCGTTTCTGGAGTTTTTCCATCTGCTCTTTCACCCGCCCCTTGATCTTCTGAGACATGGCAAACACTTCGGTCTCCTGCTGAATCAGTTTAAGCAGAAGAAAAACCGCTTTTCAATATCCGCACATTCCAACAACGCCTGCTTGTCCGCCACTTTGAACGGTAATTGAGCAGCGATGGCATCGGCATACCGTGACGGGTCGGCTTCCAGAATTTCCAGATTCTTAAAAAATTTTTGGAAACAGCACCGGATAGAGATGAATAATGTTCAAATGCTTCCAGAACCGTTCTCAAGGCTGCCTGGGAAACCGTGTCCGGCATTGGGTTCTCTTCCACCGGGATGAAATCTACCGTCAGGAAGCCTTGCTCATCGCTCAATTTAACGATTTTGCCCCGACGGTTGCCTTCCACCAAAGCTTTGACCGTCCCGTCCGGCAGCCGGAGCAGCTGGGTGATTTTGGCTTCGGTTCCCACCTGAAAAATGTCCTGAATGGTGGGTTTGAGCACTTCCGGATCTTTCTGGGTCGTCAGAAAAATCTTTTTCTCTCCGGCCATGGCTTCAGACAGCGATTTAATGGATTTTTCCCTCCCCACAAAAACAGAGGTGGTGACAAAAGGAAAAAGGACCATGTCCCTTAGTGGAACCAGGGGCAGGTTTTTTTTGTGTACTCGGAACCGTCCTGGTTGAACAATCTGGAAATATTAATCATGGATTCAATCCCGATGTTTTTGTCAGGCCTGCTTTTTGGGCTGCTCGTACAAGAGAATAGGCGGTTCGTTTTTCAGCACCACCTCTTCCCCCACCACGCATTCCTTGACATCTTCCTTGGACGGCAGCTCATACATAATGTCCAGCATGGTCTTTTCCATGATGGCCCGCAGTCCCCGGGCACCGGATTTTCGGTTCACCGCTTCTTTGGCCATGGCTTCCAGGGCCTCATCCGTGAACTGAAGGTCCACCCCCTCGATTCTGAACAGTTCCTGGTACTGTTTGACCAGCGCATTTTTGGGTTCGGTCAGAATCTTGACCAGAGACGCTTCGGTCAGTTCCCCGATGCTGGTGATAATAGGCAGCCGCCCAAGAAATTCCGGGATCAGCCCGAATTTTATCAAGTCTTCCGGCTTGAGTTGTTCCAGCAGGGTCCCGATATTGACCTGTTTTCTGTCAGTGATTTTGGCACCGAATCCCATAGTTTTCTGGGAAATCCGGCGTTCAATGATTTTTTCCAGACCGGTGAAGGTTCCCCCGCAGATGAAAAGGATATTTGAGGTATCCACCTTGACATAATCCTGTTGCGGGTGCTTACGTCCGCCTTTGGGAGGAATGCTGGCCACGGTGCCTTCGATGATTTTCAACAGCGCCTGCTGAACCCCTTCTCCGGATACATCGCGGGTGATGGACGGGTTGTCCCCCCGCTGGGAAATCTTGTCGATTTCATCAATATAAATGATGCCTTTTTGGGCCCGTTCTATATCATAATCCGCATTCTGGACCAGCGACAGGATGATATTTTCCACATCCTCGCCCACATATCCGGCTTCGGTCAGTGCAGTGGCATCGGCAATGGCAAACGGCACATCCAGAAATCTGGCCAGCGTCTGTGCCAAAAGGGTTTTTCCGCACCCGGTGGGGCCGATCAGCAGAATGTTGCTTTTCTGTATTTCAATATCTTCCACCGGTTTTTCAATCCGTGAGGTCAGCCGTTTGTAATGGTTGTAAACCGCCACAGAAAGTACTTTCTTGGCGGCATCCTGCTCAATGACATAGGAATCAAGCATTGCCTTGATCTGTTTGGGGACATAAAACTCTCTGGATTTCTCAGCCTCTACCGCCTTTTCCTTTTCTTCATCTTCAATGATTTCACCACAGAGTTTGATGCATTCATTGCAGATATAGACACTGGGACCGGCTATGAGCTTCTGGACTTCTTTCTGATTTTTCCCACAGAAAGAGCAGAAAAATTGATCGTTGGTGTCATCTTTTTTGGCCATATTTTTAAAACTCCTTTGAAACCGAAATCAGGTTTCGACTTCCAATTGGCTTCTGTCGGCAACCACCCGGTCCACGATACCATAGGTTTTTGCCTCATTTCCGGACATGAAAAAGTCACGATCAGTGTCCTGGGCAATTTTCTCAATTTTCTGGCCGGTGTGGTGTGCCAGAATCTCGTTCAACGCATCTTTCATCCGAAGAATTTCCGTGGCCTGAATCTTGATGTCCGTTGCCTGTCCCTGGGCCCCACCCAGCGCTGATGGATCATAATTCTGGCATTGGGCAGGGCAAATCGTTTTTTGGGAGCACCCGCCGCCAGAAGCAACGCCCCCATGCTGGCGGCCTGGCCGATACAAACTGTTGCCACATCGGGTTTGATGTACTGCATGGTATCATACACCGCCAATCCGGCACTAACCACGCCGCCGGGAGAATTGATGTAGAAACTGATGTCTTTTTCCGGATCTTCCGATTCCAGAAAAAGCAGCTGAGCCACAATGAGGTTGGCAATTTCACTGTCAATGGCAGAGCCTAAAAATATAATCCGGTCCTTTAACAGACGTGAATAAATATCATAGGCCCGCTCGCCTCGATTGCTTTGTTCAACCACCATTGGAATTAATGGCACAATAACACTCCTTGTTTTTCAGTCATTGATACATTGAAAATCCGCACACCGTTTAAAATCTCTGGCAAACAGCTTGAGCACCGGGTTTGCGCCAGTACTTTGCCTAGACGTCCTCCGATACGTTGGTTTCCCCATTGTCAGATTCCGGATCCTTTTCTGTAACCTGACTTCCCTCAATAATAAGATCGATCGCCTTTTTTCAAGCTGGGTATGTTTGTAATAATCCATCTGCCGGGGATCCATTTTGAAAAAATTCTTTATGGCATCCACAGTAGCATTCATGCCCCTGGCCATTTCCTCCAGGCTTTTTTCCATCTCTTCTTCCGTAAGATCCAATTTTTCCTGGGTAATGATTTTATCCAGAATCAAATGACGACGGGCCTGCTTTTCAGCCACACCCCGGTACTGTTCAGACAGTTTTTCACGGCTTAATCCATGTTCTTCAAACGTCGTGTTGTTGGCGGAGTAGGCCTGCTCGGTCTCATTGATGATGCCTTCGAGTTCTCCTTCAATCATGGCCTCAGGCACCTCGAACTCATATTTTTTGAGCAAATGCTGAAATATCTGCTCACTGAGTTCATGCTTGACACGCTGCTGGATTCCTTTTTCCAAATTTTCCCGAATGGATTCTTTGACATCATCCAACGTTTCAAACCGGCCCAGGCCTTTGACCAGATCATCATTGATCTCAGGTAAAATCTCCTCCTGAATCTCATTGAGGGTCACCTTATATAAAATGTTTCTGCCCTTCAGGTTCCCGTCCGGGTGATCATCAGGATAGGCGACTTCCACCTCGATATCCTGGACCGGAACCGATCCGGTCAGTTTTTCGGAAAATTCGTCAGGCAAGGCGTTCTGGCCGATCTTAAACAGAAAGTTTTCGATCTTTGGTGTAGGTTCATACGGCTCACCGTTCAGGAAGCCCTGATAATCGATCAATACAAAATCAGATTCTTTGACTGCCCGGGTTTCCGTCACTTTCTGTTTTTTGGCCATGGTTTTCTGAATCATGCTGATCTGGGCAGCTATTTCCGAATCAGAGACGGCATAGCGGTTTTTTTCAAGAGAAATCCCTTTGTAGTCAACCTCGGGCAGCTCCGGTTTCACCTCCACGGTGATATCGAACGCATAGTCTGAACCGGGTTCCAGTTCGGGCGGATCCAGCTGAGGACCACCTACGATATTCAGGTTGTGCTCCTGAATAGCCTCGACAAAAGAATCCTGGATCAAACGGGGAGCAACATCGGCGTGAACGTCTTTGGAAAACCGATTCTCAAGGACTTTTCTGGGGATCTTCCCTTTTCTGAATCCTTTGATATCCGCTTTTTTCTTCAGTTCGGCATAAGCCTTGTCAAGCTCTTTTGCCACTGTTTCTTTGGGAATTTCAAAAGAAAGTACCTTTTTGACAGCGCTCTTGTCTTCGATTTTTACCTGCATTTTCTTGTCCTGTTACATTCCATTAATATAGTGAACCATCTTAAACCGGGCCAAATGCAAACCATTTGCATAAATCATCTGGTGCGTTTCAGACCGAACCCTTGTATATATCCAATTAATAAAGTTTACTAAAATAACGCTTATACCCACCAGTGTCAAGAAAATTGACCAAAAAAACAACTTGCATTGCAGGTTCAAAAATGATATTCATAGAGCTTATTTTTGATCCAGACCGGGGCGTAGCGCAGTCTGGTAGCGCGCCTGCTTTGGGAGCAGGATGTCGGGAGTTCAAATCTCTCCGCCCCGACCAGAAAATCATAATAAAAACAGCGAATTAGTCTTGATGGCGATTCGCTTTTTTTTATTGGATTTCGGCTAACTTTATGAATTTATGCCTTATTTATGCCACACTAATTTTATTCGTGGGCCTCTTTAGTTGGGCCGGTTTGTGTGGTTGTGATGCGCTGCTAAATGCCTTTGCATATTGAGTTTAGGTCATTTGTCAGGTGTGAGTACCTGTCAGTCATTGAGATGTCTGAGTGCCCGATCATTTCTTTTGCATCTTTCAGACCTCCTCCTGCCATGATAAGGTTTGAGCAAAAGGTATGTCTCAAGTCATGAAAATGGAAATCTTTGATCCTTGCGAAATCCAGGCATGATTTCCATGCCCTACTGAAATTCTTGAGCGGTGTTCCATCGACTCTGCAAAATACATGATCTGATCTCAACTTTCGGGATTCAATTGAATAGCCCC
>LQAJ01000084.1_pt1 | contig 66684 bp, 69 predicted proteins | sample 1535811 | NCBI WGS metagenome assembly LQAJ01 (sample SAMN04331587, study PRJNA305678) | bioreactor metagenome | isolation source: bioreactor_6 inoculated with Wadden Sea sediment 2nd replicate of a... | place: Germany: Wadden Sea, Janssand Flat
CCGAGGAAGGATTGCCGTCGGAAGGGGGGGGGGGGCGGTACGGCCGTGGCCGGACCTGTCTGCCGGGCCAGAAGGTCCAGCTGCTGAATGATCCGGTCAATGGAAGCCCCCTCACGCACCCGGGCCAGTTTGAACAATACGGTCTCAATGGCGATACGGGTGTGGGCGGTGCGTTTGACCATGTCCTCATCGGTCAGCAGGACCTGGAGCAGCTGCCCTAGGTAGTCTTCCGGCAGGTCGGCCACCTGAAAAATCATTTGCTTTTTTTCATTTGCCGGCAGATTGACGGCCGGATGATCCGGGCCGCAGCGCTGGATGATGTTCAGGTGCCGGACATGAGTGATCAGGTCCCGTAGAATTTTTAGATCCACGCCGGTATCATTGACCCGGTCCACCACAGAGATTAGGGCTGGCATGTCTTTTCAAACAGGGCATGGATCAGTTCGTGCATGATGCGACGGTCCAGGACGCCAAGCCGGTCCACCACCATGTCCAGGGAAATCTTTTTTTCAGGGGCTGCGGACAGAATCCGGTCCAGCAGGCTTAATGCATCCCGGACCGATCCGTCGGCTTCCAGGGCAATCAGATCCAAGCCATGGGCATCTACGGAAAAGCCTTCTTTGGCACAGATGTTTTTCAGCAGCCCGGAAATGGCTTCCAAAGGGATTCTTCCCAGGTCGTGGCGCTGGCACCGGGACAGGATTGTGGCCGGAATCTTGTGGACTTCGGTGGTGGCAAAGATGAACAGCACATGGCCCGGGGGTTCTTCCAGCGTTTTGAGCAGCGCGTTGAATGCGGCTGTGGAAAGCATGTGCACTTCATCGATAATATAAATCTTGTAAGGGGCTGATGCAGGCAGGTAAGTGACGTTTTCCCGCAGGTCCCGGATTTGGTCCACACTGTTGTTGGATGCCCCGTCGATTTCAAAGACGTCTGCGTTATGACCGGCAATAATTTCGGTACAGGATTTGCAATGGTTGCACGGGGTAGGAGTGGGGCCGGTGGCGCAGTTCATGGCTTTGGCCAGGATCCGCGCAACCGTGGTTTTACCGGTCCCCCTTGGGCCGGTGAACAGCATGGCATGGGCCACCCGGTCCTGGGAAATGGCGTTTACAAGTGTGGTGGTGACATGGGACTGACCCACCACATCGTCAAACGTCTGGGGCCGGTATTTGAGTGCTAAAACCTGATACGACATGGTGTCCGAAGGGGAATATGGCGGAGAGGGAGGGATTCGAACCCTCGGTACCCGGTTAGGATACACACGCTTTCCAGGCGTGCACCTTCAGCCGCTCGGCCACCTCTCCGCAGTCAATTAATCCAGACAAATTAGTATCTTTTACGCCCGGTGTCAAGGATTAAACCGCCCGGTACTGAAAAATCACCATTGAAAAAGTGCCAGATGATCCGGGGTCGGGGTGCCGTCAGGCTGGTATAGGAACAGCCCGGGAAGCCGGGTGACCGGGCCACTGCCGGATTTGACGGCACAAACCAGGATCCGCCGGGCGGGGTCTTTGGCGCTGAAATAGACCGGTCTTAGCCAGTCGGCATGAAATCCTTCCCGGTCCAGGGCCGCTGTCAGATCCGGGGTGCGGGATGCCGGAAAAATCAGGCACAGTCGTCCCCCAGGTCGCAGAACCAGGCTGGCCCGCTTCACCAGGATGTCGATGTCCAGGGTGATTTCATGCCGGGCCGTGGCTTTTCCAGAATCCGGATTCAACCGGCCGGTGCCTCTTTTTTGTAAGGGGATTGGATACCACCCAGTCAACCGGAGCCGGCATTGTTTTACCCGTCAAGGTCCTGGCATCCCGGTGAAGAATGCCGACCCGATGGTTCATATGGTTTTGGGCAACGTTTTTACGGGCTAGTCCGGCCAAGACCTCTTGAATTTCCATCCCGGTGATCCGGACATCTGGATGCCGGCCAGCCAGGATTAGACAAAGGATTCCGCATCCGCATCCGATGTCCAGAATCCGGTCTTTCGGACACGGATGAACGTGAGCCGCCAAGATGAGGGGGTCCAGGGAAAACCGGTAACCGGTTTTCGGCTGAAACAGGATCAGGGGAGGATCGAACAGGGTATCAGCTGTGTATGTTGCCAATCTGGAACCGGATCTGCTGGACCAGCGGCTGGTTCAGCTGCGTGTTGAGGTTGTCGGTTACCTGCTTTCCAGAAAATTGAGCTGGTGAATCCAGGAAGAACTGGATACATGAACAATCAGGACACCATTCTTGAAGGCATGCGGTTTGGCGTTCAACGCAATCACCTGTCCCACGGCTGTTTCCCAGATGTCCCAGATCCGGGTCATGTCCGTGTCTTTGACCGGGCGGTATTTCTGCAGCGCTGTGTTGAGAATGTCGCGAATGTGAATCAATTTATGGTCATTGTCTTTTCGGGTCAAGGGAATGTCCTGTTTTGCGGTTTGCAGTATAAATAATTGATCCTATACCATGAAACCCGTGAGGAAGCATATCCATATTTTATCTCAATTACTGAATCCCATGGGAAGGAAGGTCGAACTTCGAAAATATTGCCTTTTGGGGTTGATAATACTATATTCAAGCATTAGATTAATATGCTTATCATAAAATTTTCGTAAACCTCAAACAGGAACACATGCTTTATGAACTGGGATTGGGAAAAGCTGAGGGAAAATCAGCAAAAATATGAACAGAACCGAGGTGGCAGCGGGGGGCCGGGCATACCCAGGCCACCGCAGATGGATGAAATTTTTAATAAATTCAAAGGATTCAAGTTTCCCGGTTTTTTTCTTGTGATTGTTGTACTGCTTGGGCTATATCTGGCGTCTTCTACATTTTTTACAGTGGACAGGAGTGAGGTGGGCGTGGTTCAGCGGTTTGGCAAGTATAACCGGCTGGCACAGCCCGGGTTGAATTTCAAGCTGCCCTCGGGCATTGAGAAAGTCACCAAGGTCAATGTCCGGACCCCGGAAACCGAAGAGTTCGGTGTAAAGGCAGCAGAAAGTGCCGGAGCCTATGGAAACGCCTCCGAATCCTCTTTGATGCTCACCGGTGATCTCAACGTGGCAGTGGTGCCCTGGATCGTCCAGTATCGAAGGGCTGATCCCCGGGCCTACCTGTTCAATGTTAAGGATGTGACATCGCTGCTTAGGAACATGGCCGAGGCCACCATGCGAACGGTGGTCGGGGACCGCAGCATCAACGAGGTGATCACCGAACGGGCCGCCATTGCCCAGGCGGCCCGGGACATGCTTCAGGCCGAACTGGACAATGCCGTTGCCGGCATTGCCATCGTGAACATCGAGATGAAGCGCACCAATGTGCCCGAGCCGGTGCAGGCGTCTTTTAATGAAGTGAACCAGGCCATTCAGGAAAAGGAACAGACCATTTACAAGGCCAAGGAAGAATACAACAAGGCTGTGCCCCTGGCCCGGGGTGAAGCCCAGCGGGTCATCAAGGATGCGGAAGGTTATGCCATTGACCGGGTGAACCGGGCCCAGGGGGATGCGGCCAAGTTTCTGGCGGTATACGAGGCCTATGACCAGGCAAGGGATGTGACTCGGAAACGGATGTATCTGGAGACCATGATGGATGTGCTGCCTAAAATCGGGGCCAAATATATCCTTGACGCAGACCAGGACAATGTGCTGCCCCTGTTGAATATGGGGGAGGGCACCCTTCAGGACAGATTCCTTCAAAAAGGTGAATAATATATGAAATCGCAGCAGATCAAAGTATTGGGCATAGCGGCCTGGTTATCCTGGCCGTGATCATTTATGACGCCGCGTTTATCGTGGATGAAACCGAACAGGTGGTGATCACCCAGTTCGGCCGGATTACCGGACGACCGGTGATCGAGCCGGGATTGAACTTCAAGGTGCCGTTTATTCAAAAACCAACTATTTTCCCAAGCATCTTCTGGAGTGGGACGGGTCGCCAGGCCAGATCCCTACCCGAGACAAGACGTATATTTGGGTGGACACCTTTGCCAGATGGCGAATTGTGGATCCGTTGACCTATTTTCAGACAGTCAAGGATGAATTTTCCGCCCTCAAGCGCCTGGATGATCTGATCGATCCGGCCACCCGGAACCTGATCAGTTCCTATCCGCTTGTGGAAATCGTCAGAAACACGGACCGTCCCATGGACACGTTTGAGGGGTTCGGTATCGATACCGAGGCACAGCTGGAAGAGGAACGGCCCAGACGGGTCCGTTATACCGTGAACCTGGGTCGGGAAGAGATCACCCGGCGGATTGTGGCCCAGGCCAGTGAAAAACTTGAAGAGTTCGGTATCGAGCTGGTGGATGTGAAGATCAAGCGTATCAATTATATAGACAGTGTCAGGCGGTCGGTGTATGACCGGATGATCGCGGAACGGAACCAGATCGCTGAAAAATTCCGGGCTGAAGGCCGGGGAGAGGCCAGCAATATCCGGGGTGAAAAGGAAAAAGACCTTCAGGTGATCAAGTCGGAAGCCTACCGAACGGCCCAGGAAATCAAAGGTAAGGCCGACGCAGAAGCCTCCCGGGTCTATGCGGATGCCTATGGCAGGGATCCGGATTTTTACGCATTTCTGAAGACCATGGACCTGTATTCCCAGTCCCTGGAAAAGGACAGCTCTTTGATTCTGTCCACGGATTCGGATCTGATGAAATATATGAAAGGGGCCGGCCGCTAAGGCATTGTCAGGCAAACACAAAAATAATGGGGCGGCCCGGATGACATGTGTCACACCGGGCCGCCCCAGAATTTATACGCGATCGGCTTACTTATTTCTTTTTACGCTGATGACGGGTTTTGGCCAGCAGTTTTCTGTGTTTGTGCTTGCGCATTTTTTTACGCCTCTTTTTGATAACACTGCTCAAAAAAAATCACCTCCTTCAAAAAAATTTATAATGTATTTTATTTTCTACTAAATTAGAACAATAGCATAAAATTTGGGTAAATGTCCAACTGTTTTTGTCTGGAGACCATGGAACAACAAGCAGACCGGTTTTCGATCCATCTGAGCTGGAAACAGTGACACGGGCCGCTGTGATCTGTGAGGATCTGGTGAACAGCTACTACAAACTTTCATCCAGTCAATGGCTGAAAAACCGGTATGATATCCGAACGGCCCGGGATTTGGCACCTCATGAGCTGGTGGACGGACCGTTTGCCCAGGTGGTGAAATATGAAGGTCAGAAAACCGATGTACCGCTGGGGTCCTGCCGGTTCAGTCTGTATACGGTCTGCCTTCAGGATTCGGCCATTATCAGAACCGTTGCTGCGCATTCGACCATTCAACTGATGCCGTTTCTGATCTATGTGCTGGTGCATGAGCTGGTACATGTGGTGAGGTTTCTGCAGTTTCATCATCGATATGAACACGCGTCGGAAGCATCCGTGACCCTGGCTGAAGAAAGAAAAGTTCATTGTCTCACCTATAGCATCCTTCAGACGGTCTCGCTGGAGGGTATAAAGCAAGTATCTGATTTTTTTGAACAATGGCGGATCGACCATGGCCAGTGACATTCAGAGAAATTTTAACAAATCTGCCTTGACAGGGCACAAATGCTTATTATTATATCAATGTTTTCAAGCAGCCTTATACGCTTAAAAAGGGAGAAAGGAAAAATGCCGGTTTATGAGTATCAATGTTCAGAATGCAACCATATTGAAGAAGCCTTTCAGAAGATTACGGATGCGCCCCTGGCCGTATGCCCAAGATGTCAGGGAAAGCTAAGTAAAATCATTTCCCACAGTGCCTTTCATTTGAAAGGATCCGGCTGGTATGTCACTGATTACGGGGGAACCAAGTCCCGGGCTGACAGTACTCCGGACAAATCTCCGGGAGAATCCACAAAACCAACGTGTGCCGCATCATCTGATACATCCAAAAAAGCAGATGCCAGCTAGCAGGCGTTGACATATAAACCATTATTCAACATAAACAAGCAAAGATTAAATGTAAAACATCAAAGGAGAAGTGCATCATGAGTTTGAGACCATTGAGCGACAGAATTTTGGTACAGCGGACCGCAGAAGATGAAAAAACCAAAGGCGGCATTATTATTCCGGATACAGCCAAGGAAAACCGGCTGAGGGCAAAGTGGTTGCCACCGGTAACGGCCGGATGGGTGAAGACGGCAAACTGATGCCCATGGATGTCAAGGTGGGAGACCGGGTATTGTTCAGCAAATACGGCGGTACGGATGTGAAAATCGATGGCGAAGATTATCTGATCCTGCGTCAGGATGACGTACTGGGCGTCATCGAATAACCCAAACCCATTAGTCTGATACCCAACATTACCTGATAAACAACACCCAGTACCTAAAATTAAAACCAAAAATTATATATGGAGATGAATTAAAATGGCCAAAGAAATCAAATATGATGCCAAAGCACGTGAAGCAATGCTCAAAGGTGTAAAAGCCCTGGCAGACGCTGTTGTCGTCACCCTGGGGCCCAAAGGAAGAAACGTGGTGATCGAAAAATCCTGGGGATCCCCCACCGTGACCAAGGATGGGGTGACTGTTGCCAAAGAGATCGATCTGGAAGATAAATTTGAGAATATGGGCGCCCAGATGGTCAAGGAAGTATCTTCCAAAACTTCTGATATGGCTGGTGACGGCACCACCACCGCTACCGTGCTGGCCCGCGCCATCTATGAAGAGGGTCAGAAACTGGTAGTGGCAGGCAACAACCCCATGGGGATCAAGCGCGGAATTGACAAGGCCGTTGCAAAGATTATCGAAAATCTGGAAGTTCTGGCCAAACCGACCAAAAATCAGAACGAAATCGCCCAGGTTGGCACCATTTCCGCTAACAGTGACGAAACCATCGGAAACATTATTGCCGAAGCCATGGACAAAGTGGGCAAAGAAGGAGTCATCACCGTGGAAGAAGCCAAATCCATGGAAACCACCCTGGAAGTGGTGGAAGGCATGCAGTTTGACAGAGGGTATCTGTCTCCCTATTTTGCCACGGATACCGAAAAAATGGTGGCAGCCATGGAAAATCCCTATGTGCTGATATGCGACAAAAAGATCTCTTCCATGAAGGACCTGCTGCCGATCCTGGAAAGCATTGCCAAGACCGGTAAGCCCCTGGTAATCATTGCCGAGGATATCGAGGGTGAAGCCCTGGCTACCCTGGTGGTGAACAAGCTGCGCGGCACCCTGAACGTGGCGGCCGTGAAAGCGCCTGGTTTCGGTGACAGAAGAAAAGCGATGCTCGAGGACATTGCGATTCTGACCGGCGGTCAGGTGGTGTCCGAAGATATCGGCATCAAGCTGGAAAACGTGACTCTCCAGGATCTGGGGCAGGCCAAATCCATCAGCATTGACAAAGACAATACCACCATCGTGGACGGTGCCGGTTCCAGAGAAGCCCTGGAAGGACGGGTGAAAATGATCCGTGCCCAGATCGATGAAACCTCTTCGGATTATGACAGGGAAAAGCTGCAGGAACGTCTGGCCAAACTGGTGGGCGGTGTGGCCGTCATTAACGTGGGCGCTGCCACTGAAACCGAGATGAAAGAAAAGAAAGCCCGGGTGGAAGACGCGTTGAATGCAACCCGTGCGGCGGTTGAAGAAGGGATTGTTCCCGGCGGCGGCGTGGCCCTGGTGCGGTGCATTGACGCGCTCAATGATCTGGATGTGGATGGCGAGGAAAAATTGGGCGTGGCTGTGGTGGCCAGAGCCATTGAAGAACCTCTGCGCAAGATTGCTGACAATGCCGGTGTGGAGGGCTCCGTGGTCATTAATAAGGTCAAGGAAGGCAATGGCGCATTCGGTTACAATGCCAGGACCAATGTCTATGAGGATTTGATTGAAGCCGGTGTGATTGATCCCAAAAAAGTGGTGCGGTTCGCTCTGCAGAACGCCGCATCCGTGGCATCGGTCATGCTCACCACTGAAGCCATGATTGCTGAAAAGAAAGAAGAAAACCCGGCTCCCGCCATGCCCGGCGGCGGTATGGGAGGCGGCATGGGAGGCATGGGCGGTATGATGTAGAGCCCAAAATCCTATAGTACAGCTCTGATTAAATGATAAAAAGCCCCTTTAACCCCGTTTAAAGGGGCTTTTTTCTTCTGATCTCAGCTTTAAGTTCAGGCGTACGTTGTTGTCATTATTGAACTTTGGGCGCCAATAGCTGCAATAACGTAGGCCTGACCCAGAGACTCCCCCTTGACAGAAACGCCTGCCTCATATAGGTAATCGGGGACACCCAAAGATCCAACACCCAGCGAGGGACTATGACGACTGAGACAATCGGACTGCTTTATATGCTGGCGGATGCCGGGCCTGTGGTAAAGTTTGTCATGCTCGTGCTTCTGTTTTTTTCCATTATTACATGGGCTATCATTTTCATTAAATTCCGGTATTTCCGAAAAGCATTTCACGATACCGTAGATTTTACAGACGTCTTCTGGCAGTGCCGAACTCTGGCAGATGCGTTTGCCAAGGCCAAGGCCCTGAAATCCAGTCCAGCGGCCCGGATTTTTATCCCTGCCTACATAGAAATGACCCGTTCCCGTGCAAAAGACGACACCCGTTCTTCACACTCCATGGGCAGTATCCAGCGGACCCTGCGCCGGTCCATATCAGTAGAGATTCACCGGTATCGGCAGTTGGTGCCGTTTCTGGCGACCGTGGGAAACACTGCGCCGTTTATCGGACTTTTCGGTACAGTCTGGGGAATTATGCATACATTTCAGGGCATCGGGCTGAGCGGATCGGCCAGTCTGGCCGTGGTGGCCCCGGGAATCTCAGAAGCCCTGATCGCCACAGCCGCCGGTCTGGCCGCCGCTATTCCCGCCGTGATGGCGTATAACCATTTTATCAATAAAATCCAGGTTTTGAATTCGGAACTGGAAACTTTTTCTTCGGATTTGCTGAATATCATTGAACGCGATATTCAAAATCAAATGGAGGCGTGATGCGGTTTGAATCGGGAAATGACGCGTTGATGTCGGAAATCAATGTGACCCCGTTCGTGGATGTGATGCTGGTGCTGCTGATCATTTTTATGGTGACCGCCCCCATGATGGTCCAGGGGGTGGATGTAGACCTGCCGACGGCCACCGCAGCTCCTTTGCCGTCCAATGAGGACCATCTGATTATTTCCGTGGACAAGGACCGCACCGTGTATCTAAACAATCAGGAGGTATCCGTGGCGTTTCTGGCAGAAAAGCTCGGAGCGATTCTGGAGAACCTGGATTCCGATGCCGTGTATCTCAAGGCGGACAAACAGGTGCCTTACGGGGTGGTGGTCCATGTGATGGCCCAGATCAAAAAAGCCGGAGTGAAAAGTCTGGGCATGATCACCCTTCCGGATGAAACCGATGCATCCTGATATGTGGGCGTGATGGCACAGACAGGGTCCATCAGACATGCCAGGCCGATAAAGGCTGACAACGGAGTCAGTCCCCGCCGGCTGGCCGTTTACCTGGGGATTTCCCTGTGTGGGCATGCCCTGTTTTCTGGGCTGGTATCTGGCTGGTTCAATTTAAGGTTCCTTATCCACCCCCGGAAGTCGTGCAGGTGGACCTGGTGTCATTTGATCCGGGTGAGCCTGGCGGACCGTCTGTCCCAAAATCAGAGAATGAACCGGCTTTGTCATCTCCTTCCCCGTCGGAATCTCCTTTGGAAACAGCCGTGTCGACAGCGGTTGAGCCGGCACAGCCCCCGGCTTCCAAAGAACCGGAACCGGTCAGGGAGATCAAGCCGGATGTCAGTCTCAAGTCAAAACCGAAAAACCTTGAAGAGCTGATGGCCCAGATGACTGACCCCAAACCAGAGCCAGAGCCAAAACCCGAACCAGAGCCTGCCCCAAAACCAAGAGCCAGAGCCCAAACCCAAACCAAAGGTTGAGCCCAAACCTGCTGAATCAACGTCCGAAAAAAACCGGAACCAACCCCAGAAAAAAAAGAACCGGATTCCCAACAGCAGCTGGCCCAGGCCATGGAGCGCCTGGCCAGAGAAGTGGATGCACAGAACAAGGCCGGATCTAAGGCAAATACCGGTACCGGGCCGGTTGCCGGGTCCGGCAGCGGTGCCGGGGCCGGTCGCAGGGGGGGACACCCCTTGATTTTTACAAAATGATTCTCCAGTCAGCCGTTCAGCAAAACTGGGTGTTCAACGAGATGCTGGCAGGGTTGGATCAGGATCTGGAGGTCCGGATTTTAATAAAAATTTTGAAAAACGGGGAAATAAGAGATATCATTTATGAAACCCGGTCTGGGAACCCCTACCTGGACCAGAGTGCCAGACGGGCGATCCAGCGGGCCAACCCACTGCCGGCACTGCCTAAGGGGATGGCCTCCTATGATGTGGTGGTGATTTTTACCCCGAAAGGATTGAGATAACTATGCGGTTTTTACTGTCAGCCATGAGGTTGCTGTTGATCGTTTCATTGTTTGTACCGGTCCGGTCAGATGCGGCCTCTTATGATACCATTCAAGTAAGCAATCCATTTTTGAACAAGACCCCGGTGGCATTGCCTGCATTCATGCCATTGACCGGCAGTCCCGGTGAGACGGCATTGGGTGGAGAAGCGCTTGAAATTCTAAAGAACGGGCTGGAATTCACCGGATATTTGAAGCAGATCAGTCCGAACGCTTTTCTGGCCAATCCGGCGGAAACCGGTATCCAGATGTCACAGATCAATTTCCAGGACTGGACCGGAATCGGTGCGGAACTGCTGATCACGGGGGGGATAGAGGAAAAGAACGGGCGCGTGAAACTGGAGCTGCGCCTGTTTGATACGTTCAATACCCAGCTGCTGAAAGGCAAAATCTATACAGGCCCCCCTTCTCAGATTCGCCGGATGATTCACCTGTTCTGTGCCGAAGTGTCCTATGCACTTACCGGCAAATGGGGAGTGTTTGCCAGCAAACTGGCCTTTGTGTCCACGGTGGACGGCAACAAAGAAATCTTTGTGAGTGATTTTGACGGGTACAATCCGGTTCGGTTCACCCGTCACAAAAGCATTTCCCTGTCCCCGGCCTGGTCATCAAATGGCCAATGGCTGGCATATGTTAGCTATGCCGGCGGCAAACCCGATATCTATATCCGGCATCAGGAACAAAACCGTGGGGGGACGATCGACCGGGAAGGCATGAATATCACACCGGCCTGGATGCCTGGGCAGGAAATGCTGGCCGCAGCCTTGAGTTTTTCCGGGAATCAGGAAATATATCTGTTGACCCGCCAAGGAGAAATGATTAAAAAGGTGACCAGCAGCTGGGGGATTAATGTTTCACCGGAATTTTCACCGGACGGCGGCAAACTGGCCTTTGTTTCAAACCGGTCCGGAAACCCTCAGATTTACATTAAAGACCTGTCATCCGGAAATGTCAGCCGGGTGACGTTTCAAGGAAAATACAACACGTCCCCAGCCTGGTCTCCGGATGGAAAGAAAATCGTTTATGTGGGCATTGAAAACAACCGGATCGATATCTATCTGATACTGCTGGATACGGGACCGGGAATGCCGGTGCAGCTGACCAGGGATCAGGGGGACAACGAAGACCCATGCTGGTCTCCGGATGGAAATCTGATCGTTTTTTCTTCAACCCGTGACGGGCAGGGGCCGGCATTGTTTGTGATGACTGCAGCAGGAACCGACCAGCGCCGACTCATGAAAATGCCGGGTCGTCAGACCCAGCCCCGCTGGTCAGGACCCATAACATACAGAGAACAGTAGAAACAGCAGGTAAATCAATCAAGGAGGTTGTGATGAACAAAAAATGGGGGTTTTATTTGTTAATGGCGATTCTGGTGGCCGGTCTTTTTTTGATGTCATCTTGCGCAAAGAAAACCGTGGTGTCGGACGCCACCACCATTGAGGATCAGACTCAGACAGCGGATGAGGCAGCCATGGCAGCCAAAAAAGCGGAAGAGGAACGGATTCGGCAGCAGGAGCTTCAAGAGGAAATGGCAAAAAAACAGGCGTTGGAACAGGCCCGGAAAGCGGCTGAAAAAAACCGTTTCCAGCATCAGAATATTCATTTTGAGTATGACAGTGCCGAATTGACAGACATGGCAAAAGCACTGCTTCGGGAAAAAGCGGACTGGCTCAAGGAAAACCCCGAACAGAGCATTATCATTGAGGGGCATTGTGACGAAAGAGGAACCACTGAATACAACCTTGCCTTAGGTGAACGCCGTGCTGCTGCGGCCAAGCAGTATCTGCAGGATTTTGGTGTCGGGGCGTTCCGTATGACCACGGTTAGCTACGGCGAAGAACGGCCCCTGGACCCGGGGCAGAATGAAGCGGCTTACAGCAAAAACCGGCGGGCCCAGTTTGTCTTGAAATAACAGCTGGTAAGCGGAAACACCAGGATTTGGCCGGATTTCGCTGATTTCCGACCGAACCCTGGTTGTTTATTCAGGCTATGGGGGAAATCATGAGAACCATGTTGCAAGTATGTCTATTTTTGTCTCTGCTTTTGCTGGCAGGATGCGTGCCATCGGATCAGTACCAGATGTTGGAGAATCGGGTCAATGCTCTGGAAATGGAGAATTCCCGGCTCAAGATCCTCCAGGCTCGGTTTGAAGACCAGGCGGCGGATCTGACAACCATCATCACTGATCTGGAAGACAGGGTTCACTCAATTGATGAATTCTCCGGAAAAACATTGCAGAGATCAATCAAGAACTGCAGCAGGTGCATAAAAACATGGGCAGCTGCAGGGAATGATGGAGGAGACCGCCTATCGACTGGGCCATACGGATCTGGATTCCCGGTCAAGCCTGACTGAGGTCCTGGACCGGATGGACCGTGCCGTCTCCCGCAACCATGTCCGGATTACCCGGCTGGAAACCTATATGGGATTTGAACCCACGGTACCGGGATCTGAAGACACGGACGCTTCTGGTGCGGCTGTGTCCGATAATGATGAGGGACAGGCTCCCGCCGCCATGCCCGTGTCCGATAAAACCGCCTATGAACAGGCCAAAAAGACGTTTGACGAAGGGGACATGGAAACCGCCCGGATTCAGTTTGAAAATTTTATCAACACGTTTCCGGAATCTTCTTATGCCGGGAATGCCCGGTTCTGGATTGCGGACAGCTATTATGTGGAAAAGTGGTATGAGAAGGCCATTCTAGAATATCAGAAAGTGCTGGAACAATATCCGGATTGCAATAAAGTAGCGGCAGCCAGGCTCAAACAGGGGTATGCATTTGCCGAACTGGGGGAAAAAGCCAATGCCAGGCTGATTTTAAACGAGCTGATCACCCGGTTTCCGGACAGCCGGGAATCGATGTTTGCTAAGGAAAAGCTCAAACAGCTTCAGTGATAGCTAACATGATCAAGGTGGTGGGGATCGACCCCGGCCTGGCCGGCACCGGCATCGGGGTGGTGGAGGGTGATGAGCGGTCCGTGATCCGGTATTCCTTCGGGTGTGTGTCCACGGAGTCCGCGGAGTCGCTTCCGTTTCGCCTGGACACCATCTACACGCGCATTCAAGCGTTTCTCTCGGACCAGGCCCCGGATCTGGTGGTGATCGAGGATATCTACTCCCTTGAAAGATTTCCGGGTTCAGGCATTCAGCTGGGCAAGGTGTCCGGGGTGATTTTGGTCAGTGCATTCCGGGCAGGGTCAAAGGTGGAGGAGATTGCCGTCCGGGAAGCAAAAAAAATTATCTGCGGCAACGGCAATGCCGATAAATTTCAGATGGAGCGGGCGGTCCGGCATTTTCTGGACCATCCGGAACCCATACGGCCGTTTCATGCATCCGATGCCCTGGGACTGGCCATTACCGGTTATTTTCGGTACAGGAAAAATAAATGATCGGATATCTTGAAGGACGTCTTTTGGACTGCAACACGGAAGCCATTCTGCTGCTGGCAGGACAGGTGGGGTATGAAGTGCAGGTCAGCCCTTTCACCCGGGCCCGGGTGACGGCCGGATCCCCTGACGACACGGTCCGGCTGTATATCTATTACCACGTGACGGAACGCCAGCCTAAACCCGTACTGATCGGATTTCTGGAGCAGCGGGACAAGGCGTTTTTTCAATTGTTTTGTCGGTGTCCGCCATCGGGCCCATGAAGGCGGTCAAGGCAATGATCCGCCCGGTGGGAGAAATCGCTGCCGCCATTGAGGATAAACAGGTGGCACTGTTATCGAAGCTGCCCGGTATCGGACCCCGAACAGCGGAAAAGATCATTGCCACGCTTCATGGCAAAACCAGGGAGTTTGCGGAAAGAGCTGCTGCCCGACCGGCGGGTTCGCCCGACTCAGCCGGTGGGCCGCTACCGGAGACCCCGGAAATGGTCGGCCTGGTGACCGGGGTACTGGTGGACCAGCTGGGACATTCCCCGGCTTCGGCCCAGCGCATGATCCGGGCGGCACTTGAAAAGAATCCCGATATCCAGACTCCGGAGCGTTGCTGGATGCGATTTACCTGGAAGGATCCTGATCATGGCCGATGATATTCTGTCTTTCGTTCCGAACACAAGGGCGTGGTCACGGCCCGAAAGACGTCAGAAGATCAGGCACCGGACATGGTGTCGCTGAGGCCGGAGCGGTTTGATGACTATATCGGCCAGACCGCCACCGTGGAAACCCTGAAGATTGCCATTCAAGCGGCCAGACTCCGCAACGAATCTCTGGATCACATTCTGCTGCATGGCCCTCCGGGTTTAGGAAAAACCACTCTGTGCCACATCATTGCCAATGAAATGGAACAAGAGGTGACGGTCACGTCCGGGCCCACCCTTGAAAAAGGCGGGGATCTGATGGGAATTTTGACCCATCTGTCGGACGGAGAGTTTCTGTTCATCGATGAAATCCACAGGATACCCAAGGTTGTGGAAGAGTTTCTGTATCCGGCCATGGAAGATTATGCCGTGGATTTTGTGTTTGACAAAGGCATTCATGCCCGTAGCCACCGTTACCGGCTCAAACGGTTCGTGCTGGTGGGGGCCACCACCCGGGTGGGGCTGCTGTCTTCGCCCCTGAGGGACCGGTTCGGGCTGTTTCGGACCCTGGATTTCTATACGCCCGAAGAGCTGGTGGTCATTATCCAGCGCTCGGCACAGCTGTTGAATACCCGGATTTCAGAGAACGCTGCCCTGGCTTTGGCGGACCGGTCCCGGGGAACCCCAAGGATTGCCAACCGGCTGCTCAAACGGGTCCGGGATTTTGCCCAGGTCCGGGCAGATGGGCGGGTGACCCGGGAAGTGGTTCAGGCGGCCCTGGCACTGGAAGGGATTGACCGACTGGGGCTCACCCGGCTGGACCGCAGCTATCTGGAAACCATCATCGATTTTTATCACGGAGGGCCGGTGGGGATCGAAGCCATTGCCGCCACCCTTCAGGAGGAAACCGACACCCTGGTGGATGTGGTGGAGCCGTTTCTACTGAAAATCGGGCTGGTGCTGCGTACGTCCAGCGGCAGGAAAGCCTCTGACTTCGCGTATCAGCATCTTGAAAGGTCTCTCCCGAACCGGTAATGCGGTTCGAAGATTATGAAAATTATTATCTGTTTTTTTGTGTGGCTGTTGGCAGGCGGGATGATGGCGTTGGCCGGATCTGTGCCGGTTCAGGCTGATTCCGGTTCCAGACAGGCACTGTCCGTGCCCGCCGCGGTGATTACTTTGCCTGAAGGGGAACATGCCATTCTGGTGGAAAAACAGACCCAGCGCCTGTATGTTTATAGACAGGACGATGGTCTCCAGCAACTGGTCCGGGTGTTTGATGCGGCTTGTTCCACCGGCGAGGCCCCAGGCCCCAAACAGGTGGAAGGCGATAAAAAAACCCCGGAAGGAGTTTATTTTCTTGTTGACGAACATCTGGAAAAGGACCTGACCCCCATATACGGTCCCCGGGCTTTTCCCACGGACTACCCGCATCTGCTGGACCGGCTGCAGGGAAAAACCGGATACGCCATCTGGATCCACGGCACAAACAGACCGTTGAAACCCATGGATACCAACGGATGCATCGCATTGGAAAATCCGGGTGTGCTACGTCTGTCTGAATACGTTACCCGCCATGTCACTCCGGTGATCATCCAGCAGACCATACCGTATGCGGATCCTCAGGATCTGTTGGAGTGGAAAACCGGTGTGATCTGTTTTGTGAGCCAATGGATTCAGGCGCAGCACAGTGGTGGCGCTGAAGCGTATCAGTCTTTTTATCTGCCGGAATCTCTTCCGGACAGTCGGGAATGGGAGGCATGGGCGGTCCAACGTCAAAAGGCTTTAGATTTCGGGGAGGCATTTCAAATCCGGATATCCCGCATCGGTATCTACCGGCATGAGAACCTGTTTGTGGTCGCAATGGATGTAGTGCTGATCCGGGGAAGAGACCAGTTCATGCTGGGCCGCCGGCGGTTGTTTGTCCGGCTGTACGGGCAGGAAACCTTGGGGATCGCCGCAGACGAATTTCAGGATGTGACGCTGCCCCGGACTTCTCTGGCGGTAATGGCAGACGGTGCCGCACATCTGTTGCCATCAAGATAGATTTTGCTTGACAAAAGAAAAATCTTTCTATAAAAATGTCAGGATTGTGTATATGAATGAGGAGCAGTGAAACAGTGAAAAAATATACGTACAGTGCCAAAAGAGCGGATAACCGGGAAAACTGGTGTGTGATTGATGCAACGGACCAGGTACTGGGCCGGCTGGCATCTCAGGTGGCCTATCGGATTCGGGGGAAACACAACCCGTTGTACACGCCCCATGTGGATACCGGAGACTGGGTGGTGGTGATCAATGCGGATAAAATCCGGTTGACCGGAAATAAGCTGGATCAAAAAAATTACTACCGGCACTCCGGATATGTGGGAAGCCTCAAATCCCGGACCGCTGGAGAAATGCTGGAAAAGAAGCCTGAAGAGGTGATCCGGAAAGCGGTTCAGGGCATGCTGCCCAAAAACCGGCTCGGTAGAAAATTGAACAAAAAATTGTTCGTGTATGCCGGGGATCAGCACCCTCATGCGGCACAGAAGCCTGAACCCGCTGAAATCAAAGGATAAAAGGACGCGATAAGATCAATGGAAAGTGGAAACGTGTTTTACGCGACAGGAAAGCGGAAGAAATCCGTGGCCAAAGTCTGGCTGATGCCAGGAACCGGAAAAATGACAGTCAATGACCGGGTTATGGACGATTATTTTGACATTCGGGTCAATCGGGATGCGCTGGCAGCCCCCTTACACTGACTCAGATGGATGAGGCATTCGACGTCCGTATAGATGTTATGGGCGGTGGTCAGACCGGTCAGGCGGGCGCGGTTCGCCAGGGTTTGTCCAAAGCCTGGTACAGGTGGACCCGGATTTGCGGGGTGTGCTCAAGAACGCCGGATTTCTGACCCGGGACTCCCGGCAGAAAGAACGGAAGAAATACGGCAAAAAAGGGGCCAGGGCCAGTTTCCAGTTTTCCAAGAGATAAGATTTTTTTGTTTTACGACCTGGAAACGTCGGGTCTTGATCCGGCGTTTGACCAGGTATTAACCTTTGCCGGGATCCGGACGGATGCCCGGCTTCGGGAAATTAGTCGAACCTCTCTGACCTTCCGGCTCCGCAAAGATATCATTCCATCCCCGGAAGCCGTTGTTACCCATTGTCTGACCCCGGAGGATCTGTCAGCCGGGCAGTGCGAATATCAGGCTGCCCGGCTTTTGCATGAACTTCTCAATACACCGGACACCATCAGTCTTGGGTATAATTCTCTGGGATTTGATGACGAATTCTTAAGATTTCTGTTCTACCGGAATCTGCTGGATCCTTATACCCATCAGTATGCCGGCGGGTGTTACCGAGCCGACATTCTTCCTGTCACCGCTTTGTACAACCGGTTCTGCGACCCTCCGGTGATCCGGTGGCCTCGCTTGGAAAAAGGGCGGCCCACCTTGAAACTGGAACATATCGCCCGGGAGAACCGGTTTAACACATCAGGTCCGGCTCACGATGCATGGCAGATGTGGAGGCCCTGGTTGCCCTGTGCCGGCGGTTTGCCGAAAAAGCCGATGTCTGGACCTATGCTCTGGGATATTTTGACAAGCAGACCGACCTCAAACGGATGGAAATGATAGCACCTGCCTGCCAGATCCAGGACCGTTTTTTTCGCAATGCCGTGATGATATCTGCGTCGTTCGGTGCAGAAGCCGGATATCTTGCTCCGGTTCTGCATATCGGCCGTGCCATTCCCTACAGCAATCAGGATCTCTGGATTCGTCTGGACCGGCCGGAATGCGGGAATATTGATCCGGATACCCGGCAGTTCGACTGGTTTCCCATACGTAAAAACCGGCGGATCAGTGGCTGCTGCTTCCGCCAGCAGACCGGTTCACCGGTCGGTTGACCCATGACGCTCAAGAAATCGCGGCCGCAGTGGTTGCCCGGTTTCGGGAAAAGGCAACAGTGTTTCAAAAGACGGTCCAGGCCCATCGGACCTATGCGTATCCGATTGTCCCGGATTTGGATCCGGATGCGGCCCTGTATCAGGAGGGGTTTTTACGGTGACGGAGAAAAGGATATCGCACGGTTCCATGAAGCGGTGACGTTCGGCCGGGCGGGCAAGACGGATCTATCCGCTCTGCCGGCAACGTTACAATCCCCACGGGTCCGGACTTTGGCTGCCCGGATTCTGGCACGCAACTTTGACCTGCCAGGTTCTGCGGAATTCAAGGATCATCTGGAAAAACTGGGATCAGGCGGAGAAATCACCGGATTTCGCAGCGAAAGCAAAGTTACTCTTCAGCGGGCAGTCACCGCGCTGAAACAACTGGGAGATGACCGCCAGCAGCTGAGCCAACGTCAACGTCACGCTTTGAATGCCGTCGAAACATATCTCCGCAACTGGGCAGCGTGATCGGATAATTCTGTCGGATTGTTTTGGATGAATCCCCTCCAGGAGGTATCCGGCGATGCACCGGCAAGCTTTGTCCGAATCCTTCCTGGAGGAGTTGAAGCCGAAAGTGAAGGGCTTTTATTTTACCGCTTCTTTCAAAGCTTTTCCAGGGATGAATTTGGGGACGTTTCTCGCCGGGATATTGATCTCTTTGCCGGTTTGAGGATTTCTGCCTTTTCTGGCTTTTCTTTCCGCTGTCTTGAAAGTGCCGAACCCCACCAGGGTGACGGAATCGTTGTTGGCAAGCGCATCTGTAACTGTTTGAACCATGCAGTCCACTGCCTTCTGGGCATCTTTCTTACTTTCCAATACTTCAGCTACCTTGTTGATTAAATCGCCTTTGTTCATCTTGATCACTCCTTTGTTTTGTGTTGGAAGGACAATTTTGGTTTAAATGTCCAAAACCGCGTTGCCTGTGGGTTATAACTCATTTGAATCAGCTTCAGCGGTACGTTACGTCGTTGCGCCCTGTGTGTCAAGTGTTTATTGCTTTTTTTCAAAAAAAACCCTTGTTGAGAAGGCGTTTCAAGGAAAAATCAAAAAAATACCTGAAAAAAATACCAGTCAATGAGCATATCGCCGAAAAAAATATATACCAAAGCCCCTGCTGACAGGTAGGGGCCGAACGGGATTTGCATCTGACGGTTGATTTGTCCGTGCCGTATCATTGGTACGATACCGGCAATGGTGCCCAAAACCGACCCGGCAAACAGGGTGAACAGTACCCCGGTGACACCAGTGACCGCGCCGATCATGGCCAGTAGTTTAATATCTCCGCCTCCCATGCCTTCAGTTTTTCGGATCATGTAATATACCAGGGCCACCGCATATAAAATCCCCCCCCCGGTCAGAATGCCGGTGCCAATGGTGGCCAGGGAACGGTCCAGCACAGTCCATGCCAGCAATCCAAAAACCGCAATCCCCGGGAGGCTGATTCGGTCGGGAATAATGTGGAAGTCCAGATCGATGCCGGATACCATGACCAGTATGGCGGCAAATGAGAACCAGACCAGGGCTGCAGGAGTGGGGCCGAAATTCAGGTACGACAATACTGCCAGAAGGCCGGCCACGCACTCCACCACCAGATACCGGGGTGAAATACGACTCCGGCAGAACAGGCACCGACCCCTGAGTATCAAAAAGCTGAAAATCGGAATGTTGGTGTAAAACGGAAGGGCATGGCCGCAGGCCGGGCAGGCGGAACCGGGATACACAATGGACAGGTTCCGTGGAATCCGGTGAATGCACACATTCAGAAAACTGCCGATACAGGCGCCAAAGACAAAAGAAGCGGCCAGTGCAGCAGGAACGGAAAACGTCATAGTAATTTTTTTGCCCTGGATATTGTAAAATTCGAATTATGCGTTATTGTACGGTCAAAAGTAAATACCTGAATCGAAAAATTTTACACCTCATTTTAATGCCCTTGCCTGAAAACCAGGCTGAAGAGGTGAGAAAATAACAAGGAGATCAGATGGCGGAAGCGGACATGGATGACCTGATTGAAGTCATAGAAAAGAGGGGAATCTTGACAATATTCCCAAAACCATTCCCATGATGCCGGTCCGGGACATAGTGGTGTTCACGGATATGCTGCTGCCCCTGTTTGTGGGCCGGGATAAATCCGTCAAAGCCATGGAAGAATGCGTGGGGTTTGACCGGTATATTTTTTGACGGCCCAGAAGGATCCGGATGTGGAAAATCCCGGCATTGAGGACGTGTATGAGGTGGGCACCGTGGGCCGGGTCCAGAAAATGATCAAACTTCCGGACGGGCGGATCAAGGCCCTGGTACAGGGTATCGTCAAGGCCCGGGCGGTGACGTGGCTCAAGAAACGCGGTTATTTCAAGGTGGAGGTGACATTTCTGGAGGAGCAAGATCCTGAAGAGATAGACATTCAGCTTGAAGCGCTGATGCGCAATGTCAAGGAGAACAGTGAAAAACTGCTGGCCCTGAAAGGAGAGCTTTCCGGAGATATCGGGGACCTTTTGTCCCATATTGATTCACCGGGTAAACTGGCGGATTTGGTGGCGGCCAACCTCAACCTGCGCACCGAAGATGCCCAGAATCTGCTGGAACTTTTCAACACCCCTGAACGGCTGAAAAAAGTCAATGATCTTCTGGCCCGGGAGCTGGCGTTGACAACGGTTCAGGCCAAGATTCAGACCGATGTCAAAGACGAGATTTCCAAGAACCAGCGGGATTATTATCTGCGGGAACAGGTCAAGGCCATTCACCGGGAACTGGGAGAAAGCGATGACAAACTGGCGGAGATCCATGAGTTTAAGGCCAGAATAAAACGGTGCAAACTGCCCAAAGAATGCGAGGAAGAAGCCGTGAAGCAGCTGCGCCGGTTAGAGCAGATGCATTCAGATTCTTCGGAAGCCTCCGTGGTCAGGACCTATCTGGACACCATTGTGGAACTGCCCTGGAACAAATTTTCCAAAGAGGTGCTGGACATTGCCCGGGCCAGGGATGTTCTGGACAAGAATCATTTCGGCCTGGACAAGGTCAAGGAGCGGATTCTGGAATACCTGAGCGTGCGTAAGCTCAATCCCAGGAAAAAAGGACAGATCATCTGTTTTGTCGGACCCCCGGGCGTGGGCAAGACCTCTTTGGGCCAGGCCATTGCCAAGGCCATGAAACGAAAGTTTCACCGGGTGTCATTGGGCGGCATGCGGGACGAGGCTGAGATCCGGGGGCATCGCCGGACCTATATCGGCTCCATGCCCGGCCGGATTCTTCAGGGGCTGCGCCAATGCGGCACCAACAATCCGGTGTTCATGCTCGACGAAATCGACAAGCTGGGCAATGATTTTCGGGGAGATCCTTCATCCGCCCTGCTGGAGGCGCTGGACCCGGAACAGAACTTCGCATTCTCCGATCATTATCTGAACATGCCGTTTGACCTGTCCAACGTCATGTTTATCCTGACCGCCAACATCGCGGATACCATCCCGTCGGCCCTGTTGGACCGGATGGAAGTAATCCGGATTCCCGGTTATACCCACCAGGAAAAGATCGAGATCGCCAAAGCCCATCTTTTGCCCAGAAAATTGCGGGACAACGGGTTGATCCGGCGCTCTATCGTGATTCACCCCAATGCCATGGCCGCCATAGTGACCGACTTTACCCTGGAGGCGGGGCTTAGAGAACTGGAGCGGAAACTGGACACCATCTGCCGGAAGATCGCCCGGAAAATCGCCGAAGGACAGAAAGGCAGGTTTACCATCACCCGACGGAACCTGACCCAGTATCTGGGGCCACCCCAATATTATCCGGAGCTGGATCAGGAAGAAAGCCAGGTAGGCCTGGCCACAGGACTGGCTTGGACGGAGGTGGGCGGAGAGATTCTGTACATCGAAATTTCCCTGTTTCCGGGCAAGGGCGAATTTCAGGTCACCGGACAGATCGGTGAAGTGATGCAGGAATCGGCCCGGGCTGCCCTGACCTGGATCAAGGCCAATCAGGAGGGCTTAGGCATTGACAGGGATGCGTTCGAAAACCAGGATATCCACATCCATGTTCCGGCCGGTGCCATCCCCAAGGATGGGCCATCTGCGGGGATCGCCATGGTCACGGCCCTGGTGTCCGCCTTTACCGGCCGGCGGGTGAACAACCTGGTGGCCATGACCGGCGAGGTATCGCTGCGGGGCCGGGTCCTGCCCATCGGTGGGCTAAAGGAAAAAGCCCTGGGTGCGCTGCGGGCCGGTATCAAACAGGTCCTTATTCCGGAAAAAAACAAAAAAGATCTGTATGACATCCCAAAAAATGTGAAATCAAAACTTAAATTCACCTGTGTGAGAGATGTGAGCCAGGTGCTGGAAATTGCTTTGGAATCACCTGAGGAAGAGACTGTGTCGGATTTCCCGGACACCGGCAGTGATGAAACCGGCGGTAAAGAAACGGTCGGTCAAAAAGCAGAGGACCGGGAAGCCGGGGGCTCAAACGGGGACAAGACCCGGGATCCGGCACCGGCAAAAAAGCAGGCACCGGACAGGGCGGGCCGGCGTGAAGATTCTGGCCTTGAGTACAGCGGAATCCGGGTGCAGCCTGGCCGTGATGGACAATGATCAGCTGGTCTGCGAAAGCTTCTGGCACAGCCGCTTGACCCATTCCCGGCGCCTGCTGTCCATGGCAGGCGCCTTGTTTCCGGGGCAGGCCGGATTTGAGATTTCTGAAGTGGATGCAGTGGTGGCGGCCAGAGGGCCGGGAAGCTTTACCGGGCTCCGCATCGGCATCAGCGCAGCATTGGGGCTGGCCACCGCCCTGTGCCGGCCAGCCGTGGGGGTGTCTACCCTGGATGGAATCGGTTTCCGATTTTCTCTGGTGGATGTGCCGGTGTGTGCCATGATGGATGCAAGGCGGGGTCAGGTTTACTGTGCCGTATACTGGTTTGAGCAGGGCAGGCTGAAGCACAGAAGCGATGACATGGTGTGCCCCCCGGATCAGGCGGTCGCCATGGTGCCGGGAAAAGACGCCGTGTTTGCCGGTTCCGGTGCCAGGGTCTATGACACTGTGATCCAAAACACGTTTCCGGGAAAAGCCGGCCGGTCCCCCCGTGCATGGACCCGGTCAGTGCTGCGGCCCTGGCTCTGTCCGCGTTGAGTTCCCCGGACTTTATCAAAGATTCTTCCAATCTGCTATCACCGGTCTACATCCGCTCAGCCGGGGCGGATGCGCCCCGGCGGGGTTTTGCTTGACACAGGGACCGGTTGTCTGTTACCCTTTGTCGGCTTTAACTATTTGGAACTCAGGAACATGGATCGAACGAAATGGCCGGGCCGGGCCGTACTGCCGGTGGCGGTACCGGGCATTAAATATATTGTGGGCGCCGCCTGTTTGACAGGGGTGCTTTTTTATCTGGGGTGGATTCTTGCAGCCATGATTGCAGCCGGTGTGGCCCTGTTTGTCACCTGGTTTTTCCGGGATCCGGACCGGGAGATACCTAAAGGGGACCACCTGCTGGTATCCCCGGCTGACGGCCGGGTGATCCGGGTGGACCACGGGGTTCATACCGAATACCTGCCGGGAACCTGCCGCAGGGTGAGCATTTTCATGAACGTGTTCAACGTGCATGTCAATCGTATGCCCCTGGACGGGACGGTGGAAAAAGTGGTGTATACCCCGGGCCGTTTCATCAATGCCTCGTTTGACAAGGCATCGGTTTATAATGAACGAAATGCCCTGACCATTCAGACCCCGGAACGGCAGCAGTTTGTGGTGGTTCAGATTGCGGGCCTGGTGGCCCGGCGGATTGTCAACTGCGCCGCCAAAGGGATGCAGGTGCAGCGGGGGGAGCGATACGGCATGATCCAGTTCGGTTCCCGTCTGGATCTGTACCTGCCCATGGCCTGCCGGATACGGGTCAAAAACGGGGACAGAGCCTGGGCCGGCACCACGGTCATCGGCGAGATGCCCTCAAACGGTCCGTCCACCCCGGCATCCACCGCCTATTAACCCTTAACCAGCATGACCGCCGGCTGTCATGACGCGGAGTGATTTTCAGTTTGGAGCAGATACCGATGACCAGACAGGGCTATGAAGCCCTGAAACAGGAACTGGCAAGACTTAAGCGCGTGGAACGTCCCGCCAACATCAAGGCCATTGAAACGGCCCGAGCCCACGGGGATTTGTCTGAAAACGCGGAATACCATGCCGCCAAGGAGCGGCAGTCTTTTCTGGAAGGGCGGATTGGAGAGATCAGTTATAAACTGGGCGTGGCCAAGGTGATCGATCCGGAATCCGTACCCAAGGATGTCGTGCGGTTCGCCAGCCGTGTCCTGGTGGAAAACCTGGATTCCGAAGAGGAAACCGAATATTTGATCGTGGGACCGGATGAAGCGGATATTAAACAGGGCAAAATTTCGGTGTCCTCTCCGCTGGGCAGTGCCTTGATCGGCAAACAGCCGGGGGATGAAGCCGTGGTCCGGGCCCCCGGCGGCAAACGGGTGTATGAAATCATCGATATATTATAGGCTTACCCCATCAGGAGAATAACAATGGCACGAGTCACCATTGAAGATTGTTTGAAGAATGTGAACAACCGGTTTGAACTGGTTCATCTGGCTGCCAAGCGGGTCCGTCAGGTCAGGGAAGGGGCCGATCTTCTGGTCGCTTCCAGTAAAACGGGGATGTGGTCACGGTGCTGCGGGAAATTGCAGCCGGCCGGATCAAGGTCGCGGCTGACCCGGATTCCTGATATTTACGGTCAAAATGCCATGATCGATACACAGAATCAGCCGGATTATCGTCGGATTCCCATAAACAAGGTGGGTATCAAGGGCCTGAAGTACCCGGTCAGGGTGCTCGACAAGAGCCGGGGAACCCAGTCCACCGTGGCGGACATCAGCATGTATGTGGATCTGCCCCACCAGTGCAAGGGGACCCATATGAGCCGGTTTGTGGAAATTCTGCACCAGTCCCGAACCCGCATCTCCCTGGAATCGCTGACCACGATTCTGGCGGATATGAAAGAAATTCTGGGTGCAAAGTCCTCTCATATTGAAATCACGTTTCCCTATTTCATCACAAAGCTGTCCCCGAGTGCCGGGGTCAGAGGATTGATGGACTATACCTGCTCCATTATCGGGTCTTCCAACCCGGACAACACCACGGACATCATTTTAAAGGTGGCGGTGCCGGTGACATCGGTCTGCCCCTGTTCCAAGGAGATCAGCGACTGCGGGGCACACAACCAGCGGGGCGAGGTCCTGGTGAGCGCCCGGTTCAAGAAGCTGATTTGGATCGAGGATGTTGTGGAGATCGTGGAACGGTCCGCTTCCTGCGATATTTTTTCCGTACTAAAAAGAGAGGATGAAAAATATGTCACGGAAAAAGCCTACAACAATCCCAAGTTTGTGGAAGACCTGGCCCGGGACGTGGCCAAAACCCTGATGGCCGACCCCAACATCACCTGGTTTTCCGTGAGCGCCGAAAATTTTGAATCCATTCACAACCACAGCGCCTACGCCTTTATCGAAAAATAGCAGGGTCAGGCCTGCGTTATTGTAGTTATTGAGACCAATAACTACAATAACGCAGGCCTGACCCCTGCTACTGACTCTATTTCATGATGACAAACGGGTAGAGGCGGTGATCCGTGCCGATGAAGTAGCCAGCCCGGGTGCGGATACCGGTGAGGGTGCCGGTTTTGTAGTACTGGGTATCGGTGCGACGTAGCAGTTTATGATAGGGCATGAAGGCGAGCAGCAGCTGTCCCATCTGGGACGGCGTGAGCCGGTTCCGGCGGGACAAACCCGACCCTTCTGCAATGTTGGCGGTTTCCCAGCCCGGCAGGTTGGCAACGCAGTCGGACAAAACCCGGACTCCTTTTTCCAAAGTGGCCGGTGGACCGTATACATGGGCTCCCAGTGCCAGCATTACCTGGTTGGCAATGAAATTGTTGGAGTATTTGAGCAGTTTGATCACCACCTCCTCTATAGTCCAGGGAGATGCCAACCTAATCAACTTGAAAGGCCGGTTGGTGGATTCTTTCAGAACCGAATCTGGAACTGCTCCGGTTTTTACAGGCCCGGTTACCTCTATCCCCATTTTTTGTAAAAAATGGCTCATGAGCAGCCCTGGATACCGATACTGCACTTCAGTGTCTAGCAGTATCCGTCCCTGTTTTAGTCCCGTGTTTCTAATATCGGGGGTGAACATGTTCAGAAGCGGAGTCTGGGGTTCGGCACTCACAAATGTCTGGCCGGCGGCATCCCAGGTAAAATGAATGGTGTTGAAATTGGCACACAGAGCACCTGTGGTGGCATCATAAGGATTCAATGACTGTCCGGTTCCGGGAATGGAAACATCCGATGAAAAATAGCTCTGGTCGATCACAATTGCCCTCACTTTCTGCATTCTGCTGGCTTCCACCAATTGCTGGCAGAAGTCGCGGATCACTTCGGATACAAACAGAGGGTCTCCCAGACCTTTGACATATAGGATACAGGAATCTGGGTCGTACCCGGCTAGGGTGGAGAACCGATGATCTCCCCCCCATTGGGACAAAGCCGCCAGGCTGGTTAAAATTTTGAGGGTGGACGCCGGTACATAAAGAGTGTCGGGATTTTGCAAACAGCATCTGGCCCTGGTTGTCCGTGACCAGAATGCCGGTGTCCGGATGTCCGGCCGCCTGTTTTAAAGCATCCTGGTCCCGTTTTTCTAAAGCGGTTAACCGATCAATATCCCCGGCCATTTTCCCATGGACGGGAATGGTCCAGAAACAGAACAGGGCCGCACAAAGAATCGTTCGCGAAAATGGCCACAGCCTTTGTAGTCGTCGTGTCATGGTGATTCCTTTTTTGTCAAATTCGGAATCGGTTATACTTTTATTTTTTCAAGATATCAAATTTTTCAGGTATTGTGGAACGGAATTGTTCGGATTATTGTTTTGTATTTGTGCAGGGATTCTGATATAAATTGGCGACAATGACCCTTTTTGAACCTGGAACCTGGAAAACGGGAATGCTCAAGATTTTCCCCAGATATTCCCATGGCCTTGTCATGATCGCGCTATGTGCCATAATGGCGGTCTGGCCGGCAGCAGCATCTGCGGATGAAACCACAGTTGCTCTTGTCGTTTCAAGAAAAATCCGACCCTATGTTCAGGTGGCGGACGGCATATTGGATGAGCTGTCCCGGGAAACGATAAATACGGAGGTGCTTTTTCTTTCACCCGGGGATAATGTCGTCACATCCCAAGTCATGGAGCGCCTGACAACCGGAGCGTATGATATAGTTGCCGCAGTGGGTCCTGAAGCGGCTGCTATGATATGGGGTGCCGGTATTTCTGGTGGAAAATTTATGTTGCCTTGCTGGATCCGGATACGATTCCTCATCTGCCTGGCAATGCCTGTGGCATATCGTTGCGGATTCCGGTGTCTGTTCAGATAAACAGTTTGACAGCCGTATTCCCAGGATTGCGGAAATTAGGGCTTTTGTTCGATCCGGATCACAATGAATGGTTTTTCGAAAAAGCTGTATCCGCCGGAAAAGTCAGACCGGTGCCGATTGAGATTGTCCCATTGCGGGTAACCGCAAAGAATCAGATTGCAGAGGTGCTCAAAGAAAACCTGGGACAAATTGATGCCGTATGGATGATCCCGGATCAGACGGTCATTTCCGAAAAGTTGATCCAGTACGTGATCAAGCAGGGATTGCTGTCTGATACCGGTGTGATCGGTTATAACGCCTATTTTACAAAAGTCGGTGCGCTTTTTTCTTTTGAATTCGACTACCGGGGACTGGGTCAACAGGCCGGTGGGTTAATTCTTGATACTATGGCCGGAAAGAACTGTGTTCCTCTTGATCCGGTGTTTGACACCCGCATCAACGATAAGATTGTTAAAGATCTGGGACTGGAAACGGGTGACATACAGTGAGAACAATGCTTCCCAGAAATATCGGTTTTCATATCCGGGTGCTTTTCGCCAGTGTGTTTCTGATTTCAGCCACCACGTTCACCATGGGGTATCTGGGCGTGAATATCATCAAGGAGTTTGTGACACAGCGGTTTAACCAGCGAATCGATTTTATGGCTGAATATCTGGCGTTGAACTCGGAGCTGGGTATATTGATCGGTGAGCAGAATCTGCTGCGGGGCCTGGCTGAAAACATGCTCAAGGAGGATGATATCGCCGGAGTTCAGATCACGGATCATTTAGGCAGGAGCCTGGTATCGGTGGACAAAGAGATGAGCGGTCCGTTTGAAACGGTGGACAAGAAAGTGTATTTATCTGAGACGGAAGAAAGTGCAGCGTGGATCAGCCAGCTGGCGGGTTCTCGCGAGGCTGACCTTATCGGCCGGGTCAATGTGACCTATTCGATTCAGGGAATCAATAATTTGGCCAGTCGCATGAAATCCCGGTTTGTGGTCATTGCACTGGTATTGAACGGACTGGCCTGCCTGATTTTTACGTGGTGTCCCGTTCACTGGTGTCGCCGCTGATATCCCTGGCTGAAACCGCCAGAAGGGTGTCTTCTGGAAACCGGACAATTCGGGCCGCTCCCGGGAATACACCGGAGATCCATCGGTTGGCCAGCGCTTTTAACGATATGCTTGATTCTCTGGCAGAGGGCCGCCGAACCCTTAAATCGGCATATGAAAAAATGGCGCGCCAGGAAACCTTGGCGGAAGTTGGAAAATTTTCTCTGATGATCGCTCATGAAGTGAAAAACCCTTTAGGCATCATCAAAAGTTCCCTGGAAATGTTGAAAACAGATATGAAAATTCCTGCGGACAACCTGTTGATGAATTACGCGGAAGAGGAGATTGTACGCCTCAATACCCTGATTGAAAGTTTTTTGATGTTTTCCAGGCCGGCCAAACCTCAATTTGAAAAGATCGATCTCAACCAGATGCTGGAACAGGTGCTCATGGGGTTCGAAATTCAGCACAGCACAAACGGTCTGACGTTCGAATGCAGTATTCCGGATATTCCGTTTGAAGCAGAGGTGGATTTTGACTTACTGTCCCGCGGCATCGGGAATATTATTAAAAATGCCTGTGAAGCCAACAATGGGAAAGGGGTGGTGCATATCGACGTAAAGATGATTCAGGAAAAATGGCAGGTGTTCGTAACGGACCAGGGAAGAGGCATCAATGAGAAGGACAGACAAAAGATTTTGAACCGTTTTTACGACCAAAATTACCGGCACCGGCCTGGGGCTTGCTTTTGCCGATCAAGTGATTAAAGCCCACGGCGGCAGCATCCGGGTGGATAATTCCGAAACCGGGGGATGCCGGTTTTGTATTACCCTGTTTTCAGGGATTCACGAAAAAACGATAGAGGCAATTCAGGAAAATGGCACAAATTCTGATAGTGGATGATGAAAAAAAGATGAGAGATCTCCTTTCCATGATGCTGGAACGGAAGGGGTTCAAGGTGGATCGAGCGGTGGACGGCCGGGACGCTTGGGAAATGCTGAACCGGAACACCTATGATATCGTGATTTCCGATATCAAGATGCCGGAAATGGATGGCAGGGATCTCATCCGGAAGATGCGGCAGACCAACATCACTGCACCTGTGATTTTTATCACCGCCTTTGCCACGATCGATTCTGCGGTCGACATGATGCAGCTCGGGGCATGTGATTATGTGACCAAGCCTTTTGACGAAGCCAAAATTGTTTTTTCTGTAAACAAGGCCTTGAAACTGTCCCGGCTGATTATGGAAAATCAGGAGATGCGGGCTGTAATCAATCAGGCGGAAAAAAGCCATGATCTGATTTATCGATCCAAAAGTATGAAAGAAGTGGTGGCCCTGGCTGAAAATGTGGCAACGGTGGATACGGCGGTACTGATTCTGGGAGAATCCGGTACCGGCAAAGAGGTGGTGGCGAATCATATCCATAAGTTCAGTCTCAGATCCGGGCAGCGGTTCGTGCCGGTGAACTGCGCTGCCATTTCTTCCAACCTGGTGGAATCGGAATTGTTCGGGTATGAAAAAGGGGCGTTCACAGGGGCTGCTGCACGGACCCGGGGGAAATTCGAATTTGCAGACAAAGGATCCCTTTTTCTGGACGAAATAGGAGACCTGCCCCTGGAATCCCAGGGGAAATTGCTGCGGGCACTGCAGGAGAAAAAATTTCACAGGGTTGGCGGAACTGAGGAGATCCCGGTGGATGTGCGCATTGTCTGTGCCACCAACCGGGATCTGGAAGCCATGGTCCATCAAAAAAAATTCCGGCAGGATTTGTTTTACCGAATCAATGTTTTTCCCATTGTTATTCCGCCACTGCGCCAGCGACGCGATGATATCGTTCCGATTGCTGAATACCTCATGCGAACCTTTCCCTTTGGCAAAGATCATCTTCTGACGGAGGGCGCCAGTCAAAAGCTTAAAGAATATCCCTGGCCCGGGAACGTCAGGGAACTGGCCAATGTATTGGAGCGCTGCCTTATTCTGACACGGGATGCAAAAAGGATTACTGCGGACACCCTGTCTTTTCTTCAGATGGCCCCAAGAGACCAGAGAGGCCCGCACATTCGTATTCGGCTGCCCGCCAACGGCATCCCCTTGCAGCGGGTGCAGATGAGCCTTGTGAAGCAGGCGCTGGAGGCAGCGGGCAACAACCAGACTACGGCTGCCAAACTGCTGGGACTGAGCCGGTCCAAATTCCGGGTGTTGCTCAAAAACATGAACGGAGACGAAGCAGATCATGCAGATATTGATGACGACATCAAAAGCGGTGGATAGATGAACGAGAAAATCCGCAAAACAGCTGTTTTCCTTATAGCTCTGGCATGGGTGTTGATTCCGGGTCGGGAGTATCAATCAATGGCTTCTGATACCATGCTCATGTTTGTGGGAGAAGAGCTGGAAGTGCTTTCCATTGCGTCCAGACGTCAGGAAGCGGCCTGGAGTGCTCCGGCTGTCGCCCGGGTAATCACACGAAAGGACATCGATGACAAGAATTCACGAACTATTGCCGAAAGCCTGCAAGGCACCCCTGGATTTTATATCAATCAGACGGAGAAAGGAAGCAACGTCTATCTGAGAGGGATTCCTGACTCCGCCTTATTCCTGTTTGACACTGTTCCGCTGGGTTCTGGTGTGGTCAAATCTGAGAAGTTGATCGATTTCGAAACGTCTTTGGCCTCTGTGAAGCGGATCGAAGTGATCCAAGGCGCGGGGTCCGTATTGTGGGGGTCTGATGCCTTTGCCGGGGTGATCAACGTCGTGCCGAAGACCGGAAAAGATCTTCAGGGGATTGAAACCGGTGTGATTTCCGACACGGAAAATTATCCGGGTGAAGCTTTTTTGAATCATGGCATGAGCTTTTCAGACTGGTCCACATTTGTGTCGGTGGCCGGTCGTAAGAATCAAAACCATGACGATTCATTCAATGTAATCCGGTTCTGGCATGACGGCAACTCGCCGGAACCTCTTGAGACCAGGTTTGGATTGGGTTATCCGGATGATTCCCATTACGTGACGGTTTATGGAAATGCGGCGTATCAGAACTGGTTGACGTTTTCCATGAGATTTTCCGACAGCTCCCATGCCTATACCGTATCTGACTGGGATCAAATCTATTCGTGGGAAGAAAAGAATGCATCCCAGGCCCAGATGTATAAAATCGAAATGTTTAGAAATCTGGATCCTGATTCCGATATTCGGTTTACCGGATACCACACACGGCTACTGAATGAACAAACCTTTATCGGCAGGGCTTTCGAGCGCGAAGAATCTTCACTCTTTGGAGAAATAGTCTATGATCGCTCTCTGTTTGTTTCCCACGGTCTTTTGACCCTGGGAGCCTCCTGGCGTAGGGATCGGTATGACCGCATTCCGGTCTGGGGCAGTTTTTTTCCGGATCTTTTGCAGCCCGCCAATTTATATTTTTTGCCGGTGGTGGACAATATTGACTTTGAAAACGATTTGAGGACTGTTTTCGGTCAGTATCGCCACGATCTGGGAGATGTAGAAGTCTGGGCCGGTTTCCGGTATGATGACCATGACCGGTATGAGGACAAGGTCAGTTTCAATTCCGGTCTGGCATGGAATATGAGTAGTTACATGTTCAAACTGATTTACGGCACCGGATACCGGACCCCGTTCGCACGGCAGCTTAAACAGGATCTCAACCACAAGCTTGAAAAATCAGCAACCTCAATGCACAGCTTTCATGGAAAACGCCGGACACCCAGGCATCGATCACCGGGTTTGCCAATCGGATAGAAAACCATGTGATTGAAGACAGATATGCCGGGGCCGGACTATCCACGCCAAACAAACAGACCCTATTCGGCGTGGAGCTGGAACTGGACCACCAGCTGACCGACCGGATCAGCCTGGGAGGCAATCTGACGCTGCTGCGAAATTCCGGCCCCAAAGAGGTGTATTATTACAATGATTATTCTTATATTGATAAAGACGGCAATCTGGTGAAAAATTTTCTGGACCTGGAGCATGAATACCTTATGGGGCCGGATATCATGGGGAGTGTTGCCTTCAACTGGCAGATGACTCCTCATGTGATGCTGGCATCTGAGCTGCACTATTTTTCCGGGCAGAACTTGTATTATCCGATAAAGGACGAAGCAAAATCATGTGACAGCGCCTGGACACTGGATTTGAACCTGCATGTCAGAGATCTTTGGCCGTTTGATCTGTCCCTGTTTGCTACTAACCTGTTGGACAATGACCATGCCATTCCGGGCGTGTATTCGGTCACCCGGCCCATGCCACAGGGATTTGGCATCTCCGTGCGTACCACCTGGTAACCGTCTGCAACCCGTTGAGATGGATACTTAGAAAATGAAAACCCCTGCAGCCGCCTTTGTTCATTGGTTTGACAATCAGCCCGGGACACTTCGCCGCCACCTGGCCCATGTTTTCCGGGTATGTACCACCGAAGAAGTCTCCCAGATGGCGGCGATGCCGGACGAATCCCTGGCCGTTTTCCGGCACTGGGTGATTAAATTGGATTTCCCCTTGCGTTTGGCTGCTAAAATGTTCTATATAAGGGCCGTTTTTGATATGGTGATTTTGCATCATGATGAAATAGCGGGGGATGGCAGTTCCACGGGGATGGTTTCCGAAAAAAGCGATAATATCGTTCAATTGTCTACAAGACAGTGGCAAAATGTGATCCATACCTGGAAGAATCTTCGGCAGAGTGAACTGTCCGATACCTATGTTCACGCCTGGACCTCGTGGATGATCAAACAGCAAAAGGAGTCAAAGTGACACGGCGTGTTTTTTTTGTTGCTTCCGCATTAATGATGGGGGTGATTTGTACGGCAAACACCGGCTTGGCCGGCACTCATATGACCCTTGAACAATGCCTTAAGACGGGAATTGAAAACAATACCCGTCTTAAAGCGGCGAAATATGATGTGAAAGCTGCGGATTACGATATTAAATCGGTCCGTGCGGATTTTTTTCCTTCCCTGTCAACGGGATACGCCACCAGTGAGCTCATCAGTGAGCAGAGCAAAGGGCCTACGGAAACCGATTATCTGGATCAGAGCATCCGGCAGTTTAATCTTAAGCTGACACAGCTTCTGTATTCCGGGCACCGCCTCAGCAATAATTTTGACAAAGCCCGGATGAATAAAAAAGTGGTGGAAGCCGAAGCATTCATGGACCAGCTGGAACTGGTATATAATATTGAAATCACCTTTTACCGGCTTATGAAAGCCAAACAGGATGTGATCGCCACAAGTCAGGCGGTTGAACGGCTGGCTGAAGGGGTCCGGTCTGCACAGGCGTTTTTTGATGGACAACTGGTGCCTTATGTGGATGTGCTCCAGGCCCAGGTGGACCTGGCGGATGCCATTGAGAACCTGGGCATTGCAAAAAACAATGTGAACCGAGAACGGGTGGCCCTGTTTGCCCTGATGAACCAGCCTGAAGATCCCGGCATGGGATTTGTTGATGATGCGGATACTTCTCCCATGACAACCGTTATTCCGGAATTCAGCGCCAGCCTGCAGCAGGCCCGGGAAAACCGTCCGGACCTTGAAAGCCTGTCTTTGCAGAGGCAAATGGCTGAAAAAGATGCAGCCATCGCTTTGGGAAGATATCTGCCATCGGTTCGCCTGGATGCGGCATACAATGACCAGAACCGGGATTATGATGCCTTGGGTCAGACGGGATCTTCCCAATTCGACCGGGATCAGCGGAACCGTTACTGGACGGTGGGGGTCAATCTTTCCTGGGAGCTTTTCGACGGCGGCAGGGCCTGGTATGAGAAGCAAAAGCACTTAATTTTGCAGCAGAAGTTTGAGGCATTGATCAACGAGGCTGAAAATGAAATTTCCTCTGGTATTCGCAAGGCCCTTTTGTCCATGAGGGAAGCAGAGCAGCGGCGCCAGAGCGCGTTGAAAGCCCTGGAGGCCGCCAATGAATACACTGCCCTGGAAGAAAGACGGCTGAACGCCGGCATTTCAACCATATCCGATTTTCTGGAGGCCCAGAGCCGCCTCATTCGTTCCCAGGGCAACCATGCCCAGGCCATTCTGGATTTTCGACTGGGTCAGTCCGAGCTGAATCTGATGATCGGAAAAACCCCCCCTTCAGCCTGTTTAATTAAAGACCTCAAGGAAGATGCCATCATGCGTCCCGGCCCCTTAATCGCTATATACGTCTTGCTGCTGTATTTTTTTCTGGCACCGGTGGTGCTTTTCGGTATTTTCGTGTTTTTTGACGGACTTGGCCGTCCCCGCGACAACGCGGAAAGAGGTATGCGGCCAAGCCTGGGGGTCGGTCAGCCGTCAAAACCTGCAATACCCGACGATCCAGCCGTTTGGACGGCCCGGGATATCGGAAAATTCCGGGATCAGGCATAACCGTGACACGGTTTGTCAGACAATGGCGGATGTTTTTTACCTTTGCGGCACTGCTGAGCTGCCTGGTCAATATACTACAGCTGATTTTTCCTTTTTACATGTTCGCCATATACAGCAATATCGTTATTTCATACAGCACCACGTCGCTGGCAAATATTTCGGCTATTGCATGTTTCTGTATTGTGATTCTGGGCGGGGTCAGTTTCATCCGTTCCCGGCTGCTGGCCATGGCCGGTAAGGATCTGATCCAATCGCTCCGCAAAGAATTTTTTGCCGGAATGGTCGGCGGTGTGAGCCGGAATGATCCCATGGCTTACCGCACCGGCATTAACGATCTTGACATGGTTCAGAACTATGTATCATCTCCGGCCATCTATTCGCTGTTTGATGTGCCCTGGTCTCCGTTCTACCTGGTGCTGATTTTTCTGTTTCAACCGGCGCTGGGACTTATTGCGACCCTGGGTGCCCTGGCGATGATCGGATTGAGCATTTTTCAGGACCGCCTGACAAGGCCCAGCATGACACGGGCCAATCTGCAAGCTATAGACAATCAGCGGTTTGTGGACTCTTTTCTCAGAAATGTGGAGGTCATCAACGGCATGGGTATGATTCCGGCCATCACCGGCCGGTATCTGGGAAAAACCGGCAGGTGATATTAAACCAGACCCAGGCCAGCTATTATGCAGGCACCATCCAGGCATTGATCAAACCACTACAGAATGTGATTCAGGTGTTTATCTACTGTGCCGGGGCATTCTATGCCATGACCCAGGGAATGAATATCGGGCTGGTGGTGGCCGCTTCCATCATCATGGGCCGGGCACTGGCTCCCCTGATGCAGGTCATGGGTTCCTGGCGGACGACCATGGGCGTGCGGGAAGCCTACAAGCGCCTGAAGACGTATTCCGATTTTCTGGAAAGGCAGGCCATTCCCATGGCGCTGCCGACGCCGCACGGCCATGTTCAGGTGGATAAAGCGGTTTACCGGACCGGGTCCCATACATTGATAAAAATGGTATCTTTTGAGCTGGCCCCCGGACAGTTGATGGGGCTGATCGGGCCCAGTGGCGCCGGAAAAACCACCCTTTGCCGCCTGATTCTGGGTATTTGGCCCTGTGCCGCCGGGCGGGTGATGCTGGACGGCAATGACATGTCGGCCTGGGATAAACATGAGATCGGCCGGTTTATCGGATATCTGCCTCAGGAAATCGAACTGTTTCCCGGCACGGTGGCCTCCAATATTGCCCGGCTGGGAGAACCGGACCCGGATGCGGTTGAGCAGGCCGTGGACCTGTCGGGATGCCGGGATCTGGTGAACCGGCTGCCGAACGGGCTGGACACCCGTCTGGAGGGCACTGACGGCCTGAAACTTTCCGGAGGGCAGCGGCAGAAGATCGGCCTGGCCAGGGCAATTTACGGACAGCCGCGTCTGCTGATTCTGGATGAACCCACCGCCAATCTTGATGAGGCAGGGGAGCAGTCCTTAATGAAGATCCTGGAGATGCTCCATAATGACCGGTCCTGTACCTGTATCATGGTCACCCATAAACCCTCTTTGCTGCAGTCCATGGACAGCATTCTGGTGATGAAAACGGTGAAGCCGTTCTGTTTGGCCCCAAGGACGAGGTGTTTGCCCAACTGACCGGGAGGGCGCATGAGACGATACCTCAGGCCGTGTCTGGTCTATTTTGTCTTTGCCGGATTTTTTTCTTTGTTCATCAACAGTCTATACCTGGTGTTCCCTCTTTACATGCTGGCCATATACAGTCGGGTGCTGTCCAGCTTCAATTTTTCAACCCTGTATGCAGTGACGGCCCTGGCTCTGATCGCCCTGCTGGTCCTGAGCTGCCTGGACCTGCTCCGGTCCCGTCTGCTGGTCAGGGCCGGTGTGAAACTGGACCACCTGCTGACCCGTCCGGTACTCAGGCAGATGCTTAAGGATCTTGCCAGGGTGGACAGCACTCAGTACAACCGGGGATTGCAGGATATTAATGCACTGCGCAATTTCCTGGGTGCCAATGCCATATTTGCTTTTTTTGATATTCCCTGGATTTTTATCTATCTGTGGGTCATTTATCTGGTTCACCCGGTCCTGGGAATGACTGCCACGGGGGGGGCGGTGGTCATTCTGGTGATCGGGCTGCTTCAGACAAAGCTGACCAGAAAGCAGGGCACAGCGGCAAAGGAATTTAACAGCCAGGGAAACAGTGGATGAATACCGCGTTCCGTATGGCGGATGTGCTGGAACCCATGGGAATGACCCGGAATGCTGCCAGGGGATTCTGCCGGATTCAGGATGAAGAGCTGGTCCTTCAGAATCAAATGAATCGGAAAAATCATTTTTTTACGGCAGTGAGTACCGGTTTCGGGGTGTTTATGCAGGTGCTTATCTTCGGGGTGGGGGCGCTGCTGGTGCTGTCTGCTGAAGCCAATCCCGGTGTGATTATTGCCGCCTCCATCATTATGGGGCGGGCCCTGGCACCGGTAAACCAGGGCATCAGTGCCCTGAGACAGACCGTCAGCATTAAAAATGCCATTGAAAACCTGGGCCGTCTCCTGAGGGCCGCTGACAAGACGGTTTTAAAGGAACCAGATCAGGTAAAAGGGGATTTGCACCTTGAAAACGTCAGCCTGGTGATCCAAGAAACGCAGGTTCTTGAAGGAATCGATTTTCACTTGCAGGCCGGAGAAATTATGGGGCTGGTCGGTCCCAACGGGGCGGGAAAGACCTCCCTCTGCCGGCTGATTCTGGGCATGTGGTCTCCCACCGAAGGTACCGTTTTTCTGGATGATGAGGACATATCACTTATAGACGATGATGGCCTGGGGCGGTTTATGGGATATCTGCCACAGAATGTGGAGCTGTTCAGCGGCAGCATCAGTGAAAACATCGCCCGGATGGGAGATGTGGATGATAAATGGTGGTGGACGCAGCGCTGCATGCCGGAGCCCATGAGGTGATTCTGTCGCTTCCTGCCGGGTATGATACGGAAATTGGTGAATCCGGCCGGAATCTTTCCGGAGGACAACGTCAGCGGGTAGGCCTGGCCAGGGCCCTATATGGCGGCCCGAAACTGGTGATCCTTGATGAACCGGATGCCAATTTGGACGAATCAGGAGAAAAGGCATTGATGGCGGCACTGGCCCATCTCAAGCAGATGAAGGCGACCACCATCATGATCACACACAAGCCGGCACTGCTTCAGACTGTGGATAAAATTCTGATGCTCCAGGAGGGCTGCATGACCGGTTTTGATGATAGAGGCAAGATATTTCGACAAATGATGGAGGCATAGTTTAATGCTGGAAAAAATGAAATTACGGCAGGGATATCTCCTGTCTGCAGCAGTGCTCAGTATCTGCGGACATGTCATCTATCTGTCAGTGCCGCTGTATATGATGATTGTGTATGACAAGGTGCTTTACAGCTTCAGCCGGTCAACCCTTTATGCCCTGGGACTGGGACTACTGTTGGCCCTGTTGGCCCTGGTGCTCATCGGGTTTCTGGAAAAACGGGTGCTGACTCTGGCCGGGGCCCGGTTTGCAACGGACACGGAGGCGTTTGTCATCGACTCCATTGCCAGGGATACGGCCGGGCTGTCGCCTGCGGGATATACCCGGGGTTTGACCGATCTGGAGACGGTTCGTTCGGCAGCCGCTCAGGGTTGGTTTTCTTGTTTTTCAATCTGCCTTGGGCGGTGATCTTCCTGATCATCCTTGCCATTATCCATCCTCTGGTGGGAGGCATTGCCGCGACGTCCATGTTTCTTGCCGCCCTGTTCCAGGTCCTGCTTGTCGTGGTGGAAAAGAAGCGATATGCTGCCGCAGATGTGATTGATGCGGACAGCAGGCATTTTGCCGGCCAATGTCTGGAACAGGCCCGCCTGCTCTATGGGATGAATATGGTTCCGGATCTGGTGGATTACTTTCGGCTGCACCGGAAAAAAGCCGATATGATCCGTGAAAAGGCGGATTTTCTGTATGCCGGTGTCGGCATGGTGATTCGTCTGATTCATTTTGCAGGTCCGGCAGCGGTTTTCGGGGCCGGGGCCTATGTGTTTTTCAATGAACAGATCACCATGGGGAAAATCATCGCGGGTGTGGTCATCAGTTGTTACCTGTTCGCCTTTATGGAACGCAAACTGTCGGAAATGCCAGCAGCAATTGCGGCGAGTGCCGCCTATCGACGGTTGCGAACCCATGTGGGCAGTGCCCCGCAAGAAAGCAAACTGTCTCTTCCCGAACCAGAAGGCAGGTTTAGCGGCCAGGCGGTTACGCTGGTAACGCCGGGAAAACAGATGCTGCTCAATATCGCGTTTGATCTGGAGCCGGGTGACATGCTGGGAGTGATGGGTCCGGCTGCCGCGGGCAAGACAGTTTTGTGCCGGGTTTTGACGGGTATCTGGCCCCCGTCCGGGGGCAGGGTGCTGCTGGACGGGGCGCCCCTCTCTCAATGGCCGGAAAACGACCTGGCCGGATACATGGGATATATGCCGGAAGAGCCGCTCCTGCTACCGGTTACCGTGGCGGAAAATATCGCCCGCCTCAAAGATCCGGATTCGGAAAAGGTGGTGGCAGCGGCCAGAAAAGCTGGGGTTCACGAGATGATTCTGACGCTTGACGGCGGGTATGATGCCCTGGTCGAGCAGACAGGCACCAATCTCTCCGCCGGCCAGAGACAGGGCGTCAGCCTGGCACGTGCCCTGTATGGCGATCCCAAGGTGGTGGTAATGGATGAACCGCACAATCATCTGGACGATCAGGGCCTCCAGGGACTCATGGGCTGCCTGGAGAGGCTGCGTGAGAGCGGCACCACCGTGGTTCTGGTGTCTGACCGGCCCCGGATACTGATGAAAATGGACAAACTTCTGATGATCAAAGATGGTAAACCCGCCATGTACGGACCGGCCAAAGAAGTTCTGGCACAGTTGTCAACCCGGCAGCAGCCCCGACAGGCGACAGGAGTATAGGAAAAATGGAAAAACACGACGAACGACTGAACACGAATCCTGTGAAATACATTGTTGCGGGTCTTATGGTCATTGCCCTTTTTTTTGGGGGGCTGACCGTATGGTCTGTCTATTTCCCTTTTCAGGGAGCGGTGATTGCACCCGGGATCGTTGAGATATCAGGAAAGCGCAAAGTGGTACAGCATCTGGAGGGCGGCATCGTGGACCGGATCAATGTGAAAAACGGAGACCGTGTCGAAACAGGGGATGTGCTTATCGAACTGAAGGATTCCCGGATTACATCAAACCTTCAGTTGCTGGTCAACCGCCAGTGGTTTAAAAAAGCGGAGGCTGCCCGGCTTCGTGCGGAAGCAGCCATGAAACCGGGCATTTCCTGGCCCCCGGAATTCGATCGGCTGACGGAAAACCGGGAAATGCAGGAAATCATTGCCAGCGAAAAGGATATTTTTGACTCCCGCAGATCTGAGCTGCTGGTCAAAATCCAGTTGTATCAATCCCAGATCAAGCAGCTGGGGAATCAGATCGAGGGGGCAAAAGAAGAACTCCGCAGTGTGGAGGAGATCATTGTCAATTTCGAGGAAGATCTCGAAAGCAAGCGGCCGCTGCTGGAGGACAAATATCTGGGCAAAACAAATATCCTGGAACTGGAGAGAAGTCTGGCACAGTACAAGGGGCGAAGGGGAAAACTGAAGCAGGAGATTGCCCAGTATCAGCAAATGATCGAAGAACGCCGGCTTCAGATTCTGGATATCGAAAACATGTATCGGGAAACAGCAGCCTCAAAATTTGGAGAGGCGACCGATATGATCTTTGAGCTGGAAGAACAGACCAAACCGCTGCTGGATGCCAGTGAGCGCTTGAAAATCCGTGCTCCCATCAGTGGGGTGGTGATCAATCTGGAGGTGCACTCCGAAGACAGTGGCGTGATTCAGCCCAGAATGAATCTGCTTGAGATTGTTCCGGAGAATTCCAAACTGGTGGTGGAAGCCCATGTCCGGTCCCAGGACATTACCAGTGTCAAGCAGGGACAGGGTACCAAGGTGGCTCTGGCTGCATTCCAGAGAAACGCCACCCCGCCGGTCCGGGGACGGGTCATTTATGTTTCTCCGGACCTGGTGGAAGGCGACCCGGCTATGCGCCAGATGCCCTACTATGAGACCCTGGTGGAAGTCGATCAGGAAGATCTGCTGGAGAAAGGCGCCTATCTCACACCGGGAATGCCGGTGACCTGTTATATCACTACGGATGAGCGTACGGTCATTTCCTATGTTCTGGGGCCGCTTCTGAAAAATATTGATGCGGCCATGCGGGAATAGCCATCATTTATGCCCCGTATCACCCATGTGTTCAAGACTTATTTCCCTTATACCAGCGGCGGGCTGGAGGAGGCGATCCGTCAGTGCGGCACTTATGCAGCCGGCCGGGGATTTGATGTGGAAGTGGTCAGTGTGGGGCCGTCCAATGTGAGTTTTAGAGAACCGGACGGTCTGACGGCCAGGTTCTTTAAAAAAAGTATCGACTTGTTTTCCAACCCGGTGTCTTTTTCCCTGGCGCGGCAGTTCAAGGATATCTGCAGGCACAGCGACCTGCTGCATTTTCATTTCCCCTGGCCCACTGCGGAAATACTGGCCCTGGTGAACCAGCCGGGGATTCCCTCAGTGGTGACCTTTCACTGTGATGTTCACCGGTCAATGGTGTTAAAACCGTTCTATCTCCCCCTGGTCCGCCGGTTTTTACGACGGATGGACCGGATCTGCGTGACCAGCCGGCCGCTTTTCAGAAACACGCCTTATCTGAAACCGTTCAAGCACAAGGTGCAGCAGATTCCGCTGTTCATGAACGAACAGCGGTTTTCCGGGCTGGGGCCGCCGGATGCGGATGTGATCCGGCGGATTGACCCGCACAAACCCTTTGCGCTGTTTGTGGGGGTGCTTCGCTGGTACAAGGGGCTGGATATTCTCTTGGATGCGGCCTTAAACACCCGGGCGCAAATCATCATTGTGGGCGTGGGCCCATTGTATGAACATCTGGCACGGCGTATCAAAAAAGAGAAAATTACAAATGTCCGGCTGCTCGGTTTTCTGGAGGATGCCACCCTTAAATGGCTGATCCGTCACTGTGCCATGATCGCACTGCCGTCCACCGCCCCGGCTGAAGCGTTCGGCCAGATATTGCTGGAAGGCCTGTATTTCGGCAGGCCCCTGGTTTCCACCGAACTGGGAACCGGCACCAGCCTGGTGAACCGGCATGGATATACCGGTCTGGTCATCCGCCCGGGATGTGCCGGATCGCTGGCCTTAGCCATGAACACGCTGATAGCGGATTCAGCCATGGCGGACCGGTTCAGCCAGACGCCCGGGATCATTATATCCGTTATTTCACCCCTCAGCGGCAGGGAGAGAAATATCTGTCGATTTACAGGGATCTGTTGCATTCCTGACCAGAGTCGGTCAGATTTGACCAGCTGCTGTGTTGTAAGGCCGAACCGATGGAACGTGTTTTCAGGGGAATGCGTGCTTGTTTGTTGTCTGGCATTTAAATTGCATAATTGACAGCCATGACGTGTTTCAAACTGAATAAATGGGGTATTATCGGTCTGATTATCATCAGCTGTCTGGCCCCTGCAACCGGATGGGCCGGTTTTAAGCCGACGGACCAGTTCGTTTTTGATTTGATCAACCAGTTTCGTGCCGCACCCTTTGATAAAGCCGTTTCAATGGGGTATGATCCGGCCTTCCTTTACGCACTTGGGATAACCCCTGAATCTGCGCTTCCTCCCTATGTGCCGGATGAACAATTACGTCTGGCGGCTTCAGAGAACAATGACAAAGTACTCAATCCGGCCCCGCCGGCTGCGTTATTGATGCCGGAGCGGACGCGTATGAAAGAAACGGGTTCGGTTTTGACATTTTCCAATTTTCTTCCCATTGAGACGGCCGGGTCCATTTTTGTACGAAACCTGTTTAATGATGAGCTGAATTCGGGGCAGTTTGAATTAATTCTTTCTGAAACGATGACCCATGCCGGCACCTCGGTGGTTACCGGTGTGGTGAATGGCAGCAATGCCTGGCTGTTTAACCTGGTGGTCGGATCCAGTGTAAACGTCCGTGATATGCAGGTGCTCCACCTGATCAATCAGGTCCGTACGGAAACTGCATTGATTGAACAGTATATTCCGTCCGACCTGGTGACATTAATCAGATATAACTGGCAGCTGTATTACCTGCTGAAATTTGATTTTCACCCTTTGTTTATGGATGAGTTCCTTTACTGGTCTGCGGGCGAAAGTGCTGCCGGGATTGAGCAGGAAGGAATCTATCCCGGGGATTATTTTCAGAATTCAACCGTCACTGGTGCCTGGGAAGATATTGCAGCGGCTGATCCGGTAACGGATCTTTTTTCCGCCCTGTTGAGCAAAGAGTTTTCCACCTGGCCTTTTTCAGCGTCCGTGTTTTCCAACCGGTACCGGCTGGCAGGCACGGCTTTGCTGTTTCAGACCGGGGAATCGTTTGATACCGGCATCCTGTCTTTTTCTGCCGGATCGGATCTCCCGGCGGTGCCGGATTCCGGATTTACGGCGCCTGCCCGGATTTACGGCCTGCTGTTCCTGGATCGGGACGGAAACGGGATCTATTCTCCGGGTGAAGAGATGGCGGGACATCCGGTGCTGGTATATGATGAAACTTTGATTCCTGCAGCTGCGGCTGTGACGGACAACAGCGGTTATTTCACACTGACACTAGAGTCTGAGCGGTACTGGATTTTTACAGCCCAGGATGGAGACCAGGTGGCTCATCGTGAGATCTTATTACACGGCAATCAGTTTGTTAAATTGGGATTTGTTCCTCCAACCCCGCCCCTCCCTTAAAATCCGTTTTCAGCTTTCCTTTCACTATCTTCTTGCAACACGGCCCTATGTCTGGTAAAAAAAGGCTTTTTCCGTTTTCCGTTTTTCTTCGGGCAGAGAGACGGTCAATTTTCAATCGTGAAAAGTAGGGTAGATGAAAAAAGCATTGATATGCGGCATTTCCGGTCAGGATGGAGCCTTTCTGGCACAGTTCCTTTTGAAAAAAGGGTACCGGATCGCGGGTACTTCCCGCCAATCCCCGCAATCTGATTTCGATAATCTGGAACGCCTGGGTATCAGAAAACAGTTGAAGATAGTGCCTCTTTCCTTGAAAAATTCCCGTCAAATTCGAAATGTACTGACCGAATACGGGCCGGATGAAATCTACAACCTGGCCGGGCAAAGCTCGGTGGGGCTTTCTTTTGAACGGCCCGATGAAACCTATGAGAGTATCGCCACAGCAGGCTTTAATCTGTTGACTGCGGTTCGGGATGCGGGATTACAAGTGCGGGTATTCATGGCTGGATCAGGTGACATGTTCGGTGATCTTTCCGGTTCTCCGGCCCGGGAATCAACACCACCGGATCCTGTGAGTCCTTATGGAGAGGCAAAAGCGATGGCTTTCCAACATACCGGCGCCTTTCGTGAAAAATTCGGGTTGTTTGCCTGTACCGGAATTTTGTTCAATCATGAATCCTTTTTCCGTCCAGCCGGTTTTGTCACCCGCAAAATCGTTAGAACGGCCTGTGAAATTGCCCGGGGCAACTGCCGGGAACTGCTGCTTGGAAACACTGTCATTCAGCGGGATTGGGGATGGGCTCCGGAATATGTGGATGCCATGTGGCGGATGCTCCAGCAGGATGCGCCTCAGGATTTTGTGATAGCGACCGGCACCACGCTTTCTTTGAAAGATTTTGTGAAAACTGTTTTCAATGACTTGGGCCTGGACTGGCAAGTTTATGTGAAAACAGATCAACGCTTATACCGCCCGACGGATATTCCAGTAATGGCCGCTGATCCGTCCCGTGCTCGGCAGATTCTGGGTTGGCGGGCCAGGTACACCGGATACGATGTGGCTCATTTGATGATTGAAGCGGAGCGTGACCCTTTGAAAATGAACTATTGACCCGTTTGATTGGTAAACTGTACTTAGAGGTAGACATGGAAACATTTCGAAAAAAAGCATTGATAACCGGCATTACCGGACAGGATGGTGCCTATCTTACCGAATTTCTCTTGGAAAAAGGGTACGAAGTCCATGGCATTAAGCGCCGGTCTTCTCTGTTCAACACCCACCGGATCGATCATCTATACGAAGAACAGCATATCAAGCACCGCCGGTTGATCCTGCATTACGGAGATATGACCGATGCTTCTAATCTCATGAAGATCGTGCAGCGGGTCCGTCCGGATGAAATTTACAACCTGGCTGCCCAGTCCCATGTGGCGGTATCTTTTGAATCTCCGGAATATACGGCGGACACCGTTGGCCTGGGTACCCTCCGCCTGCTGGAAACGGTAAAATCCTTGGGTTTGGAAAAAACCTGTCGGTTTTATCAGGCTTCCACATCGGAACTGTACGGTAAGGTCCAGACCTTTCCACAGAACGAAACCACACCGTTTTATCCCCGCTCTCCATATGCCGCTGCAAAACTGTATGCCTACTGGATCGTGGTGAACTACAGAGAAGCTTATAATCTGTTCGCCTGCAACGGTATTTTGTTCAACCATGAATCCCCATTGCGGGGGGAAACCTTTGTGACGCGGAAAATCACCCGGGCATTGGCCAGGATCTTTCTGGGTATCAAAGACTGCTTGTATCTGGGAAACCTGGATGCCAAAAGGGACTGGGGCCATGCCAGAGATTATGTGGAGGCCATGTGGCGGATGCTCCAGCAGGAGACTGCTGAGGATTATGTGATCTCTACGGGCCACCAGATGTCGGTACGCCAGTTTGTGGAGACTGCTGCCGCCAACTTGGGCATCACATTGGCCTGGGAGGGGACCGGGGTGGATGAAATCGGTCGGGTGGCGGCGGTGGACCCGTCAGTAGCTTCTTTGCCGGAAAATGATGCCCTGCGCATCCGCAAGCCCGTAGTCAAGCCCGGCGAGGTGATCGTGGCGGTAGATCCCATGTATTTCAGGCCGTCTGAGGTGGAAACCTGCTGGGGATGCTTCCAAGGCTCGGGGAAAACTGGGATGGGAACCCCGGATCGGATTCAAAGACATGGTGGCGGAAATGGTCCGGCATGATCTGGAAGAAGCCCGGCGGGATGCGCTGTGCAGGCAGGAAGGGTTTCCTTTCTGTGAATTTCACGAATAACAGGCCCCATGAAACTGCTTATCAACGCCCTTCCCATGACCGGTCTTTTGACTGGTATCGCCCGGTATCTGCGGAATTTATACGAGTCTGTGGACCGGTTGGAGCTGACGGATACCGCCTATTTTAACGGTCGGGCCTGTACGTCGGGAATGCCGCCCCTGGCGGATGCAATTCAGTGGCAAAAACTGATTGGCTCAATGCGGCGCCTGCCGGCGCCGATGGTATTCGGAATGCGCGCCGCCCGGTGGCAGCTTTACGAACACCGCCTGAGACGGGTCTGCCGGCATCCGAAGGCCGGCTTTCCCTGTACCATGAAACCGCTTTTACTCCTGCGAAGTTGACAGATATCCCCACGGTGTTTTCCATATATGACCTGTCTCTGCGCCGATATCGGCATACCCATCCGAAAGACCGGGCCTGGATGTTCGAGTATTTCATTCGGACCCGGTTGCGGTATGCCCGGCATATACTCACCATTTCAGAGTTTGTCCGCCGGGAGATCATGGAGGAATTCAAAGTGCCGGGGTACATGGTGTCCAGTGTGCCTTTGGCCCCGGACCTGTGTTTAAGCAAAGTTCCATGGAATCGGTGACAGAAGTGCGCCGCAGATTTCGTCTTCCGGAACAGTACCTGCTTTTTGTAGGTTCTCTGGAACCCCGAAAGAACATTGATTTGTTGATTGACGTATTGACAAAAGCCCGCACCGACATTCCCCTGGTACTGGCAGGATGGCACGGCTGGGGAGACAAGGCCTGGCTTCGGAAAATCGATGCTGCCGGTTTGAAAAGCCGGGTCCTGCTCATCGGTCATGTAGTGGATTCGGATCTGGCTGCCATCTACACCGGTGCCATGGCACTGGTATATCCCAGTTTTTACGAGGGGTTCGGGCTTCCCATTCTGGAGGCTATGGCCTGTGGATGCCCGGTAATCTGTTCTAAGGCCGCCAGCATGCCCGAGACCGCCGGGGATGCGGCTTTGTATATCGATCCCCTTGATGCAGGCAGCCTGGTGGATGCCATTGAGACTCTGTTGCAGGACAACGGTCTTTGCCGGAAGCTGCAAGCCAGAGGCCTGGACCGGTCTTCACAGTTTTCCTGGGATAAGACCGCTCGCAGGACCATAGAGATATTTAGACGGGTGCAATGATGGTGTCAAGGATGTTTGCCGCAGTATGGGATCGCCGGGGCTTTATTTTTAGTTCGGTGAAACGGGAGTTTGAATCCCGCTGGATCAGGACCCAGATGGGACCCGTCTGGCTGGTGATCCAGCCCCTGGCTACCATTGTGATTTTCACCGTGATTTTTGTGAACATCATGCGGCCTGGCATGCCAGCCCATGATTCAAAATTTGCCTATTCCATCTATCTGTGCGCCGGGATCATTTCCTATAATCTGTTTGCAGAAATGATGAACCGCTGTGTGGGAATTTTTGTGGAGAACGCCAATTTGCTGAAGAAGATCTATCTTCCCAAGCTTTGCCTGCCTGTCATCGTGATGATTTCCGGTCTCTTGAATTTTGCCGTCATACTGTCCCTTTTTATGGGATTTCTGGTGCTTGCCGGTGCGTTTCCCGGATGGGTTGTGTTGTGTATGGTACCGGTTGTGGGGATTCTTGTGCTATTCACCATGGGACTGGGCATGCTGCTGGCCTGCATCAATGTTTTTTACAGGGATATCCAGCAGATGGTACAGGTGGGGCTTCAGTTCGGATTCTGGCTGACCCCTGTCGTATATATCCCGGCCACGCTTCCGGATCGGGTGGCATCTTTTCTTCACTGGAATCCATTGTTTCCATTGATCAGAGCGTTCCAGGATATTTTTCTGGAACAAATCCAGCCGGACTGGCTGTCGTTGCTTTATCCCATCGTGCTGGGCCTGTTTTTTACTTTTCTGGGTATTCTGGCTTTTCACCGGCTTCAGGGGGAGATTGTAGATGCCCTGTGAACCCGTGATACAAGTTCATCATATTTCCAAAGCCTACAAACGCTATCCGAAACAATATGGGCGGTTTCTGGAGTGGCTGGGCCAGGGATGTCACCACGAACCGGTGTGGGTGTTGAAACAGGTGAACTTTGATGTGGCACCCGGTGAAGCCGTGGGCATCGTTGGGATGAATGGCGCGGGAAATCTACTCTGCTGAAAATCATCGCCGGCACAACTCAGCCCACTTCCGGCAAAGTAAAAACCACTGGTCCCGTGTCAGCGCTGCTGGAGCTGGGTATGGGGTTTCACCCGGAGTTCACCGGCCGCCAGAACTGCCGTTTGACGGGTCAGCTGCAGGGGATCACTGCAGATCATATGACAGCCCTCATTCCTGAAATCCGTGAATTTTCAGGAATCGGCGAGTACTTTGAACAGCCGGTGCGCACTTATTCTTCGGGCATGCAGGTCCGGCTGGCATTTGCTTTGGCCACGGTGCGCCGCCCGGATATCCTGATCATTGACGAAGCCCTTTCTGTCGGCGATATTTTTTCCAACAAAATGTTTCGACCGCATCCGGGAATTCATTGCCAAAGGGACGACCCTGCTGTTCGTTTCCCATTCTGCGGCGACCATCCATTCCTTATGCAGCCGGGCAATGCTGATGGAAGGAGGACGTATCCTGCTTGATGACGGACCCAAATCCGTCATTGATCTGTATAATGCCAGACTGACGGAGCAGATTTCCAATATCTCTGGAGAACTGGTGATAGAAGAAACCGGGAATCCAGGCTCCTATCACACAAAGGGAATCAGGATCGATGGTGTGCGAATGCTTGTGGATGGCAGGGAAGCACTGAATTTCGTGAGTGAAAGCGTTCTGGTCATCCGTATCCGGATTGTTTTTGAAAGGCGTTTGTCCGATCCGCATGTTGGGTTTCAGATTAAAACACCGCAGGGGGAAGTTGTTTTTATGACCAATACTTATTGTATGGGGCTGCGGTTAGGGGCCGTGGTTCCAGGGGATGTCCGGGAAGTCGATTTTACTTTTCGAGCGGCTTTTTTTGAGGGCGAGTATTCCTTGACAGTGGGGGTGGCCAATGAAGGGCTTTTGGAAGGCGGATTCAGACAATCGCTGATTCGTGTCGAAAATGCACTGTCATTTACAGTACTCAGAAACCATGAAAGTATCGTTTGGAATGGGATCTATAACCTTAACCCCGAATGTGAGATTCGAGAGGAACGGATTTTTTGAGTCAATTTCTGCTGATTACCACTTCTTTTTCATTTCTAAAAGTGGATGTTGACACCCGGACCATATCGTGTCTGCATCGGGGGGACGGCCTTTATTATGGTATCACTGAATCACCGGACCATATCTATGTGGCTGCCCGTCGCCGGCTTGTCTCTTCAGAAAAATCTGCGGATCAGGAACAGGGTGTGATTCACATGTTTGATAAATCGTTACGCCATGTCAATACAGTCAATGCACCTTTCCCATTGCGGGATATGCATGAGATCGTCTGGCATCAGGGCGTTCTATGGATCTCCTGCTCCTTTGACAATATGATTGCCTTCTTTGATGGAAAAAAATGGGAGAAATGGTATCCTCTGGGTATCTCCGGATCAGTGCCCCGGGACAGAAATCATTTCAATTCCTTTATGTTTGATAAACGATTGATCTGGCTTCTGGCCCACAACAACGGCCCCAGTAAACTGATGGCGTTTGACCGTAAAACGCGCCGGTTGATCCGAACGCTGGATCTGGGGATCCAGGCCCATAATATATGGCGGCATAAAAAGGAAATATTGACCTGTTCATCAGGTGATGGACGGATTGTCGGGACGAGGGGTTTTTCTCTGAAAACAGGAGGTTTTCCCAGAGGGATTGTTTTTATGAATCGTTACATATATGTGGGAAAGTCCGAGATTGCCGAGCGGAAAAACCGGGATTTCACAACCGGCTCTATTCTTGTATATGATAAAAACTGGCATCTGCGAACGCAGTTCGAATTGCCTAAAGAGGGGCTGATACTGGATATGGCTGTTTTTGAAGGGGCTGGGGCTCCGGAAAGATCCCGGTTGAATCCGGTCAAGGCATGGATTCATAGAATATGCCACGGATCCGGGGCAGGAGGATAATCAGACAAATGACGAGGTTCATCAAAAAAGGGACAATAGGCGATTATTTAAAGGAGGGGCTTGTGGCGGATGATTTTTATACCGAACTGGAAAAAGCTTTCCGCGGTTCCCGGTTGCTGATAAAGGAGAGGCTGGCCGTATACTTTCCTTTGCTTCAGGTAATCGACCGGATGGGTATTCCCGTTTCTGCTGGATCTGGGATGCGGGCGGGGAGAATGGCTTGAGGTACTCAAAGAACATGATATCGGCGCAACAGGGGTGGATCTGGATTTTCACATGCTCGCCATGGCCCGCAATACCGGCCAGGCAACTGTTCAGTCAGATGCGCTGGAATATCTGAAAACACAGCCGGATGACTCTCTGGTCCTGGTGTCCGCGTTTCATCTGGTAGAGCATCTGCCATTCGAGGGAATAACAGACTTGATAACCCAAGCGCTGCGGGTGCTTGTTCCGGGTGGCATGCTGCTGATGGAAACCCCGAATCCGGAAAATATGGTAGTGGCCTCGTGGAAATTTTACCTGGACCCTACCCACCAAAGGCCGGTGCCGCCTCTGCTGCTGTCTTTTCTTTCCCGTCATGCGGGATTTTTTCGTACCCGGGCTATGGGGCTAAATCCCCCGGATCCTCCGACAGGCAATAATTGTGTCAGCCTCAGACAGGTGTTGGAAGGCATGGGGTCTGATTATGCGTGGTGGCTCAAAAACCGGGGGATTCTTTCATAACGGCCCATGCAGACGATTTCTTTTGTGATCGATCCTTTCCGTCTCCTTCCCAAGAGGAATTCGTAGCCGCTTATGATGCCGGTATTAATGAATACAGGACAACGATAACGGAACAGAGCCAACACATCAAAGAAATGAATGTCCGAATCAAAGAGATGAGTGTTCGGGTAAATGAGGTAAAAACCGGCTCCAGCAAGAGGCTGAGGCCGCCAGAAAGGAGCTGTATGCAGTTCGTACCAGCACTTCCTGGCGGATTACCCGGCCTTTGCGTGCATTAAAAAAACTGTTCGAATCCGGTAGATCAGGCCCTTTTAAACCGGACCCCGCCGGTCTTTCACCGACTGCCCGCCGTATTTTCAAAGACTTGAAACGAGCTGTAAAAAACAAAGAACGGAAATCTGAATAATGCGGATCGTGTTAGATTTTTACAAGGATAATTCCGGCCGGGTGCTGTCACTGGCTAAAGAACTCTCTGGTTACAGGAAAGATGTTCAAATGTTGGCAGCTGTGCCGGCGGATACTGTCCCCCCGCTCGGGGTGTTGCGCCGATGCATTGAACGCTGGATACCTAGACAGAATATCCGGGTGTGGGAGAGTCCTGGTCCTGAACCGGTGTCGTATCTGCTGCATACGGCCTGTGTGGCAGGGTTGGCCCCGGATGTCGTGGTGACGTCCCGTCCGAACCGTCTTACCGCACTGCCGTGTGTAGATGTCGGCGCCATTCCGGAAAACGCTGGACTGGACCGGCTTCTGGAAATTTTTTCCTCCCGGGCCTGTACGGATTCTTTTGCCGTCAATCCCGGCGGTGTCAGGATGACCCTGGCAGTGGTGTCTCCCCTGCCGCCGCAGCATACCGGCATAGCGGATTACACCAGTGCGCTTTTACCCGCACTGGCCCGATACTATACCGTGGACGTGATTGTGGCCCAGGATGGTGTGAAAGATGAATGGGTCCTGTCTCATTGCGGTATCCGCACGCCAAAATGGTTTATGAAAAACGGGAACAAATATGATCGGATCCTTTATCATGTTGGCAATTCACCCTTTCATTATTATATGCTGGATTTGATGCAGACCCACCCCGGGGTGGTGTGTCTGCATGATTTTTTTGTGGGGCATTTCCTTCGGTATGCAGAGTTGAGGACCCCGCACACGAAAGCCTGGGTCCGTGCTCTGTTTTATGATCAGGGATATAAAGCGGTGCAAGAACACTTCCGTGTCCTGGAATCGGAATCATTGTGCCTGGCATATCCCTGCAGCTTTTCCCTGGTGAAAAATGCCTTGGGCGTGATCGTGCATTCCCGGTATACCAGAAAACTGGCCCGCGACTGGTATCCCGGCATGGATCAAAGGCTCTGGAAACAGATCCCCATGGTTCGCCAACCTATAAATCCGGAATTTTCAGTTGTCGAAGAAGAAGACAGCAGCCGTTTTTATGTGTGCTCGTTCGGTATGCTGGGGCCGACCAAGTTGAACCACCGTCTGGTGTCTGCCTGGTTGAATTCCAGCCTGGCCCGGGATCCGAACTGTTTTCTGGTGTTTGTCGGAGAGAAACAGCCGGGAAAATACTGCCGGGATTTGAAAAAAAGATCACCGGGCCCGGTGCTGGAGGCCGCATCCGGATCATCGGAAGAGCCTCTCCGGAAAGATATGCCGCATGGCTGGGCAAAGCCTCAGTGGCGGTGCAGTTGCGCACCCTTTCCCGCGGGGAAACTTCAGCTGCGGTTCTGGACTGCATGAATTACGGCTTGCCGGTCATCGTCAACGATCATGGTGCCAACACCGAGTTGCAGCGGGACGCTGTGTGGATGCTGCCGGATGATTTCACGGATTCCGAGCTGATTTGCGCCCTGGAAACCCTGAAACAGAAGGCCGGTCTGCGGGAACGCTTGAGTCGGCGGGCTGCTCAAACCATAGCGGACAATCACTATCCAGACATCTGTGCCCGGGCCTGCGTTCAGGCCATGGAAGCCTTTTACCGCCGGGCGTGCAATCGGCCCTCCCGCTTGGTGCACGAACTGGCGGAATTGGAATGTGTGTCAGAATCTTCCAATCGATTGGAGGCGGTGGCCCGTGCCATGGCAGTGAATCAACCCGACCCGGTGCCTCAAAAAAGGGTGTTTATTGATGTGTCCGCTACCATTCGCCGGGATTTGAAGGCTGGCATCGACCGGGTTTCCCGTTCCCTGGTGCTGGCACTGATCCAGGCACCTCCTGAGGGGTACCGGGCCGAACCGGTGTTTTTGGTGGAAGAAAACGGTGGGTGGCATTACCGGGCCGCCAGCAGATATACTTTTGAATTGATGGGCAGCCCACAGGTCTGGGCCGAAGACAGCCTGGTGGAAATGCAGGCCGGGGACATGCTGTTCTGTCCGGATCTGACTGGGGATATTTTGGTGGCGGCGGAAAAAACGGGTTTGTTCGATCAGTTAAGGCGGGCGGGATTGACACTGGTTTTCACGGTATTTGATCTGCTGCCGCTGCAAATACCGGATAAATTTCCCGCCGGTGCAGACCGAAATTTTTATTTCTGGCTGTCTGCCGTCTGCCGGATCGCCCACAAACTCGTATGTATATCCCGGTCAGTGGCACAGGAACTGTCGGCTGGTATGAGGCCGATCCCGGATTTGCCTGCGTACCCATGCCGGAAATCGGCTGGTTTCACTTAGGTGCGGACCTGGAATCTTCTTTTCCCACAATCGGACTGCCTGAAGATGCCGCTCAAATCCTGGAGAGAATGAATAGCCGGCTCAGTTTTCTCATGGTAGGCACTCTGGAGCCAAGAAAAGGCCATCTTCAGGTTTTAGGGGCGTTCGAGCAATTATGGGCCGCGGGTGAGGAAATCAATTTGGTGATCGTGGGCAAACAGGGATGGACCCATCTGCCGGATGCCTCACGCAGAGTCATTCCCAAAATCGTGAACACCCTGGCCGCACATCCGGAAAAGGGAAAACGGCTGTTCTGGCTTGAGGGAATCAGTGACCAGTTTCTTGAAAAAGTATATGATGTATCAGACTGCCTTATTGCAGCCAGTGAAGCCGAGGGGTTCGGCCTGCCTCTGATCGAGGCGGCCCAGCACCGCCTGCCGATACTGGCCCGAGATATCCCTGTGTTCCGGGAGGTGGCCGGGAGACATGCCTTTTATTTTCAAGGAGATGCTCCCGAAGACATTGCTGATGCACTTATCGGCTGGATGGCATTGTATCGGGAACGTCGTCATCCCAAATCCGATGACGTAAGCTGGCTTACATGGAAACAAAGCTGTCAACGACTGGTCCGATGCATGACAGATATTGCTGGCGCATCGGTTTATGATTGACAATCTTCGCCATTGTGTGCGATCTTTATACGCGTAATTTGACAATTATCTGCACGGGAAACAGAGGGCAAAGCGGCAATCAAAAGGAAGGAGGGATGAAATGATAGGCTGGATTAAGCCGGAGTTGGGCGGATATGACCAACCGAAACCATGGACAAGGTTCTGAGCCCTGATAAAACCCCCAAAATTGAGGGATTCGATATCGTAAGACAGCGTGGTATGTTTTTTGCTTGAAATATAGGCTAAACTCTGACTCCGAATGGAGTCGAATCGTTTAAGATGTGCTGCCCGGCAGGCAGCGCAAAACAACAATTGAAAAGGAGTAAAAAGATGGCTGTAACCAAACAGGAAGTTACGCAACTATATGTTGCAACGTTCAATCGTGCACCGGATGCCAATGGATTGAATTTCTGGGTAAATGCCGGTATGACCATTGAGGACATTGCCTCGACCTTCTTCTTGATGGCTGAGACTCAGGCCAAATATCCGGAAGGTACAACAGATGAAGAATTTGTGACGACAATCTATCAAAACGTGTTTGGGCGGGACCCGGAACAGGCCGGCCTTGATTTCTGGGTCGGAGAAGGTGGTCTGGGAGGCGGTGTGCCCAGATCTGAAATGATTCTGACCGTTATTGGCGGTGCGGCTGGTGTGGATCTGGAAGTGCTTAATAACAAAACCGAAGTGGGTTTGTACTATGCAGACGAAGTGGGTGAGAACCACGAAGATGGGTATAAATTCTCTTTGGCAGATATCACAGACGACCCAGATACTGTCGCCAGCGCCAAATCTTCAATTGATGATCTGGTTGGCGAAATTCCGGAGCCGTCTGAACCGGGTGAACTGTTTGTTCTCACCGGCGCAGCAGACCGCCTGACCGGTACGGATAAAGATGATACATTCGAAGCCTACACCGGCGTCAACATGCTGGGCAATGACACCAATACCCTGAACTCCGCAGATGTGCTGGACGGCGAAGCCGGCCGGGATCAGCTGTGGGCGGATATTTTCATGGGCAGCTCCAACATCCTGACCTCTCCGCGTCCCATTGAATTCCGGTCCACGGAAGTGGAAGAGATGTACTTCAATGCTCGTGAGATGTTCATGGATGGGCTGATCACCGGTCCGGTCCAGATGATCCCGGGATCGGATGAGGTCATGGATATACTGCCCCAGCAGTGGCAGGTGGTGACCGTCAACGGCCGCCAGCTCCTGGATGTGGACTACATTGAATCCTATTACAGCGATGTTGACCTGAAAGTGTACGGCCTGACCACCAACAAGAGCGACGGCGGCACGGCCCAGTTCTCCGACATGACCATCTCCATGGATCATACCTCCGGCAGCACTGCGAACACCCAGTCTCAGCTGGTCAAGGATGTTGATGTGGAATTCCATCCGTTTTATGCTGATCGCGACATTGAAATTGACAAGCTGGGATACGGCTATTACATTGACGGCGCACTCAAGCCTCCAGCATGAAAGTGCTGTTTGAGCAGAACTATTTGATCCCCGGCGAGCGGGCAGAATCCCAGGCCATCTACTATCTGCTGGACCAGGATGCCGACCTGTTCAACGTCGATGTTAACGGCGACGGGATCATGGATCCTCTGGCCAACATTAACACCAACGGACTCAGGTTCACGGTGGACGGCGGTGCAGTGGGAGTTCTTGAGTTTGACAAACAATTGCTGCTGGACAAACAGATCCTGAACTGGGATGATTTTGTTGATGCTCTGCAGCCGGCCCTGGCCCAGGCCATTGCCGACGGCCTGCTGCCGGCAGACACAACCCTGACCGTGGACAACACTCTGATCGACTTCACCTTCCTGGATGACGGATCAAGGTCTGTGGACATTCCTGCCATGGTGCTGGAAACCAATACTGAAGCCATCCTGGATTCCGTCGGGTTCAAGTGGGTGGAAGACTTTGTGGGCGAGTACAACGTGTACGGCCGTCTGGACAATGATGCGGAAACAGCGCCTGAGCCCCTGATCATCAACATCGAGCTGGAAAAAGTGGGCCGGCAGGCCGACGGCGGCGGCATGGTGGTGGGCGGTGACAACTACACCAAAGGCTTTGACCAGTTTGACGTGTATGTCAAAGGAGAAAAAGTCGGGTATATTGATGAATCCAGTTCACTGGCGTATCTGCTGACCACGCCGCATGATTCTCTGGATACCATGAATATCTATACACATCCGGATTATATAGACAACCCGGCGGATTTGACCATTGGTAACAGCAACACCCCGGTTTACTCGATTCTGGATGTCAACCATTTAGATGCAACTGATTTCCTGGGTATTCTGAATATTTACTTTGCCGCTATTCAGGCACCGGGCAACTACCTGTATGAACTGACGGATCAGGGAGACACCTTCCAGATGTTCGTGGTCAACGATGCCCTGAACACCACAGACTCTTCTCTGAAGATCGATGCCGGTACCGGCGACAACACCGTTCACGTGGATTACCTTTACAGTAACGGCACGGTTAACGATGCGGTTGACGGATCCAATCCCGACAGTGACGATGTCAACACCCTGATTACTACCTACGGCGGAAACGATGTGGTGGTGCTTTCCAACATGGGGCTGGAAACAGAAAGCGATTTTGGATGGGATAGCGCCGGTGACGAAGATCAGGACGGCTCAGGCGATGAAGGTAGTCTGATGATTGCCCGGGCCGATGGTGCCAGAATCAACACTGGCGCTGGTAACGATGCAATTTTCCTGAACAGCCACCTGGAGTGGTGTTCCCCGGATGCAGCCCTGTGGCACACACTGAACTGGACAGGTACCGGTGAAGAGGGATGGCTGGAATCCATTGGACTGACCAATCTGCCGCCCTGGTTGACCGAAGAAAACTGGGCACCGGCAGGCAATGTGTTCCCGATGTTTGGCAGCAGCCTGCGGGTGACTTTTTCCGGTATTGAATCCGACTGGATCACCATTGACACCAACAACGATTACAAAACCACCCGTGCGGAACTGGTGGCAGCCATTGCCAAGGCCATTGAAACTGATGTCAATCTGAACGCGGTTCTGGCTGTGGATATTGATCCGGCTACCGGCGGCATCTCCATCCAGGCCCTGACCGGCGGTGCGTTTGATTCCAATGATCTGTTTGTGGACATCGAAGGTCCGGTGCCGTCAATCAGCGATTATGACAAATATATTGCAGGTGGTGCCGCAGGATATGACCCCACCAACCCCGATTTTTACCCGTATTTCCCCGGCAGTGGGGATGTCAACCAGATGACCGCCCAGCAGCTGGTAAGTGCCTGGAAAGCGTACTATCCGGGCAGTGATGTGTCATACGACAGCACCACTTTTGATATCGAAAACAAGGCCGGGACTGGTCCCGCTGTTTTTGACAGTGACGCCAATTCCAACTGGTTTGGCACACCTGCAGATCTGGATGATTTCCTTGCCGCAGTGCAGGCAAATGCGGAAACCACTGAAGACCTGATCAATGCCGCTCTGTTTGAAAACGAGTTTGATAATGACGGTTCTCCTGCCAGCGCCGGCATTCAGTTTGTCAATGCCGGTCCCGGTCATGACACTATTGTGCTGCCGTCAGGCGGCATCACTACGGTGGAGTTTACCGGTAAGTTTGACACCACCACCATCATCAGTGACGGGATTCTTGGTAACCTGAGATTTGATTTTTCTGATTACCTGGATACAATTTCAGGCGCTAGAGGGGCTTCCATCAATGATGCTCTGAACCTGAATCTGGCCAACGGCAATGACGTGCTTGACGGGTTCTGCCCGATTCCGACGGTGGCAGCACAAGAGTTTGACGGGGTTGAAAATGCAGCTGACTGGATCGGGGTCGGCGGCGGACAGCACAATTCAGTCACTTATTTTCAATTTTCTGACCTGTGGTCCGGCCTGCAGCAGGCATATGCAAGTGAAGCTGCCAGGGCCGCTGCCGGTGCCGCTGAAGATCTATTAGGCAACCTGGCTGCACTGCCGTCTGACAGTTTTGCCTCCTTTGGAGCAGCAGAGCTGGAAAGCGCACTGAATATGTGGCTTGACGGCGGCGACTTTGCATGGGCTGGTACCGTGCGTCAGCCAGAAGATTATTTTGACAGAAACCTGGCTCAGAACCTGGGTTTTGACAATGGCGGACTAAGTGATGTGCTGGGTGCAACGTTTGTGATTCTGGTCGGCAAAGACGGTGAAGTGATCCAGAGCTACGATGATGGATCTGCCGCCTATGCAGATGCTTATAATGACTGGGCGGTTGACACTGGATATGCCACAGGTGAGGTCAAGGTATTTACTGCGCAGATCGCCAGAACAGCGGACGATGATGCAGCCGGCCCCAATGTGGAAGATGGTTTTGTCTACCACTTCGACAATGTCGAACTAAAGGGCTTGATCAACCTGGGCATCAGCAATTTTGGCCCTGCACAACAGGAGGTACCACCGCCTGCTCCCGTGGAGATTAATATGATGGGTGTATTGAACATGGAAATGCCTTCTGAAACCTTGTATGAACCTGCATTCAACTTCAATGACCACGTCAATGTGGGCAGCCTGTTTGGACCAAGTTGAGCATAACAGCCTGTTTTGTTCAAAATTGATAGCCTGAACAAACCATGGTAAAAACGCCCCTGCCGGAGCACGCTCTGGCAGGGGTTTTTTTTAGGTCAGTATAATTATAAGAATAAAGGCGTTTATTTCAACGTCAGGAGAGAACCGTTATGAACAAGCTATTTCCGCTGTCTGCAGAACGGCATGCCCACAAATTATGGCAGCGGACCCAAAACTGGTCGTTTTTAAGCCAGCGGTCATTGCTGCCCGTGGTTATCCTGGAACTGCCGTCTGCCTGCGCTGCCATGCCTCTGGCCTTTGTTAAACAGGACCCGGACCGGTTTCACCTGGTTGCAGTGCTGGGAACGGCCCAGGACCGGAGTCTGGCGGTGGGTCCGATGGGACAGTGGCGCCCGGCCCACTATCCGGCCATGTTTTCCACATATCCCTTTGTCCTGATGGATGATAAAGAAGACGGCCAGATGGTTGGCATTGACGAGAGCACCGGCCTGGTGGGAATTGATTCCGGATCTCCGTTTTTTGATGAATCCGGTGAACCCTCCCGGGAGGTGAAAGAGATCGTGGCCCAGCTCAAGCAGGTGGCGGTGAGCCGCCTGGCTACGCAAAAAGCGGTGCAGTCCCTTGCTGACAGCGGTTTGTTCGATCCCCTGGAGATGACTGTCAACCAAACCCGGCTCAGGGGCCTTTATTATTTGAATGAAAAAAAACTGCGTGCATTGCCGGCAGATCGGGTCAAAACGCTGCTGGACTGCGGTGCCCTGACACTGGCGTTTGCCCAGTTGTTTTCCCTGTCCAGATTCCGTCTTCTTGAAGAATGGGCAAAAGCCGGTACCGTTCCGGCTCAATTGAAAGACCTGGATCTGAATACCTTGTTTGATGATAAAGATGATCTGATCAAGTTTTAGAATATGCAGCCGATACTTTGTTCGTTAACCGGGCAAAGAGATATCCAGAGTTTACCGCGGATCAGATCATGTGGCATCGGCTTTGCCGGACTATAAGGTGTCCGCGGGAATTGACCCTATTTTAACGTTTTGACCGGCAGGGCATGGTGAGGCTTGACAAACCCGGGTCAATTTTCCTATAAGTTTAGTACAGTGAACCAATTACCATTGAAGTACCAATGACAGATATCAAAGAACAGATATCAAAGAACAGATATCAAAGAACAGATATCAAAGAACAGATATCAAAGTATCAAAGTCAAAGAACAGGTATCAATGATTGATAAACAGGAGGAGGCATGGTCAAAATATCCCGGGTCATGAAGGTTGTGATGCTGTGTCTGGTGATGGGGTTGCTGATTGCGGGGACGTCTGCCATGGCAGAAGAAATATACACCGTGTCCCCTGAGCAGATAGACATGGGTACCTTTGTTGGGCCGCCACCTAATGGCATTCATGTCCATACCATCAGCATTGCGGTCATTGCCGGGCCGGACAACGACCCGGATGCGGATGCCGCTTTTTTCGCCCAGGCGGATGTGCCGTGGATCTCCTTGTCTGTCTCCGCCGGCACGGTACCGGCAACCCTGACTGCCACGGTCACGGCCCGCGTAAATCTGGCAGACGGTGATTACACAGGTACTATCCGGATTCTGTCACAGACGGATCTGAGCAGATCCGTTTCCATTCCCGTGACCATGTCGGTGAACAGCATGTTGTGGGATACGCTGACAGTGTCACCGTCCCGTCTCGACCTGACGATAAACCCGGACAACCCTTCAGAACAGAGCTTTCCTGTTACCATTATGAATGCCACCCACCCGGATGAGACCGGATTCGGCTGGAGTGCCCAGACAGATGTCATCTGGCTGGAACTGTCCCGGAACACGGGAACCGGCAACACCTCCCTTACCCTGAAAGTGGACCCGTCACAGTTGACATTAACCAAAGATCAGGACGGAGACGGTTTTTTAGACAGTGCCACCGGCATTGTGACGTTCCGATCCAGACTCAATGAACAGCAGTTCGCTGAACCGGTGACCTTGACCGTTTCTCTGAGGGTGGCTGAACCCGAGGGGTTGTCCGTTTACCCGGAACAGATTTTCTGGAGCATTGAAAAAGGAGAGGACACGGTCTCAATTCCCGAGGATCCCCAGTATCTTCAGATTTTTTCCGGGCCTGCCGGATGGACCGCTTCCGTTGACACCCGTCTGGTTTCCCTGAAATCCTTGGTTAGAAATGAACCCGGATATGCCGGTGCCGGGCCCTACGACACGATGCTGGTCACCCCTGTTGCTGAATATCTCCAGGTGGCGGGATACGGGAATCATTCAGGCACCATCACCGTTACGGACCGGTTTTCCAAAGAATCCCAACAGATTCCGGTGGTGATCAATATCCGCCGTCCCGGTGAGGCGGTGACCACCAACCCGTACTACAATGTGATCGAAACCACGGATACCGGAATTCTGCACCTGCAGCTGCCCATCCCTGACAGTTTTGCCTACTATCCCACCAGCGGGATGTGCTGGGGGGCGGGCGGCACTTGGGTCGATCCGGACGGGGTGCCCGGAAACCTGGATGAATACTGCAGCCGGAATGAACGGGCCTATGTACTGATGAAATTTCCCGAGATGCTGCCGGACACCGTGTTTTCCTGGGACCGTTACGGTCAGTTTTCACCGGCGTTTGTCAATGGCGTCAAAGTGCCGGGGGCGGATTATCTGACCTATGCCGACGGACCGGTATCGGTCATTCCGGTGGGGCCTGTCCAGCTGCTGGGATATCACGGTACCATGGTGATCAGCGCCCGGCTGGGTGCGGATCTGGACAATGCCCGGGAGCTTCAGCGGATACAGATCAATATCCGCACGTTGGCGGGACAGTGGCGGGTCACCGAATCCTACTTTGGATTTTTCTATACCTATGACCGCGCAAATCCGCTGGAGCTGGCCTGGGATCCGGCCCGGACAGGATATGCCGGCACCTGGGGCAGTATTCCCGTGACAACGGCACCCGGAGACGGAGCACAGGTGCTGCATTATCTTAATTTTTCCTCCTACGGGCTGAATTATATGTATGAAATCCAGACATTGTCCGCTACCCGGATGACCGGTCAGTGGCGGTTCCAGTGGGCCGGTGGCGGGATTCCGTGGCAATCGTTCACGGCGGAACGGGTGACGTCTCTGCCATGAAACCGTTTTATCCGTTCAGGAGGCAGGCATGACAAAGATGTGGATGTGGACGATACTGTTGGCGGCCGGGATCATAAATTCCGGTTGTGGAACCGTTGCCGTGGATTCGATTCATCCGATGGTCAGCGAGACTTCCGTGGGACAGATGAAAAAAATGGTGATCCTGCCGTTTGCTGATTATACCCCGGCGGACAGCCCAAACGACTACTGGCGGCGCAATATTGAGATCATGGAGGCACTGCAGGATGAAATGCTGCGCTTCGGATACCGGCCGGCCATCAGTGAAGATGTATTTTCCTACCTGTCTGAGAAAAAAATTATTTATCGTCAGGAAGGGCCCCAGGTCCGGTCGGCGGCCAATGCCGTGCTCCAGGCGGAGCTGGCTAAAGACTGGTCAGATACGATGAAAATGGAAATTGCCAGAGTGCTGGCCAAGAACAAAGAAATGCAGCGTTACCAGAAAGGCAGCGGTTTGAATGCACAGTATCGTTCCATTGCACTGGATCATACGGCCATCCGTGATATCGGTACGGCGTTCAACGCCGATTACGTGGTCAGGGGCCGGATCATGGTGTTCAAAAACGGCCGGGAAGACAGTTTCAATCCGTTTCAGACCGGGGTACTGCCGTTTTTTTTCAATGTGGGACAGCGGACCCTGTTCGGTATCGCGGAAACCGACAACTATGAGATGATCGATAAAATGGCTATCGGCGGTCTGCTGGGCGCCTTGACAGCCAGCGACACATGGCCGATCGATGATACAAAAACCACGCTGACCGGGCATCCCCGGTTTGGCGGCGGCCTGGTCACCGAAGCCGTTAATACGGAATGGAATGCAGCTATCTGGGGTGCGGCCGGAGTCGGTCTGGCCCATCTGGCCCATCAGGGCGGGCGAGTGGACAATGCAGTGGTGCAGCTACGGATGATCGTTCAGGACACCCGGAACGGTGAAATTGTCTGGACCAACCGGGCTGAGGTCAAAACAGCGACCCAGAGCGCTTTCAATAAAATGGAGGCCGAAGGGCTGACTGCCCGGGCCATTCAACAGGTATGCGCCCGGCTGTTCGATAATTTTGTGGCCAGTGATACCGACCGAAGGGTGGTGCGCATCAATGATGACGGCACGTTTTATGTGACGCCGGCTGGCGGGCTCAATGCCCATCACAGGCCTTTAGATCCCATCCGGATCGACGCACCGGCAGCCAAAGCAAAAAACGGACATTGACGGAATAAAAAAGCGGCGGCTGTCTCAAAAAATAATTAAAAAAATTTAAGTAATCATCAAAAAAGGAGACCTAGCGTTATGCACATTTTTGCCGATCAGATCAGCCGGATAAGTCTTTCCAATCTGAATCTTCGTATTGAACTGTCCCAGAGAGCTGCGGAAAACGAAACCGCTGAAGTGGGCACCCTGATCATTCCGGTGGGGCAGGCCAACAACTTTGTCAACGCCCTGGCCAATGGATTGAAGCAGATGGAAGAACAAATAAAAACCAAAACGGAGCAGGCCAAGGCCCAGCAAACCAAGCAGTAACCGGTAACCGTTTTAAAGAAGAATAGACCGCCCGGAATCATGATCAATTACGATCCCGGGCGGTTTTGTGTTGTGGCCTTGCGCCAATGCCATTGACCGTTTTCCAGTAAAGGCCCGTTTTAAAAACAAGCGGGTTAGGGCATGGGAATCTTCTCCGTCAAAGAAAAGAATTTCTTTGTTTGGAAAGCGCATTGCCGGTCCCGAAGGCTTGAAATAGACAGGATCAAGGTTGGAATGAATCCATCGTGGTGGTATTTCTTGAGTTTAGGTGAAACCGGTGATAGGATATATCAATTGAAAATCCTGTGATCCGTCTGTAAATGCCGGGTTTGGCAATATAGCTCCGAATGGTTATGATTATGGCGGTGTTTGAATACAAAGCATTGAATGCCAGTGGAAAGAAGCTTTCCGGTATTGTGGATGCGGACAGCGTTTGGGGTGCCAGGTCCAGACTCCGGGAGCAGCGGCTGTACCCGGTATCGTTGTCACCGGTCAGACCGGTGACCGATGGAAAGGGTAATACAGGCCGTATCCGGTTCGATCTGTTCAGCCGGGTGTCAAGAATTAAATCCACGGACGTCGCGTTGGCGACACGTCTTCTGGCCACCCTTCTCTCGGCCGGATTTCCGCTGGTCAGGGCAGTGGCGACCGTGGCCGGACAGACCCGGTCCAGAGCGCTTCAGTTGGCTTTGTCCCGGATCAGGGATGCCATCGAAGGGGGCAGCAGTTTTGCCGATGCCCTTAGAATGTATCCCGCTGCGTTTTCAGCCGTCTATATCAATATGGTTGCGGCCGGCGAGTCTTCCGGTACCCTGGAAGTCGTTCTGGAACGGCTGGCTGATTTTACCGAATCCCGGGAGGAAACCAGAAAAAAGCTGCAGGCTGCCTTGGCCTATCCCGCCATCATGGCTGCGGTCGGAATTTTGGTTCTGGCCATACTGCTGATCTATATCGTGCCCGGTATCATACAGATTTTTGCTGACTTGAACCAGGCGCTTCCGCTTCCCACGAAAATCCTGGTCCGGGTCAGCGGTTTTTTTTCCCATTTCTGGTGGCTGCTGTTTCTGGGACCGGTGGTGCTGGTACTGGCGTTCCACGGCGTAAGAAAGACAGATAAAGGCGTTTTGTTAACAGATCTGGCTGTCATCCGTCTTCCTGTGGCGGGCCGATTGATCCGAAAAATTATTGCCGCCCGTTTTTCAAGAACTCTGGGAGCCTGCTGGAAAACGGAGTCCCGTTGCTCACGGCATTGGCGATCGCACAAAAGGTCGCGGGCAACCGGAAGGTGTCTGACTTGATCGGGCGGGCTTCCGGACAGGTGGAGCAGGGGGGGGAGCTGGGAACCGCTTTGTCCGGCAGCCGGAATTTTCCGGAACTGGCTTCAAAGATGATCCAGGTGGGCGAACAAAGCGGTGAACTGGAAAAGATGCTTTTCAAGACAGCGGATCTGTATGAGCGGGATGTTGAGGCAGCGGTTTCAGCCGCCACCGCCCTGGTTGAACCGGTGATCATTCTGGTCATGGGGGTGCTGGTGGGTCTGATCATTCTGGCCATCTGTCTTCCCATTGTGGAAATCAACCAGCTTATCATGTGACCCGTTTCATCTGCGATGATCAATCAGGAGGGAATATGAAAAAAAAAAGGATCGCTTCAATCAATGCCTGTAAGGCCGGGTTGGGCGTGGTTTTTTTCCTGGCTCTTGTTTCAGGGGGGCAGGCCGCCAGTGTCCGCCAGGTGTCCATGGCGGAAATGCTTCAGAACAGTGAGCTTGTGTTCCAGGGAGAAGTGCTTTCCCTTGAGTCTGTGGAAACCGGTCCGAAACAGATTCATACCTATGTGACATTCCGCATCGAAGATATTGTCAAGGGGCAGTATCCGCAGGGGATCATTACCCTGCGGTATCTGGGCGGGACGGTGAACAACAGGACATTGGCGGTCAGTGATATGATCCTGCCACGGCCCGGGGAGCACGGGATTTATTTTGTCGAGTCCCTGGAACGCCGCCAGATGCACCCGCTGTATGGCTGGAGCCAGGGGCATTTTCTGGTTCAACCCGACGATACAGGCGTCGGCCTGGTGACGACCCGGCGGGGAGATCCGGTAACAGGTATAAACCCGGGAGTATCCCTTGCGCCGGAAAATGATATTCAGGCGGCCGGACCGTTCTTTGACCCCGGTGTGGTTCGCGGCGTTGAACTGCAGATGAAAGAAAACGGGCCCAAACCCCTGACAGCGGAAGAATTCAAGAAACAGCTGCGGGAAATGCTGGAGAAAATCAATGAATGAACAACCCGGATTTTACAGGACAGGCCTGCTGAGGCACCTGTTTTTTCTGCTGCTTCTGTTACCTGTTTTAGCAGCGGTTGACCATACCGCCCATGCTTACCAGCTGCTGGGTGTCAAATGGCCGGACCCCTCCACGACGTTTCATGTGGATATCCCGGGGGAAGGCGGGATGTGGAATCAGACATTCGAAAGCGCCATGTACGAATGGAGTTCAGCCACGGAATTCCAGTATTATATTTCCCGGGGAAGTTATTCCGATCCCTGTGATTCAGAAGACGAAAGAAACGGGGTCCGTTTTTCCTCGGATAACTGCGGAGAGGGATGGGGAAGCACCACCTGGCGGTATGTAAATACTGGTATGCCGGATCTGAGATGGTGGAAACGGATATTATTTTTAACTCAACCAAATCCTGGGATGTATATTCAGGCCCCTGGCAGGCCCGAGTGGGCGACTTCACCCGCGTCGCAGTCCATGAACTGGGACATGCCCTGGGCCTGAACCATGAAGACAGCGGGGTGTTGAGCATCATGAAATCCTATGCCGGCGACATCGCCACACTCCAGGAAGATGACATCAACGGGGTGGCCGCCATATACGGGCCATCTCCTTGTTCTTACAGCATCACCCGGTCAGGGACAGCTTTCCCTGGGGGGCGGGACGGAAACCGTGTCAGTGGCTGCCTCGGATTCAGACTGTGCCTGGACCGTCTCAGACAGCCTGTCCTGGGTAAGCGTGTTACCAGCCGGAGGGACCGGGAGCCGGAATGTCAGGG
>LQAJ01000085.1_pt1 | contig 66554 bp, 80 predicted proteins | sample 1535811 | NCBI WGS metagenome assembly LQAJ01 (sample SAMN04331587, study PRJNA305678) | bioreactor metagenome | isolation source: bioreactor_6 inoculated with Wadden Sea sediment 2nd replicate of a... | place: Germany: Wadden Sea, Janssand Flat
CAGCCCAGCGGAGAATTGGGGCTTCCGCTTCTCTCGTGTGTCATGACGAAAGCTGATGACTCTTTTGCTGTATCGAAGATGTGGAAAGGCCCCTTGGTTTCGGTCTCCAGAGACCGGGATCAAACCGCCATATATGGCAGGCGTTAAGAGTGCCTGTCGTGAGCGATAGGGAAAAGGCAGAGAAAATCTGTCAGGTAAGTTCTGAAGAGATGAATGCAAATGAACCACTGATGAGGTGTCGATATGGAAAAATGCTGTCAAAACTGGGGAACGAGCTTATTTCCAGGACGAGCTTCGGTGCTATCTGGTTGCGGACGAAGCGGCGTATCCGCTTGTTCACCGGCAGGAGCTGGTTTGTGTCCATGGAATACCTGTAAGAGTAATTAGCGGAATACATCCGGGTCCGGATAAACTGTTGCAGGGTATCGGAATATTTCCGCCCGATCCCGATAATAGATGAATAGCTCCGGCGCCGGGTACGGATGCACTATTGGAAACAATGGCGATATACCCGTACCAAAGTCCGCAACCTTTTCAAGCTGAGCACTTCCAGGAGGCAGGCCATCATGGCTGGTTTGGGCCGCAAAGGGCCGTGACATCTTTCCCGGTCCCTATCAATGCAAACCGGTATGACCAACAAATGGCTGCATGAACAAGGATTGATATCTGTCAAAGAGCAGTGGGTGAAAATCCATTACCCGGCCAGCGCCCGGTAAACTTGGTGAAACGCCTTGTGCGGACCCGCATGCAGGGTGTTGTGGCGGCCAGGGAGGAAGACCTGACAGATCTGTCACTTGGAACGTGGGTATTGTCCATGTCGGACGGGTTTGTGTGGGGACTGTATTTCCTGTTTGAAAGTAATTATTCTATCATGGTTTTTGCATTGTTCCAACTGGCGACAAGCGGGACTATCGTTTTTTGAAACTCTTGAATCAGAAGAAATGTCACGCAGAAGCCTGTTGAGATGACAGGTTCGGATGGTCGATCCTGAAAACATGAATGATTTTGTCATTTCAATCTCAGGACCCTCTTTCCGTTGGGGGTGCAGGGCGAAAGCGTTGCGTACTCAAGGGTGATTCCCACGGGGAGAGAAAACGCTTTTCTCAATTGATCCGTGAGTTCCGGGAACGTTTTTTCCCGCCCATGTCAAGGGTCAGGTGAACCTGCCGGGGAGGATGGACTGCTGCCCGGTATCCCCGGAGACCCGGGACCGCGTACAGGACCTCATCCAGGTGTGCCAGGCTCAGGCAGGTTTGATCATCTATGCGGACTGAGTTGATCAGACGGCCGGACACCTTGTCCAGGCGATGCAGGGACGCGCCGCAGGGGCAGGGATCGACCGCCATTTTAGCCAGATCCCCTGTGCGGTACCGGATCAGGGGCATGGCCTCATTTTGGAGCGTGGAAAGGACCACCTCCCCGGTCCGGGACGGGGGCAGAGGGCTGCCGGTGTCCGGGTCCACGATTTCCACCAGCAGGTCGGCATCCCGCAGATGATACGCCTTCCGGGCTCCGCACTGGACCCCGCCGCCGTAACCGGTTTCCGTCATGCCGTAATGGGTGAATACCCGGCACTGCCAGTTGAATTCCAGGGCCTGGATGATGGCCTCCGGCACATAGTCGGCACTAAGCAGGACTGTGTCCGGCCGGAGATTGGGGGCGGTCCGGGCCAGGTAAAGCATTTCCGCAGGCAGCCCCACCATACAGTCGAATTCTTCGGCCCGGACGGCGGCATGGTCCGCATCCTTGATATTGCCGTAGATCCGGGAGGACGTCCCGATGCGGGACAGGCCTTTTTGCAGCAGGTCCCCGATACTGTCAGGGGTATTGCTGGACATGCAGATCATCACACGGCTTTTCGGGGAGACCAAGGTGGACATACCGCAGGCGAAAAAATCGATGGTCCGCTCCAGATCGTTCCGGGTGAAACAGATCCGCTTGGGCGGACCCTGGCTTCCGGAGGTGAATAGGGTGGTGATTCGGGAGATCTCTCCCGCGGAGATGCACACCATCCGGGTGCCCTGCTCGACAATGTTTTGGGGAAACGTGAAGGGGATGCCGGCCAAGTCCTCCCGGCAGGTGATTGTCTCAGGGTCCACATGGGCCAGATGGTCCCGGTAAAACCGGCTTTTTTCCCGGGCATGCCGGATCACTTGACAGAACCGTTCCAGCTGCCACTCCTCCAGGGTGTCTGGAGACATCGGGTTGCCCAGGCCGGTTCTCCGGGCTGTCCAGGATGGGATGGGGGAAATCATGATGACGTTTCCTTTTGCTGCCAGCCCGACAGGTAATAGGCGCAGAACGGGACGAATCGGCCGTTACTAAACACGTGCAGGCTGCAGCGCCGGAGCCGCTCCAGGTCCAGGTTACCCGCATCCTGGAACGCCATGGAGGTGAGGGTGAATCCATGGGTTCTGACCCGGGTCATGAAATAATCCAGGTCCAGGGAGTCCGGCGGCGGCTGCATGGAAAAGGGCGGTGCACCAGGCATGTCGGGAGACCGTTTTTCACGGGGCGGGGTCAGAATGTCGGAGGTGCAGCAGCTGGGGGGGCGTTGTTTCCGGAAGACGGAACGCACCTGGAAGACGTACAGCCGGCCGGCGACGGCAGAGTCGTTTCCCGGCGCTGCCACCGCCGGGTGATAAAAGCCCGGTTCTGATCCACAGTGACAGGGGTGTCACAGCATTGCCCGGACAGGTCCCGGGGATGTGACAGGGGCATGATGCTGTCCGGCAGGACCACGAAATCCCCGTGGAATTTGCACAACGGGTGGTTGAACCGGGAGCTGAGCAGGTGCTGTTTTGCGATCCGGCCCCCTGTCTGGGTTTCGATTTCTGCCATGAGCTGGTCCAGGGTCAGGCGCATCCGGTCTGAGGGCATCTGCGGAATCCGGCCGAAAAAACTGACCGGCTGGAAATGGATTCCTCTCACCCACGGGGACATGGAGATTCCGTAATTGATGATGGCCCCGATTTGGTGGACATTGATCTCCGGCACCAGGGTGGGCACCAGGGTCACCCCGATGCCGCACTCTCCGCAATGGGTGATGGCTTTTTTGATGTCCAGGAGCGGTTTTCCCCGAAGCGTCCGGTAAACCTGATCATCCATTCCGTCGAACTGGAGGAAGACAAAGGACAGTCCGGCCTCTGCCAGCGATCCGGCGTATGCTTTGTCCTGTCCCAGCCGGATGCCGTTGGTGTTTAGTTGAACATGGGCACACCCGGCCTGTTTGGCATGGCGGATGATTTCAGGCAGATCGTCTCTCACCGTGGGTTCTCCGCCGGACAGCTGCACCAGGGTCTTGCCCGGAACCGCCAGCTGATCCAGCCATCCCTTGACGGCTGCTGGCGGCGGGTCCGGTGCCGGAGCCGCATTGGCAAAGCAGAACCGGCAGTGCAGGTTACACCGCCCGGTGACCTCCAGAAGCACACAGCAGGTTTCCCGCTGGTGCTCCTGGCATAGGCCGCAGGCATGGGGGCAGTCCAGGTTCTCCCTTACCCGGATTTCCGGGACATCTCCGATCCACTCTGTAAAAGAGACATGATTGCGCCAGACCGGGGTGGAGAAAAACCCGTGCGCCGGGCATTCTTTTTCCATGAAAACCGCATCTTTCGTCTGGACATGGCAGGCCGGGATCCGCTTCAGGCAGACCGGACAGACCGAAAAGGTGCGGCGAATGATCTCTTTGCCGGTAAACGGCGGTATATCATTTGTCTTCAAGCAGGGTCTCCACTCCTTTTATCCGTGAATTCACCATGTTTTCTGGGATTTATGCCTGGCCCAGTCCGGGCGGCACCGTGCCCAGAAGGTCATGTAGCCGATTTTCATGTGACCGGTGAACAGCCCGGTTTTGGGATCAAGGATTTTTCGATCCGTGGTTTCGCAGTGGGACGTCTCATCCTCGTACCGGAATATTTTGTCGTCGCACAGGATTTTCCGGGAAGGAAGGGTCACGGTGGATCGTTCATGAAGGTTGGCTTCAGCCATCTGGTTGGTCCCGCCGTTGGCCTTGATATCCCGGTGGGTGATCACCTTGACCACGCCCGGTATTTTCAGGGCTTCGCTGGCGTCGATTTCCGGGTCGCAGACCACCATACGGTCTGCGCTATTGATGTTCAGCCGCATTTTCTGAGTTTCATGGGATGGTTTCTCCTGAAAGGTAAAAATCGAGGTCGGTGTTTACCCCCTGGCTATTTTTATTCTATGGGTTCATTTTGTGGGACAAGTGGTATCCAGATCTTGCACATCTGGGGAATTTCTATCATAATCGCCGTCATATATTGAAGGTTTTTATGATTCCTATGGAAAATTCTTATTATAAAAGACAAATAATGACCATAAATAACCGAAAATTAAGACTACAGTTCTCAGGAGATCCATCATGGATGATATCCGGTTGTTGAAATTGAAACACCAGGGATACTGCTGTACCCAGATCATGGTGATCATGGTGCTGGATATGTGGGGTGAACAGAATCCGTCGCTTGTTGATTTCAGCGGGGGGCAGTGCATGGGCGCAGGTATGGAAAAGGGACCCTGCGGCATTCTCAGCGGCGGCATGGGGATTCTGGCCATGGCGGCGGCGGGCGATCAGGACCGCCTGATGCCCATGCAGGAATCCTTTGCCTCTTTTTTCATCGAACAGACAAAGGCATGCGGGGGAACCGGATGCGCCGACATTGCCGGGGATCACTACCCGGCCCCGGACCCGGAAACCTGCGGCCGGTTGTTGAAAACATCTTATGTCGGCCTGATGGACATTCTGACGGAAAACGGGTTTGACCCGGCCGAGCCGCCGGACCGAAACTGAATCAAGACAGCTATGGTAAAAGGCGGCCGTTTCTTTCGTTTTCGTAACCAACCTCTCTGGCAGTGGCTGCCCGTATCATGGGGGCTATTTCCCTTTCCTGGATTTTGCAGAAAAAACGGATCTTTCCATCTTTCGCCCGGCCCGGTAATCAAATGGATGGTTTGTTTTACCGGGCCGGGTTTGCGCCCAGAAGATCCAGGGCAAACGTTACAAAGGTTTCCACACCGGTCAATAACACGGATTCATCAAAGTCAAACCGTGCATTGTGAAGGGGTGCGCATCCTTCAAAGCCGGTGCCAAGGAAAAAATAACACCCTTTTGACCGCTCAAACACAAAGGCCATGTCTTCCGCGCCCATTGTGGATTCAGATTCCCTGATGCGGTTTTTGCTGACAACCTTGAGCATGCTGGACTTCAGTTTTGCCACCATTTCCGGGTTGTTTTCAAGGGGAGGATATCCTGGCATGAACTTAAAGTCATAGGATGCTCCCATGGACTGGCAGACCCCCTGGATAACCGGCTCCAGAATGCCTGCATAAGCATCCCAGTCTGTCGATCAAAGGTCCGTGTGGTACCCGTGAGCAGGGCTTTTTCAGGAATGGCGTTGGGTGCGTTACCGGCATGGAAAGATCCCACTGTCAACACGGACGGGCTCATGGGATTGAGTTTTCGGCTGACCACCCGTTGAAGGGCATTGACCACCTGGCCGGCTGTATCCAGTGCATCCACGCACAGGTGGGGCATGGCACCATGACCGCCTTTGCCGGTAATCTCTATTTCAAACAGGCTGGCAGCAGACATTATAACCCCTGATTTCAGTCCCAGGGTACCGGCCGGGAGAGAAGGCCAGAGATGGCATGCCACGGAATAGTCCACATGGGGATTTTCCAGGATGCCGGCATCAATCATGGGTTTTGCTCCTCCGGGAGATTCTTCGGCCGGCTGAAACATGAATTTGATATTGCCGGTAAGCCGGTCTTTCAGTCTGGCCAGGATGCCGGCGGTAACCAGTACCATGGTCATGTTGGCATCATGCCCGCAGGCGTGCATCATGTTGTCATGGGTGGATGCAAACGCAAGACCGGTTTCTTCCTTGATCGGCAGGGCATCCATATCCGCCCGGATGATCAGGGTTTTCCCGGCCGACCGGTCTTTAATACCCCCAGAACACCGGTCTCGGCAATGCCGGTGGTCACTTCCAGTTCCGGGATGTTTCAGGTGATCGGCCACCAACCTGGCAGTTTTTATCTCTGAAAACCCTTTTTCCGGAATTTTGTGAAGGGCTCGGCGAAGAGAAATGGCCAGTTCTTCTGTCTCTTTGACAATGTGGTGAATATTTATCATAAAAATCTACTCCAGCGTTAGGGGTAAAGGTGGCAGGCAATCCAGTGGTCCGGCTCGATTTCCCTGTAAACCGGTGGGGTAAAACAAATTTCCGTAGCCATGGGGCAGCGGGGGCGAAATGTGCATCCGCGGGGGGATTAAGCGGGCTTGGCACGTCCCCGGACAACACCATCTCCTTTCCATGACTGACCAGAGGATCGGGAATGGGAATGGCGGATAACAACGCCGCGGTATAGGGATGCAGGGCATTTTCATAAATCTGCCGGCCGGAAGCCAGTTCAACGATCCGTCCTAGATACATGACAGCGACCCGGTGGGAAATATACTCCACCACACTTAAATCATGGGCAATGAACAGGTAGGCCAGATCCATCTCTTCCTGGAGATCCTTGAGAAGATTGATAATCTGTGCCTGGATGGATACGTCCAGAGCAGATACGGCCTCGTCACAGATAATCACATCGGGGTTGACTGCCAGGGCCCTGGCAATACCGATGCGCTGGCGCTGACCCCCGGAAAATTCATGGGGATACCGCCCCATCTGGGTCGGCCGCAGCCCTACCCGGGTCATCAGTTTACCTACCCGCTGCCGGATCATCTGCCGGGATATTTTTTCATGATTGCGGATGGGTTCGGCGATGATCTGGCCCACGTTCATCCGTGGATTCAAAGAGGAAAACGGGTCCTGGAAAATAATCTGAAGAGAGGTTCGGATCTTTCTGAGACCTTCCCGGTCCATTTTGGCCAGATCCTTTCCCTTGAAAAGCACTTTTCCGGCCGTAGGAGTGGTCAGTTTCAACACAGACCGGCCAACGGTGGTTTTGCCGCAGCCGCTTTCACCCACAAGTCCTAACGTTTCCCCGGCATTCAGGAAAAAGCTCACGCCGTCCACGGCCTTCACGTGGTTAACCGTTTTCTGGAAAAATCCTTTTCGAACCGGATAATATTTTTTTAAAGTTTTCAACCTCTAAAACAGGCATGGTCAGTCTTCTCCCCGGGAAGCCAAAGGATCGAGTTCCTGCTCGGGAATGGGAACGGATTTTCCGTTATATTCAGCAGATACTTTCCAGCAGGCCGCCCGCCTCTGCAGGTCAAAGAAAACCATGGGAGGACACTGTTTCCTGCAGATCTCCATTGCCTGGTTGCACCGGGGGTGGAAACTGCATCCTTCCGGCATCCGCAGAAGGTTGGGGACGGTGCCGGGTATTTCGTTGAGCCGTTTTTTTTGTCGCGGGTGATGACCGGAATGGAGTTGAGCAATCCTTTCGTATAGGGGTGCCGGGCATCGTGAAACAATTCCACTACCGGGGCTTCTTCCACCACCTTTCCTGCATACATGACCACCACCCGGCTGGCCATCTGGGCCACCACGCCCAGATCGTGGGTGATCAGGACAATGGAGGTGTTGGAGCCCTGTTTTAAATGTTCCAGCAGCCGGATGATCTGGGCCTGGATGGTGACATCCAAGGCCGTGGTGGGTTCATCGGCAAAGATAAGCCGTGGGTTGCAGGCCAATGCCATGGCGATCATGGCCCGCTGGCGCATCCCCCCGGACAGTTTATGGGGATATTGACCGGCCCGGGTCTCGGGAGAGGGGATCTGTACTATTTCCAGCATGGAAACAGCCTTTTTCCATGCTTTTTTATTGTCCAAATTCTCATGGAGGCGGAGGCTTTCTGCAATCTGTTCCCCGACGGTCAGAATCGGGTTCAATGAAGTCATGGGTTCCTGAAAGATCATGGAGATGGTGCCGCCCCGAATCTGCCGCATTTTCTCAGCAGTCATATCCAGAAGATTTTTCCCGGCAAATCTTATCTGCCCCTGAATGGTGGTAAGGGACGGGTTCAGGAGCCGGAGCACTGAAAGGGACGTCACACTTTTCCCACATCCGCTTTCTCCGACAAGTCCGATGGTTTCCCCGGGGAACACATCGAAATCGACCCCGTCTACGGCATGGACAATGCGTCATGGGTATGAAAACTGGTTTTCAGGCCCTTGACAGATAAAAGCGGATCCGTGGTCATATTTTGCTCCTAGGGTCAAAAGCATCCCTGAGGCCGTCTCCCAGAAGATTAAAGCTCAGAACTGCAAGAAGAATGGCGATTCCGGGGAAGGTGGCCACATGGGGCTTGCCCATCATATAGGCCCTGGCTGAGCCGAGCATGGAGCCCCATTCCGGGGTGGGCGGCTGTACACCGATGCCCAGGAATCCAAGTCCGGCGGCAAACAAAATGGCGGTTCCCATCCCCAGACTGGTCTGAATGATGATGGGGGCCATCACATTGGGCAAAATATGACGCCAGATGATATGCCGGTTTTTTGTGCCGATGGCCCGGGCGGCTTCCACATAGACCTCTTCCCGGACAGCCAGTACGCACCCCCGCACCAGCCGGATATACAGGGGGATCATGCTGATCCCGATGGAAATCACCGTGTTTTTCAATCCCACTCCCAGAATAGCCACCAGGCAAGAGCCAGCAAAAACCCGGAAATGCCAGCATCATATCAGTAAACCGCTGGACGATAAAATCTGTTTTTCCGCCGTAATAGCCGGAGATCAGCCCGATGGGGACCCCGAACAACAGGCCCACGCCCACGACGCCAACGGCAATCATCAAAGAAACCCTGGATCCGTATATGATACGCCCCAGAATGGATCGGCCCAGTTCATCCGTTCCCAGCAGATGTGTTGTGCTGGGAGGGGAAAGGGATTCCATGAGATTGGGGGCAGATGGATCTCCCGGGAACAGGACAGGGGCGCCCAGGGCACAGCCCACATAGATTAACAGGAGCAGCCCTCCTGCAAGGGCGGCTTTGTTCCGCTTGAGTTTTGCCCAGCCGCGGCTGGATTCTCCGGCCATATCCTGTTCCACTGCCGGTTCCGGTCCCGAAAATTGGGTATGGACGTCCATATCATTCATAACGAATTCTGGGATCCACAAACGCATAGGTTAAGTCAACCAAAAGATTGATCAGGGTATACAGCAGTCCGAAAATCAGGATGCTTCCCTGTATCATGGCATAATCTCTGGCCAGGATCGAATCCACAATAAGACGGCCCAGGCCGGGCCATGCAAACACGGTTTCCGTTAACACAGCCCCTCCCAAAAGCAGTCCGAATTGAAGCCCCACCACGGTAATGATAGGTATCAGGGCGTTTTTCAAGGCATGTTTGATAATGATCACTTTTTCCATTAATCCTTTGGACCGGGCAGTGGTCACATAATCCTGGGCCAGCACTTCCAGCATACAGGAACGGGTCATCCGCGCAATAAAGGCCACCACAAACGCCGCCAGGGTGACAGAGGGCAGGACCAGATGCTGCCAGGTACCGATGCCGCCAGCCGGAAGCCATTGCAGGGTAATGGCGAAAACGATCATGAGCATGATCCCCAGCCAGAAAACCGGCATGGAAATCCCGATCAAAGCGGCTACGGTCACTGTGTAATCCACCCATGAATAGGGCCTCACCGCGGCGATTATCCCGGCAGGATCCCGAAGAAAGTGGCCAGGGTAATGGCACAGAAAGCGAGCAGAACGGTATTGGGCAGCCGTGCCCATATTTCTTCGATCACCGGATTCTGGGTCCGGGCTGACACGCCCAGGTCAAAATGAAGCAGCCGGTTCAAAAAGGAGGCATACTGGATATATACCGGCTTATCCAGTCCCATCTGGATCCGGATCACCTCCACATCCGCCGGAGATGCCATCTGACCGGCCAGCACCTGGGCCGGGTCTCCGGGAAGCATCCTGAGCATGATAAACAGCATCAGGGAGATTCCCAGGAGAACCGGTATAATGGCCAGTAATCTTCTTAACAGAAAATTGATCATGGGGAGGGCTTATTCCATGGTGATGTAAGTCGGGTAAAATTTTTCCGTGGGGGTCACCACCAGGTCTTTGATTTTGCTGGAATAGGCCAGAACAAATTTTTCCACATGGAGCCAGATCCAGGGACAGTCCTCCCAGACAATTTCGGAGGCCTGTTTCAGCAGTTCAAAACGCTTTTCAGGATCCTGGATTTTTCTGGTTTCCTTCATGAGTTCGTCATAAACAGGGTTGCTGTAGAACGCGGATCCCAGTCCCTTGGGGGGACTCACTTCCGTTGTAAACTGCCCGTAAAGGCCCATGTCCGCATCAAGAAACAGGGGGCCCCAGCCCAGAAGAAAGACCTCCAGTTCGGTTTCCTCTATCGGTTTCAGCAGGCCGGCAATATAGGTGGGCCAGTCATAGGTCCTTAATTCCACCTTGATACCGAGTGCCTGAAGATAGGCTTGGACGGTTTCAGATACCTGTTTGTCAAACAGATATCTGCCGTTGGGGGTTCTCATGTTGATGGTTTGGGAGAAGTCGAAATCAGCTTCTTTTAAAAGCTGTTTGGCTTTTTCCGGATTGTAGTCATACTGGTGATCCATTTTGGAGTATCCGAATACCATGGGAGATACCGGACCGTCCATGGGCTGAGCCGTGTTGAAAAGGATCCGTTCGACAATGGCTTTTTTATCAATGGCATAGTTGAGCGCCTGGCGGACTCTTTTGTCTTTGGTTACGCCTTTCTGACAATTCAGGCCCATAAAAATCGTCCGGGTGTCCAGGGGCATATCCACCGTCACATCCGGGTGTGCTTTGAGCGCTGCCACGTTTGAGGGCAGAGGTTTGTAACAAATGTCGATTTCACCGGTTCTCAGCATGGCTTCACGGGTCGTGGCCTCGGGGATTATTTTAAAGGTCAGCTTGTCAACCGTGGGAGCTTTTCCCCAGTAGTTTTCATTCCGGGTTAAAACAATGCGGTCCCCCTTTACCCATTCGCTGAGTATATAAGGGCCTGCACCCACCGGATGCTGGCGGACGTCTTCGCCGTATTTTTCCAGTGCTGCCGGGCTGATGGCAGATACCAGGGCCATGGACAAGGTGGCATCCAGAGGAGCGAACGGATATTTCAAGTTCAATTGAACCGTGTAGTCATCTATTTTGACGGATTCTTTGACCATGGAAACAGCAAACCGCAGGGGAACTCTCATTTCAGGATTTAAGATTCTTTCCCAAGTCTGCTGGATCACATCGGCATTAAATGGGGCACCATCACTGAATTGAACGCCTTTTTGAAGGTGCAGTGTCCAGGTCAATCCGTCTTCCGAGACCTCATGTTTTGCAAGAAGTCTGGGATGCAGATTTCCAACAGGATCCTGAAAGTACATGTTGTCATAGATCAGATCACAAATATTCTGGAACAAAGTGGTGGTCTGCTCCTGCGGGTTAAAGGTGTCGGCATCCACACCGATACCGATTTTTAATTCCTTAATCTGTGCGGCACCGGACAACGGGACCGCCAGAACCATGAGCAGGGCAGTCATGACAGCGCAGGTAAAAAACCGCCGGAAATGTGTCATTTTTAATTTTTTTTTTCATCGTTGCCTCTCCTTTTGTGAAAATTGATCTTTATGGTTCAAATGCTGCTTCGCAAATGCTCTGCCAAGCAACCCCTTGTCTGATGAATCATTTGGACGTCTTCTCATTGCCTGGTCTGCCAGCCGTTCAAACAAACCTTCCGTCTTTCATCACCCGGACAATCGCATCCTGCGTATTGAATATATCGATGTCATCCAGGGGATTGTCTTTGACCAGTACCAGATCCGCTGTTTTGCCGGGTTCGACCGTCCCGATCCGGGTTTCCATCCCCAGCACATGGGAGGCCGTGCCGGTTGCAGCCACCAGTGCTTCCATTGGTGACAGTCCATGCCTGACCAGCAGAGGAATTTCCATAAGGTTTTTGCCATGATAGTTGAACGGGGTTCCGGCATCCGTTCCCATGGCAAAGGTGACGCCGGCGGCATGGGCTTTTTTGATGCTTTCCCTGTGAACCGGGGCCACAATATCATTCTTTTTGACGGCCCAGGCAGGGATTCCGGCTTCCACCCCCATGGTTGAGATATGATACATTGCCGCAATGGTGGGAATATAGAAAACGGTGTGTTCCGTCATGAAGGAGATGATTTCATCGGTGAGATAGATGCCATGTTCAATGGAATCTATTCCTGCATGGAGGGCGGCCAGGATACCCTGGGTGCCCATGGCATGGGTGGCGGTTCGTTTGCCCGCTTTGTGAGCTTCTTCAATTCCGGCCTTCATTTCTTCACAGGTCAGTTGGGCACATCCCGGCTCCACGGAAGCGGTCAGAACGCCTCCTGTTGCCATGAATTTGATCTGGTCCGCCCCTGCCTTGATCTGCTCCCGGGCAGCCCGCCTGACCTCATCCGGTCCGTCCGCCTCCCGGCCGATAGGCCATCCGTGTCCACCGGTCATGCAGATCGGGCGGCCGGATGCCAGCACCCTGGGGCCCGGGATCAGGCCGGATTCAATGGCCTGTCTCAGCGCCAGATCAATGCCGTCTTTTCCCCCCAGATCCCTGACGGTTGTAATACCTGCGGCCAGGGTTTTCCGGGCGTTTTAGCCCCTTTGAGGGTGGCGATGGCAAGGGGTTCACCGGCCAGGCTTGTGATGGGGTCCGGGCTGCCATCCATGGTCAGGTGGACATGGCAGTCAATAAATCCGGGAAAAAGGGTATCGTTCCCAATGGGAATCTGGAGGATTTCCTGTGAAAGTCCCTGGGTCGCATTTAATATTTCGATGATTCTGCTGTTTTCCACGATCACTGTGGCATGCTCCAGTATCGTTCCATTTCCCACAAATACCCGTCCGTCCACAAACGCTGTTTTCATGATTCTCCTGAAATGATTTTTTTTTTGTCTTTTTGTCCCCAGGTTTTTTCAAAATCTTCGGCTCTGAATGCCCGTGTCAGTTCAAAATGTTTGACCATCAGTTGTTCTGCCTTTTCTGCCTGCCTGTGACGGATGCAGTCAAGGAACCGATGGTTGAAATCAATATCCAGCCGCATTTTTTGCGATCTTGCTGCCAGTTTTTTGCTATATCTTCAAATATTTCAGCAATCGCTCCATGACGGCAACAAATAATTTGTTCTGGCAGGCCTTTGCAATGAGAACATGGAATTCAATGTGTCGGGCCACCCGGGTTCTGCTGAAAGCCAGGTCTTTTTCGCACAAGGTGATGTTGGCTTCCATGGCCTTCAGATCTTCTGTCGTTCTGAGAAGGGCCGCCTTTTTGATCAGGACCGGTTCCAGCGTCCGACGAAAATCGATAATTTCATCTTCTGTCAGGGTACCGAACTGGAAACAGGAAATCAGGGACTTCCCGACCCGGTTCACATCGGGTGCGGAAACAAAGTTTCCTCCGTACTTGCCCCTTGCTTTCCGGATCAACCCCCGCACTTCCATCTCCCGCAGTGCTTCACGCACAGCGACCTTGCTGACCTTGAACTGGGCCGCTATTTTTTCCTCTGTCGGCAGCTTTGTCCCCTGTTTCAGTGAACCTTCCAGGACGGCCTGTTCAATAACAGTGATTATTTGATCGGATATCCGATCTTTTTGAATGGAAGTTGTTTTGAAAATATTTTTCATGTTCCCCTTTTAATAAACTATAGTTAGTTTATTAGTTTTTTGTGTCAACATGAAAATCAAATTTTTTACCTGGAAGGCTTATTTTTTTGTCAGTGCCGCTGCAATGCCGCTGAATCAAGACAGCCCGGGGAATTTCTTAATGCCTTGAAAGATCCAATTTGCAAGGGCTCCATAGGGCGGGGTCAATGCAGCGGTGGATGACACCGGGGCCTGGTGGAACACCGGCCGCAGTTTGGAAAATTCCATGAACCCTTCAAATCCGTGGTAATGCCCCATACCGCTGTTGCCGATGCCGCCGAACGGCAGATCGTGCTGAGCCACATGCAGGGCGCAGTCATTGATGGTCACCCCGCCGGATCGGGTATGGTGAATGATCTGATCCGCAACCTGGCGGTTATGGGTAAACAGATACAGGGCTAAGGGTCTGGGATGGTCATTGATATGCCGGATGACCGTTTTCAGAGAAGTATAGGAAAGCACCGGAAGAACCGGCCCGAAGATTTCCTCCTGCATGAGCCGCATGGCCGGGACGGTCTCTGTGACGATCACAGGGGATATTTTTTTATGTTCCAAAATGGTGTCCGGACCGTCTAACAGAGGGAGCACCTTTGCACCCTTGTCATCTGCATCCGCCAGGATATCTGTGAGTCGGGAAAAGGCCCGGTGATCGATGATGGCGGTGTAGTCGGCGAGGCGATATCCGGATATAGCTGCCGGGCCACCGTTTCGCCGTTTGAATGAACGAATCGACACGGTTTCCGGGACAAAGACGTAATCCGGCGCAATGCAGGTCTGACCGGCATTCATGAGCTTGGCGAACAGGATGCGTTTCACCGCGGTGGTCATATCGAAATCATCTGCCAGGATCACCGGGGATTTGCCCCCCAGTTCCAGGGTGACCGGTACCAGGTTGTCGGCTGCGGTTTTCATGACGGTTTTTCCCATTTGGGGAGATCCGGTGAACACCAGGTGATGGAAGGGCAGCCCGGAAAACAGGGTCGCAGAGACTCCGGGCAGAAAACGGACATACTCCGGACTGATTTTTGCGGAAAACAGGTCACAGAGCAGGCGGCACAGATGTTGAGACTGGGCCGCCTGCTTCACCAAGACCCGGTTGCCGGCAGCCAGGGCGCAGGTCATGGGCTGACCGCCAGAAACAGCGGATAATTCCAGGAGTAATGATCCCCACGACCCCCTTGGCCTGGGGAATGACCCTGTTTCTGCCGCCGACAAATATCATGGAAACGTGACGGCGCTGGGGTTTGATCCACTTTTTGAGTCGCCTTCGGGTATACCTCAGCCCCATGAGACTGGGTGTAATTTCAAGGATCCGGGTTTCGTGAAAGGACCGGTTTCCGAAATCCGTGTGGATGGCCTCACAGATGGCCTGATCGTTTTCCTTCAGAATGTCTTCGATGGTCTTGAGAAGTGTCAGCCGTTTTTTTAAGGGAATCTCCGGTTTTTCCAGACAGGACCGGGCCTGAAGGTTGAAAATTTCCAGGGTGCCGGCATCGGCGTCAGTCGTCGATGGAATCAAGTTGGTCATGGCCAGTTCCTTTTAAAAATTCAATTTGTTTCCAATGCGCATCTGTTTTTAGTATGACCGTTCGGCATTCAGATGTACAGTGTTTTTGAACGTTCCGATTAACCGGAGTTCGGTCTGGATCGCTGAAAGAATCGAACAAGAAGCAGAAAACCGCTCAGATTGACGTCCTGAATTTTTCCAGAACAAACAACTGCCCGTAGTCCATACGGATCTGGAACAGGTTCTTCAGTGCCAGACCCTTTACATGGCACAGGATCACCCGGATCACCCCGGCATGGGTGACAAAGAGCGGAGTGCCGGGTTCCTTCTGGAGACATTGCTTGAAAAAAGGCAGTGCCCGGTTTTGGAGGTCCAGAAAGCTTTCCCCGCCCGGGGGTCTGAAGGTGTCCAGGTGTTCTCCCCGCTGTTTGAACCCGGCCGGGTCCTGTTGTTTGATTTCCTCGAAGGTTCTGCCGTCCCATCGCCCCAGGTGAATCTCATTGAATGCAGGATGGCTGATGACGGTCTGACCTCCTGCGATGATCCCGGCTGTATGCCGGCACCGGGTGAGGCAGCTAGTGTAGATGGTGTCAATGGCCAGGGGGGACAGGGCCTGGTGCCAGTACCGGGCCTGGGAGATGCCGATGTCATCTAGGTCCGTGTCTGTGGTGCCGATGAACCGTTTTTCACCGGCGCCTGGACCCGCCCGTGCCGCAACAGCAAGACCAGGCCGTCAATCTGTAAGTATCTCTGTAATGGGTTGTCCGGCACAGGCTTCGATTCTGGCCTGTATGTGGCGTGTATTTTCATACCGTTTCCAGATGCTGGAGGTGGCCCAGGGGGTTTTTCAAGGCAGTCCCTGAACCGCTGGTGATAGTTGAAATCCAGGTGCGGGCCGCGGCAATCACCAGATCCACGTTCGCGGGATCGGACACGGCATGGGCCAGTTTCAGGGCGGTCATGGCCACCTGGGCCAGGTGATCCCGGATGGGGTGTTCCTCTGGCAGTTCTTGGTCAACAATGGACAGGCATTCTTCCCTGTCGGGGATGTCAAGAAATCGGGCTTTGTTTTGCACCCGTGCGTAGCCATCTCTATCATCCGCATCCATCAGAATGCCCCGGTCATGGACCGCCAGGGTCACGGTTCGGTCTGTTTCTGCCGCCATCAGGTCTCGGAGGGTGGCGGGTTCTTTCAAGGCCAGAATCCGGTCTTTGAGGTTACACGGCAACAGGGGTTTGAAGGCCGTCATCCGGGAGGAGAAGCCCGCTGCCAAGATGACGGCAGAAATACCGGATGGACGTAGCTGGCTCATCAGTCGTGCCCGGCCTCCGCCGACAGGGAAAAGACCGCTCCCGGCATGGAAAACCGGAGGCTATCCGCCCAGGTTGGGGTTGATAAATTCAATGATATCATTGTCGTCCACCGGGCAGGTGTCGTACTCCGCCGGGTAGATATAGGTTCTGTTTTTTTCCACCATCAGGTCCGGATCCCCCTCCTTTGCCCACTCAATCAGGCCGGAGATGGTCAGGCCGTCCGGAACGGTTTCCGTCATGCCATTCAGCTGGATGATCATCTCTGGTATTTTCGCCTTTTTTTTAAAACTTTCCAGTCATGTTCCTCGCTCGTTTGGTCTGGGTACGTCCAGGGGGCGACTTCCAAGTTGCTCCCCTGAGTTGCTGTCAGGGTCGGTGGCCGGGGCTTGATCCGGCGTAGGCACGTTTAACGCAAATGTCTGCTCTCAGTTTATAGGCTGTCTGTTTAACGGTTCAGTTTGTTCGGTGATGGATTCCCGTTCAATTCATGGTTGGTTTGTCGTCAAATCTCTGCCACACGCCGGACAGGCAGGATTGGGGGTCAGGTCCATGCAGTGGCAGCGCATGTCCAGGCCGGAGATGTGCATCAGCCGGTTCTTCAGAGGCGTGCCGATATCCAGCAGCAGTTTCACGGTTTCCATGGCCTGGACGCTGCCGGCCAGTCCCGGGGCCGAACCGATCGCCCCGGTGGGCTGATCTGGTGCCGGGGCTTTCCCGGAAAAGATGCATTCAAAGCAGGGGGTCTGTCCGGGCACAAAACAGGAGATCATGGCATCGAACCCGCTGACCCCGGCGTACACATAGGGCAGGCGAAGCGCCAGAGAGGCCCGGTTCAGTACCCGCCGGGTGTCATAGGAATCACAGCCGTCCACAATGATATCCACATCTTCCAGCATGGCAGTGATATTGTCATGGGTGATCCGCTCGCACAGCCCGGTGACCTGGATACCGGGGTTGAACGCTGTGAGCCGGCCGGCGGCGGACACGGCCTTGGGCTGCCCCAGGGCCGTGTCCGCATGCAGGATCTGCCGGTTCAGGTTGCTGATCTCCACGGTATCATGGTCCACTATTTTGATGTGGCCAATACCCGCTCCTGCCAGGTAAAAGGCCGAGGCAGACCCCAGCCCTCCGGCCCCGGCGATCAGGACACAGGCCTTTGTCAGCTTTCCCTGACCTTTGGGACCGATTCCGGGGAGGATGGTCTGCCGCAGATATCTTTCATCACCGGCATCGGGCAGGCCCATCATGATCAGGCCGTGGCCTTGTTGCGTTCCCGGTATTCCTGGATGGCGTGGAATACCCGTTCCGGTGTCAGGGGCAGCTCATGGATCCGGACCCCTGCGGCATCGTATACCGCATTGAGAATCGCCGGGATGGTGGGCATGATGGCCCCTTCCCCCACCTCTTTGGCGCCGAACGGCCCATTGGGCTCATCGCTTTCCACCACAATGGTCTTGACCCGGGGCATGTCCATGGAGGTGACGATCTTGTATTCCGCCAGATCGTCGTTGAGCACCCGTCCCTGGTTGTCAAAGATCACCTCTTCATGCATGGCCTCGCCGATGCCCATGGAGATGGAGCCTTCCATCTGGCCTTCCACGGAGGTCATGTTGATGGCCTTGCCGCAGTCATGGGCGTCGGTGATCTTGTCGATGGTGACCTGGCCGGTTTCCATGTCCACCGTGACCTCTGCCACCTGGGCCGAACACCCATAGGCCGGGGAGGTGCCTACGGCCGCGCCCTTGAACTTGCCGCCCAGGGAATGGGGCTTGTATTTGCCGGTGCCCACAATGGAACCTCTTTCCAAAAATGCGATGCGGGAGGCTTCCTTGAAAGTGAGTCTGTCCGAATCCGGGTTGTCGGTCCATCCCCGGTGTTCCTTGATATACCGGGTCCTGAGACCGGAAAAATCCGGGGTGTCGCCGTCAAACTCGATAAACCCGTTCCGGATGTCCATTTTTTCGACCGGTACGTTCAGCTGTTCCGACAGCACTTTCAGGACCTGGTGCCGGACATTTTCCGCCGCCTCTTTGGTGGCATGCCCGGTCATCAGGGTCTGGCGGCTGGAATAGGCGCCCAAGTCCACGCCCATGTCCGTGTCCCCCGAGGCCAGCCGGACATTTTCCAGCGGGATGCCCAGGGCTTCGGCCGCGATCATGGCAAAGGCGGTGTCAGACCCCTGGCCGATTTCTGCGGATGCCGTATATACCAGGGCGGTGCCGCCGTCTTCGGTGAGCTTGATCATCACGGTGCCGTGAAAGGTATCGGACCGGTAGATGGGATACCCCGCACCTGAAACAAAAAATCCGCAGGCCATGCCGATGCCTTTGCCCGGCGGCATATGGCCTTTCTTTTTTGTCCCAGTCCGACCCGTTCCGCACCGCCTCGATGCATTCAGCCATGCCAAAGGAGCTCATGTTCAGGTCGTTACAGGTGGTGTCCCCGGTTTCCATCATGTTTTTGATCCGCAGTTCCAGGGGATCCATGCCGATCTTTTCGGCGATCATGTCCAGCTGCTGCTCGAAACAGGCCCGGGCGATGACCGCGCCGTGGCCCCGCTGGGCCCCGCAGGTCGGCTTGTTGTTGTACACCCGGTACCCGTCATAGCTCATGTTGGCCAGTTTGTAAGGGCCGCCCAGCAGAGACCCGGTGTAATAGACCGTGGCAATGCCGAAACTGGTGTAGGCCCCACCGTCCAGCCAGCATTCATGTTTGAGCGCCATGAGGGTGCCGTCTTTTTGGCCCTGTGGTGATGGTGTGGTGGAACCGGTGGCGGGCCCGGCCATACATGAACACCTGTTCCCGGGTGAAATTCATCTTCACGGGTTTCCTTGTCTTTTTCGCCAGCATGCAGCAGGCCAGTTCCATGGGGTTGGCGGCAGCTTGATGCCGAATCCGGCCCCGACATAGGGCTTTTTCACCCGGACCCTTCCCACATCCATGCCTAAAACCATGGCCACGGTGCGCTGCACATAGTGGGGCACCTGGGTGGAGCTGGTCAGGGTGAGCACGCCGCGGTTGTCGTATTCGGCAATGCATCCCTGCATTTCGATGAACGCCCCGTCCTGGCGCTTGCTTTTCATTTCCGTGGTGATGACTATGTCGCTGTTTTCCAGGCCTTCGGCCACGTTGCCGAACTCCTGGTGAACCTCGGCACACAGGTTGCCTTTGAACTCGTCATGGAGCTGGGGGGCCCCGTCCTTGACCGCGTCTTCCACGGTGAACACCGCAGGCAGCACCTCGTATTCCACCTTGATCCGGGAGGCCGCCTCCAGGGCAATATCCAGGCTGGTGGCGGCCACGGCGGCAATCTCATCCCCCACATATCGGACCTTGTCCGCGGCAAACACGGTTTCATCATACCGGGCCGGACTGACCCCATACTTGACCTGGCCGGCCTCCTTTGCCGTGATCACCGCTTTGACACCCAGCAGTTTTTCCGCTTCCGAGGTGTCGATGGACAGGATTTTCGCATGGGCGTGGGGGCTTTGCAGCAGGACCCCGTATAGCATGCCCGGCACCGTGATGTCATCCACGAACACGGCCTTGCCCGTGGCCTTGTCCGGCGTATCGATCCGGTTGGCCCGGGTGCTGATTACATCATATGATTTCATGGTTTCCTCCTAAAAGAACTGAAAACTGGCTTATGAGCGAGTGGATTCAATGGCTTCGAATATTTTCTGGTACCCGGTGCACCGGCACAGATTCCCGGAAATGCCTTCCCGGATCTCTTCTTCCGTGGGGGCCGGATGTTTGTCCAGCAGGTTTTTGGCAGACAGAATCATGCCGGGCGTGCAGAATCCGCACTGGATTGCGCCTTTTTCCACAAACGCCTGCTGCAGCGGATGAAGCCCGTCACCCGTGCTCAGCCCCTCAATGGTCTCGATGACGGCATTGTCGGCCTGGACGGCCAGCACCAGGCAGGAATTGACGGGATCGCCGTTGAGAATCACGGTGCAAGCCCCGCAGTCACCAGTATCACACCCTTTTTGGTGCCGGTCAGGCCCAGGTCGTAGCGGATCAGGTCTGCCAGGGTTTTGTTAGGTTCCACCGCCACTTCATAGGCCCGGTCATTGATGGTCATCTGAATGAGTTTTTTCATGGGTATCTCCTGTGCTGTTAAGGGTTAGGCCCGGGCCTGGTCAAAGGCGGCAGCCAGAGTGCGTTTGGTCAGAACACCTACCATGGCCCGCCGGTATGCAGCACTGCCTCTGAAATCATCGATGGGAGAACAGTCCTTGAACCGGGCGATCTCCGCCGCAGCATTGAATACTTCATCTCCGGCGGTGTTGCCCATGAGGGCCGCCTCGGCTTCCAGTGCCCGGATCGGGGTGGGGGCTACGGATCCCAGCGCGATTCGAACCGACAGGATTTTGCCGGTACCCGGATCACAGGTCAGGAGTGAGGCCGCATTCACCACATTGATTTCCGCCGATTTCCGCTTGCCCAGTTGAATATAGTGGGCACCGCTGTGATCCGGCGGATACGGCAGCCGGAACCCGGTGAGAATGTCGTCGGCTTTCAGGTCGGTTTTCCCGGGTCCCTTGAAAAATCTCTTAAGGGGATTTCGCGTTTTCCGTCCGGATTTTTGACCAGGGCCACGGCATCGTAGACCAGCAGTGCCGGCAGGGTATCGCCTGCCGGGCTGGCATTGCACACGTTCCCGCCGATGGTGGCCCGGTTCCGGATCAGATGGGTGCCCATGTTGTCGGCCCCGGATTTCAACGCGCAAAATCTTTTCTGAACAGCGGAGTGCCGGGATATGGCAGCCATGGTGGTACATGCTCCGATGAACAGATCCGATTCATTTTCCCGGATTTCGTCCAGGCCGTCAATGAGCTGCAGGCTGATGACATGATCAGTGGACACAATCTTTTTTTTCAGGTACACCAGCAGATCGGTGCCGCCGGCAAGAAACCGGGCGCCGGAGTTGAACTGTTTTTTCTGCTCCAGCGCCTTTTCAATGGATTTCGGTTCATGGAATTCAAACTTGGGTAACAGCATATCATTCTCTCCCTTATCTTAAGACATGAGGCCATTTTCACTATGCTGTCTATCATCGGAATATTCATATGTCAACAGAAACATATCGGCAGGTTTAAAAAAAAGGCTCTTTTGCCTGAACAATCTGGTTTTAAAGAGTTTCAGGCATTTTGCCGGTGATGCGGTTTCCAAATGGCCGGATCGTTCTGATGGGCCGGCGTCTGTTTACCATAGTGAACTAATGGTAAATTTTTCTAAAAATGGTTTCCGAGGCTTTGGTTATCTCCAGCCGCAGACGCTTGAATTTCTCAATCATCTCCACGGCCTCGGAAGTCAGGTCGGAATGGCCGCCTTCTGCTCCGCCTTTATGGCGTTCCAGCAACGGTTTGCCCAGCCGTTTTTCCATTTTCCGCAGCCGGCCCCACATGGACCGGTACCCCATTTTCAGGCTTTGGCCGCCGCATTGATGGACCCCTGCTCCTGAATGGTTTCCAGGATACGCATCTGCCCTTCCCCGAAAATGGAATCCCCGGTATCGCATTCGATCCAGAGCTTGATCCGCAGTTTTTCATGTGTGTTCCCCATGCCAGGGGTGATAATACGTTGCCCGGTCAGGTGTCAAGGAAGAATTTGAAATCACAGAAGGGCGCGCCTTCCATGATGGTCTGACGCCGCTCGAATCGGATTTTGGAATTGAAGCCTCCGGAAAAGGGTTCATCCCGGCAGCAGGACAGGCAGTGCCCGAACTCCGCTACGCCCAGCTCCCGGTACTTTTCCGCATACCGGCACCAGGGCACTGGCCTCGATAACCCGCTGATCGATGAGGTGGATGGGGTGCTTTTCCATAATAAATCCTTCAAAGAGTTGTGGAGACATTCGATCAGACTGGTACTCCTAACGCCTGAAGGTCGGAAAGCAGCGTCAGTTCATTATAAAATCTGCCTTCCCGCCATTTTCCGTTGTATTCCAGTGTGGGCACCACCCAGTCGTCCCCGCCGTTGACCTGGATGATTTTGTCAATGATGTCTTCAGGCTGGTCTTCGATTTCAACATAGGTAAATTCAATGCCGTGCTTTTTCAAAAATTCGATGGTCATGGTACAGTGCGGACACCAGGCGGCCGCGTAAACGGTTAACATGGGAACCTCGTTTTTAAATTTATTATTGCGCGGATTATACCTTTTTTTCAAGCCGGCTTCAATGCCGGTCAGAACAACCGCAGATGCCGGATATGTTTGGGCGCGTGGGCAAAAAATGCGGCCAGGACAAAGGCGGCAAGGATGGTTGGAACAGGAGGGAGCCAGCCATGAACCGCTATTCCCATGAGCACCAGCTTGACCAGGGTGGTCAGGCCGGCCGGTTCCCGCAGCAGCTGCCGGTGGCGCAGCATTTCCGTAGTCATGAGCAGCATGCCGGTGACAGCGGCCAGTACCAGGTACGTCCGGGGCAGGGCCGGGTGCCCGGGCAGCAGAAATGTGGCCAGAAACACGGCCGCCCCACCTGGTGGAGGGCCCGGATGAAAATAGATGACATCCAGATCCAGTAGGGGCGGTCAGCGGTTCGCCCCAGACGGGTGTCCGGGTGGTGGTGGGTCTGTTTTTTGTCACTCATGCCGGTCTCTCTGGTCCTCTGTTTGACGGCCCTGGTTTGTCCGGGTCTGGCCCGGCCGGCCGGATTGGCTCGGTTCATTGTCACGGCGCATTTTTAACAGAAAATACCCCAGCAGTCCGGTGATGGCAACCGCAAAAATGCCGTGGATCATGGAAATCAGGAACAGGGTACTGCTGTTGAAAGGCGTGCGTATCCATAAAAGAATGCCCGTGATCACCGTGCCGGCGCCGGAAATGTGTAATCCGGAAGAGACCGGCAGGTGGTGGGCCCGGGTGTGAACCAGATAAAAATAACCGACCGCTGAAATGATTGCCGATAGCGGCCCCAGACATGGCACAATTCTCGTGAAGGTCTGTGTCACTGACCGTAAAAATCCGGTGTCCATGATCAGCAGGGTGTGGGCAAAGATAAAACTGGTGAACACAAACATGCCTACGCCATGGGTCTGGAGGGGCTGAAAAAACCAGCCATATTCCGGTAATCAGGATCAGCACCGCTCCGGCCCCCAGGACCCATGGGCCTGTTTTCAGAAACAGGCCAAACAGGTGGTTGACAGGCTCAACAGACTCCGGCAGCCCCATGAACCGGGCCATAAACACGGTCGCCTGCCTGCCGTTATCCCCGAAATAATCGGTCACCACGGGTCCGCTGAACAGGTAGGCATCTCTGGCATGGCAGTCCGTGCACCCGCCGCTGCCCAAAGCCTGGTCTGCCGGGGCCACATTGTGGCTGATGGAATAATAGGGGAGCCGGCTGACCCAGGTGGTGTCCGCCTGGATCATCAGCCTTTTTTCGTCCGGATGTAAATCGGCATCCAAGGGGGGGGGTGGAAGCCGTTCCGGTGCCGGAGGCGACGGGGCTTTCCGCTAGAAAATAAAGCTTGCCGCCGGTGTGGAACACCGGATTCACCGATGAAAACCGCTGGTTTCCGGCCAGGGTTTCGGTAAGGGTTTCCAGCATGGTCACGATATCGTCTCTGCGGTGAAAATCATACGGAATTTCCCGGTCGCTCATCTGATCTTTACACCGGTTATAAGCGGTTTTCACCTCGGACAGAAACAGCGGGTAATAGATGCCGTCATCATCCAGATTGGTGAACAGGGTGTTGAGCATGGGGTTCACCGGGGTGACTCTGGGAATGCCGTCTTTGTCTTTGGCCCGGATGATATAGGCGGGTTTCCAGGTTTTGTGGGAACCGAACCGCTGGGTATCCCCCTGGCCGTATTTGCCGAAAATCCCGGTGTTCAGGAACATGGCGCCGCCGGCCGTACGGTGCAGCACCGGGATGTGGCAGGCTTCACAGGACAGTTTGTCCAGGTGGTCTTTGCGGATGGTGTCATGCCGCATCCGGGTGGCGCCTCTGTATCCTTCCGTGTGGCATTCGCGGCAGGAGCGCATGGTGTTGTCCAGTTCCGGGGCCACCTGGTTGTCCATGGCATTGCCCTTGGCGAAATTGTGGCGGATGTCCCCGGTATGGCAGTCGATACAGGTGAGTCCGGCCAGATGATGCACATCCGGGTTCAGGGGATCGGCCCAGGAATTGCCTCGTTTGCCCAGCTCAATGGATTCATGGCAGAGCAGGCAGCTTTTTGCTTCCGGCCGGAACACCATGTCCGGCAGGTAAAAGGTGCCGTCTTCATTGAACAGCCGCTTGTTGTAGACCACGGCGGGCACCTCACCTTCACTGACCCGGCCGTGCACCTGACCGATGCCGGCGGCGGCCACCCCGGCCCATTTGAAGTTCAAATGCTTGATCTGGGTGATCCGCTTCTGGATATGGTATCGGCTGCTGTGGCAGAAAAAGCAGTCCGGTTCGATCACCCCGGTTTTGTTCCAAAGGCTCTGGTAATAATCCCCGTCCAGGGTGTCGGCCAGTTCCGGATTTTCTGCCAGGCGGCGGTCATAGCGCTTCCCGTCCCGGTCCAATTCCAGCAGGCCGCCACCGGCATGACACCCGGCGCACCCGGGTTTCTGGTATCCGCCGTTGGATTCCGGCACCCGTGCCACAAAATCAAACGCACTCAGATCGATTTGATCCGGATGGGTGTTCCGTTTTTGGCCAGCTGGAAAACCCGTAGGTGATCAGGTTCCCGGTGAGGCCCGTAGACACCAGCCAGGGGGTGTCTGTGCCGGCAAACCGGGTGTCGCTGGCTTTGTCCCAGTCCATCATGAAATGATATCCTTTGGAGATGGTGTCCACATCATGGCAGGCCCCGCAGGTCTGGCGGGGAGAAAAGGGCTGGTCCGCGTTTTCCCCGGTCATGGGGTTGATGATTTTACCGGTATCGGTCCGCAGATAAAACGGCGGGCAGGTATCGGTGACCGCCCATGCCGGCGGTAATACCAGAAGGCAGAAAAGGGCGGCCAAAAAGAATATGAATGCCGGGCGGGAAAGTGTATCAGATATTGGTTTCATATGATTATGTCTGGTTAGCAGGGGTTTTTTCCAGATGCAGATCGGTTTTCATGACGGGGTGTCCTTCTGTATGTGAATCCAGAACCCGATCTCGGACTGGGTCAGGGTATAATGGCTGGCATCGGAGTTGTCCAGGAGGTCCAGTATCCGTTGGGTGTTTTCCGGGCTGCGGCGCTGCCGGACTTTTTCAGCCCATTGATTGTTTTTTTCAGCCATCTGCCGGAAAATTTGATTTTTGATTTCCTCGTTTCCAAACCCCGCGCCGATATGGGTTTTGCCCCCGGGCCTTGAGGACCCGGTAAATCTCGTTGAATGCCCCTGAGAGGTCCTCCCAGAAAAACAGGGATCCCCGGGAAATGATGAGATCGGCAAAATTGCTTTCAAAGGGCAGGGTGCAGACATCGGACCGGACTGGGGTGATCCGGTTTTCCAGGCCGGCCTTCCTGATGTTGTCACAGGCGATGGCATGGCTGTGGGGGGACTTGTCCACGGCATGGATCAACAGGTCCGTCACCTTTGCCAGGCTGATGGACAGCGCGGCCGGGCCGGACCCCAGATCGATGCAGGTCCCTGCGGTGATGCCGTGGATGGATGCGATCTGTTCGGCCATGACCGGATAGATGGGAGCAAACACGGTCTTGGTGATATTGTTCATCATCCGGGCGGCTTCCCGGTCATCCTGGTCATTGGTATAGGGGTTGTCAGGCAAAGCGTTTGACATGGGAGTCTCCTGTAAATTTCTGGTTGACTTGAAAGAACCATGCCGGGCGTTGAGCCGTGCCTTGAATTTTATTATGGATGGTTGTGCCCGGCAGGGCACGGATTTTAATTTCTGTTATCACTGTTTTTTCCGGTTTCTGGCAAAGTCGCGGTGGGAAAAATGGAACAGGTCCAAAGCGATCTGCTGAAGTTCCGGGGAGCAGTCCGCCTGACGGAATTCCCGGTCTGAGGCAAATTCCCGCCAGAAAGGAGGCAGCTGATTCAGCCTCGTGACCATCCCCCCCTGCCTGTCTTCCACCACGTACAGCACGGTTTTGATTCCGGAATTGATGATTCGGGTCAGGCACATGGGGCAGGGCTCCACCGAAGAGATCAGCATCAGGTGGGGACATTCCCGGGGATTGCCGCTGTTTCTCGGGGAACGCAATTTTTTCACACGGTCTTCATACCGGTTGAGCAGGTCCATTTCCGCGTGCAGGTCGCTTCTGAAATAGGTGGTGAACTGGCGGTTGCGGCCGGTTTCCACCACCTGTCCGGTGCGGGTGTCCACCAGACAGGCCCCGATACCGCCGGATTCTCCCTTGATGGCTTCCAAGGCGGCTTTTACCACGATCAGGCCGTAAAGGTCATCCGGGAAACCGGCCTGGACGGTATATCCGGTGACCCTGTTTTCCAGGTCCGCCAGTTTTTGTGCTTTCAGGTCACGGCCTGCGGCAGGGCCTGATGCCAGCAGGCCACCCAGGAAAAGGACGGCCGGTAGCAGCAGCCATTTTTTGACGGATCGGTTTCTCATGAGGGGTTTTTCAGTTTCATTTGCCGTTCCTGTGCACCACGGCCATGCACCCTTGGTTGAACAGGTTCCTGGCAAAACATTCAATGCTGATGTCCACGCCAAACGCCATGTGCATGAACATGCTCCGGTTTCCCACGGCAATGCTTTTTCCCTGAAAATCCATGGCCAGGGTGTGGCTGGGAACCGAATCCATATAGCCTGAAAACGGGAACTTGAGGACGTCGGCATCCTTGTCGAACGACCGGAATCCGACCGGATAGGCAAAGGGTTGGTGACGGCCCGTGGACAATGTCAGATAAAACGCATCCCCAGGCTCGTAACAGAACCAGTCCACCCCGTTTTGAACCAGACGGCTGGATTTAGGGAAAACCGATTTTCCCGCCCCCTCCACCAGAATCAAAGCAATTTTATGGGAGGGCAGGTGGGCGCAGATGAGCGGCTTGATCCCCGCAGGTCCGTGACCCGGCCCAGGAGAGAATACGGGTACCTGAAAATTGTTGGCCGGGATATGGACCGGTTTGCGCAGGGTGGCGCCCATGGTCTTGAATGCCTGCCCCTCTTTGGCCACGGCCAGAAAATCCGGCATCAGCCGGGGATCCTGGAGGATTTCCAGGTCCGGCTGGGCCGCCTGGAACAGATCAATCCATTCCTGTTTTTCCACGATCCGCTCCAGGGTGTCCAGACCGTTCAGAAACGCCACGTCTTTTCGGCTGGGATGATGTATGCCACAGTAACGGGCCGACCAGTTGGAAGACACGGCCAGGCCGTCCAGGCCGGACAGGTCCGTATCCCCGGCCCAGGGGGATCATGTCCCCGGTGCCCACGATCACCGGGGTAAACCCGCTTTGGTCCACAAACCGGCCCGCTTCTTCCATAGCGGCGGTAAACAGGCGTTTTCGTTCCATTTCCGGGTGGTTGAAATGCCGGTCTGAAAAAAACTGCTGCACATAGCTCAAACACACCAGGTCCGGGTCATAGTGCGCGATTAAATCCAGGGCTGTTTCAGTCACCCACTGGTTTGCCCGTTCATCCACATCCCCGGGATAAGGGTGCCGGGAAAGAACCCCAGCCGCCATCTCCACCACGGGCGCATCGTTTTTTCGGGCTGCCCGGTTTCCAGGTCGAACCGGTTCTGCCATTCCCTTGCATCGATCACTGCTAGGCTCATGACACGGCCTCCCATGATACGAATTGTTTTTCATTCCAGGCCACCCGGGTCCCCAGAATCGGGATGGCGGTGCCGCATTCCGGGCAGGTATTGTCCGGGGCCAGGAATTCATCGAGCCGGTCTCCGGAACAGCCCAAGCTGAATCGTTTGATCACCGTGTTGCCGCAGTTCGGGCATTGGGTGTTTACCCATCTGGACCCCACGAAATTGTGAAAATAGATATAGGGCAGCAGTTTCCGGGAGGTTTCCAGGGCCCGGTCCATGCGGTTGATGTTGGGGTAAAAGGATTCTTTCATGTGGTGTTCGGGTAAAAGCCGGAACACGTGCCAGGGAATGTCCGGCCGGATATCATGGATGAACCGGGCGATGTCGGACAGTTCATGGTGGTTGACATCCTCGATCACGGGAGAGGCGATCTCCACATGACAGGTTTCGGCAAATACCCGGATATTGCGCAGGATGGGGCCATGTCCGGGATCCCGACAAACTTCCGGTAAAACGCATTGGAAAATCCCTTAAGCCCGATATGCACAAACGAGAAGATTTCCATCATCATCCGGGTGGCGGATTCCGTGGTATATCCGTTGGTCAGGCATCCCATGGGAATGTCTTCCTTTCGGGCAAAGTGCTTGACCCGCTCCAGGCTGGGCAGGGACACGGCCGGTTCGTTCACGTTGAACACGATGTTGTGGCATCCTGTCTTCTTTGCCATGGCCACCAGCCGGTGGGCAGGAATGGTGTACATCACCTCCTCGAGTTCCGCCGGATCTTTGCAGGCGATGAACCCGTTGGAACAGTATCGGCACCGGAAATTGCACCCGGCCGTGCCGATGATCAGGGACCGGGACCCGGGATAGGCGTGGTAAAACGGCACCGATTCGATCCGGGAAGGGGTGTAGGTGCACCACCGGTCCGGATAGCGCTCCAACACCCGCCCGTTTTCTTCCATGTACATGCCGCAGAAGCTGCGGCCGGTGGTCAGATCACATGTTCGCTCACAAAATTGGCATTTCATACGAGCCTCTTTCCCTGATCGGTTGTCAAAGGTTTGGACAAAGGCGGTGTTGTCGTGCCGTTTGTCAGGTCAAAGCTTGCCGGAACCGCCACCAGGACCCCGCTGGTGGTGACATCCAGGCGGATGTTGTCCCCTAAAACCCGTGTCAGCACGTCACCAGTCAGGGTATCGGCGGTTTTCCCGGCGGCAGCCACCCGGCCCTGGTGGATCAGCACCACGTCATCGCAGTAATGGTAGGTGAGATTGGGATCATGCAGGGTGATGATCACGGTCATCTTCCGTTTCGCGGCCAGTTTGCGCATCAGGGCCATGATCCGGTGCTGATGGGTGAAATCCAGGTGGGCCGTGGGTTCGTCCAGCAGCATGATGGGGGTTTCCTGGAACAGGGCCCGGGCCAGCATCACCAGCTGGCGCTCCCCGCCGGAGATGGCATTGAAGGCCTGGGGTGCCAGATGACCGATCCCCACCTCTGCCATTGCGTAAGCGGCCCGGTCCTGTTCTTTTCCGGACGGGGCGGCCCAGGCCCGGATCCTGGCGGCCCCTGCCATCAGCACCATGTCCAGGCAGGAAAAGGAAAACGGGGAAAAATTCAACTGGGGGACCACACTGATGATCTGTGCGATCCGGTGCCGGGCCATCCGGGTGACATCCTGTCCCAGGATCCGGATCACCCCTGTTAACGGCGGCAGGACATGGTTGATGCACCTGAGCAGTGTGGTTTTACCCGAGCCGTTCCGGCCCATGACCGCACAGATCCGGCCGGCCTCAGCGGTCATGTGGATCCCGGTGATGACCGGTGTGCTGCCGTATCCGGCGGAAAGGCGCTGAATCTCAAGTGTCATTGGATAATTGTGCCTTTCCCGCGTGAATCACCAGGTATCCCAGAAACGGGGCACCGAAAATGGAGGTGACGATGCTGATGGGGATCTCTGACAGCATAAGGCTTCGGGCCACGCTGTCCATAATCATGAGAAAAAATCCGCCCAGAAACGCGCTCATGGGAATCAGCCGGGTGTGTTCCGGCCCTACCAGGTACCGGGCGATGTGCGGGACGATCAGCCCGATCCAGGCCACGGTGCCGGCGGCGGCCACAGCCGTGGCCACCATCAGGGTGCTGACCAGCACGTAGAAGATCCGCCAGCGCATCACCGGAACCCCTAAGGACAGGGCGTCCTCCTCTCCCTGGGTCATGATGTTCAGCCGCCAGGAAAACAAAATCAGCAGCGTGATGCCCGGCACCAGCACCGGCAGGGTGGCCTGGATCTTTGCCCAGGACGCGGTGTGAAAACTGCCCATGGTCCAGAAGATGATCTGGGCCAGCTGGTCATAGGGGTTGGCCAGGTACATGATAAAGGACAGCCCGGCCTGGAACATGGCGGAAATCACGATGCCGGAAATCACCAGCACGGACGGTGACCGGTCCTGGCTTAAGGATGCCAGAATATAGGCCAGGGTCACGGCCGTGATGCCGAAGACAAAGGCGCTGGCCTGGATCACCAGTGCCGCCGGCACCAGAAACATGATGGCCAGGGCCGCACCGAATCCGGCCCCGGCTGTGACTCCCAGGATGTCGGGGGCGGCCAGGGGATTTCTGAAAAGGGCCTGGAACACGGCCCCGGCCGCTGAAATCCCGGCCCCGGCCAGCATGGCCAGAAGCACCCGGGGCACCCGGATGTTCCAGAAAATCATCATGGGATCTGCCAAGCCCCCGGATACAGTGCTGTCCATGCCTATTCCGGCCAGCAGCAGCCGGATCACCTGTCCCGGATGGATAGGATACCGCCCGATACACAGGCAGGCAAACAGGCCGGTGACAAAAGCGGTTCCCAGGATAGCCCACCGGAATTTCACGGCAGCTGTCCCCCAAAGTCTTCAAAGGAATGCCCCATGAACCGGTGATAAAACGCGTTGGCCGTCTGGGTCAGGTCCAGGTCTTCAAACAAATGCGGATACAGGGTTTTGGCGGTCCAGACTACCCCGAGTACGCAGTGGGGGCCGGATAATCCCACCACCCGATGTTGGAGGGGAAGGTGTGGACCCGCCGGTTTTGATGGCGCTCACGGTCTGGAACTGTGGAAGGGTGAAAATCTTGTCCTTGCCGTATACATCCAGGCAAGACCCCAGAAAAATCACCTGCGGATCCCACCGGGCGATCTGTTCCGGGGACACGTCAGCCCAGAACCCCTTTAGGTCTTCTGCCACATTCCGGGCCCCGGCCCGGGCCAGGATTTCGGTCTGCATCATGTTGCCCGTGGCCACTGAATACACGCTGCGCGGACCGGCAAACAGGACCGGTACCGGGGTGTCCACGTTGTTTTCCAGGCGGGCCGCCACTTCGTCCAGGAGCCCTTTGCAGGCCGCGATGTAGGTCTGGCCGGCATCCGGACACCCCAGCACATCCGCAATGAGCCGCACCGCTTCAAAGCTTTCCTCAAATGTTTCGCCTCTGACCGCCACCACGGGGATGCCTGCGTTTTCAAACTGGGCCAGTTCGGACCGGTCCATGGATGCATAGGCGAAAATCACCTGGGGGGACAGGCTCACCAGGCCTTCGATATTGTAGCCGTGCCCCTGGATCAGCCCGGGCAGGGCCGAAAATGCCGGGTCAATGGCGGCCAGGGCCTTTGCCTCCCTGCCGTAGACGCTTTTTTCCACCAGCAGGTGCTGCCGGTTCAGGGCAAACACAATTTTCCCTCCGAATGGTGCAACGCCGCAATCCGTTTCGGATTTGCCGGCCAGGGTCACCTCTCTGTCCAGCTGGTCCGTGATGGTGCGCAGGGGAAGGTCGGGTTCCGCAGGACCGCAGCTGCTCATTCCGGCGGCTAGAAAAAGGCCGGCCGTCAGGCACAGGCCGGGGGAAAGCAGCTCGAGAAACCGGGAAAAAAAGGATTGCTGTTTCATCAGACGTCCCAGTAAACCAGGGCGGACCGGTTGCCGGTGGGCCAGACATAGCTGCCATCCGGCTGCCGGGTCAGGTGTTTGGCCAGAAGTTCCCATAGAAAGACATCGTGGTCGGTATTGCTGTCCAGGTCCAGCCGGATTTTGATGTCCTCCATGGCGGCATCAAAGGAGTCACTGGTCCAGGCCGGCCAGGTGCCGTCCGCCTCCATGATCACATCCGGATAGATATCCATGCCCAAAAGGATGTTGTAGGCGATCTGGAAATTGGGGCTGTCATAGGGCTGGCCCCAGACGTGCCTGGCCGCCTTTGCCATGACCGAGTCGGCAAACGGGGCCCGCATCACCAGGAGGCAGCCCTTGCGGGCGGTGTCGCACATTCTTGTCACAAACCGGGGAAAATCCGCAATCCCGTACATGGAATGGGAGGCCAGAATAAAATCATGGAGACCCGGATCATCTTTGGGCCATGCACCGGTAAACACGTCGATATTGGTAATTTTCATCTCATCGATCTTTTCTTTGAGCACGGCCTGCATGGCTTTGGAAGGGTCCAGGGCCGTTATTTTGGCGGCATACGGGGCGGCCAAAACCGACCATTTGCCCGTACCGGCACCGATGTCCAGAAGAGAGGATCCTGGATTGGCGGTGAGCTTATCCAGCAGAAACTGCCGGGAAGAATCCGGTTTGGCCCACCGCTGGTCCACTTTTTTGTCGTAATCTCTGGCTTTGTCCTGCCAGCTGTCTTCCTTGTCGGGCTGTTTTTTTGAAACGCCCGGGATTGAACGTCTGACAGCTCTTTCCACAATCTTGTCCAGTCGGTCATTTTTCCATGGGTCTCCTGTGAAGCGGATCCTGTTTCAGATCCGGGTTTCTTTGGTCTTTCATTTTTTTATACAGCCCTGACAAACGGTCCTTTTTCCGTGGAAATCACTTCCACATCTCCCCCATAAGTCCGGGTGAGCAACGCTCGGGTCAGGGTCTGTGTCACTGTGCCGGCTGCCACCAGTTCCCCTTTTTTCATGAGCAGGACCTGGTCCGCTACCGCAGCGGCAGCATTGGGATCATGGGTGGTAAATACCACGGTTCGGCCTTGTTTTGCGATGGTTTCCATCAATACCAGCATCTGGCGGGAGTTGATCAGGTCCAGGTGGGAGCAGGGCTCATCCAGCAGCAGGATTTCCGGCTCCTGGGCCAGGGAACGGGCCATGTTCACCAGCTGTTTTTCCCCGCTGCTCAGCCGGGTGACGGCATGGCCGGCCATGTGGGTCATACCCACGGTGGAAAGGGCCGCTGCCGAAGCAATCCGGTCCGTGTCTCCGGGGATGGTGAGCAGGCCCAGGTGGGGGGCCCGGCCCAGAAGAACGTATTCGTCCACCCGCAGGTCAAAGGGCGGGGTGTCGTTCTGGGATACCATGCCGATGAGCTGCTTGAGCCGGGTTGAAGAATGGTTTCGGACCGGCGTGCCGAAAAACGGATCTCCCCGGTGTCTGGTTCAAACAGCCCCAACAGCAGGTGCAGCAGCGTGGTTTTCCCACGCCGTTGGCCCCAGCACGGCCGTGATGGTGCCGGCCGGAAACGTCAGGTCCATGTGGGAGATCACGGGATCCTTTTCATAGGCAAAACTCAGGTCCCGGATGGAGACGGCCGCAGTCATGTCATTTTCTTCCCAGCAGCATCGGGCGGGTCAACAGCAGGATCAAAAACAGCCCGGCTCCGATAAAAGAGGTGAGAATGCCTAAAGGAATCTCTCCGGACAACAAAGTGCGGGAGGCATTGTCGCACAGCAGCAGAAAGATTCCCCCCAGCAGGAGCGAACAGGGCAAAGCCTTCTGGGCGTCGGACCCCACCAGGCGGCGGGCGATGTGGGGGATGATCAGTCCCACCCATCCCACCTGCCCGGCTTTGCACACCACGGCGGACGTGGCGATGACCGCCGTGAGCAGCAGCACAATCCGTTCTTTTGATGCATCGGCCACCAGGGAAAATATGGTTTCATCCTGCATGGATAAAAGATTCAGTCGCCATCGGAACAGCCAGATGACGATCAGGCAGGGAATGCACACAGCCAGGGTCTGGAGAGTGTCGGTCCAGGTGATGCCCCACAGCCCGCCCAAGAGCCAGAAGGTCAGTTCCGGCAGTTCCCGCAGGGGGTCGGCCAGGTATTTGAGCAGGCCGGTGCCGGCGGCAAACAGGGCGGACACGGCAATCCCGGCTAGGATCAGCCGCAGGATCCAGTCCCCGAACCGGATCCGCACCGCCATTATCCAGGAAAACCCCAGGCCCAGCACGGCGAACAGGGCGGCACTGCCCTGGATGGCGGCCACGGACCCGCCCAGCAGCACAATGCCCAGGGAAGCCCCGAAGGCGGCCCCGCCGGACACGCCCAGAAACCCCGCATCCACGATGGGATTGCGGAAAATCATCTGGAATACCATCCGGATGCCGACAGCACCATGCCCGTGACAAAGGCACTCAAAATCCGGGGGATCCGGATTTGTAAAACCACCTGCTGCACCAGGTCCTGGGCCATCAAATCGGACAGACCCGTGATGTACGGGGCAGGAAATCGGCCTAGAAACACGGAGCCGGCCAGCAGCGACAAGGCAGCCGTCAGCATGACAACACCGGTTTTCCGGATTTTTGGTCTATCCGTTTTCATCCATCCCATTTCAACTCTTTTGTCACAGGGTGTCAGGCATCAGACGGTCGGCGATGATTTCCGGGTCCAGGCCATACATCTGGGTGTAAAATGCCATAACGGTCCGGGGGATGTCCAGGTCCGCCAATCTGTCAGGCCAGGTTTTTTTTGCCATCCACAACGCTCCCAGAATCCACCGGGGACTGGCGGAATCCCACCCGTAAATATCCTGGGGGAATAGGTGCACCTCATGTTGCTTCACCGAGGACAGGGAAGCCCATTTGGGATCCCGGTATAAAGAATTCAGCACCTCGGCGCCTTTGAGCTGGTACCACACAATGAGAAAGATTTTGTCCGGATTCCAGGCTGCGATCTGCTCGAATCCCGTGATCTGCCAGCTGTCCCGGGCGGAAACGCTGTCGGTCCAGACAGGATTGCCGCCGGCGATCACGGCCTGCTGCGTCTGGATCCATCCCGGGGCCGGGACGTTCAGGGCCTGGCGGTTGCCCCGGTTGCTGTATTCCAGTACCAGAACCCGGGGTCTGGACGGGTCCGGTACCGGCGTCACAGCCTGTTGAATCCTTGTCAGGTTGTCCGAGTAAAACCCGATAATGGATTCGGCCCGGCGGTCTTCCCCCAGCACTCTGCCCAGATTCCGGATATCAGAAAGAAACATGCCCGGGGTTTCCGCTCCCACATGCATTACCGGGATTCCCAAAGTTTTCAGGGTCCGGGCCGTCTGGGTTTCCACCGTAGATTTAGTGATCACCAGGTCCGGTTTCAGGGCGGCCACGCTCTCCGGACCGGGATTGGTCGCCAGCGTCTGTTTCAAAGGCAGGTCCGGATCGATGAGTTCCAGGAATTCATCCGTGGCCTGGCCCCGGACTTCAAATCCCACAAGCCTGTCCCTTGCCCGGTCAAACATGTAAAACATGTGCAGAGGAATGAACGGGGCCGCTCCGATCACCACCACCCGGGCAGCCGGTTTGTCAAGGGTCACGGATATACCTGCGGCATCCATCACTTTAACTGGGCTGGCTGCGGCAAGGGGCGGAAAGACCGTCGGCAACACCAGGCATGCCATCAGAACCGTCACCAGGGTGGCAAAGGCTGTCAACCCCGGCAAACTCCGGAAAATCCCCGCCGGAACGGCCGCAGCCGGACGGATGGCGGCCGGATAAAGCAATGGCCGGATACAAAAGGCCTTCCAGGTCATGATACCTCCTTGACAGGGGGGGGGGCGGTTGGTTTCATTCAGCACCGGGATGCAGATTTTTCGATGGATGTCTTTTCCCACGGTCACCACCCGGATATGGATCCCATAGGTGTCGTACAGCACGGATTCACGCAAGGTCTCATCGGGATTCCCTAAGGCCCGGAGCCGGCCGCTTTTCAGTATCCCCACCTGGTGGGCCGTTAAAAAGGCGTGGTCCGGAAAATGGGAGGCCATAATGATGGTGATGCCGTCTTGAGCCAGGCGGTTGACAATCTCCAGGATCTTGACCTGGTTGCCGATATCCAGGTGGGAAGTGGGCTCGTCCAAAAGCAGTACCTTGGGGGAATGGGTCAGTGCCCGGGCGATGAGTACCTGCTGCCATTCGCCGCCGGACAGCTGGTTGCAGGGGCGAAGAGCCAGGTGGACGATCCCCATGCGCTCCAGAGCGGTCATGGCCAGGTCCCGGTCCTTTCCGGAAGGAGATGCGGTCATGCGGATGCGGGAGGCCCTGCCCATCACCACGATTTCCGCCACGGTAAAGGGAAAGGCAGACACCAGGGACTGGGGAACGAATCCCAGTTTTGCCGCAATCTGGTTGGCATTCAAGCCGCGCAGGTCCTGTCCGTCCACCTCGACTCGGCCGGCTTTTGGAGTGAGCAGCTGCATGATGCATTTGAGCAGCGTGGATTTGCCGGAACCGTTGGGTCCCAGCAGGCAGAACACCTGACCCGGATCCAGGCGGATGTCAATGCCGGAGAAAATCGGTTTCGAATCCGTGTACCCGAAGGCCAGGCTGGTGATATTAACGCTACCGTGCATGATTTATCCCGCTTTCTGGGTTTTTCTGAGTAAAAGGGCAAACACCGGGGCCCCGAAAATGGCGGTGAGGATGCCAATGGGGATTTCCGTGGTCAAAGCAGTCCGGGCGATGGTATCCACGGCCACGAGATAGGCGGCTCCGATCACCAGCGAGATGGGCAAAAGGTATTTATGGTCAGGCCCCACGATGATCCGGCCGATGTGGGGGATCATGATGCCGATCCATCCGATGATGCCGCTGATGCACACGGCTGAAGCCGTGGCAATGGTAGCGCATAAAATGATGGTCAGTTTCAGGGCTTCGGTGTTGACCCCCAGGGATCGGGCATCCTCATCCCCCATGGCCAGCAGGTTGATGCGCCACCGGACCAGCAGCAGCACGGAGATGCAGACGATAAACACGGGGGCTGTGACCAGGATGTCTTTGAACGACACATGGTTGAGGGATCCCAGCAGCCAGAACACAATGGCCGGCATCTTGTTCATGGGATCGGCAATGTATTTGAGAAAAGAGGTTAACGCGGAAAACAAAGATCCCACCACGATGCCGGACAACACCAGCATGAGTACCGGGGTCATTTTGTACACCCGTGACAGGGCATAGGCCAAGCCAACTGCGGTCAGGCCGAACGCAAAGGATGTCAGGTGGATCAGCCAGATATTGTCGAACAGGAGAATGGCCAGGGCGGCCCCGAATCCGGCGCCGGCCGCCACTCCCAGGATATGGGGGCTGACCAGGGGATTCTGAAATACCCCTTGGAACGATGCCCCGGAAACGGCCAGGGCTCCGCCCACCATCATACCTGCCAAAATTCGGGGAGCCTTACATCCACAATCACAGAATACCAGGTGTCTGAGATGTCCGAACCCGGGGGAACCACCGGGGACAGCAGAATTTTCAGGGTCTGGACAAAAGAGATGTCCACCCGCCCGCTACCCAGGGAAAAGACCATCACCAGGACCAGCAGGCCGATGAACATCCGGAGCCACGCATCCGGGGAAACACGGCCGGACATGCCCTGGATATGAAACCGGTTCCCTTTAATGTCCGGCCCCTTTCATTATTCGGGTCTCATAGGTCCCGTCAAGAATTTGGGTCACCTGCCGGTCGGTCAGATCAAATTCAAATACTTGTCTGTAGAATTCTTTGATCAGGCAGGAGATGCATACATCGGCAAACTTTTCCGGATAGGCAATGCTGGCCAGCCATAACGGGAAAATGGCGGCGGATTCCGCCGTGGGACGGTTGAAAATGAATACCCCGGCCGCTGGGGGTAGACCTGGCGGTTCGCCACCGCCTGGATCTGCTGCCACCTGGGATCGGCATACACCTCATCCGGGGTGCCGTGATTGATCACCAGAATATCGGGGTTCCAGTCCAGGACCTGCTCCATGGATACTTCTCCCAGGCCGGAATGCAGCCCGGTGCGCTGGCCGATGGTGGTCACGCTTTGAGCGGCATTCAGGCAACCGGCGATCTCGATGCGTTCCTGCATAAAAGTGTCCCCCCCCAGAGTCACCAGGTGGCTGGGGTTGTATCCCTGGAACACTTTTTTGCGCCGGTCTCTGGGAATATCCCGGGTCCGCTCCTGAACCAGGCCGGTGAAACGCTCCAGATAGGCCACATATCGTTCGGCCCGTTCCGGTGTGGTGAATACATACCCGTAAAACCGGACCTCTTTTTTGATGTCCTCCATCCCTTCGCCCATGCTGTCTTCCAGAAACGCCACCGGGATCCGGGTTTTTTCCAGGACGATACCGCCGTCGATGTCCCCGGCAATGGCAATGTCCGGGGCGGATTTGATCAGCTCCTCAATGTTGATGGAGCCGGAAGTGGAGCGAGGGGCAGGCAACTTCTTGATTTCGGGAAAGAAATGCATCACAAGGGTGGACATTTTCAGGGTTTTGGTGACGGCGCACAGCTGATCCTGAACCCCCAAAATGAACGCAATCTGGCCGGTGGGCCCGCCCAGCAAGGCGATCCGCTTCAGCGGATCCGCCACTTCAAAGGTCCGCCCCTTCATGTCCGTGATGGTGCGGATATCCCCGCGCCGGTGCCTGTTTTTTTTCTGGCCGGTGGTATAGATGCTGAAAAGAAAGATCAGGCAAATAACACAGACAACAGGCCATAACAGTTTTTCAAGGTCATGGTGTTTCAGGTCTTTCAGGCAGACAGGGCGGCTGTGGCCGGAAATATCCGGTGTGGCGCCGCCGCCCTGTCAGAGTCATTTCAATTAAAGGTGAACTGCATCCCGGCCAGGAAATTTCTTCCCGGGTAGGGACCGCTGCCTTCTTCATAATCTTCGTCAAACAGGTTTTTGACTTCCAGGAACACAGCGGTGGATATTTTTTCAAACAGTTTCAGGTCCTGGTTCAGTCTGGCGTTCACCACCCAGAATTCATCGATATCCCTGGGGGTTAAATCCCGGTCATATTCGACTTGGTCACTGGTATAGATGGCCTGGCAGGCGGCTGTCAGGCCGAAATCAAAGAAATATCTGGCATCGGCAAAAAACTTGTGCTCCGGAATTCTTTCCGCATCCAGTTCCGGTCTGACCTCATCCGCTTTGTCTGTGGCGGACAGGTAGGTATACCCCAGTCCCAGATCCAGGTTCCAGGGGCTCTGGTAGTTGAGCTGAGCTTCCATCCCTTTGATCTCGGTTTCCCCGATGTTGGTCAGGTTGTCATCAATATCATAGTCAATCCGGTCGGTGATATCATTGTAAAACAGCGCTCCGGAAAGACTCAGTCCATGATTGAACCGTTTGGTGGCGCCGATTTCATAGGCAATGGTCTGCTGGGGGTCCAGATCGGTATTGCCACCGGCCAGATCACTGTAGAGTTCTTTCATCTGGGGGAACCGGGTCTTTTTCCCCACCGAGGCATACATGGTGAAATCCTGGGTAAAATCATAGGATATCCCGGCCTGGGGGTTCCAGGTGCTTGTTTTGTCCCGGTCAATGGAATCCTTTCCGTCAAATGCTTTGACCGGATCATGGACATCATAGCTGACCCCGGCGGTCAGGGTCATTTTGTCGGTCACCCGGATATCGTCTTCGATTCCGAACGAATAGATGTCCACCTCATATTCCTGTTCCGGGGCCCACCCGATGGGGTCACCGAATCGAATTACGGGCATGCTGTCGGCATCCAGATATTCCCGCTGAATATTGTTGGCCTTCATGTAGCTGACCCCCATCTTCACCAGGCTGATATCTCCGAAATCCAGGTACCCCTGAATTTCACCGCCGACGGAATAGTCGTCATAGGAGCTTGTCTGGAACCATTTTTTTGGTGGTGTGGTCCGCATCCCAGCTGACGTCTTCCAGGGTATCATCGTGCTTCATGTAATAGAGTCGGGCTTTCATGGACAAAAGGTCTGTGAAAGCATGTTCCCCGGCCAGGCTGACATGCCACTGTTCCCATTCTGAAAATTCCCAGTATCTTGAATTTTCCGTGGGAATGCCTCTTTCGTTGTCATGGTAATCCAAGGTCATATAGAGTTTGGAATCATCATCATATTCATATCCGAATTTAGCGCTTACCGTGGTTTTTTCATAGTTGCTCAAATCCCGGATTCCGCCGTCCTCATTGTATTCCGTGCCGATGCCGGTGACGGGATTGAGGGGGTCGAAATCGTCCGACAGGTCGAACCCGTCGGATTTCCGGTGGCTGGCCGTGATCCAGTAGTTGAAATTGCCTTTGCCGGCCCCATGGTTCAAAATGTAATTCTGGGTGCTGTTTTCACCAAAGGAGGTTTTCACACTGGTAAACGGTTTTTCCCCGCCTTTTTTGGTGATGATGTTGATGACTCCGCCCATGGTGTTGGGACCATAAAGGACCGAAGACGCGCCTTTGATCACTTTGATTTTGGCAATGGCATCCACGGGAATCTGGGACAGGTCCAGAGAGCCGTCATAGGTCGGGTTGGCCGGCACCCCGTCGATGAGCACCTTGATGTCTTTCTGGTTAAATCCCCGAAGGGTGACATAGGATTGCCCTTTGCCGCCGGTCTGAACATCGATGCCCGGGATCAGCTCCAGGGTTTCCGCCACGGTCTGGCTTCCCAGCATCTCAATGTCATAGCTGGACAAGGTGTCGATGCTGGTGATGGCATTGATCTCGTCGCCTTTTTCCATGATGAGCACATCACCCAGATCATACACCTCCCCCGAGCTTGCCGGGTTCTGGGCAAAGGCCGGCAGGATCGAGACTGCCGAAAACACACACATCGCCGCCAGGATATACTGGACTTTTTTCATTTTTTTCTCCGTTCAACTACATAAAATTTTTACCACGACCCTGATGCCCATCCTGACGAAACAGGTTGATGCACCCCTGTTTATTAAACCAGGGCTTTATGTAATGGGTTTCTATTGTTATTGTCAATGATTTGTTGTGGTTTTTAATCAGTAATCGATAATTATCAATTATTGATTACTGCTAATAACTTATAATAACAAAAACGGGGAAAGGTGGGTGTTGAGATGAAAGGGGGTCCATACAGAAAACCGTGTGCCCGCAAGCAGCCACACGGTTTCATAACCTGGTTTCCAAAATTTCCTATTCCTTCGGGTATGGCTGTTCTTTGAGCCCGACATAAATCTGGCAGGGGCGGTTGATCTGCCAGTCCGGATCATGGGTGCTTTCCAGCCACTGGGCGATCCAGCCGGGCAGCCGGCCGATGGCGAATATGACCGGGAACATCTATTTGGGGATGCTGATGGCCCGCAGCGTGATGCCTGAATAAAAATCGATGTTCGGTCAAAAAAGATGGCAGGGGATGAAAATGTCACCCTTTAGCATGGCCTGTTCCATCCTCCCGGGATGGTCGGTGATTAACCGCCGTCGATATCCGGCAGCAGTGTCAGGGTGTCTCCCGGTTCAAGGCGGGAGGACATGTCCTCCCGCCGGCCGTTACGAAGTACGGTGATATGAAGGGTGTCGGGGATGCCCAGGCGGGCGACCACATCGGTGACCGTTGCATACGGTGCCACCCGGAGGCGGAACAGGTATGTCCGTCCGGAGCATACCGGTTCAGCCCGCCATACAGCCTGAGTTCAATCTCCATGGGGGAGGGCCTGTCATGCCAGGCTGAGGCGTTCAAGGGTTTTCGTTTCCGGGATTCCGTTCTGGTTCCAGCCACGGACCTCATAATAGTCGTCAAGCATCTCATCCAGATGGCAGACCAGGCCTTTGGCCGGACCGTCCGGCATGGGAACCTTTGTCAACCGGTCAGGCAGGCTGTCATCCTTTCTTGAAAATCCGGCATGGTTCAAAAAGACCCGTTCCGCATTGATGATCCGTTCTCCAGCTTGCATGAGCTCTTCCAGGGTATAGTCGATGCCGGTGGCGGCGTTCAGGTATTCCAGAATTCCGGTGGGGGCCACGCCCAGGTCCTTTGCCGCCAGGTTTCGGACGGCAAAGAAAATACACAGTCCCGCGGCATCAATGATGGCGGATAGATCCTGGAACGCTGTGGTGACCCTGGCTTTGCCTTCCCAGATATGGGGATCCATGGGCTGGGGTACGCTGAACAGTTCAAAATAGGCTGGATCGCCGCGCATGTGGGACCCCCCGATGGGGGAAGTGGCATAAGCCAGCCCCATGGCCTGGGCTCCCCTGGGTTCATATCCGGGGAACTCCTGTTTTTTCGAAACCGGCGCCAGTTCCGGATGGCCATATTTTTCTGCCAAGCGGAAGCTGCCAAGGGCCAGTTCATTCCCGAAACCTTCCCGCGTGGCGGTCATCCGGGTCAGTTCCACCAGGGCTTCGGCATCTCCCCATTGAAGAGACCGGCCCACCCGGTCTTCACTGAGGTACCCGCGGTCTACCATTTCCATGGCACAGGCGATGGTGGCACCCATGGTGATGGTGTCCATGCCCATTTCATTGCAGATATAGTTGGCTTTGGTGATGGCGCCCAGATTGTCGATCATGCAGTTGGAACCCATGGCGTAAAGGGTTTCATATTCCGGGCCTTCACCTTCACCCTCAAAACCAGGGTCTGCCACCCGGGTCAGGCGGCCGCACCCGATGGGGCATCCATAGCAGGCGGCATTTTTTTTTCAGATACCGTCGGGTCAGCTCCTGGCCGTCAATTTTTTCCCATCCGTCAAACGTGCCCTGCTGCCAGTTTTTGGTGGGCAGCACACCAAAGTTCTGAGTGGCCATGACCACACCGGCGGTACCGTTGACGGTCAGTCCCAGCGGATTTTTTTGAACCCCTTCCCGGAACGTGTCCAGCACCTGTTTGTTGATCTGTTTGAACCGGTCCGGATCTGCCAGAGGAATCCGGCCTTTTCCTTTGATCACCACTGCCTTGAGTCGTTTGCTTCCCATGACCGCCCCAACGCCGGACCGGCCCGCGGCCCGGTTTTTGTCGTTCATGATGGATGCAAACAGGACCTGTTTTTCACCGGCCGGGCCGATACACGCCACCCGGGCCTGGGCATGGGTTTCAGCCAGGAGCAGATCCGTGGTCAGATGGGTGTCTTTCCCCCATAAATGGCCCGCGGATTTCAGTTGGGGGTTGCCGTGATCGATCCACAAATAGACCGGATTTTCGGATTTTCCCGTGAAGATGATCGCATCAAACCCGGTCCGTTTGAACTCGGTGGGAAACATGCCCCCGGAATTGGAACAGGTGACCGCCCCGGTCAGGGGCGACTTTGTCATCACCATGTACCGCGCTCCGGTGGGAGCCCCGGTTCCGGTCAAAGGACCGGTGGCCATGATCATCGAATTGTCGGCCGCCAGCGGATCCGCCTGGGGGTTTCCTTCTTTGTTCAAAAAATAAGCCCCCAGGCCCCGGCCGCCGATATAATCTTTGAGGATTTTCAGGTCCAGGGTTTCCGTGCTGCATCGTTGAGTTGTCAAGTCAACTCTGAGTATTTTTCCCATCCAGCCGTGCATGGTATCCGCCTCCGTTATCGGTAAAAAGCCATATTTCTGATTAAAAATAAAATTAAATTTATGATTAAATAATTGGATTCCCCGGCGATGTCAAGGAAAAAAAGATTCGGACAGGATCTTAAATTTTGAGCATGGACCTGAAACACGGCTGTTTTCAGGGGGTAAGACCGGTCAGGCCGGGGGAGGAGGGGGGGGCGAATCTGTTTGGGCATGGGCAAGAAAGCTGTTTCTTGCCCGTTTCAGAAGACGTCTTAGGTGCTGACGGAGTGATGGCCGACCCTTACATGTTCAGCATTTTCTTACCCATGGCCAGACGTTCCAGGGTTTGGCCATCTTCCAGGTCCGCCACCGCCTGTTCGAGCATGTCCGGTATGGCGATTCCCTGGGGGCATTTGTCCAGGCATTCCCCGCACTGGATACACTGGGAGGCATACCCCATCTGTCCGCCGCTGAAAATATCTCCGCACCGGATGGCATACATGAACCGGGCTTCAGGTTCGTTTTTAAACAGGTGCAGCTTGTTCAGAATCTCAAACGCCCCGGAAATATTGACCCCCGCCGGACAGGGTTTGCAGTACTCACATCCTGTACAGTTCACGGCCATCAGGCGCCGGTAGGTGTCGGCCGCCTGTCTCACCAGGTCTTTTTCTTCAGAAGTCAGGGAGTTAGGATATGCGGTGGCTGCGATGTCCAGGTTTTCCTGTACATGGGCCTCCACATTCATACCGGACAGCACCACAGTGACTTCCGGATGGTCCCAGACCCAGCGCAGGGCCCATTCCACCGGGGTTCGGGATGCCGGCGCGCTCTCCCAGATCCGGGCCACTTCCGGCGGGGGCTGGGGAATGCCTAAATTACCGCCCCGCAGCGGTTCCATCACGATGACACCCAGGCCTTTTCCGGCGGCATATGTCAGCCCTTCGGTTCCGGCCTGGTGAAATTCATCCAGATAGTTGTACTGGATCTGGCAGAAATCCCAGTCATAGGCATCCACAATGGTCTTGAAATCATCGATCCGGCCGTGGAACGAAAATCCGGCATACCGGATCCGCCCGCTTTGTCTGGCCTGGTCGATGAAATCCAGCACATCCATTTTTTTGAGCCGTTCCCACATGGGCCCGGCCAGGTTGTGGATCAGGTAGAAATCAATGGGATCGATTCCCAGGTTCCGGCACTGCTGATCCAGGAACTCATCCATGTGGTCCCGGTGTCTCACCATCCAGGACGGCAGCTTGGTGGCAACGAACGCCTTGTCCCGGTATCCGTCCTTGAGGACTTCTCCCACCAGGGGTTCACTGTCCCCGCCGTGATAAGGCCAGGCTGTGTCCAGATAATTGACCCCGTTGTCAATGGCATGGCGGATCTGGGCAATGGCCCGGGGCCGGTCGATGTTTCCGTTTTTTTGAACAGGCAGGCGCATGCACCCGAATCCCAGGATGGACAATGGTTCCTTGACTTTTGGCATGGTTCTGTAAAGCATGGGTGGTTATATCTCCTTGTTTGGTTGAGAAACGTTATTAACACGTTATCATCATTTCTGATCCGGCTGCTTCGTCATCCATCTCTCACTTGGTATCTCAGGTGGTTCATACATTTTGACAAAATATTCGGCCCACAAGTGTTATATGAGAAATGACATCCTTAAGTCTGTGATTCGGTTGAAGATGGAGGAATCAAAGGTGCAAGGCAAAAACAGATTGTCGAAATTTTTCATGATGCGGTACAAAATGCCCATGGTCAAATCGTTTCTGCCGCAAGGTGTCAAATCAATATCAGAAGTGGCCTTGTAGTTTTGCATGGCATGTGAACCATGTCAAGTCGGTAAAGTTCACCATATTGTAACAATAATCACCACTTTGCTTGGCAATGACGATTTTTCTTGGGGCCGTAAAGGGGGAACTTGCGGCAGAGGTCTTGAACCGCTTTTTTGACTGTGGTCTCTTTTTTCTTGTCATCCGGAGATTTGAGCAGGTCTACGATGAATCCGGCAATGATCTCAGCCTGTGCCGGCTTCATCCCCCGGGTCGTAACAGCAGGGGTACCAATGCGGATGCCGCTGGTGACAAAGGGACTCCGGGTTTCAAAGGGGATGGAATTTTTATTCACCGTAATATGAACGCGTTCCAGAAGTTCCTCGGCAGCTTTACCCGTAATATTCAGCCGGGTCAGGTCTAACAGGAGCAGGTGATTATCCGTACCCCCTGAGACCAGATCCACTTTGTTGTCACAAAAGACCTTTGCCATGGCCCTGGCATTTTCTACCACGGTTTTCTGGTATTCGATGAATTCAGGTTCCATAGCCTCTTTCAGGGCTACTGCCTTGGCAGCGATCACATGCATGAGCGGACCTCCTTGGATACCGGGAAAAATGGCGGCATTAAATGCTTTGCCCGGATCGGTGCCGGATAATCGAGCAGCCCCGGCCAAAATCATTCCTCCCCTGGGGCCCCTCAGAGTTTTATGGGTAGTCGTGGTCACAATGTCTGAAACCGGTACAGGTGAGGGATGAAGCCCCACTGCTACAAGACCGGCAATATGGGCCATATCGCTCATGAGCAAGGATCCTGCGGACCGGGCGATATCTGAAACCGCTGGAAATCGATGATTCTGGGATATGCACTGGCCCCGGCAATGATGACCCGTGGACGGTGTTTTCGGGCAAGGTCTTCCACAAGATCGTAATCAATGATGCCGGTTTCTCTATATACCCCGTAATGGATGAAGTGGTAGAGTTTCCCGGAAAAGTTCACCGGACTGCCGTGGGTCAGGTGACCACCGTGGGACAGGTTCATGCCCAGGATGGTATCCCCGGGTTTGGCCATAGCCGTGAGGGCCGCCATGTTGGCCTGGGAACCGGAGTGGGGCTGCACATTGACGTACTCTGCCTTGAACAGCTTCCTGGCCCGGTCAATGGCAAGATTTTCGACAGCATCGGCCTGGTTGCAGCCCCCGTAATACCGTTTGCCCGGATATCCTTCGGCATATTTGTTGGTCAGAATGCTGCCTTGGGCCCTGAGCACGGTCGAACTGACTACGTTCTCGGATGCAATCAGCTCCAGATTGTTTTCCTGGCGAAAAATTTCTGCCTCCAGGATTTCTTCAATTTCCGGGTCGGTTTTGATTGTTTTCATCTTTTTCTTCCTCCGTTTAGATCAGTCCAACCCGCTCATTGAAATCGGTAATGAGCCTGTCGATATCTCCAACCTGTCCAAAGATGCTGTTCCAATATTCATCGTGGTCGTACCACTGGGCATTGAGTTCGTTCATATCTTTGGCCTGCTGTTCGATCCAGGTATAGTACTTCAGATTGTGGACGGCCTTTTTATGGTAATAATTGAGTTCTTTGACATGGTCAATACCGATGCTGTTCAGCCTTTCAATATCCCGCTGGACATCATTTGCACTGTAAGCACCGCGCTCTTTGGCCAGTTCCTCTATCCTGGATCCATAGAGCTGCATGGAGTCAGTGGCAATGCTAACCAGGTAATCATCTTCGCTCAGTTCATTGTATTTGGCGAATTTGATGGCTGCGATCATGTTGGCCACGCCGGAAATACCTAAAAGATCCAGGTCGTTGACCAGTTCCGGGTTAACCTTCAGATCTATGAGGGCCTTTCTGCCCAGGGGTTCGTTGAACAGGCGGATCAGCCGCATCGAGGTCTCGTCATCCACGGCCACGGCAAAATCCGTTTCCTTGCAATCATGGACCCAAGGAATGTGTTTGTCCCCGATTCCCTCGATCCGGTGACCGCCAAAACCATTTTCTAAAATGGTGGGGCATTGCAGGGCTTCGGCAACGGCTATTTTGAGTCTGGGGAATATCTTTTTAAGATAATAGCCCGCAGCCAGGGTGCCACCCGAGCCGGAAGCGGAGATATAGCCGGAGAATTTTTTGTTGCCAGTAAGGTATTTGGCCATGAGTTCTTCAATGGCTGTCCCGGTCACGGTATAGTGCCACAGGGGATTGCCCATTTCGTCAAACTGGTTGAAGATTTGAAGATCCTGGCCTGAATTTTTCAGTTCCCAACACTTGTCGAATATTTCTTTGACATTGGATTCACAGCCCGGCGTGGCAATGACCTCACCGGCGATTTTGCTCAGCCATTCAAACCGTTCTTTGGACATTTCCTCAGGGAGAATGGCAATGGCCTGACAGGCCAGAAGCGCTGAAATATAGGCACCGCCCCTACAGTAATTTCCGGTGGAGGGCCAGACCGCCCGGGTCCTTGCGGGGTCAAACTGGCCGGTAACCAGTCCGGGAGCCAGACACCCATAAGTGGCCCCGACCTTATGGGCACCAGTGGGAAACCACCGGCCAGCCAGCATGATGATGTTGGCCCTGCATCCAGTCAGTTCAGGAGGTAGGATAAAGTGGTTGACCGGACCATAAAGCCCGCCACTTTGTTTGGGCTCATTGTGCCACGTGATTCTGAACAGGTTGGCTGAATGCACGTCCCACAGACCGATGCCCGTGAGTTTGTCCCGGATGACTTCGGGCACCAGAGAGGGATCCTTCATCATGGCAAAGGAGGGCAGGATAATTTTTTTGTCCCGGCAGAAAGCAATATTCTTTTCCAGTGTTTCGGGATGAATCGTCAAATCAATCATGGTCTTTTCCTTTATCATTTTTGAATATTGGATGCGATATATCGGTTTTTGAGAAGAGCCGTTTTTCGAGTCCCGGAGATAATCTTCCGGGAAAAGAGTTCTCACTTAGTCTTCGGTCAATCCTTTCGACACCAGGCAGTTGACCTTTTCCAGACTGTTTTGCCAATTGGTTCTCAGGGCCTTGAGCGCTTCGGGCAAGTTTTTTACCTTTAGGGCTGCGAGGATCGCCTCATGCTCTTCAACGCTGTGGCTGTCAGAGGTGTTGTCTTCAAAAAAAGTATTTCAAGCCGGCGGTACATGATCTTAAGGTCCTTAAGAATTTTGAGCAGGTGGTGGTTTTTTGATTTTTCGATCATGATTTCGTGAAAATGCTCGTCGGCTTTGGTGGATGCCACGGGATCGCCTTTGCTCAAGGCGAATGCCAGCTGGGCATTGGCAGTTTCCATTTGTGTGTAATCGGTTGAGGTGAGATGAGGTGCCGCCAGGGTCAGGGCCAGATCTTCCAGAGTCCAGATGATGGGGTAGATCATTTGGGGTTCATCGCTGGAAATCTTGGACACTCGGGTCCATCGGCTGGCGGAAGATTCCACGAATCCTTTGTCTTCCAGCCGTCTGAACGCTTCTCGGACCGGTGTGCGGCTGACGCCCAGGTTTTCAGCCAAGTCCTTGTCCACCAGTTTTTCCCCGGGCCGGAACACACCTTTCATGATCCAGTTCAGGATCTTGGAATAGACCTCTTCCCGTATGGGGAAGCGGCTGATGGGCTGGTTTTGTTCAGGCATGGGCATGACGAATCTCCTTTAGTGGTTCTGATATTCAAAATTCGGCCAGGGCATGGGCTGCAATTGCCCTGTACCCGATTCGTGCCTTTTGCAGTTGATCAATCTCAACAAATTCATCTGCCACATGGGCAAGATTTTCTCTGGATGGGCCGAACCCCAGAGTGGGAATTCCTCTGAATCCGGCGCTTTGGCTGCCATTGGTGCAAAAGCTGTAAAAAGAGATCCCCGTGGGGATCCCTGCGGCTTTCAGGGCGGACAGGGCGTTTTGTACAAATGGGGTTTCCACCTCAAACCGCCATGCCGGGAAAAATCGTTTGGCCTCAATCGAGTCACCTGTGTAGCACATCTGCTTTGCCTGGGCAAGATAGACCTTACTGGAAAACTCGGGATCCTGGGCAGTCAGATCGTTGATGATTTTCTGGATGGAAGCCAACACCGTCTCCTCGGTTTCACCTGGTAGGGTCCTGCGATCCAGAGTAGCCCGGCAGTATGAGGGGATGACCGACGTACCGGGGTAAGGTTCGGAACGGATGTCCGTGACCTCAATAATGGCTGCTCCCAGAGAGGCATCCTCCGACAGTATCATTGATTCGATGGCCGATAGCAGCTGTGTCATTTTCTTTACTGCGTTGATGCCAGCTGACGGATTGGAGGAATGAGCGCTTCGACCATAGGTCTCGACCACCACTTCAGCCCGCCCCCGCTGCCCGATCTTCACCGTGAGTTCACTGGCTTCTCCGATGATTACAAGATCCGGCGAGAATCTGTCCAGAATATGGCCCTGGGCCACCCCTTCGAACTCTTCTTCGCAAACGGTGCCGGCCACCAACACCCTGCCGCCCAGCACCTCTTTCTGGGGAATCAGGTCTGCAGCGCCATAAACCATGGCCATGAGGGCACATTTCATGTCGGAGGTACCCCGGCCGTAAATACGGCCTTTGTCCATGGTTCCACAGAAAGGATCAACGGTCCAGGCAGTGGTATCACCCACACCCACGGTATCCATGTGGCCATCCAGCATGATGGTCCGGTCTCCTTTCCCTTCAATGAGGCCCAGCACATTGCCCTTTTCATCAATCCAGGCCTGATCGTATCCTAATGATTTCATGCGGGCCTGGATCAATTCGGCTACGGCTTTTTCCTGGCCGGAGATACTGGGAATCCGGACGATTTCTTGGCAGTATTTTATAAAATCGTTCATTGCATATTTCCTTTACACGTCATTAAACATTTCAGTTTACAATGGATTTGCCCTAAACCAATCCTAAAAGCCTGGGCACGCACATGGAGATGGGCGGCAAAAAAGTGATGAGAAAGAGTACGAGAATTTCCATAATGATAAAAGGGAATATTTCACGGCTTACCTGTTCGATTGTCAGGTTGGTGATACCGCAGACCACAAAGAGACAGGCCCCTAAGGGTGGGGTCATCAGCCCCAGATTCAGGGTCACTACCATGATGATGGCAAAATGGAGAGGATCAATGCCCATAGACACGGCAATGGGATGGAAAATCGGAGCCAGGATGAGCAGGGCCGCAGTAATATCCATAAACATGCCCACGATGAGCAGAATCACGTTGATCATGAACAAAATGACCAGGGGGTTTTTGGAAATCCCCATCATGGCTGATGCCAGAAGCTCCGGAATCCGTTCACTGGCAAGAAAAAAACTTAAGATGGAAGCTGCGGACATGAGTAGAAAAATCACTCCCGTACTTTTGGCGCAATCGAGAAAGATCTCGGGCAGGTCTGCCAGTTTCAGGGTCCGGGTCACGAAGAATCCAATGAAAAAGGCATAGAATACTGCCACGGCTGCTGCCTCTGTCGGAGTAAAAAATCCGCCCAGAATTCCCCCTAGAATGATGAAAGGCAGGACCAGGGCCAAAAGGCTTTTTTTGAAAACCCTGAAAATTTCGGCTGCTCCTGCCCGGCGCTCCCGCTTGGGATAATTTCGTTTTACCGCGATCACATATGTCATGGCCATGAGAAAAAGACCGATGAGGATACCCGGAATAATGCCGGCGGCAAACAGGCCGGCAATGGAGACCCCCATGATGGATCCATAGATGACCATGATGGTGCTCGGCGGGATGATGGGGCCGATCACCGAGGAAGCTGCCGTAATTGCTGCACTGAAATCTTCATCATACCCGTCTTTTTTCATGGCCGGGATCAGGGTGGATCCGAGGGCGGCTGAATCGGCAACAGCCGCGCCGGTGATGCCTGCAAAAAAGATGGAGGCCAGGATATTGGAATGAGCCAACCCCCCCGGATATGCCCGACCAGCACGTTAGAGAATTCAATCAGGCTTTCGGTGATTTTACATCGGTTCATCAGGTCGCCGGCAATCATGAAAAAGGGCATGGCCATGATAGGGAACATGTCGATACCGGCAAAAAACCGCTGGGGCAGAATGTTCAGCAATACGGTCATGCCGGATTTATAGATGGCGGCCAGGGAGGTCACTCCCAAAGAAAACCCAATGGGCAGGCCGGTGATCAGGAGAACAGCAAAGGTCAGGCCGATGAACAGAGCCATTATTCCTTCTTTCCGGCCACGTCCATGACCGTAATCAAAACCAGTTGAAGCAGAGAAAACAGGCCGCACAGAGGAACTGCCGCCAATACTAAAACCATGGGGACTTGTAGGGCCGGCATGGTCTGGTGCATACCGCTCATGGCCATTTTTGTGCCGAACACCATCAGGATGTACAAAAATATTCCGGTGAGGATTCGGCTGATCCCCTTTAAAAAGATCCGGACCGGCCGGGGCAGCTGTTTGACCAACAGGCTCAGGCCCAGGTGGGTCTCCCGCTTTACCCCCATACTGACGGCCAGCAGTCCCATCCAGATCATGGAATACCGGGCCAGTTCTTCGGTCCAAGGCAAGGGGTTGGTCATCACATATCGGAACAGGATACCGATGAGGGTGGACAAGGTCATGACCATGCCGAAAATAATGCAGGACCAGCCCATCATCTTGTCTAAGCCGTTGCTCAAAGCATCAATGCGAATTCTGAAATTCATTTCTTCTCTCCCTGTGAATGGGACGGGAAATTACAATGCCAGAAACCCCGGGATGTCCGGCTGCTGTTCACATCAGGATACCCCGGGGCTGGGACGTTATCGGGCTTCCGCTTCTGACACTGCTTTTAAGAATTTGTCGATCCAGGTTTTGTCCACCTCCTTTGACAGCCAGTCGATATAACTCTGCTGAACCCGATCTTTAAAGGCATTTCGCTCCGTTTCGGTGGGAGCATAGATTTCAGGCCAGCGGCCTTGAGATCGCCCATCGCTCTTGAATCCAGGAGCCGCTGGGCGCCTCTGTCCGCTACATTGGCCACTTCGGCTGCATCTCTGACCACCTGTTTCAAGCCTTCGGGCAGTGACTGGAACCAGGTTTCGTTGACCATGAACCAGTCTGTTCCATACAGGTGATTGGTCAGGGTCACGTATTTTTGGACCTCCTCGAGCTTGGCAATGAGGATCGTGGGCAATGGATTCATCTGGCCGTCAATGACACCGGTCTGAAGAGAGGTGTAGAGTTCAAGCCATGCAATTGGCACAGCAGAACTGCCCAGAAGGGAGATCATCTTAATGTGGCCGGGGTTTTCCATGGTCCTGAACTTCAAGCCAGCCATATCTTCCGGCGATTTCACCTCTTTTTTGTTGTTGGTAAAGGCAAAGAAGCCCCCGGTTTCAGTGGTTTCAAGGCATCGGATGCCGGTTTTGGCCAGGATGTCGGCCCGGATCTCTTCCCCGAACCAGCCGTCATAGACCCGCCAGGCCACATTGTGGTTTTTAAAGGCAAAAGGAATGTCCACCACGGAGATAGTTTTGTAGAACTGAGCAATACCGCCCACAGAAGAGAGGGTGGCCTGGATTACGTTATTCTGCACGTTGACGAAATTTTCCCTTTCCTTGCCCAGGACGCCACCAGGGTAGAGTTCCACTTTGATTCTGCCGTTGGAAGCCGATTCCACTTGGGTCTTAAAGACATTGGCAAAACTGGCCTCATTGGACTCGAAGAGTTTGTCCGGAAACTGAAAGGCAAATTTCATGGTGTAGGTTTCTTTGGCAGAGACAGATCCTGCCATGCACAGCCCCAGAAGGAGCACCAAAAATAACTTTACACATTTTTCCATTACAATATCCTTAACTTAGTGGGTTATTAAGATACGGCGAACCGGCCCCGTTATCATGGGGCTGGCATGCCGCTATAACGCAATAGGCGGCGATCCAGGGTGTCTGAGTACCTTTCCGGGCAGAGATCTGTTCTGCTGTCCATCTTCAAGAACCAGCCGGCCATTGACCATGACATGAGAGATACCGGCCGGAAACTGATCAGGTTCCTGGTAGGTTCCCCTGTCACAGACCGTATCCGGATTAAACACAACAATATCGGCAAAATTTCCGGGTTTTAGGATACCACGATCCCTGATGGCAAATACCTCAGCAGGCTTGCCCGTCATTTTATGTACAGCTTGCTCCAGGGTCAGTATTTTTTCTTGCCGGACATATTGGGCTAAAACCCGTGGAAATGCCCCGAAAACCCGGGGATGGGGTTTGCCCCCCAACAGCCCGTCTGTGCAGACGTTCATTTCAGGCCGCTTAAGAAATTGAATCAAATGATCTTCTTTGCCATAGAAATCCAACATGCCTACGGCATTTTCCTCTTCAAGGAGCAGGTCGAGCACGGCTTCGTATGGATCTTTGCCGGTGAGCTTCCCCAGTTGGATCAAATTTTTCCCAATGAACTGTCGGTTCTTAAGGGTTCGGGCACTGGTAATGTAAATACCATCCAATCCGGCAAAGGTTACAAAATTGTCCCAGTCCCCGGTATCGGATTGAATATCGCGGATCATATCCCGGCGCAGGGCTTTGTCTTGAAGCCTTTCCAGGAGCCTCTCCGTGCCCCCGTCATGGGCCCAAGGGGGAGGATTGCACCAAGCATGGTGGATCCGGCCACATAGGGGTATTGGTCAAAGGAGACCAAAATTCCCTCTTTCGCAGCCCGGTCCAGCATCTCAAATATCTGGGGAAGCTTGTCCCAGTTTTTCCGTCCACAGATTTTCATATGGGAAAAATGAATTTTGACGTCGGACTCCCGGCCGATGTGGAACACCTCTTCCATGGAAGGCAATATCCCATCGGCTTCGCTGCGCTGGTGGATGACAAAGACACCATTCCGTCGGGCTACCACATGGCAGAGCTCGATAAGTTCTCTGGTATCGGCATAGGCGCAGGGTATATAGATCAAGCCAGTGGACAATCCTAATGCACCGGCATCCATCTCCCGTTCCAGGATGGTGACCATGGCCTTGAGATCTTTTTTCCCGGCAGTTCTGTCTGCCAGTCCCATGGCTTCCATTCGGATGTTGCCGTGTGGCACAAGGTAACCGGCATTCGGTGCTATGCCCTTGCTCTCCATGAGGCTGAGGTATCCTCTGGTGGTTTTGTAAGTCCAGTCAATGCCGTCGCTATCTCCGCTGAGACCCGCCAGGTTCTTCCGCCAGGGCACGATATATGAAATGGGAAGAGGCGCCATGGCAATGCCATCCTGGCCCAGGATTTCAGTGGTGATCCCCTGTCGGATCTTGGCCGGCACAAAAGGATCCACAAGCAGGGCCAGGTCAGAGTGACTGTGGGTATCGATAAAACCCGGGCAGATCACCCCTCCCTGGGCATCAATGACCTTTGGGGCGCCTCCTGTGGCATCCAGGTTGCCAATGGCCGCGATTTTTTCCTTCTGGATACTGACATCCGCTGCCATTCCCTTTCGTCCTGTGCCGTCCACAACAATTCCGTTCTTTATGATCACATCCATATTCTTGTCCTTGTCAGGAAGTGTTTTTGTCTTATCCCTTCATCATTCGATCCAGGATACGATCCGGATCCAGGTCCGGATCCACCGCCTCGGGCAGCCCTGTGATTTTTTTGGCGGCATCCACATCCTTGAGGCCGTTGCCCGTGGCAATGACCACCACTTTTTCCCAAGGGGCAAAGGCTCCGGTTTGTGCCAGGAGTCGTGCGCCCCCAACCCCGGCAGCCCCCGAAGGCTCAGCAAATATGCCTTCGGTGCGGGCAAGAAGCAAAACGCTGTCGAGAATGGCTGTATCTGTCAGGGTTACAAAGGTTCCACCGGAAGTCCGGACCGCTTCCAGAGCAGCCTGGCCGTCGCTGGGATATCCGGCGGAGATGGAATCGGCAATGGTATGTGCCTGAATCCTTTGGATGGGTTTGCCGGTGCGGAATGCATCGGCAATAGCGGCGCTCCCCCGGGCCTGAACCCCGATGATCCTAGGAATGTGGGGGATAAGACCGGCCTGGTGGAGATCAGAGAATCCTTTATATACGCCTGAGATAATATTGCCGTCCCCTACGGTAACGATCACGGCGTCAGGGCATTGGTAGCCCATCTGCTCCCAGATTTCAAAGGAAACCGTCTTTTTTCCCTCGCGGGTATAGGGATTGGTTCCAGTGTTTCGATTGAACCAACCCTGGCACCTGGAAAGAGTCTCACAAAGCGTGAATGCCCGGCTGTAATCTCCTTTAACCAGACAGACCCGGGCACCGTAAATCATGAGCTGGACAATTTTTGCCATAGGTGCAGTTTCCGGCACAAAAATCATGGCATCAAGTCCTGCCGCTGCTGCCAGGCATGCCATGGATGTCCCGGCATTGCCTGTGGATGCGGTGGAAACCGTATGGATATTATTTTCTCGGCAATGGGCCAAAATCATGAGACTGGCCCGATCCTTAAATGAACCGGAAGGATTTAGCGTGTCATTTTTGATCCACAACCGATCCAGTTTCAATTCATTGCCCAGACGATTTGCCCTGGTCAGGGGAGTCATGCCTACGGCCAGGTCCAAGGGAGAGTTATCTATACTGTTAGGATAAAACGGCGCATAACGCCATAAAGAAGTGTCCCGATTTTGAGCCAGTGCTTCGGGGGTCATCAATGGCCGGATCTTGTTGTAGTCATAACGGGCATCCAGGTTGCCGCTACAGTCAGGACAGGTATATAGAATTTCCCCGGGTGGGAAGGATTTACCGCAGGAGATGCAGATCCAGTTAAGCAGGTGGTTGGCAGCCATGTCGTGCTCCATAATTAAAGCTTCTGGCACAGTATCACTATATATTGTATCCAATATATCGGATGCAATATATAAAGTCAAACTTTGAAAAACAGAGAACAGTGAAAATTTTTGTCCTAAGGCTGCCGCCACCCTCCGTCGTTGGCAACACCAGCAAGCAAGCTGTTGAAACAGTTCAGGGGAACTCCTTCCGGCCTGAGGCAGACACCTCCGGGAGGGATTCTTGCCGATTGGTCCAACATGGCTTTTCATTGGCAGCTGGACATCAGTTATCTGACAGGAGTCCCGGTACCGACCGCCCTGATTTTCACGACCACAGCCGCGGCAGCCGCTGGAAAAATTTAGGAAACATGGCCGTTGATGCTACTGAAAAACTTTGACCGCCCCGCTTTTTCGGGATGCCGTCCGTGTCAAGGTGTGATAGAATCTGTTCCGGAAAGTTTACGAGAAAAGGAGAAATGCCGATGCGGCGCAAGGAAAAGCAGATCACAGATACCGAACGGATAAAACAGCTCCTGGAACAGGCACAGGTCTGCCGCCTGGCCATGGTGGACCAGGGGCATCCCTATGTGGTGCCGTTGAATTTCGGGTACCGGGATGGGTCCCTGTATTTTCACAGTGCACTGGAGGGCCGGAAAATCAATGTGCTTAAGGCGAATCCCCATGTCTGCTTTGAGGTGGATGAGCTGGAGAAAATCAACAGGGCGGCTCAGGCCTGTGACTGGGGGGTGTCATTCAGAAGCGTCATCGGCACGGGCACGGCCCGGATTCTGGAGACGTTGGTGGAAAAAAAGACCGGCCTGGATATCATCATGGCCCACTATTCAGGCCGGTCTTTTAACTATCCGGAAGAGATGCTGGAAAAAACCGCCGTGATCCGGGTGACCATCCATGAAATGACCGGCAAGCAGGGGTGATGGGTGATGCATGATCGACTCTGACCGGTCAGGAACAGCTCAGAAATTGATCTGCCACTTGATGCTGTAATGGGTGGTTTCGGCATCATTGGTTTCCACACCGCCGAACCGGTTGATTTGCGGTACAAAAAGATACCTGGCACCGGCGTGACCATGATATTGGCATAATAACTCCAGACGTCGTCATCAACGGCCAGGGTGTCGCTGACCCGGACTTTGGCATCGATTCGGGCGTTGCTGTGCAAAGATTGTTTGTCCTGTGAATGCTGTTCTGATGACCGGTTCCGGGTGTGCCGGGACAAAAAAGGCATGCTCTCATGATTGCTCTGGAGAAAGCCCATGTGCCTGTTGACAGAAATGACAGACCATGATAGCTCATGTGGGCAATTTGAACCATAGTCGAGCCGGAAACCGTGGATAAAGAAAAAACCAGATCCGAAAATGAAGATCTGACCCTGAGGGCCATCAACGGCATTAAAAACATGCTGTTCAGCAACGAGATCACCTCAGCGCTCCGGCTCAATGCAAGAGATTTGTCAAAACGGCTGGACATGAGCCCCACCCCAGTGATTCAAGCCTTGAAGCTGCTGCACTTCCAGGGGATACTGGGGCATGTTCCCAACAAGGGATATTTTCTGGAAACCAATACCCCGCAGATGATCCAGGACATCTTTCACCTTCGCATGGCCCTGGAAATTGCCGGTCTCGAAACCCTTCCGGACCGGATCACATCAAACGGCTGGCGGGAACTGGAAACTGCCGTGGCCACCCACCTGGATGCCCTGGAAAAGGATTCGGCCAGGCATGTGCTTCTGGCGGATATGACATTTCATACGACCCTGGCCAGGATATCCAGCGGTTCGGCCGGGGAGCGGCTGATGCGAAACCTGTTTGAAATGCTGTACCTGAAAAATCGCGGGGTGGTGCTGTATATTTCCCCCCGGCAGCGGTTCGGCACGCACCACCAGGTGATCCTGGGTCATCTGAAAAAAAGCGATGTCAAAGCGGCCCGGGAATCGCTGCGGCATCACCTGACCGCCGTCCGGGATGCGGTCCTGTCCAGCATGGAATCCCAGACAGGCCCGGACCTGGACCTGAAATGGTGACGTTCATTTCATCTGAATCACGACCGGTTTTCATTGACAAACAAGGGTGAAAAACGCGGATCAGCCACTTGACACATGGGGATATTTTTGGTAACGAATTTGCAATTGCATTTGTAATTGTATTTTTTTGCCGTGCATTTCCCAGGAATTAACAAAAGAAAAAAAGGAGTATTGTTCTTATGAAAAATCGATTCTTTTCTGTCTGGCCATTGTCTTTCTGGTCACCCTGTCTTCTTCGGCAGGGGCCGAAACCGTTTTGAAAGTGGCCAATGCCGGTCCGGAAAATCCGGACAACCGGACCGTCAAGGCCCTGAAAATTTTCGAATACCAGGTGGAAAAAGGTACGGATGGTGCCGTGGATGTCCAGGTGTTCCACGCCCGGAAACTGGGCGATGAAAGAGAAGCCCTTGAGGGAATCCGCATGGGGACCATTCAGATGGGCACTCTGTCTTCAGGACCGGTGCCCGGATTTTTGAACGCGGTCATGCTTTATGATATTCCCTTTTTGTTTTCCAGCGCCCCGGCGGCCTGGGAGTTTTTTGAAGGCGAAACCGCTGCCCGGTTCAATCAGGCGTTTCTGGACAAGACCGGGGTGCGGATCCTGGCGACCACGGAAAACGGATACCGTCATTTCACAAACAACGTCCGTCTGGTAAAGGCACCGGCGGACATGGCCGGGCTCAAGGTCCGCACCATGCAGAATCCGGCCCATATGGCCCTGGTCAAGGCCCTGGGATCCGATCCCACCCCGCTGCCGTTTGGAGAATTGTATATGGCACTGCAGCAGAATGTGGTGGACGGCATGGAATGTCCCATCGTTCTGATCCATGACATGAAATTCTATGAAGTACAGAAATACATGGTTCTGGACGGACACCTGTACAACCCCCTGTTCATTTTCATGAATGACCGGTTTTATTCCAAAAAACTGACCCCGGAACAGCAGCAGGTGGTGGCAGATGCCGCCAAAACCCTGGCAGCCAACCACAATGGGTTCAGTCAGGAAGCCAATATCAAGGGTGTGGAAGCGTTGAAGGCCAAGGGCATGGAAATCTACAAACCCACGGTTGAAGAACAGGCTCAGTTCAGAGCCCAGGCCCAGCCGGCAGCCCTGGAGTTCATCACTGAAAAAATCGGAAAAGACTGGGTGGACAGCGCCCTGGCGGATGCGGCCGTTGCTGAAAAGAAAATCGGGGATCGGGCCGATCAGATTATTGCCGATATCATTCAGTCCGCCAATGACATGTTGAAAACACTCCCATAGATGAAGTGCCTCTGATGAAATGGATGAACGTTTTTTCCAGAGCCGTCCAGCGGCTGGTCCGGCTTCAGAACCGGTTCTGCCGCTGGATGCTGCTGGTGTTGGGCATTGCCATGACCGTATTGATCCTGTTCCAGGTATTTTTTCGGTTCGTGATCTATGTGCCGTTTCCCTGGAGCGAGGAGTGTGCCCGGTATCTGATGATTTGGACGGGCATGCTGGGCAGTGTGATCGCACTGGAAAAACAGCGCCACATCGGCGTCACGTTTCTGGTTGAAAAATTGCCCCGGCACTTGGAATCCATGGCATTTGTCCTGGTCCAGGCCGGCATGGCCCTGTTTTTGGCCGTTTTCTGCTGGCAGGGCATCCGGTTTGCCGGATTCAACGCGGATCAGGCCTCCCCGGCCATGGAGATCTCCATGCTGATTCCGTTTTCCGCGATTCCGGCCGGCTGTGCATGATGATCATTGTCATCGTGGACAACCTGCTGAGCCGGGCGGTTTCTTCGGAAGCCGGCGGTGACGCTTCCCCCTCCGCGCCATCCGGCAGTGGACGAAATTAGGAGACATCCATGGTAATCTGGACGCTCATACTGGTGTTTCTGGGGACCATGGTGCTGGGGTTTCCCGTGGCATTCTGCCTGGGAATCACCTCCCTGGTGGTCCTGTTGATAGGTGATGTGCCGCTGTTGCTCATTGCCCAGCGGATGTTCACCGGGATCGATTCGTTTCCGCTGATGGCCGTGCCCTTTTTTGTTTTGGCCGGGGAGTTGATGAACCGGGGCGGCACCACCCGGCGCCTTATCGATTTTGCCAATGTCCTGGTGGGGCGGGTTCCAGGGGGACTCGCCCATACCAATATCCTGGCCTCCATGTTTTTCGGGGGAATTTCCGGATCTGCCGTGGCCGATGCCGCTGCCATGGGCACCATCCTGGTACCGGGTATGACCCGGAAAGGGTTTCCGGCCGGGTTTTCCGCCGCGGTGACCGCCGCTTCCGCCACCATGGGACCGATTATTCCCCCTCCATCCTTATGGTGCTGATGGGGGTCACCACCGGGCTTTCCATCGGCGGCCTGTTTGCCGCCGGTATTGTCCCGGGGCTGATATTGGGGCTGTCCATGATGGGGTTGAGTTTTTTCATGGCATTGCGGTACGGGTTTCCCAGGGAATCAATTCCTTTGAGTCCCGGGATTATTTTTAAGGAGTTTGTGTCCGCGTTTCCCGCCCTGCTGGCGCCGGTCATTATTCTGGGCGGGATCCTGGGCGGGATTTTCACTCCCACGGAATCCGCAGCCGTGGCCGTTCTGTATGCGTTTCTGCTTGGCCGGTTCATCTATAAAGAGCTGTCCTTCAAAGACCTGGGCCGGATTTTCGTGGAAAGCGGCACCACCACGGCGGTCCTGCTCCTGATCATCGGCATGGCCAATATCTTTGCCTGGATTCTGACCTCGGAACAGATTCCCACCCGGATCGCCGGTGCCATGACCGCTTTAACCGACAACCCCTATCTCATTTTGATGATCATCAACGTGTTTCTGCTGTTCATCGGCATGTTTCTGGAAGGCGGGGCCGCCATTATCATCCTGGCCCCGACCCTGCTGAGTGTGACCGGTGCCCTGGGGATCGATCCGCTCCATTTCGGGCTGGTCATGGTTCTGAATATTGCAGTGGGACTGCTCACCCCGCCGCTGGGGGTCTGTCTTTTTGTGGTCTGCGGCGTCACCGGCATCAGTCTGAGCCAGATCATCCGGTCCGTGCTGCCGTTTCTGGCACTGGAACTGGTGGTGCTTCTGCTGGTGACCTATGTGCCCTCAGTCATTCTATGGATTCCCGGTCTTCTGGGTTACATGTGACGGCCTGATGTACCGGATACAAAATTTTTGGAAAAAGGAAATACGATGACAGCGATTCAGATGTCGGAAAGCATCCGCGAACTGCGATATTCAGTGATTCGGGAAATGGGCCAGCTGGCCCTGGGCATGGATGATGTGATCAATCTGGGCATTGGGGAACCTGATTTTCCCACCCCGCCTCCGATCACGGCCCGGGCGTTTGAGGATGCGCAAAACGGCTGTACCCATTACACCCCGTCCCAGGGAGACCCGGAGCTGCTTCAGAAACTGGCGGATCATCTGAGCACCGACACGGAACAGCCCGTGACCCCGTCCATGATCCTGGTGACTCACGGTGCCATGGGCGCGCTTTCGGCCGCCTTCAGGACCCTGCTGGAACCCGGGGAGGAGGTGCTGGTGATGGAACCTCACTTCCCGGACTATCTGGCCCACATCGCCTTTGCCCGGGGCGTTGCCGTGCCAGTGGAAACCCGGTTTGACCAGGGGTTCTTTCCGGATCCTGATGCGGTTGAGGCCGCCGTCACCCCCCGAACCCGGATCATATTGCTCAACTCCCCCAACAATCCGACAGGGTCGGTTCTTTCCGGAGACCTGCTGGACCGGATAGCGGATATTGCCCGTCGGCACAACCTGGTGGTGATCTCCGACGAAGTCTATGACCGGATCGCGTTCACGGGCCGGCCGGAATCCATCTATACCCGGCCGGGTATGGATGGCCGGACCCTGGTGGTCAAATCGTTTTCCAAGACCTATGCCATGACCGGCTGGCGCATCGGGTTCTGTTACGGGCCTGAAACGCTCATCAGCCAGATGCTCAAGGTGGTGAATTACTCCACGGCGTGTGCCTCCAGCGTGGGGCAGCGGGCTGCCATTGCGGCTTTGGACCTGGACTCCGGGGTGATCCAGCAGATGACGGACAGGTTTGAACAGCGGGTCAACCTGGTATGTGAGCGACTGGAAGCCATGCCGGGTATCCGCCTGGTCCGGCCCCAGGGCAGTTTTTATGTGTTTGCCGACGTACACCGCATTCACCCTGTTTCCAGGGAATTTGCCGTCCGTCTGCTCAACAGCCAGCAGGTGGTGGTGGTGCCGGGCTACGCGTTCGGCAACAACTGCGAAGGATGCATCCGCATCGCCTGTACCCTTTGCCGGGAACGGCTGAGCCAGGCCATGGACCGGATTGAACAATTCGTGATGGCCCCTGGCGGGGAAATCGAATGAAATCGGATCTCCTGGCCGGTCTGGAGGCGGTTCTGGGGAAGGACCGGTGCCTGACCGATCCTGAGGACCGGACTGCGTATTCCTATGACATGTTTGCCCGGGGGCTTCCGGATCTGGTGGTTTTGCCGGAAACCACCGGCGAGGTGTCCGCCGTGCTGGCCCTGGCCCATCAGCACAAAATGCCCGTCACCCCAAGGGGAGCCGGCACCAGCCTGACAGGTGGCCCGGTCCCGGTCAAAGGGGGCATGGTCATGGCCATGACCCGGATGACCCGGATCCTGGAAATTTCGGTCACGGACCGGCTGGTGCGCACCCAGCCAGGGGTGGTGACAGCCGATCTCCAGGCCCGGGCGGCGGCCCGGGGACTGTGTTATCCGCCCAATCCCACCTCGGCCGATTACTGTACCATCGGCGGGAACATCGCCACCAACGCCGGTGGTGCCAGCGGAGTCAAATACGGGGTCACGGCCGATTATATTCTGGGGTTGACCGTGGCCCTGGCGGATGGCCGCGTTATGACCACGGGCGGTCCCTGTATCAAGTCCGTGTCCGGGTTTGATTTCAAACGGGCTTTCTGCGGCAGTGAAGGTCTTTTGGGTGTGATCACCGAAGCCTGCCTCAGGCTGATTCCGGCCCCGGCGCCGCCTCGGACCAGCCTCGCCTGTTTTGGCACCATGGAAGCGGCAGGGGAAGCTGTTGCCGCCATCATTGGAGACGGCCTTACCCCATGCACCATGGAGATGATGGATGACCGATTTCTGGCAGCCGTATCCCGGGTCTACGGACTGTCTTTTCCCGAAGGGGCTGGCGCGGCCCTGCTGGTGGAATTTGATGACGGACCGGACCGGTGGCCGGATCAGGAAAGGCGGCTTTCCGTTGCCTGCAGGAGCGCCGTTTCCTTAGCATCGGCCCAAACCGAACAGGACCGGGCAATCCTGTGGCAGGCCAGAAAAGGGGGCACCGCCGCCCTGGTCAGGCAGGCCGGATTCTTGCAGACTCTGGATTTTGCCGTGCCGGTTTCCTGCATTGCCCGGGCCATCCGGGGCATCCAGGCGATCGCCTCGAACCAGGGCCTGGAAATGGTGCTTATCGCCCATGCCGGGGATGGTAATCTTCATCCCATGGTCATCTATGATCCGTCAGACCCTTTGCAGAAAAAGGCTTTTGAAACCGCTGAGAAACAGATGTGCCGGTTTGTTCTTTCCCTGAACGGGACTCTGTCCGGGGAACACGGGATCGGTGTCGAAAAGGCCGGTTACCTGGCTGATGAACTGACTGAGGTCGCGATTTCGCTGGGAAAAGACCTGAAACGGTTGATGGATCCGGCCGGGATTCTCAATCCCGGGAAATGCGGGTGGTAACGGGGAATCCATGATCCGCGCCTGCCAGGAGTTGGAACCGGTGTGCGAGCGGTGCGGCCGCTGCCTTTCCGTGTGCCCGGTCTACCGGGAACTGAGGATTGAAACCGTTTCACCCCGGGGCCGGCTGGATCTGATCCGGGCAGTGACACACCAGGAGATCCAGCCGAAAAGCGGTACCGGTCTTCCATTCACTCCTGCCTGCAATGTCTGGGATGTACGGATGCGTGTCCCAAAGGAGTGGATGCGGCCGCATTGATCCGGGCGGAAAAGCGCGGATGGTGTCAGAATCAACAGATACCGGACTGAAACTGGAAACCTGGGGCCTGAATCTGGCCCTGGGACACCGCCCTTTTCTGTCCCGGACCGCCCGCATTCTGAACATTTTCCTTTCAGGGTCCAATCCTTTGTCAGAAGATGACGGCCCGGGTCCAGCCATCCGGCATCTTCCCCTGTTTCTGCCCCAGGCTCTGGCCGGCCGGCCCATGCCGGAACTTTATCTCCGGCAGCGGGCAGATGAATGGCCCGAAGTGATCGATCCTCCGGCCCACCGCTCCGTTCAGGGGGAGGTGTTTCTGTTTACGGGCTGTTTTTTCGGATTTCTGGATACCCGGCCGCTGGTTGCGGCCATCCGGGTGCTGGGGGAAAACGGCATCCGGGTTCTGCTGCCCCGGTCCCAGGCTTGCTGTGGCGCGCCCGCCTCCCTGAGCGGCCATGCCGGCCTGCTGGGAAAAACCGGCCGGCAGAATCTGGCGGCCCTGGACGGTGGGATTCCCGTGCTTACCCTGTGTGCCACCTGCGGCAATACCCTGAAAAACGAGTATCCGGCCCGGTTTGGTCAGGATGCCCACGATCGTCATCTTGCAGAACGGCTTTCCCACAGGGTTTGCGACATTACTGAATACCTGGCCGGGCGGGATCATTTGGTTTTAGGTCCCGTGCCCCTGAACCGGCGGGCCGCCGTTCATCTGCCCTGTCACTTGAACCGGGGCATGCATGCCGGTTCCGCTGTTGCCGCTTTTCTCAAACAACTGCCCGGGCTGGATATCCAGCCGCTTGACGGCGCGGGTGAATGCTGCGGCGGGGGCGGACTCTGCGCTTTGAAAAACCCGGATCTTTCCGGAAAGCTGGGCCGAAAAAAAGCCCGGGCCGTGATTCAGAGCCATCCGGATCTGGTGACCACCCCCTGCCCGGGCTGTCTGATTCAGATCAGGGCGCACCTTAAAATGTCGGATTCCCGTAAAGGGATGGGTGCCCGGATCCGGGCCGTGCATCCCGTGGAACTGGCGGCCCGGACTTGGCAGACTTGACAACCGGACCGTTACTTTTTTTCTGAAAAATCTCGGCCATCATGCACCGGGCACTGCCGCCCCCCACCTGTTCGATGGTGTCCAGCTCCATGGGAAGGGTCTTGCCGTATCGGGCCAGCCGCTCTATCTGAAGCGGGGTAAACCCCTGTTCCGCGCGCCGGGACATAACAATCAGGGGACGGCCGCCGGCGGAGTTGACCTGCAGAATGTTGCCGCAGAAATGGTTCTCCATCTGTTCCATGGATATTTCGATCACATCAAACGATTGCTCCAGCGAAGTTTTGACCTGTTCCCGCTGGGCCGGATCCGGAATACAGTCCAGGCATATAACGGCGAACCGGTCCCCGATGCTCATGATCACATTGGTATGATAGATGGGACGGCCGCTGGAGCTGCGCGTATCGAACAGTATCCCTTCCTTGTAGAACCGAAGCCGGATAAAATTGTCAAATTGGGCTTCGTGGCAGCGGTGGGACCGGGCGGCATACACCACCTCGGCCCGGTGGTCGATCACCATGCTCCCCGTGCCTTCCAGAAACCGTTCACGTTCGTCCAGGGCGCCCACGTGAATCACATTCCGAATCTTGTATCCATTGGCCACCAGCAGTTTTTCCACATCTTCGGGCCGCCGTTCATACCGCCGGCTGATGGCAGCCATGGGGTAGGTGATCAGGGTGCCGTCGTGTTCCGTGGAAAACCAGTTGTTGGGGAAAATGGCGTCAGGGGTTCTTGGGTATTCCCTGACCGGTTTTTCCAGGATCAATACCGTGACCCCTTCCTGCCTCAGTCTGTCCACCATGGCCTGAAACTCGGCATTGGCTTTCTGATTGATCTCTGTCTCCGACAAATCCAGGGGATGCTGGAATTCATTGTCCTGCCCGGTTTCCTCGTTGAACCCGAAGTCATGGGGCCGGACCATGAGCACGGTGTCGGTGGTTCTGGATACATCCAACATGGCAGCGCCTCATAAAAATTCAATTTCATTTGCAATTTCATTTTTACCATGATAATTTTCCTTCGTCAAGAGGTGTAAAATGACAACGGAAAGAACCGGATAGCGGCCGCTTTGATTCAGCCGCCCTGTTTGTTTCCGGAAAAATGTGATAGGTAAAACAGATAACCCGTTGAAAAGGAAAAACCCGTCCCATGACATCAGACCATCCAACCGGCACATACACCTGCCGGGAATACAGAGAGGAAATGATCCTTCTGGCACTGCAGAAAAAACTGGCGGCCCCGGACCTGCCTTCTGAGGAAAAGCAGCGGATTCTCAGGGAAATTGCCGAAGTGGAGGCCCGGATGGGCATGGACTGAGAGGCGGTGAGCCGCTCAATACTCAAGGATAATTTCAATGAAAACAACAGACCTTATTAAG
>LQAJ01000087.1_pt1 | contig 66116 bp, 75 predicted proteins | sample 1535811 | NCBI WGS metagenome assembly LQAJ01 (sample SAMN04331587, study PRJNA305678) | bioreactor metagenome | isolation source: bioreactor_6 inoculated with Wadden Sea sediment 2nd replicate of a... | place: Germany: Wadden Sea, Janssand Flat
TTTCCGAGCATATCTGGACATCGCTGTTTCAGTCGGTGACCTGCCGTACTGCCGGATTCAATACTGTTGATATCGCCGGAATGACGAATGTTTCACTGGCTTTCATGATGCTGCTTATGCTGATTGGCGGTTCGCCTGGATCATGTGCGGGCGGTATCAAGACAACGACTTTCCGTGCTTTGTGCGGCTTTATCGCTTCACAGTTCCGAGGGCGTGAACAGGTGCAGATAGGTCGTTACGCATTGAGTCAGGAAGCCCAGAACAAGGTTATTTCACTTGTCACCACGACGTTTGTTCTGGTTTGGGTCGGAACCATGGTGCTTACGGCATTCGAGAGCGGGCAGGTTTCCGAACTCATGGCTCGTGAAGAGTTTCTGCCTAATCTGTTTGAGACGGTTTCAGCTTTTGCCACTGTCGGTCTGTCTACCGGGGTGACTCCGGTTTTGACCGATGTGGAAAAAGTGACGGTCATTATACTCATGTTTGTGGGACGGCTTGGTCCCATGTGGCTGCTTTCGGCGCTTCAGAGTTGGCAGGCCGAACGGCGATACAAGGTTCCCACATCGGATTTGCCGCTTGGGTAGATTGAAGGAGAAAAGCATGTCGGATAATACGGAAGTCGGAGTTATCGGCCTCGGCAAGTTCGGTTTTTCGCTCGCGTCGGCCCTGACTGATCTTGGTCATGAGGTGGTCGGGGTGGATTTTAATCCCGAGAATGTCCGTAAGGCGCAGGACGCTTTGGCGCAGGTGTATCAGGCTGATGCCACGGACGAAAAGGCGTTGAAGCAGATCGGCTTTGCGGATCTGGACAAGGTTATTGTTTCCACGGGTGATTCCATGGAAGCGAGTATTCTTGTTGTGCTGAATCTTCAGGCGCTTGGTGTGGAGAAGATATGGGTCAAGGCGATCAGTGAGGAGCATGAGCGTGTGTTGTATAAGCTCGGCGTTCCGTTTGTCGTATTCCCTGAAGCGTTTGTCGCATTTCAGTTGGCCCACCGACTCGCCACGCCGGGGATTCATGAGTATTTCGGACTTGGCAATGATGTTGTGACCCGTGAAATCATTGTGGACGCCTGGGTTGGAAAGGACTTGCGCGAACTCAATTTGACCAATACGTATCATGTGCAGGTCATTGCCTTCCGTCATGCGGGAGAAGCTGAATTCCACTTTGTGCCGCAGGCAGACAGAAAGATGAAAGAAGGCGACGTGCTTGTCCTGCTCGGCAAGACACAGGACGTCATGCAAATAGATAAGTTTTAGGGAGCGGTCATGGGCGGTAGTATTTTTGGTGATGTCTTTCGGCTGAGCACTTTTGGTGAATCGCATGGTGCGGGACTCGGCGGTGTTGTTGACGGGTGTCCGTCCGGTATTCCGCTTGATGAATCCATCATTCAGCAGGAGCTTGACCGGCGTAAGCCGGACAGGGTGGTATTGCCTCGACGGCGCGCAAGGAAGCGGATCAGGTCCGTATCCTTTCCGGCGTCTTCGAAGGTGTCACCACCGGTACTCCCATCGGATTTTATGTTGAAAACACGGATCAGCGCTCCAAGGATTATTCGAAAATCAAGGATGTGTTTCGTCCCGGGCATGCCGATTATTCCTTTAACGCCAAATTCGGAATGCGGGATTATCGCGGCGGCGGACGATCCTCCGGGCGCGAGACGGTTTCCCGTGTTGCCGGTGGTGCCATCGCGCAGGAATTGTTGCGTGCTGAAGGCATTGCAATCTACGCTTACACTGTCGAATTGGGCGGTATCCCTGCAGAGGTGATTGATTTCGAGGGTGCGCAGGACAGGCCGTATTTCAGCCCGGACCCGGATGCTCCGGCCAAATGGGATGAACGTGTCAGGGAAGTGAAAGCGCAGGGCGATACGCTTGGCGGTGTGGTTGAAGTTCGCGCAACGTCCGTACCTGCCGGACTGGGAGAGCCGGTGTTCGACAAGATGGATGCCCGACTTGCCTACGCGCTCATGTCCGTCGGTGCGGTCAAGGGCGTTGAGATCGGTTCCGGCATGCAGGCTGCCTGTTCCCTCGGCAGCCTCAATAATGATCCCATCGGGCCTGACGGTTTTGTCTCCAATAATGCCGGCGGTATTCTCGGCGGAATAACGTCCGGTCAGGATATCGTGGCGCGGGCGTATATCAAGCCCATTCCTTCCATTTCACAGGAGCAGCAGACCGTCACCACGGACGGCGAGTCCACGACCATTACCATCGGCGGACGCCATGATATCGCCGCCATTCCGCGCATCAACCCGGTGCTCAAGGCCATGGCGGCCATGACCATTGCCGACTTGCTGTTGATCGACCGCAGGCTCGGAGTACGGGCTTAAGAATCTCCGAAGCTTTCTGGTGCGCTTCGCGAAATGGTGTGAGCGTAACTAATCTCTTTATTGAAATACCTTGCGCCGATAGGCGCAGATGGGATTCTTAAGGCCATCGGCCTTAAGCCGTCGGAGACGAAATCACCTGATATTACGCCGTAGGCGTATCCTAATCTGGTTTTCTTTTCGTAAATCGAAAGATCAAAAGTGCGGTTACGGCACCGAGGGTGTCGGCGAGCATGTCTTTTTGCGCGTCCCAGATATCGCCTTGGGAACCGAGGAATTCAATTCCGGCTTCACCGCCTGCCAATGCGGCATACCACCATTCGATGATTTCATACCCCGCTGCGAGCGCCATGATGGCGAACAGGCTGAAAAGATAGACAACTACGGGCTTTGCCAGTCTTTTGCGAGTTAGGAATTCGGCGATGGGAAAGGCGTAGAAGCCGATGGAAAAGTGACCGAGACGATCGAAGTGGTTGCGTTCAAAGTCGAAGAAATCAGTGACGAAATCGAACGGCACGTTGGCGAACGTATAGTGCCCGCCGATGGTGTGCAGTATCATCCAGACAGCCATGAGACTGTAAGCGAGATTGGAAAATCGAAACTTTGGATACGTGGCGATGAGCAGGCCGAATACGCCCAGCACGGGCAGGTTTTCCGCCCACCAGACATCGCGCATGACCGGATTGATCGCGAGCACCGCCCACAGCATGAGATAGGTGCCCGCCAGACCGAACGGAAAACGATGCGAAGAGGGGAGCGAATCGTCCATGAAGGGGTTACTTCAGCTTTTTCATACGCACGGCAGTGCCGTAGCAGGAATAGTATTTGTCGCCTCGGGATGGAATGAAACGGATTCGCGGTAGCCGATGATGGCATCCGCATTGACGTCCACGGCTTGTGCCATAAGGCCGTAGAAGGCGTTGTCGAACATGTAACTGCGGCAGACTATCAGCCGAATGCGGACTGGATTTCACGACCGGAATGGTTTCTGTGGTCATGAGTTTCATTTTTCCCGCCATGTACATATCCTTGGCGAGTTTCAGGCGCTGGTCGTTCTTGATGTCTTCCTTGGGAGCGCCCTGTCTTTTGGGCGAGCCGAAAATGAGAGCCATATGGAAATCCCCCTCGGGTTTGATGCGTTGTTTTGCTTGAAGATATGTAGCGCAGATGAGGGGATATGAGCAAGTGCCGGAAATGAGTATGCCGGGGTATCTGTTTTGTTCAGACCTGCTGTGGGGAGGCGTTAAAAAAAGGGAGCCATTACGGCTCCCTTTTTATTTTGCTAAGGAGTGACCTTCATGAGGTATGCTTTCTCCGGGTTGAGATACTCCCGGACGATTTCGCGTATCTCATCCGGGGTGACCTTCTGTGCCCGGTCGATGATGTCCTGTTCGTAGTTGCGATCAAACCCGCGTGTAAGAAGGCTTGCGGCCTGACGACTGCGTGAGATCAGGGATTGGTGTTCCTGATAGTAATCGCCGGTCAGGATATTTCGTGCGCGGGCGAGTTCTTCTTCAGGCAGTTTATTCGCGGCAAGGTCAGCCAACACCGTATCAAAACCTTCAAGGCTCTGCTCCACCTTGTCCGGGCTGGTGCCGATGTACAGCACCATGAATCCGGTGTTTCTGCTTTGCCACAGCATGGACGTTACCGAGTAGGCCAGTCCCTGCTTGTCGCGCAGGTCGCGGAAGAGCAGGCCGGACTGGCCGGACAGGGCCGCCCTGAGCAGTTCCAGTCGTGCGGAAGCATCCCTGTCGGTCTTGCCGGGAGTCGGGAAGATCTTGAGAAGGTGCGACTGGTTGCGGTCAGGCAGATGCATGACGCTCTCACGTTCGGTATTCCACTCGGGTGTGGTGAATTCGTAGGCTGTACCCGGTGCGGTCATCGTGGCAGCCAATTCCGAAGCGAATTTTTCAATGGTTTCATCATCGAACTGACCGCAGACTGCCATGACGAAAGGTTGCATGGATTGCCTGCCCCAGAAACGCATGATGTCGGCCTGTGTGGTGGCTTCGACTTCCGCAGGGGTGCCCTGATGAAGGAGCGCGTACGGGCCGGTCTTGTAAAGGAACGGGAACAGATGGCGGAAAGCAAGCCCCAGCGGCTGGTCTTCGCGTCGTTTGATACCCGAAATCTGGTCCTGCTTGGCACGCTTGATTTCCGTTTCATCGAAAGCGGGAGCGGTCAGAGCTTTGCGGAGCAGCGGGAGCATGTCGCCGGTAAACCGTGTGGGGAACTTGGATTCAACGGCAAAAATATTGCGTCCGGCGCTGGAGCCGAGGCTTGCCGCATGATCTGACAGGAAATCCTGCACTTCAGTGGCGGACATGTCCATGTTGCCGCGAGTCAGTGCCTTGGCTGTGAGTGCCGCCAGTCCCTGCTGTTCGGGATCGAGTTCACCGTCACCGCCGGTCCAGTACATGCTCATGGCGGTGTAGGGCAGGGTCTCGTCGGGCAGAAGCACGAGCTTGCTGCCTCCGGGCAGTGCGATTTCCCGTTGTGTGGTGGTCTTGGCTGTTGCCTGCTGCTTCTTGACGCCGTTTTGCACGGGCCACTGGGCCTCGGTGATGGCGGTGAGAGTTTCGGGCGAAACACCGTTGCTTTCGGGAACCAGCACAGCGGTTGCCAGTTGATCCGGGCGGACGAATTCCTTGTAAAGGGCCTTCAGTTCAGTGCGGTCAACCTGTCCTAATTCAAAGAGGTAGTTTTTCTCTGCCTGTTCGCCGCCTTCAAAGAATTGGAAATAGGCGATCTTGCTTGAAAGGCCGCTCAGGGTTTCCTTGGTCAGGAAAAGCGAATCTTCCAGATTCAGACGGGCGCGCTCGATTTCCTGATCGGTGAATTGGGAAGCGTCGAAAGAGGCGAGTTCCGCCATGAGCTTGGTCCAGAATTCTTCCACTTTTTCCGAATCGAGTGTGGCGTTGATGTAGAGCATGCCGCCGCGCTCAAGGGCGAGAGGCGAGACCGAAATGTCGTCAACCAGACGTTCTTCATATTTGAATTTGCGGTAGAAGCGCGAGGTGTCGTCACCGCCCAGAAGTTGGGACAATAGTTCCAGGCCGGCGATCTGAGCCGATGAGCCGTGCGGAATAGGAAATGCTGCGCCGAGGTAGACCTTGTTCCAGTTGCCGCTCATTTTGACCACACGCGGTCCCTTTCCGGTCGCCGGGATGGCGAAGGGTTCGGGCGGAGTGACGGGGCGGGTGTTTTCAGGCCGCCCAGCAGACGTTCGGCTCGGCGAGAATCTGTTCCGGGTCCACCTTGCCGACCACGCTGAGAAGCATGGACTGCGGCTGGTAAAATTCACCGATATAGTTGTGGATATCTTCACTTGAAAAGGATTCGACCGTGTCGCGGAAGCCGATAATCGGCCACTCGTAACTCGTGTCGTTCCAGATCATGCTCTGAATCGTCTTGAACAGTTTGCTGCCGGGATTGTCTTCGCCGCGCTCCAGTTCTTCAAGTACGACCTTTTTTTCGCTCTTGAGCTCTTTGGGATCAATCGCTGCGTGAAAGGCCATGTCAGTAATGACATCCAGACCGAGTTTCCATTCCTTTTCAGGGACTTCAACATAATAGACGGTGTAGTCAAAACTGGTGGCCGCGTTCATGCTGCCGCCGACGGATTCGATGTCGCGGGCCGATTGTCCCACTTCGCGTTTGTCGGTTCCCTTGAAGACCATATGTTCAAGGAGATGGCTGATACCTGCGGTTTTCGGGGTTTCATAGGCGCTGCCAGCGTGGACCATGAGCCGTGCATTGACGAGCGGGAAGCGGTCATCTTCCTTAATAAGAACAGTCAGGCCGTTTTTGAGTTTGAGGATATGTGTCTGACTCCCGGTTGCGGGAGAGAGTGTCGGCAACGTCTGTGTGTCGAGTGTGTGTGTTTTCTTTTTCATGTACGTTTGGCAGCCGGTGAGGAGTACGATGACTCCGGCCAGCATAAGTAGTTTTCGGAACATTTCAATTCTCCGTGCAGGCGCACCCTGGCTTGTGCGATTCGGTCAGGTGCATTTTCCGTAGTTTGTTCATATCCAGATAATCCCGGAATTCGGACAGGCAAGCGTTTTTCGCTCGCCAGGAGCCAGGCAGGCGCAAATCCTACCTGAGCAACTGAAAAATGGAAACCATAAACAGACGTGGGAAAAATGTGTTTTCAAACAAATGTTTTTTGTCAAAATGAGGGTAAGTCGTCGGGCGGAATAAAAATATGGATTTTTTTTACGGTTCTCATTGTATTGTTTGACCGTGCAATCAAGAGGGCTTACGGCCTATTTCGACTTCGTTTTACACCCTTTTCCAATCGTTTAAAAAGAGAGGCCGTATTGACAAAAAACTGTTGATTTGCATAGGGTTCGGCGATTGCTAATCGAGGAATTGTATGTGTTTAACCCAACGGAGGAATAATGCCCATTAGTTACGCACCTGCCGGCAAAACCGGCAAGTGGGACGGTGCTATGGATTGGCTCCAGATGCTTTCCGGGATCAGCCTCATCCTGTTTGTCTGGTGTCATGCGTTTTTGGAGTCCAGTGTTGTCATCAGCCCTGAACTCTTGAACACCATAGGTCACTTCCTTGAAGCCACCGGCATGGTTCAGGTCGGCGGCCCTCTCATCTTTCTTGTCTTTCTGGCTCACTTTGTACTCGCAGCCCGTAAGATTCCCTTCCGCTTCGAAGCGCAGGCCTCCATCTGGCATCAGGCTAAAATGCTGCGCCACGGTGATACCTGGACGTGGATAGTACAGGCTGCTTCCGCCATGATCATTCTCATCATGGCTGCCATTCACATGTGGGTGGCTCTCAGCGATCTGCCTATCACGGCGGCCAAGTCCGCGGCACGCATTCAGAGCGGCGGCTGGAGCATCTTTTTCCTGTTTCTTCTTGTTCTCACCCATGTGCATGTCGGTGCCGGTCTGTACCGTATCGGCGTGAAATGGGGTTTTGTGAAGGATTCCGAACGCGCCGTGTTCAAGAAGACCGTGACCATGATAGTGATCGGCTTCATCGGACTCGGACTGCTGACTTTGGGCCGTTACTTTTTCATGAGCGTCAACTAACGGAGAAATACCATGCAGACTATCTACACCGATTTACTTGTTGTCGGCGCGGGTCTTGCGGGTGAGCGTGCAGCTGTCGAAGCTGCCGACGCCGGTTTCTCCGCCATCTGTCTCAGCCTTGTCCCGGCCCGCCGTTCCCACTCTTCCGCAGCACAGGGTGGAATGCAGGCCTCGCTTGGCAACAGTGTCATGGGTGAGGGCGACGGCCCTGACGTTCACTTCGAAGATACGGTCAAAGGTTCCGACTGGGGCTGTGATCAGGAAGTGGCACGCATGTTTGCCGACACCGCCCCCATTGAAATGCGTCGTCTGGCCCACTGGGGTGTGCCGTGGAACCGCGTTGTTCCGGGCAAGTCCATTTACTACAAGGGCGGCAAACAGTTCGAGAAGGTTGAGAAGGAAGACAAGGAAGGCCTTATCATGGCCCGGTCTTTCGGCGGTACTGCCAAATGGCGTACCTGCTACACTTCCGACGGTACCGGCCATGCGGTCATGTGTACCATGGACAACCGTTGCGCTCAGGCGGGCGTTGAAGTTCACGACAAGACTGAAGCCATTTCCCTGATTCAGGATGGCGACACTTGCTACGGTGTTGTTGCCCGCTGTCTCCGGACCGGCGAGCTTCGCACGTACCTTGCCAAGGCGACCATGATCGCGGCCGGTGGTTTTGGACGTATTTACCCGAACACCACCAACGCGGTGATCTGTGACGGCGGCGCTCACACCATGTGTGTGGCATCCGGCGTGGTCCCCATGGGCAACATGGAAGCCGTTCAGTTCCATCCCACCGGCATTGTGCCTACTGATATTCTCGTTACCGAAGGCTGTCGTGGTGACGGCGGAACGCTTCTCGATGTTGATGAGAAACGCTTCATGCATGAATACGAGCCGGAAAAAGCCGAACTCGCTTCCCGTGACGTTGTCGCCCGCTGGATGACGCATCACATGCGCGAAGGACACGGCGTGAAAAGTCCTTACGGCGAGCACCTTTGGCTCGACATCCGTCACCTCGGGGCCGAGCACATCACCGGAAAGCTCCGTGAAGTTTACGAAATCTGTACTTCCTTCCTCGGCATCAACCCGATTCATCAGCTGATTCCGGTTCGTCCGACCCATCACTATTCCATGGGTGGCGTACGGACCAACAAGGACGGCGCTGCTTACGGTCTCAAAGGGCTGTTCGCAGCCGGTGAGGCCGCTTGCTGGGATATGCACGGCTTCAACCGTCTCGGTGGTAACTCCCTGGCTGAAACAGTGGTCGCCGGTGGCATCATCGGTAAGAAGATTGCCGAATTCCTCCAAGGTTGCGAGACTGTCTTCAAGACGGACCTCGTTTCTGATGAAGTCAAGAAGCAGCAGAGCCGTATCGATGCGTTGGTCAACTGCACCAGTGGCAGCGAGAACGTGTACAAGGTTCGTGCGGCCATGCAGGACGCTCTGGCCAAGGGCGCAAACATCTTCCGTACCCAGGAGGGACTGGAAGAGTGTGTGGCGACCTTGCAGGATACACTGATCCGTTCCAGAAATGTCGGCCTCCGCTCAAACGGCAAGGGCGTCAATCCGGAACTCGCAGCCGCCCTCAAGCTTGAAGGGCAGGTCAAGATGGCGCTTATGGTCGGTTACGGCGCATTGCAGCGCACGGAATCCCGCGGTTCTCATAACCGTGAAGACTTCCCGGCACGTAATGACCGTGATTGGCTCGTCCGGACGCTCGCCTACTGGAAGAGCGAAAGCGATACCCTTCCGACTCTTGAGTACGAACCGGCGACTGAAGTCGTCGAGCTTCCTCCGGGAGATCGCGGTTACGGCAAGTCAGAAATCATCAGCGCAGACAGCAAGAAGGGTAAGTAAATGTCCAGATTACTGAAATTCAATATATTCCGGTATAACCCGCAGGACTCCCAGTCCGAACCGCACATGGAGGAGTTCGTTCTGGAAGAGACCGATTCCATGACTCTCTTCATTGCGCTCAACCGCATTCGTGAAGAGCAGGATCCGTCTCTCCAGTTTGACTTCTGCTGCCGCGCCGGTATCTGCGGTTCATGCGGCATGGTCATCAACGGACGTCCCGGTCTCGCCTGTCATACCAAAACCAAGGACCTGCCCGGTGAGATCACGCTTCTGCCGTTGCCTGTCTTCAAGTTGGTAGGCGACCTTTCCGTGGACACTGGTTCCTGGTTCCGTGACATGTACACCAAGACCGAGTCCTGGATTCATACGGATAAGGAATTCGATCCTACCGCCCTTGAGGAGCGCATGGACAACAAGGACGCTGTGGCTATTTACGAGCTTGAGCGTTGCGTTGAATGCGGTTGCTGCATCGCTGCTTGCGGTACGGCGCGCATGCGCGAGGATTCCTCGGCGCAGCGTCTCTCAATCGTGTCGCCCGTTCTTATCGACCCGCGCGACCAGCGGACCGAGAACGATTATTACGAGATCATCGGTAATGACATGGGTATCTTCGGCTGCATGGGCCTGCTCGCCTGTGAAGACGTTTGTCCCAAACAATTGCCGCTCCAGAATCAGCTTGGATTCCTGCGCCGCAAAATGGGTATCACTTCATTGAAGCGCATATTCAAGAAGTAGACAGTCACCAATAATAGAGGGGCGGGGATGTTTTTCCTCGTCCCTTTATTTCTTTTTCAGGAATGAACTTTCGTAGAATGTGTCTGAAAAGGATATGAACTGTCGATTTGAATTTTTATGATGTATTTTCAATAAACAGAGTGAAAGACGCGCTTGTGCATATTCGCCGAAGCGCGCCAAAAAGCTTTGGAAGATTCTCAAGAAACTTTCTCGAAAAGTTCTTGAGCCGCCGGAGGCATTCTTATCATGAGAGAAATTCAGGCTTCGGACGTTGTGGAGGCCGTGGCGAGAATGTGTGTCTCGTCCAATACGGAACTGCCGCAGGACGTTCGTAATAAATTGGAACAGGCCATGGCTGAGGAGACTTCTTCGTCTGCCAAAGAGGTGTTGCGTCAACTGCTGGAAAATGCCGACCTCGCCATGGAAACGAAACTGCCGCTGTGTCAGGATTGTGGTCTGGCGGTGTTATTCGTTGAAGTGGGTGATGATTGCAGGGTTGTTGGCGGCAATCTTCGTGAGGCTATCAACGAAGGCGTGCGCAAAGGGTATGATGAAGGTTACCTGCGTAAATCCGCTTGCGATCCGTTGACCCGTGTGAATACGGGAGACGGAACCCCGGCAGTGAATCATTTTGACATGGTGCCGGGTGATAAACTGAAAATCAGTTATATGGCCAAGGGTGGCGGTGCAGAGAACATGAGCCGTGTCACCATGCTTGCTCCGGCGCAGGGTTGGGACGGTGTCAGAAAATTTGTCATCGAGCGCGTGGCCGAGGCCGGACCGAATCCGTGCCCGCCTACTGTCATCGGCATCGGTATTGGCGGTACTTTCGAGCATTCTGCCAAGATCGCCAAAAAGGCACTCCTGCGGAAACTGGACGATACGCATCCCGATCCTGAGCTTGCGGCAAAGGAAAAGGAACTTGAGGAGGCTCTGAATCGTCTTGGTATCGGTCCGATGGGGCTGGGAGGAAAGACTACTGTTCTTGGGGTGAAGATCGCCATGGAGCCTTGCCATCTGGCGAGCCTGCCGCTGGCTGTTAACGTGCAGTGTCATTCCCAGCGCCACGAGGAGGTCGTACTGTAATGGCTGAATACAAATTGACCACTCCCTTGACGGATGAGGATATCGAACAGCTCAAGGCCGGCGACGTTGTCTTTTTGACCGGAACCATCCATTCCGCACGTGATGCTGCCCATAAAAAGCTGTTTGAACTGCTTGATGCGGGCAAGGAACTCCCGTTCGATCTGGAAGGTTCCGCCATCTACTATGTTGGCCCGTCTCCGGCTCCTGTGGGCCGTCCCATCGGGGCTGCCGGACCGACAACCAGCTACCGCATGGATACGTTCGCACCGCGCCTGTATGAACTCGGCATGAAGGCGAGCATCGGCAAAGGGAAGCGTAATGATGATGTGAAGACGGCCATGCAACAGCACAAGGGCGTGTACTTTGGAGCCACTGGTGGAGCCGGGGCGCTTTTGTCCAATTCCATTGTTGAATCCACGGTTATCGCTTTCGAAGAACTGGGACCAGAGGCTGTTCGTGCCATGAAGGTGAAGGATTTTCCCTTGCTGGTCATCAACGACTGTCATGGCGGGGAACTATACGTCAAACCCGATGTGGATGCGGCCATATAAAGTCGCTTGACACAATCTCATAATTCATTCACAGAGGGGCTGTATGGCATCGCCATGCGGCCCTTAAAATAATACGCCAAGGGTCGGTCACATGCTACACGAGAGGGATTGTCATGGAAAAATCGTATTTTGAAAACATCGATTGCCGTCAAGGCGAAGACAAGAATGAGAAAACGTATACCCCTTATCCCGGTGCGGATGAGAAGTATGATGATGGTTCTGATTGGCGTCTTTACAATCCTGACAAATATCGTGACCCCAGTTGGTCTCCTGATAAAGAATAAATAGGAAGGGCCTTCGGCCCCTTTTTCTTTTCCTTTTCCACTTCTTTTTTTGATTTTGCCGTTTGAGCGGCTTCTGATTATTCCAATTTCCCGTTGGGTAGATACTCTGCGACGATTTCTTCGAATCGGCTTATGCCATTTGCCGAGGGAGTCTTGATCGTGTTGAGTGCCTGATTGAGTTTGGATATTTGGGTGTCGTCCGTGTCCTTGCTGAAGGCGTAGTAGATTTCTTCTTCAAAATACGTATTGACTATCCTGTAGTTTTTTGGATTGAGGCCAAGTCCTGTCATGAAGTAGGCAGTAGCGAGATCGCTGTGAGCAAATAGTTCCACTGCGTTGGCATCCAGTCCGCGTAATGCCTGTACATGGGTTGTGTTCTGCTGGATTTTGGATTTGTCAGCTCCCTTGGAAACTAGAACTTTTTCCGGAAAGCTGTCTCGAATGGTCGCAATCTTATATCTTGTCGCATCTGCAGGTGTATCAATTGTGCGTGACGTTCCTTTTTTGGCGATGACAACAAAGCAGCGTTTGGTCAGCGGGCCGACCCATTTGAAACTGTCCTCCAGTCCGGGTGATCGGGGGACATTGAGTAGAATTCTGTTGGACTTGGTTTCTGCTTCACGAAAGGCTCGTGCCCATGGCAGGAGCTTTACTTTTTTGGGGTTGAAAGGAATGCCTGTCATTTCCATGATTTCAGACAGAACCGTGACGGAAATACCTTTGACACGCAGGCATTGACTAACAGAATAAGGCGGGGAGGGGCTGGTTATCGTGATAAATCCACCGGCGGCGGCAGGGATAGCTAGTGAGGTCCACAGCATGATGTGGCAGGCGATATATAGAGGGTGTCGCATATGTCCCCTTTTGTGGTGTTTGTGTTTTTCAGCTGTGTTTTGTTTTGTAAAAAAGTGAAAGTCCTTTTTATCATAAACACAGTTTGTCTTTTTTTTAAATAAGATTGTGATTAAAACGTTGGTTTTATTGTTTTTGCATGGAAGCTGATGGCGGTTGGGATAAATGTGAATATTTGTTTGGGGGCAGTGTGGTTCCCGATGAGTATTTTGGAGTAATCTGGTTGAGTTTTTTGTTTTGAAAAGCGGTGAATTGTCCACGAGTTAAGATACGCCCTGTAACTCTTGCCAGTGCCGGGTTTTCGGAGTAGGTCTTCGTATCTTAAAGGAGTAATTCATGGCTGATAAATTTGCCCAGCGTATGGGAACCGTTCATCGTTCTTTTATCCGTGAAATTCTTAAAGTCACGGCTGATTCTGAAATTATTTCTTTTGCGGGTGGGCTTCCCAATCCAGAGCTATTCCCTGTTCCAGCCATGGGACAGGCAGCAAGCGAAGTCTTTGCCGATATCGGCGCATCTGCATTGCAATATTCGACCACGGAAGGGGATGCCGGATTGCGCCGGATCATTGCTGACCGTTACCGCACCGTACGCGGGCTTGAGGTCGATCCTGATTCCATTCTTGTGACCACCGGCTCTCAGCAGATTCTTAGATATTTTGCCAAGGTCTTTCTCGACAAGGGAGACAAGGTCGTTATCGAAAGCCCTGGGTACCTTGGTGCCATTCAGGCCTTTTCTCTTTTCGAGCCTGAGTTCGTGACCGTTTCCCTTGAGAATGACGGTCCGAATCTTGAAGAGCTTGAAGCTGCGTTCAAGGATGGCGCAAAGTGTTTTTATGCCGTTCCGAATTTCCAGAATCCGTCCGGCGTCAGTTATTCATTGGAAAAGCGCAAGGCGGTTGCCGCGCTGCTCGACAAATATGACGTCCTGTTTGTGGAAGATGATCCGTATGGTGAACTTCGCTTCATGGGTGAGGACTTGCCTACGGTCTATTCGTTCTGCAAAAAACCGGGAGTACTGTGCGGTTCTTTTTCCAAGATCGCAGCACCCGGATTCCGGATCGGATGGGTTGTTACGGAAAAGGAAATCTACGACAAACTCGTGATCGCCAAGCAGGCTTCGGATTTGCACACCAGTACTGTGGCACAGGCGATTATGCGTCGGTATCTGGAAAGCAACGACATCGAATCCCACGTCGATCTGATACGTGACCGGTATGGCCGTCAGCGTGAAGTCATGGTTGAGATGATTCGGAAATATTTCCCGTCTGAAGTTGTCATTACAGAGCCTGAGGGCGGCATGTTCCTTTGGGTGACGTTGCCGGAAGGCGTGTCGTCCATGGACCTGTTTGATGTCGCTATCAAACAGAAGGTGGCATTTGTTCCCGGTCGGCCCTTTTATGTGGACGGATCTGGAGAAAACACGCTTCGTCTCAATTTCTCCAATTCGGATGAAAGCCGTATTGAAGAAGGGATTAAGCGACTTGGTAAAACTATTGAATCATTTTTGGACTAACGGTCTGGTCGCCGAGGGACGGCACGGACCTGAACAGGTGAGGAAAAGTCTATGTCTCAGCATATAGTAGTCATCGGCGGCGTTGCGCTTGGCCCCAAGGCTGCCTGTCGTTTCAAACGGCTTGAACCCGGTTCCACTGTTACCATGATCGATCAGAGCTCGCTCATTTCGTATGGCGGCTGTGGAATCCCCTATTACGTCTCCGGTGACGTTTCTGACGCCAAGGAGTTGTGTACCACCAGTTTTCACATGGTACGCAGTCCCGAGTTCTTCAAGGAGATCAAAGGGGTTGATGTTCGGATTCTCACCAAGGCGACTCATATTGATCGCGAGAACAAGGAAGTGCACGTAGAGAACGTGACTACGGGTGAAACCGCTTCCATCTCCTATGATAAGCTGGTTATCGCCACTGGTGCCGCACCCCGCAAGCTCGGCTTGCCCGGTGAAGACATGCAGGGTGTCAGTTATGTCTGCAATCCTGACGATGCCACACGTATCCGTGAGGGCATTTCCAAAGGCGAAGTGGGCAATGCGGTCATTATCGGCTGCAGGTTTTATCGGTCTGGAAATGGCCGAAGCCTTTGCCGACATGTGGGGCGTGGAAACGAGCGTCGTGGAAATCACCGACCAGATCATGCCGCGCCTCGTCAGTCCGGCTCTTGCCACCATGGGCCAAAAGCACATGGAAGAAAACGGTGTGAACTTCTATTTCGGTGAAAGCGTTCAGGCCATCGAAGGCGAGAATGGACGTGTGACTCGCGTTGTGACGAACAAGCGCACTCTGGATGCCGATGCCGTTATCATCGCTGCCGGTGTCGTGCCGTGTTCCGATATCGCCAAGGATGCCGGTCTCAACGTGCATGAGCGCGGCGGTGTCATTGTGGACGAATTCATGCGTACCAATGATCCTGATGTATACGCAGGCGGCGACTGCGCACTCGTCAAGCATCTGATTACCGATCAGCCTGCATATCTGCCTCTTGGGTCCATGGCGAATCGTCAGGGCCGTATCATCGGCACCAACCTTGCCGGTGGCGCAAGCACCTTTGATGGTGTGGTCGGCTCGTTTGTCGTCAAACTGTTTGAGACGTCCATGGCTGGAACAGGCATGAGCCTTGAAGCAGCGGAAGCTGCCGGATTTGATGCAATCAGTGTTTTGCTGATTCAGCTGGACCGTGCTCATTTCTATCCGACCAAGGAACTCATGACCCTGGAAATGATCGTGGAAAAGGACAGCCGGCGTGTGCTTGGCGTTCAGGGCTTCGGCAGTGCCGGAGACGCCATGGTCGGTCGTATCAATGCGGTTGCCGCTCTCCTCAAGGGAAAGCCGACCATCGACGACATCTCCAATATGGAACTGGCATATTCTCCGCCGTTTGCTGCGGCCATGGATATTCTGAATACTTTGGCGAATCTCGCCGACAATGCGCTTCTCGGTATCAACCGGGGTGTCGGTCCCGACGGCTTCAAGGAATTGTGGGACAATCGCGAAGAGCGGGCGTGTCACTTTCTCGATTGCCGAGAACTCGCGGATGCCGAAGCGTTTATCGAACGTAATCCCGAGGACTGGCACAATGTTCCGCAGGGGAGATTTACAAGCGTCTGGAAGAAATTCCTCAGGACAAGCCTGTTGTTCTTATCTGTAATACCGGTGCCCGTTCATATGAAGCTCAGATTATGCTTGATGAGAAAGGTTACAAGGACGTGGTTAACGTTCATGGCGGTATGGCAGCCATCAAGAAATTCGGCGTTGACCTGTAATTTGCGTTTTGTTGACCTAGTAAGTAATTGGGTTACAGATTAGAGTTGAATAATTCTGATATTGGCGGTTAAGTGAGGAGTGTTTTGCGTTTTCTGATTGTGGATGATGACGAGAGCGTACATCTTTATCTACAGGCCGCACTGGCCTCCTTTGCTAGCTGTGACAGTGCCATGTCAGGCGAGGAAGGGGTTAAGATGTTTGAAGAAGCGCATGCTGCTGGAGAGCCGTATGACGTCGTCATGATGGACATCCTCATGCCCGGAATTGATGGACACGAAAGTGCCCGTATCATGCGGCAGCGTGAAAAAGAGATGAAGATCGGCCAGTACCAGCGGTTCAAGCTGGTCATGGTTACTTCTCTTGTGGATGATGCCAATGTCAGCAAGGCATTTTTTGACACCCATGCTTCCTGTTATATTGTCAAACCGCTTGAACGAGACAGGATTATTGAGGAACTGAAACAGAATCTGATTCTGTAGCAGTTATGATAATGGAATAAAAAAAGGGGACAGCCGTAAAGCTGTCCCCTTTTTTTTATACGGTGTTCAGGTTGCTAGATGCGACCTTCTTCTACAGCGTGACAGGCCACGACTGTTCCGTTGTCCAGTGTGCGCTGTGCGGGAATTTCCTGCATGCAGCGTTTGTCGGCGTGTGGACAGCGTCCATGGAACACGCAACCGGAGGGCAGGTTGATCGGGGTAGGCACATCGCCGGAAAGCTTGACGTGACCACCTGCGTTGCCACCCAATTTCGGGATGGCCGAGAGCAGTGCCTGTGTATATGGGTGCTGTGGATTGTTGAACAGCTCCGAAGCGGTAGCAAGTTCGCATACACAGCCGAGATACATGACCAGAACGCGGGTCGAAATGTGTTCGACAACACTCAGGTCATGGCTGATGAACAGATAGGTGAGTCCTCTTTCCTGTTGCGCATCCATGAGCAGGTTCAGAATCTGAGCCTGAATGGACACGTCCAAAGCCGCTATAGGCTCATCAGCCGCGATGAATTCCGGGTTTACGACAAGCGCGCGGGCAATGGATATGCGCTGGCGCTGTCCGCCCGAGAATTCGTGCGGGTAGTTGGTTGCCCATACCGGGTCAACACCGACCTTGAGCATGACGCTGGCGACTTTGTCGCGCACCTCAGCTCGTGAAAGTGTCGGATTGTGGAACCGGACCGGTTCTTCCAGAATCTGGCGAACGGTCATGCGCGGGTTAAGCGAAGCATACGGGTCCTGAAAGACCATCTGCATTTTGGTGCGGTAAGGAAGCATTTCCTTTGAACTCAGATTGTCAATGCGTTCACCGCGATACAGTATTTCGCCTTTATTGGGGGCATAGAGTCCCATGACCGTGCGTGCGAGAGTGGATTTACCGCAGCCGGATTCGCCTACTACACTCAGGGTTTCTCCGGGCTGTACATCCAGCGAGACGCTGTTGACCGCTTTTACCACGGTCTTTTTACGCTTCACCTTGCCGCCATCGAGATGGAGCTGGTCGAGGATGGAACCGGAGATATCGAAGTGCTTGTCGATGTCTTTGACTTGAAGAATGGCACTCATATTTATTTGCCCTCCTCGCGCATGAAACAGGCAACCTGTGTGCCGGTTTCAAGCTCCGTCAAAGTCGGGATCTTGGTTTTACATTTTTCCTTGGAGATTTCACAACGCGGTTCGAAAGGACACCCTGTGGGCATTTCGCGAAGTGACGGCATCATGCCGGGAATCTGGTTCAGACGATCGGCACCGCCAGCCATTTGCGGCAGAGCTTTGATCAGTCCCTGCGTGTACGGGTGCTGAGGGTTGCTGATGATCTGTTCCGTGGGGCCGAGTTCAACGACTTTGCCCGCATAGAGTACTGCGATACGCTGGGTGACTTCGGAAACGACAGCGAGGTCGTGAGTAATGAGGATAAGCCCCATGTTTTCCGTTTTACACAACTCAAGCAGCAGGTCCATGATCTCTGCCTGAATGGTCACGTCGAGTGCCGTGGTAGGCTCATCAGCGATGATCAGTTTCGGGTTGGTCAGCAGCGAAATGGCGATAACGATTCGCTGGCGCATGCCGCCGGAGAATTCGTGCGGATACTGGTCGAGTCTTTTTTCCGGTGAAGGAATGTAGACCTTGCGCAGCTTCTCCAGACAAATTGCTTCAGCTTCCTTGTCCGACATTTTCTTGTGGGCAAGGATGGTTTCTTTCATTTGGGTGCCGACAGTCAGACCGGATTGAGGGTCATCATGGGGTCCTGAAAGATCATGGAAATGTGATTTCCCCTGATCTCGCGCATCTTGTCGTAAGAATACTTGGAGATGTCGTTGCCACCAAAGAAAATCTCGCCACCGGTGATCTTGCCGGGTTTTGAGATGAGATTGATGATGGAGAAACCGAGCACGGATTTACCTGCGCCGGATTCGCCCACAATGCCGAGGCGTTCGCCTTTATTGATATCCAGGCTGACATCTCGTACTGCCCGGACGGTGCCGGAACGCAGTTCAAAGTCAACTCGAAGATTTTTTGATGTTGATAAGTGATTCCACGCCTTACCCCTTATACAGTTTGGGGTTGAGGAAGTCCCGAACCCAGTCGCCAAGAAGGTTGATAACCAGGATCAGGGAGACCAGCAGGATGCCGGGGAAGATGGTGATCCACCAGGATCCGGAGAAGATGTATTCGAATCCGGCGGTAATCAATGATCCCAGTGACGGTTTATTCACGGGCATGCCCAGTCCAAGGAAGGAGAGGGCGGCTTCGCTCATGATGGCATTTGCCACCTGTACGGTGGAGATAACCAGTACCGGCGAGAGCGTGTTGGGCAGAATGTGTCGCCACATGATGCGTGTCCGTGAAAGGCCGATGACTCTGGCTGCTTCAACATATTCCTTTCGTCGTTCTGCCAGCACCGAGGCGCGCACGGTACGTGCATATTGCGGCCATTCAGCCAATCCGATGACGACGATGAGCAGTGGTACGGCCACACGGTCGTATCCGGCTACGCCGAAAGCGGTCTGGATGATGGCACCGATGAAGATGGCGACCATGTAAGTGGAAAATGAAAGCTGAACATCTGCGACGCGCATCAGGATATTGTCGAGCCGCCGGACGTATCCGGACAGTAGGCCGACAATAATGCCGATGAACGCCTGAAGACAGACGGCACCGATGCCGATAATCAGTGAGACGCGCATGCCGTAGAGCATGGTGGACAGGATGTCGCGTCCTTGTGCGTCGGTGCCGAGCAGGAATTTGCTGGAACCGCCGTCAGACCATGCAGGCGCGATCTGTGCGTCCATGATGTCGATGGTAGTGGAATCATATGGGTTGTGTGGAGCGATGATCGGTGCGCCAAAGGCGGAGATCACGAGTACTGCCAATATGATGAAACTGCCGAGCGCCACAGGGTCCCGAAGGAAGCTGTAGAGCATGTAAGATTCTTTGAAGCGCTGCCATTTGGTTCTCATGACTACTTCCTCCCTGCCACGCGGACCGTGGGATTGACGAGGCCGTAGATGATGTCGACGGCAGTGTTGACCAGAACAAAGACCATGCCGACAAAGACGAGATAGGCAACCATCAGCGATGTATCAGATCGTTCAACGGATTCGATGAACATGGAGCCCATGCCCTGCCATTGGAATACGGTTTCGGTCAGGATGGTGAATGCCACCATGATACCGAGCTGGACGCCGCCGACGGTGATGACCGGGAGCAGAGTGTTTTTGAAGGCGTGCACCCACCAGACGCGGCGGGGCTTGATGCCTTTGGCCCATGCATATTTGACGTATTCGCTTTCCAGAACTTCCATCATTTCCGAACGAATGAGACGGATGAAGAGGGGGAGCATGATGGAAGAGAGGGCGATGGATGGCATAATGAGATGCCTGAGGCCGTCGATGGTCAGCAATCCGCTATCCCAGAAACCGAAGAGCTGAACTGTGTCGCCTCGCCCGAAGGAAGGCAGCCAGTGCAGCTCGACTGAAAAGATGTATATGAGGAGAATTGCCGTTAGGAATACCGGCATGGATACGCCGACGATGGAGCTTCCCATAACGAATCGACTGAACCATTTTTTCGGCTTGATGGCCGCGTAAATGCCTAGCGGGACGGACAGGAGAAGAATGATGAGCGCGGAACAGAACACCAGTTCAAGGGTAGCCGGAGCTTTCTTGATGATGACATCGGTCGCTGATTTTTTGTAGAAGTAACTTTGCCCGAGGTCTCCGTGGAGTGCGTTGCCAAGGAAACGGACGTACTGAGTCATGAACGGGTCGTTGAGACCGAGTTTTTCTCGAATCTCAGCTCGTTCGGCAGGGGTGACACGTTCACCTACCAGCTCTCGGACCGGATCGCCGAAATTGTGTTTGATGGCGAATCCGATGAAGCTGATGATGAGCATGACTACCACCGCTTGAAGAATTCTTTTTACTGCAAATGCAAACATTGGTTTCTCGTTTTTCAGGCTGTTGAGAGACGTTTTAATCTGTCCGTTGGTGGCAAAAAAAAGTTTTCGCCACCTGTTCCCCCGCGGCAGATTGCGGAAATCGTCTTTCGTCGCTCTGGGTTAGGTATATATACATCCGGCACTTCCACTGTGCACCGGGTTGAAATTATTGGCTATACAGCCAATCCGTCTTTAAACGGTTACGAGTGTGAAAGGGGAACCCGGATTGAACCGGGTTCCCCTTTTATAAGGCTTTGGGGTCGATTGCAAGTTCGCTTGTGAGCGTTACTTGACGACCAGGTCTCCGAAGTACGGGAAGTTCATGACGTTGACGATATCGTCGGTGTTCATGCCGGTCTTGGAGGCCCAGGACAGGTGCTGCCAATGCAGCGGGATGAAGCCGGCTTCGTCGTACTGAATCTTCTCGACTTCCTGCAGCATTTCAGAGCGCTTGGCAGTGTCGGTCTCGGTCTGAGAGTTTAGAGTCAGTTCGTCGACGCTGGAGTTGCAGTAGCTGCCGGAGTTGTACTGGCCGTAGCCGGTTTCGGCATTGCGGCACATGGACAGGAACTCGTAGTAGTTACCGGAGTCTTCGGAGTCGGGGTGCCAGCCGATCATCTGGATGTCGGCAACCTGTGCATCAAACTGATCCCAGTACTGAGCCTTGGGCATGGTCTTCAGGCTGATCTTGGCACCGATCTTGGACATCATGGAGACGAAAGCTTCTGCAAGCTTTTCATCGTTCACGTAGCGGTTGTTGGGAGCGATCATGGTAGCTTCGAAGCCATTGGCAAAGCCGGATTCGGCCATCAGGGCCTTGGCTTTTTCAAGGTCGTAGCGGGGAGTCAGGGACGGATTATAGCCTGCGAGGCCTTCGGGGCTCATCTGACCGGCTGCGGTAGCGAAGCCCTTCATGATCTTTTCGACAACACCCTGGTTGTCATAGGCATATGCCATGGCCAGACGGACTTTGGGGTCGGCCAGAGCGGGATTGCGTTCGCCGTTGAGCTGGAAAGTGATGATGCGGGAGCCAGCCATGGTCACAAGCTGCAGACCATCGGTGCTCTTGATGCGGTCGAGATCCTGCGGGGGAACGGGCATGATGAAATCGACATCGCCGGACAGGAGTGCTGCCACGCGGGTAGCGTCGTTCTTGATCGGGGTCAGGACGATTTCTTCCACGTTACCGTTGTGATCCCAGTAGTCTGCGAAACGGGTGAAGACAACCTTCACGCCCTGCTCACGGGTGGTAACCACGTAGGGGCCGGTACCGGATTCATTGACGTTGGCGAAGGAGTAGTCCGTCTTGAGGATCATGTCCTTGGGCTTACCCTTGTCATCGGTTCCGGTGTAGAACTTCTTGTCCATGGGGAAGATGTAGGTAGCCATGTTCAGCACCAGGCCGTAGGCTTCTTGGTGATGAGATCAACGGTGTGGGCATCGACAGCCTTGGCACCGACGAAAGGCTCGAACAGGCCCTTGAAGTCTTCGGACTTCTTCAGGCGATCCACGGAGAAGACCACGTCTTCAGCGGTAATTCGTTGCCGGAGTGGAACCTGACGCCCTTGCGCAGATGAAAGCGCATGGTGTTGTCGTCAATGCGTTCCCACTTTTCGGCCAAGCGGGGTTCAAACTTCATGTCCTTGGAGTAGCGGACGAGGGAGTCGAATACCATGTGGGAGTACTGGAGCATGCCGCCGGAAAGCTGAACCTGCGGGTCCAGAGAGACCGGATCAGCATCCATGGCGACTTTGAGAACGACTTTTTCAGGGGTAGCGGCTTTTTCTGCTTCCTGCTTTTTCTCGCCTTCGCCGCAGCCGACCAGCAGCATCGCGGACATGATGAAGGTGAGAGCGAGTAGCGAAAATTTGCCGGCGGATTTCATCGACGACAGTTTCATTGGGTGATTCCTCCATAATTAAACTTGTTACGCCTTGAAGGTGGGCGCACACCATACCTTTCTTCCGCCCGAAAGCGGTGACATTCCCGATCGTCCATCCCCGGAAGGAGATTTGCCTCAGTGTGGCAACGTAGTATAGGACGACATGAAAACGAAGTATTCATAACACTCTTCATACTATTTTAACAATAGTGTCGTGCACATCGTTGTTTGACGCTTGAGGTCAGAATTATGTTCGGAAAAACGGTTTTAAACGTCTGTTTTGCGACGGTTGTTCTTTTGATGGCGGGGTGTGGAGTATTTTCTAGCGTGGATGGGGAGTTGGAACCGAGCGAAACACTCAGTCTTGACGGACAGTTTGAATTTTCGGAAGTACTTGAATATCGTGAGAATATCGCTCTTGATGTGCGTGTGCCTGTGAAAAGCGGATATGAGATCGTTGGGGCTTCTTTTGATCCGGATATGCTTCGGTTGGATAACTTTTTGAATATGACGATGGTGGTGAGCGTCGCGTGAAATATATTTTTACAGCTATTGCCGCAGGGGCTTCGGACGTGTTGGTAAAGATGCAGCCAGTCGGTGGTGGGGATGTTGAGATATACAAGCGTGTAACCATCAGTGTCGATAAGGATTGATGTATTCCCTGCCTGAGGTGAAAGCGGTTTGCTTTCACAGGCGTCAGAGCCTATGGATATTCCTGTGGTGGAAGAATTGTTCGGGCATGTCGCAGAAGGGCGGATGTCTTGAATTTTCATGTCAAAGCGAAGAACCTTCGGTTTGCACTTTTCCCTTGTGTAGTCTCATACATATCATGAAAGAAAAAATTTTTATTATAGCAGAAGCTGGTGTTAACCATAATGGCGATCAGGATATGGCCTTTCGGCTGGTTGACGCAGCAGCGGAAGCCGGGGCCGATGCCGTCAAGTTTCAGACCTTCAAGGCCGAATTGCTTGTGACCGGAGATGCCGGGAAGGCTGAGTACCAGAAGAGTTCCACTGCCGGTGATGATTCGCAGATAAACATGCTGCGGGGCCTTGAACTTGATGGCGACATGCATCACCGGCTGGCCGAATACTGCAAGGAAAAGGGCATCCTGTTTCTTTCCACTGCCTTTGACCTGCCGAGTGTGGATTTGCTGGATTCCATGGGCTGGATATTTTCAAGATTCCCTCCGGTGAAATCACGAATCTTCTTTTTCTTAGAAAAATCGGAGGTCTCGGAAAGCAGGTCATCATGTCCACGGGCATGTCCATGCCGGATGAAATAGCTGACGCGCTCGATGTATTGGTCAAGGCCGGGACGCCGCTGGAGCGCATAACGGTGCTTCATTGCAATACCGAATATCCTACGCCGTTCGAGGATGTGAACCTTCGGGCCATGAACAGTATAGGGCAACAGTTCCCGGGTATTCGAATCGGTTATTCCGATCATACGCTGGGGATCGAGGTGCCGATTGCCGCTGCCGCCCTTGGAGCCTCAATCATTGAAAAGCATTTCACCTTGGACAAGACTCTTCCGGGGCCGGACCATAAGGCATCGCTCGATCCGGCAGAGTTGAAGGCCATGGTTCTGGCTGTGCGAAATATTGAAAGTGCCTTGGGCAGCGATGTGAAGCAGACCTCTCCCAGTGAGATGAAGAACAAGGCGGTTGCCCGAAAAAGTATTGTTGCGGCAGGTCCCATTCGTAAGGGCGAGATTTTTACCGAGGACAACCTGACTGCCAAACGTCCCGGCACCGGCATCAGCCCGATGCGGTGGGATGACATGCTTGGACGAGTCGCTGGCCGCGATTACCTGGCTGATGAACTCATTGATATTTCGGAACTTGATGCAGGAGCCTGATGTGAAAAAAGTCTGCGTGTTTACCGGAACACGGGCCGAATATGGTCTTTTGTCACCGCTGATGCGGTTGCTGGATCATGATGCCGACTTTCAGCTGCAATTGTTGGTCAGCGGGACACATCTTTCGTCAGAACACGGTATGACCTGCCGGGTGATCGAAGAAGATGGATTCAGCATCGACGAGAAGATTGATATCATGAGCGATGATGACAGTGCCGCTGGTGTCTGTGAATCCATGGGGCGTGGTGTCTCAGGATACGGGGCGGCTCTTGGGCGTTTGAATCCAGATCTGTTTGTCATTCTGGGAGATCGTTTCGAGGCTCTGGCTGCTGCATCGGCTGCTGCCGTGTGCGGTGTGCCTGTTGTGCATCTGCATGGTGGGGAGACGACTCTCGGTGCGATGGACGAGGTGTTCCGTCATGCCATAACCAAGCTTAGTTCCCTGCATTTTGCCGCTACCGATCAATATCGGCGACGGATTATCCAGATGGGGGAAAGTCCGGACAGAGTCTTCAACGTAGGTGCGTTGGGTTTGGAGAATGTTTCCCGTTTGGAACTGATGCCGCAGGCTGACCTTGAAAAGGATATCGGTTTTGTCATGGGTGACAGTTGCCTTTTGGTGACATTTCATCCTGCAACCATGGACACGCTTCCCGCTCGGGAACAGATGCAGGTTTTCTGGATGCTCTTGGTGGGCTTGATGATGTCAAAGTGCTGTTCACCAAGGCCAATGCTGATGCCGGAGGACGTGAGATCAACAATATGATTGACGAGTATGCCGCGTCCCATCCAGAGCATGCCGCTGCATATACTTCTCTTGGCCTGCTTCGATATCTGAGCGCCATGTCGCATGCCGCTGCCGTGGTCGGCAATTCTTCAAGCGGGATAATAGAAGCTCCCGGCATGGGAACGCCGACCGTGAACATTGGTTCACGGCAGGAAGGGCGTGTGCGTGCCGACAGCATCATCGATTGCGGGCTGGATGTGAACGCCATCCGTGGTGCAGTCAAAAAGGCTGTGTCGCCTGAATTCCAGGCCTCGGCCAAGGATGTCGTCAGTCCATATTATCAGGAGAACACGGCACAAAAGATGGTGCAGCTGATTAAGGACTTCAATCCGGATAAAGGGCTGTGCAAGACCTTTCATGACATCCCGGAGGATGTCACGATCAGCTAGTCGAACCGTTGCGCCTTTTTGGTCAGTGTGAAATCAAGCTGTGATATGCCTTTCATTATGGCCATGACGAGTGCGAGCGGGCTCATGTAGCGCTGTCGCCAGTCGAACACGATGGTCAGAGTGTCGCCGTCTTCGGTCGATTCCTTGACCAAAGGCCGGACATCCATTTCCTTCATGCCTTTTTTGGTTCGCTTTTCCACCTTGAATTCAGATGATGCGAGATAGGTATTCCACTGCTCGATGCGTTGACCTGCATCTTTTTCAGTACCAGTTCGAATACTTCCTCGACGGCTTGCGGCTGTTTCTTGCCCATGGAAAGCCGGTCAGCCTTGAGCGGTTTCAGCCCTTCAGGCATGACCGGGATGAGGCGTTTGATTACATCAACGGGTTCGAAGTCTTCACGGAAAAAGACGTTGATCCATTCGGCCTTACTGGCGACTCCCACGGGCAGAGCCATACCGAATGACAGTTTCGGCATGGGGTGGAAACCGGCGGAAAAACTGAGGGGCAGTTTGGCGCGACGGAATGCGCGCTCAAATACGTCCTGCAGTTCAAGCTGGCTGAGGTATGCAGCGGGGCCGTTCTTTTCATACCAGAGGCGATAGTGTCCGCCCTTGACGGTCAGGTCCGGCGTCTCAACTGAATAAGGTGGCTGTTCGCCTTCCTGATCGCGGGTTGTGAAGACCATTTTCGGACGGATGTCCTTGGTCTTGGCCTGTTCTTTCAGAGTGGAAACACGGCCGTCGAATTCACATACGCCGCAGTTGCGGCATGCGCCGTAGCGGCAGTCTTCGGTTATTTTTTCGGACAGGGCACGGGCATGCTCGGCCTTGAGAAATTTTTTTCGTCAGTCCGCAGGACAGGTGATCCCATGGGAGCGGACCTTCGGGATCACGCGGGCCAGTGTATTCATCCCACGAGAGGTCCAGTTCCTCCATGGCCTGCTTGTATGGCTCCAGCTTGAGATGGTCTTTCCAGCTGGAAAAGAGTGCGCCGAGTTCGTATGCCCGTTCGACCACTTCGGCCAGACGCCGGTCACCGCGGGAGAACACGCCTTCAAGCGAGGACATTGACGGTTCGTGGAAGCGCATATTGATGCGTTTGTGGCGTTTGAACTGGTCGCGCAGGTAGCCGATCTTGCGATATATCTCATCATATGTGCTTTGCGGTTCCCACTGGAACGGTGTCTGCGGCTTGGGCACGAAAGGCGATACCGCTGCCGAGACCTGCAATCTTTTCAAGTGCCGTCCGGCGGAGTCGCGCACCTTGAGACAGAGATCGACGATGGCGTCGAGATCTTCGTCCGTCTCGGTCGGCAGGCCGATCATGAAGTAGAGTTTGACGCCTTGCCAGCCGTTGTCGAACAACAGGCGGACATGTTCGATGAGTTCTTCCTCGTTGATGCCCTTGTTGATGACGTCGCGCAACCGCTGGCTGCCGGCTTCCGGGGGCAAGGGTCGCACCGGTGCGGCGGATGGAGGAAATGCGTTCCATGATCGGTTCGGAAAGTGACCCGACTCGCAGGGAGGGCAGTGATATGGCAATCTGTTCGGATGCACATTTGTCAAAGCTCTGGGTGAAGAACGTGTCCAGAGCCGAAAAGTCACCCGTGGACAGCGAGAGCATGGACGTTTCTTCGTATCCGGTCTTGGCGAGACCTTCGGTAAGAATTTCGTCCAGATTGTCGAGGGAGCGTTCGCGAACGGGCCGGTAGATCATGCCCGCCTGACAGAAACGGCAGCCGCGCGTGCAACCTCGGGCAATTTCCATGGTCAGCCGGTCATGAACCGCGTTGAAGGGGATGGTCTGTCCCTTGGGAAAATTTATTTTGTTGAGGTCGTCAACCACGGCCTTGTCAATGCTTTCATAGCCTTCGATCAAAGGTTTCAGCGGCTGACCCGCACCCTGATCTTCAAAGAAGGAGGGGATGTAGATGCCGGGGACATTGATGAGGCTGCGCAGAAGTTCATCGCGTGACAGGCCATCTTCCTTGGCCTTTTCAACACAGGCAAGGACTCCCGGCATGGCTTCTTCGCCATCACCGATGACCATGGCGTCAAAGAACGGTGCCACGGGTTCCGCATTGAATGTCGCGCCGCCGCCTGCAATGATGAGCGGGTGTGATTCGTCCCGGTCTGCCGAGCGGAACGGGATGTTCGCGAGATCAAGCAGGAACAGGACATTGGTGTAGCAGAGTTCGTGCGTCAGGCTGATGCCGACAACGTCCATTTCTCCGAGCGGTGTGTCGGATTCGAGCGTGGCAAGCGGTGTGTTATGCTCGCGCAGGATGGCAGCGGTTTCCACGCACGGGGTGAAGACGCGTTCGGCCCAGAATTGCGGATGGGCGTTGATGCATTCGGAAAGGATTTTCTGCCCGAGATAGGACATCCCGATTTCGTACATGTCCGGAAGGCGAGGGCGCATCGTACCGTGACGGTCGCCGGGTCCTTGATGGTGGCACCCCATTCGCTGCCGAGGTAACGTGAGGGGCGGGGGAGTATGGGCAGAAGTTCTTTCATTGCAAGGCCTTTTTAAACTGAAAAAACGGGACCGGTCAACGCATGGACCGGCCCCGTAAATGTATTGCTTTTATACGGGATTAAACGAGGTTCAGGCCGCCGCCACCGGCACCACCAGAACCGCCGCCGGAGAGGTCGAGACCACCGCTGGACATGGAGATGTTGGTTGCGGCTTCAATGTACTTGGTCTTGAGTTCCTCGGGGCAGGTTTTGTACTCGAACAGGATGTGATCCATGGAGATTTCGCCATGCATTTCCTGGTCAAAGGGGTAGCCGAAGGGCAGCAGGACCATCTGGGTTCCTGCTGGGTGGGCATTGCCTGAATGGTGGCGGGTTCTTCGATCTTGTTGTCGGCTTCGTTGAATTTGCCGACGATCATGTCGCCGCTGATAAGTTTAACCAGTCTGATATCATAGCTCATGGGTATTTTCTCCTTGGGTGTAGTGAGTCGGCTTCTTAAGTAGGTATCGCATGAACGCCTGTCAAGCAGGCAATGATGCTTAAACTGCGAGAAAGTTAATCGCCTGTTGTTTTCCCTTCAATTTCAAGCGGCTTTGTATACCATGTCAGAAGTGCTCCGAGCAGGCAGAATACACCGCAAATGGTGAAGGCCATGGGGAAGTTGCCCATGTCGCCGAGCACTCCGCCGAGGATGGGACCGAAGATTCCGCCCACTCCGTATGCGAGGAAAACGTAGGGATAGTTCTGTCCGACGTTTTTTGCTCCGAACGTGTCCGCGGTCATGGTCGGGAACAGGGCGAAGTTGCCGCCGAAGTTGAAGCCGATGAATGTCGCACCGACATAGAGAACGAATTCGCTGCGTGCCATGGTCGGGAAGGCCAGAACGCAGATCCCCTGTGTGACGGTCATGATGATGATTGACGCCTTTCTGCCCATGAGGTCGCTGAGGGTTCCCCATACGATCCGTCCGATTCCGTTGGCGAAGCTGAAAAAGACCGCCATGGCCGTTCCTGCGATTGCGCTTGCCTCGGCAGCGGAATATCCCGCATCCTGCAAGGCTTCCATGGGATAGAGTTTCATCAGTCCGATGGACATGAGGCCTGCTCCGGCGCTGAAAACGAATGTCAGGAAGATGAGTTTGAATTGATATGTTTTCAGCAGGGCGATGCCTTTGGGGGCGTTGTTTTCAACTGAGGTGGGAGAGCTTTCGGATTTGGGCGGCGTATATCCTTTGGGAAGCCAGCCTGCGGGAGGGAAAACCATCCATATGCCGCCGAAAATGACGAGTGAAGCAAAGGAAAATCCGTAAAGGGTGAACGTGGCGGACAGGCCGAAGTTTTCAATGAGGTGTCCCCATGATCCAGCCAGTTTCACCCAGCCCATTGCCCCGAAACCGAATCCGGCTACGGCAAGGCCGGTTATCAATCCTTTCTTGTCCGGAAACCATCGCATGCCGACGGCAATTGGTACGACGTATCCGATGCCTATTCCCGCGCCGCCGATGACGCCGATACACAGAAGCAGAATCCAGAAATTCGTTCCGCCGAAAAGACCAGCCAAGGTATATCCAGCTCCAAGGACGAGACCGCTGACAAAAGTCAGTTTGCGCGGCCCCCAGTCGGCCAGACGCCGACCGGCCCAGACCATGACTGCGGCAAAGCAGGCCAGTCCGACTGCAAAGACGACCTGCGTATCGACCTTGGACCAACCGGCGTTTTTAAGGGCGGGAGTGAAGACGGACCATGCATAGATGGCCCCCAGACAGAGTTGGATGAGAATTGCCCCGACTACCACGAGCCAGCGGTTCATTGTTTTTGCGTTTGTCATGCGTAATTCCTTGTGAAGCGAACGTGTGATCCTGATTGGTTGCAGTGCTGGTTGGAAAGCGCTTTATTCCATATGGCATGAAGCGCATTTTGTTTGCAATGAATCGATAATAATTGTCGTGTCGTCATGGGAATGCGTTGGTTTTTTTCCTGTCGAAAGGGACGGAGCCTGTGTCGATGGCTCCGTCCCTTTCTTTTGGAGGAATGATGGTGTTGTTTATGCCTTTTCCGGGCCATGCAGAATGGCCATGACTTCCTTGGTGTCGTGAGGCAGTGCCTCTTCTCCCTTGGATGCGTATTCCATCTTCGAGAAGGCGTAGATGGCGATGAAGGTCAGAATCATGACGAATCCGCCGGGATTCTTGTATTGCAGGAATGCGGGAAGCATACCTTGCCGAGGATCATGAAGAATGATCCGACAATACCTGTGACCATCCGGCGCGAGCTCGTTTTGGTCATTTCGGCCACCAGACGCCCATGACCAGCACCGGGAAGAAGGTGGATGCTGCGATGGCGAAGGCGAGTCCGACGAGAACGGCGATCTGCATGTTTTCAGCCCAGAAGCCAGAGGGATGCCGAGCAGGCCGACGAAGACCGAGGCGACCCGTGCGACCTTGACGCGGGAGCGTTCCGGCATGTCTGGGTTGAACACGTTGACCACGAGGTCGTGTCCGATGGCTCCGGCGCAGGCGATGATCAGTCCGGCGACCGTGGACAGGATGGCTGCAAAGGCTCCGGCAACCACGATACCAAGCAGTATCTGTCCGCCGAAGTGTGAACCGGCAACCGGGACGGCAAGGTTTTTGCCGTTGGCGGCCAGCCATTTCATCAGGTGCGGGCTGACGCCCATAGCTTCACCTTGCAGGTATGCGAAGCGAACCACATGACCGACGTAGGGACTCAGGATGTAGAACATGCCGATGAGAAAGAGCACGTAGATGACGGTTTTGCGTGCGGCCTTGCCGTCCGGTGCGGTGTAGAAGCGCACCAGAATATGGGGCAGGCCAGCCGTGCCGAACATGAGTGCGAGCAGCAGGGACAGGGTGTCCTTGAGGTTGGTCAGCCAGTAAGCCGGACTGGTGTATGCTGCGCCGTCGAACATCTTGCCTGTTTCTGGGTCCGGTCCTTTGAAGGTGGCGATGAAGTTGACCACATCGGTATACGTGTAGCCCTTGACCATGAAGGGGATGAAGGCCAGCAGGAACATTGCGCCGAACAGCACCCAGAACTGGACAAGCTGATTGACAGTGGTCGCTTTCATGCCACCGACGGTGACGTAGAACGTAATGATGCAGGCGATGATCACGATGGACGTGCCGTATTCGATATTAAGCAGCAGTCCCATGACTTTTCCGGCGCCGAGCATTTGCGGGGCCATGTAGAAGAGCGAGACGAACAGGACGCCGATAACGCCGAGAATGCGTGCGCTTTTGGAATGGAACCGTTCGGAAACGAAGTCGGGCACGGTGTAGCGGCCGAACTTTCTCAGCGGGCTTGCCAGAAAGAGCAGCAGGGCGATGTAACCGACAAAGAATCCCAGTGCGTAGATGATGCCGTCGAAACCGAAGAGGAATGCGACACCGGCAACGCCGAGGAACGATGCCGCGGACAGATAGTCCGAGGAAATGGCCGAGGCGTTGATGAATGAATTGACCTTGCGTCCGGCCAGATAATAATCGGCAGATGTTTTCTGACTGCGGAACATGAATGTCGTGACAACGGTGAACCCGAGCATGCACCCGATCAGGATCAGGGCCATTATGGGTATTTGATATCCGGCTTCCATTTTATTCTCCTCCGACCTTGGCGGCTATTTCGTCTTCCATGGCATTGGCTCTGCCCACGTACCAGATGAACAACACCCATGTGATGGGGTAGATGGCGATGGCCACGAGCCAGTAATGCAGCGGAAAGCCCATGAGGATAATGCCTGTGATCGCTTCTTTCGCAAGATATACGACCAGAAAGATGCCGATGACGAAGGCAAAATAGGGAATGCCGACGCTCAGTGCAAAAGCCAACTGCTTTTTGCGGATTGTTTCGATTTGATCCATGGTTCTTCCCCCTTGTTTGGTTTCCGGGTTTGCCGTTGCACTTCTTTTTAAAGTAGAAATGACCTGTGCCACATTCTATTTCAGGTAAACGGTCAAACTCGGTAGATTATGGGAGTTCGGCATTGTTTGCATGCGGTCAGCGGGTGAATTTTCCCGGTTAACGGTCAGAAAAACGGTCATGGAGCGGCGTTTGAGCAGCCAGAAGGCAGATAAACGGTCTGTGGGTACCGGGGTGAACGGTGAAGTTGACGTGCCGGATGGTCTGGACCGTGAACTGCTTGAAATGGCCCGTCACGGAAAACTGGCCGGTATTCGGCGAACCCGCCTTGATCTGGTGCAGGATTGGCTCGACAAGGGGTATTCCGCCGAGAAAACGTGCAAGCGTCTTTCCGCATACAATCATTCCGTCATTCTGGCAGTGCTTGAAGCCCATGCCGAGGAGTATCCGTGGCTGCGTGAGTGCACGTTCATGGAATTCGGCTCAGGCGGCCGCGGGGAGCAGGTCATCGGTTCCGATCAGGACAACGGACTTCTCATGCGGGTGAGTCCGGAGGCGGATGAACTTGATGACGTCATGCAATCCATCGTCATTGCGCTCGACGGTGCCGGACTGTCCCTGTGCGAAGGCGGGGTCATGGTCAGCAACGAGGAGTGGCGTGGTGATTTCGATACATGGCTGGAGCGTCTGACCAAATGGCTTTCCAATCCGGCGGAAAAAGGCTCATGGCAGTCCGGCCTCATCCTTGACTTCAAGGCCGTCTTTGGTGCGCCGCGCGATGTGCTTCTGCTTCGGCAACGGCTTTGGGAATATGTGCGGACCAAGCCTATCGCGGTATCCCTGCTTATTCGGGAATTGACGGATTATCGGTTGCCCCTTACTTTTTTCGGCGCATTCATTACCGAGAAGCAAGGTTCGTGGCAGGGTTTTCTGAACATCAAGAACAGCGTGTTGGCCCATTTGACCAACAGTGCCCGAATTCTGGCGCTCAAGTACAATCTTGCGCCGTCCAATACCTGCGACCGAATTCGGATCATGGCTGAGGCCGGACACATCTCAGCCACGCATGGTGAGCAACTGCTAGCGGCGTGGGAATACCTGCAGCGCAAGCGGCTTGAAATCGGACTGGCCTGTGACCGTGAGGGGATTTTGCCGCATAACTACGTCAACCCGACGATGCTTGAAAGCGAGGAGCGGGTGCGGCTCAAGAAAGCGGTGCAGGCCGTGGAAAAGCTGGTGCGTTTGGTGCAGGCCGGAACCGGACTGTGACGGACGGTGTCAAATTTGCATTTGTTCGGCAGGCCGACAGCTTATTGACGGCCTGCCTTATATATAAGGATTGAGTCTGTGAACGTTCTGATAATCAACCTGACCCGGTTCGGTGACCTGATTCAGACGCAGCCCGTGATTTCGGGCTACAAGAGTCTGGGACATCGAGTGGGGCTTGTCTGCCTGACTAATTTTGCTTCCGCCGCTACACTGCTCGACGGTGTGGATGCGGTATTCCCTTTTCCCGGTCCCAAGCTGCTTGCACAGCTGGACAAGGACTGGCGGCTTGCAATCAATGATGCAACGGCCTTCAAGCGCGACGTACTTGAACAGTTCCAGCCGGACAGGACGGTCAATCTGACGCCGTCTATTGCCTCGCGTCTGATGACGCGCGAGCTGGCACCTGAGAACGGCGATGTGGTCGGCTTCAGTGTTGATGAATTCGGTTTCAATGCGGACACCTCGTCGTGGGCCGCGTATCTTCAGATGGCCGGCGGCAATCGTGGAGCAAGTCCTTTCAATATTTGTGACATATTTCGTCGGACAGCGGGACTGAGGAACGAGGGAAATTCTCTGGTGCTGGCTCGTCCCGGTGACGAAGATATGTCACGGGCAGAGGAACTGCTTCGTCTGGAGGAGTTTTCCGGGGCAAGCGGTTTTATTGCATTGCAGATGGGGGCGAGTGAAGAGCGTCGCCGGTGGCCCGTCAATCGTTTTGTTGAAACGGCGAACATGGTTTGGGAGCAGGACCGATTGGTTCCTGTCCTGTTGGGCACCAAAGGGGAAAGTGCTCTGGGTGAGCGTTTCAAAGAGTTGGCAAACTGCCCGTCTGTTAATCTGATTGGAGCCACCTCGTTGACGGAGTTGGCCGGGGTTCTGTGCAGGTGCGAGGCATTGGTAACCAATGATACCGGAACAATGCACCTTGCTGCCGGACTTGGCGTTCCGAGCTGTTCCGTCTTCCTTGCCACTGCACAGCCATGGGATACCGGGCCGTATCGTGCCGGAAATATTTGTCTGGAGCCTGACGTGGACTGCCATCCTTGCGGTTTCGGGACTGAATGCCCGCATGCTCACGCCTGCCGTGAGTCTATTTCTTCCGAGGCCATGTGCGGCTATCTTCATTATCTTTTGAAGGGCGAGGAATGTGATTCGTTCCCCGGTACGCGGGCATGGCTTACACGGTCCGGGAGTGACGGTTTCATGGAGCTCGAGGCCCTTTCCGGGCACGACGTTTCGGATCGCGCGCTTTGGATAACCGTTCAGCGAACGCATTATTTGCGGTTCCTTGACGGTGATCCTGTCGGTGGCAAAACAGGCCTAGCGGAGAAAATCAGTGCTGAAGTCGCTGAAGACATATCCAAAACTTTGACAAGCGCGTATGACATGCTGTTCCTTCTTTCCCAGCAGGGGTTGTTGCTCGCCAGAAATCCCCGTCCGCAGGCCAAGAAGAAATTTCTTGTTTCATGGCAACGTATTCAAAATCTATTGGCTTCCAATCGATATCTTAACATGTTGGGATTGTTGTGGATGTTTGAATCTCAGCGTCATGAAAACGACCTTGCGTCCCTGCTTGAATTAACTGAGCGGTTTCAGGGGCTTTTCTCCTCGTTACGGGATGAGTTTGTATAGTTCGGCACGGAATTGAATAATTCGGTGAGACCCGGCTTACACGGAAAAAATATCCTTTCGAGGAGGAGATTAAAATGATCATTATTGACGGAAAACAATGTGACATCGGTGCTCAGAATTTTGAGAATTTGGAAGAGGTGTTCGAAAAGGTCGTTCAGGAAGGACATCTTGAAGATCGCATTGTGACTGATGTCATGCTCAACAAAGAGCCTTTCACCGAAATTTACCCGCATCAGGCTGAAGACATTGAAATGTCGGAAGTCGAGTCTTTGGAAATCACCACCATGGCCGCTGATGACATGGCTGTGGAGATCACTCTGGAGCTTTACAAGGTCGTCAATATCATGGCTGAAGGCGGCAAGCGCGTTGCCGAACTCTTTCGGCAGGCTGATGATGCCGAGGCCCTTGAAACCTATCAGGATCTCATTGAGGTCGTCCGTAATTTCCTGCGCATGATCGGCGTGCTTCGCGACGAGTATTCGCTCGGTGACAGCGTGGTTTACGAGAAGAGCGCCGAAGAGTTCAACAACATGTTTACCGAGATGAGTTCGGTGCTTGAGAATGAAGACTGGATTCTTCTGGCCGACCTGCTCGAATACGAATTCCTTCCGGCGGTGGAAAAATGGAAACAGGTTATCAAGCAGATCCGGGACGACATCCGGTCAACCAAGAGCTAGATATGGCTACCCGGCGCCATATGCTCGACGAAGCGCTTTCCATCGGACGCAGGGAGCTTGGCTTCCTCACCGAGGGCGACGTTTTCGAAGCTGAGAAACTTGCTCATGATCGTGGTCGGATTGTTGACGAGGCTATCGCCAATCTTGACCAGGGCAACCTGGAAAAGCTGGCTGACAAGCTTGTTGAGATGAAATCCCTGCACGATGAGATCACTGACGAGGCAAGGAAGCTTCATGCTTCGCTCAAACACGATCTCGCCAGTATCAAAAAGCAGAACCGGCGAATTGCAGGCTACAGTTTTGGAGCAGGCAACATGCCGCGTCTCGCCCGCGAGCGCTTTATCAGCAAGAAAGGTTAGGAATTCCTCGAAAGGTACATTCAAAGGGTGGAAGCTTAGGCTTCCGCCCTTTTTGCGTTGTTTGTGAAGATAAGCATCAGAGGAAATGACGATTGGTAGCAGTGTTGCTTCTGAGAGCGTGCGCGTGGAGTGTCTGTGGTTGTTTATTTTCTAGAAGTTGTCCCACTGAATTTTGCCGGTTTTTCCGCATACGTTTCCAAAACCATCGAATTCGATGCCCATTCGGGTATAGCCGGGTCGTCCTTCTCCCATGGAGCGGACTTCTGCGCTGTACCAGTACGGTTTGAACGATTTTTCCCTGAAATTGAACATGAAGAGATTGATGGCGACCTTGGCTCCGACTGCACAGGTTTCGGGAAGGACGCGATTGACTATGGAAAGCCCCAGACCGCCGTTCGAAATATTGACCACTGCATTGGCAGATTGGCTCGGACCTTTGGAAGACAGGGAGTTGACGCTGATATGGGGAGCGGCGTCTTCAAAACAGATGTCCGATGTCCGAGGGTCGGTTATCCAGAGTTTGACGCGGATGAACTGCTGGTCTGCAACTTTTTTGCGGGTGTGTTTGCGACGCGGAATCATGTTGTAGCCTGTCGGGACGGAGAGGATGATGCGGTCGGTTTTACGTCCGGTCTTGTCGGATTCAACGAGTTTGGCATTGAATGAGTTTATCTTGGAATCTTCTATTTTCATGGGAGCGAAGACACAGGTGGTTTCAGCCCCTTCCTTTGTACGGATGACATCAAGTCGTTCGATGAGTTCGCAATGAATTTTACCGGCGGAGACGGATGTGATGACGCATCGGGCTGCGATTTCATCATCGGCCGGGGAGTTGAGCAGGTCAATGACCACACCGTCGCGTTGCAATGCGCGGGGAATGTTGACCCGTTTTGAGTGTGAGGTGGCGGATTTCCCGCTTTTGAGCATACGCAGGGCGAAAATAAGCAGGAGCAGGGCGGTTGCGGCGAGGAAAGCGGCCCCGCCGAAGCGGATGGCTTCTGCCGGTACATCAGGAAGGAATTGTTGAATGAACTGAGTCGCGGCCTGACCTGATTCGGAAATGATGTTGTCTATGCTCATGGTGGTCGTTTTTTAGAAATTGACGAAGTGCTTTTTGGCTTCAAGAACCTTGCCAAGGTAGCGGCGTGTTTCGGCGTAGGGCAACTCAGCGCGGAGTTTTCTGTAGACTTTGTCTGGCGTCATTGCGTTAATTTTCGCGGGCGCATTCTTTCGGTTTCGGCTGAAGGTCTTGAGCACGTTTCCGGCTCCTCCGTTATAGCCTGCGATGATGCAGTATTCCCGTGAAACCGGATTGGTTATGGCGCTGAGGAAACGGGCATCGAGAAGGTGCAGGTAGGCGGAGCCGTAAGTGATGTTGGTCGGTGGATGAAAGAGGTCGTTGCGTGAAGGAGCACCTTTCTTGCCGTTCAGAAGGCGATAGACATCACTGCCTGCCGTTGCGGGAACAACCTGCATGAGACCGACCGCCATGGCGCTGCTGACGGCAAACGGGTTGAAGTCAGATTCGACTTTCATGATGGCATAAACGAGATTCCTGCTGATGTTGAAGCGGGTGGCAGCGTTTTCGACAAGTGTTCTGTACTTGCGGGCGCGGACGTCGAGATGGTCCCGAACCATGGGAAAGGTCACATAACTGGCTGTCTTGCCTTGGATGCGGCGGCTTTTGAGACGTGAGCTTATGAGTTGGTCGGCAAAACGTTCGGCGCGCCATGCCCATCGGATATCCTTGTTCTCGGCATCCTTGACTTCACCAAGCAGGAAAGGTGTCTCGCCGAGCTTGACGGTTTTGGCTGAAAAGAGGTCCACGGCACGCGGATCGGCCGGGGTGAGCAGGGTGGTCACAATGGCGTTTTTCAGGCTGGCGAGCGTATCGTTCTGTGCAAGGGTTTCCACGGTTATGATGCCGCGATCAAAGTCCACGTCGGCTCTGGAAAGATAGTTGTCGGTATATTTGACGTATTGCTTGGGGCGAGGGACGCGGGTTTCCTTTTTTCCCCAGACGGACTGAACGGCATCAATGAAATCCTCGATGCTTTTTTTGAATTGCTTGATATCCCCTGCAAGGGCTGTGGGGTTGGACGCATACCCGATGGCTTTGTCTCGGGCGAGGGCTTCGGCTGCGGCGGCAGGATCGCGTGTTACAGCGGCTCGGGCGATGCGGGCGGCGTCGTATCGAGAGCATGAACCGAGGATGAGCAGAGTAAAAGTCAGAAATATTAGCCGTTTCAGCAAAGTGGGCACCATGTTATTCTTGACAAAAATGTTATTAAAGGAGATGAAGCCTGTACGTTAAGAGTCTTTTTAGAGAAACTCAAGTATGTGCATTCAGCCTGCGATGGCTTTCTGGGAGTGATATATGACTGGTACCCCTATCATTGAACGCATTGATCCTGAACTGGAAGAGTTGATGGAACGTTTTTTTGTCAATTCGCGGGCCGATCTTGCAGAGATGGAATTGTCGCTTGAGTCCGGTGATTTCGAAACGCTGTCCCGTCTCGGGCATACGGCCAAGGGAACCGGGTACGGTTATGGCTTGTTGGGGATGGGCGAAATAGGCAAGGAACTTGAGCAGACAGCCAAGTCCGGGGATGTCACGGCAAGTCGCGTCTTGGTCGAGAGAATGAGCCACTATCTCGACAATGTGCGGGTGGAATACGGAGAATGACCCCCAAACAAAGGGCAGGCCTTTTACATGCCTGCCCCGATGATCCAGGGTACCCGGTCAACCGTGGGCGGGTGGACTGGAACGCATGCTTTATTAGGCATCTGCCTTTTCAACATTCTGTATATGTTCGTTCCCAATCTCTTTCCAGCCTCACCTGTCTTCCAGGCTTACTTCTATTATAAGCACTTTTTGTGCCAGAGGGAAGAGATTCCGGTCAGCTTGTTTATGCTTTGATTTTAGCGTGTTAAGACTATTGCATTGCCGTTGAAAAAATGACGCAATACCTTTTGGGTTCAAAGGGGCGGGAAAATGTTTCCCGCCCCTTTGTTTTACAGAAGCTCCATTGCCTTATCCACGTCCCAGTCTTCATGGACTACCTTGTTGAGTGCCCCTACTATTTTTGCCGGGGCCGGGTGCTGGAATATGTTACGTCCTACTGACAGACCGGAGCCGCCTGCCTGAATGGAGTCATAGACCATTTGGACGAGGTCGCGCTCGCTTTCGAGCTTTGGGCCGCCAGCAATGACAACCGGAACACAGCAGCCATCGACTACGCGGGAGAATGATTCCGGGTCACCGGTGTAGTTTACCTTGACGATGTCGGCACCGAGTTCCACGCCGACGCGGGCACAGTGGGCTACTACATCCGGATCATATTCGTTCTCGATTTTCGGTCCACGTGCGTACATCATGGCGAGAACCGGCATGCCCCATTCATTTGCCTCGGAACAGAGTGCGCCCAGATCGGCGAGCATTTGGGGCTCTGTCTCATCACCCAGATTGATGTGAACCGAGACGGCGTCAGCACCGATTTTGAGAGCGTCACTGACTGTCCCGACCAGTGATTTGGCATTGGGGTGGGGGGATAAGGAAGTGGAAGCAGACAGGTGGATAATGAGGCCGATATCCTTGCCGCCTGCGCGGTGGGAGCAGCGGGGTATGCCTTTGTGCATGAGCATGGCATTGGCTCCGCCTTCCGCGACCTGATTGACGGTTTCGCGCAGGTCAATCAGACCGTAGATGGGACCGACCGTGACGCCGTGATCAAGCGGTACCACGATAGTGCGTCCGTTGTTTCTGTTCATGATTCTTTCCATTCGGATGGCTTTACCCAGATGCATGACTCTCTCCTTTTTTGACCGGCGGTGCGGCCCAAAAAAAGAGGCCGCGGATTCTTACCCGCGGCCTCTTGGTTGCAAACTGTATTTTCCAATAACTAGTGCACACCGATTCCGCAGGCGTTCCTGTAAAAGCTAAAAAAGAAAAAGAAACGGGCGGAAATGTTGTGCATCATGTGTATTTGATTATCGGAATCAGGATTCAACTGTCAATGAAAGTTTTCGTTATGGCTAGTCAGCCAGCGCAACACACTTGAGTTCAACAAGTCCGCCGAGCGGAAGGGCAGCCACCTCGATGGCGGCACGGGCAGGTTTGTGATTGGAGAAAAACTCGGAGTAAATGGCGTTGAGGTCAGCGAATTTGCCCATGTCTGTAACAAAGACGTCAACGGCGAGCACCTTTTCAAGGGAGGAGCCTGCTTCTTCGAGAATGGCTTTCAGATTGTTCAGTGCCTGTCGGGCCTGCGCTTCAAAACCGTCAGCGAGTTTGCCTTCACTCGGAATGATGCCGAGCTGGCCGGAGACATAAAGAGTGCCGTTTGCCTTGGCAGCCTGAGAGTAAGGGCCGACGGCGGCAGGGGCTTTGTCAGTGTGGACGAGGGTGATGTCAGACATGATTGCTCCTTTACTGTGCGGGCTGTTTTGCAACCCATAGGTATTTGTTTTTGAAGGAATCCGGCAGTCTGCGCACAATTTGAACGATAACGGCCAAAGCGGCGACGGCAAAGATGAGGCGTCCCCAGAATATGCCGGAAAAATGACCACCGATAAGCGCCAATAAGAGAGTATCCTCGATGAGCGAGTGACACAAGCCCATGAGAGTCAGCGAATAGAAGATATCCTCCTTGCTGACGTTTCCGCTCCGGGCTTCGTTGATGATAAGGCCGCCTCCGTAAGACAGTCCCATGGTCAGTCCTATGACCGTGATCGCGGACGCCTTGGGGCCGATGCCTATGAGTTTGAGAATGGGGCGCAGTACTGCGTTCATCAGATCAATGACGCGGATGGCCTGAAGGATTCGCATCATGATTATCAGGGCGAGGATGATGGCGAAAATGGAAAGCAGGTTCATGGCCTGATCAAGAGCCCATGTTGTCAGGGGTTTGTTTGCGGCCTGTGGATCTACTTTGAAAAGGACCATGGCCGGGGCTTGAAGTGTGTCAGTGGCTGAATAAATGATGTTGAGTAACCAGCCGAGGGTGAACGCACCAGCAAGGCGCGAGAAGCTTTGAAACATGAAGCGCGCACCGGCTTTTCTGGCAATGGAATTTTCCAGCGGTAGGCCGTGGGCGACGAGCATGAGACAGGCCAGAATAGTGGCCTGAGCCTGGGTGAGCGGGAAATCTCCTGCTATGGATGCGAAGACGATTAGCCCTGCGTAGATGTTGTTGACGATAGCCGTAGCCCATACCAACCCCATTTCGGCGGGTAAGCGACCAGTCCCATGAGCGGTTTGAGTGGCCATGCCAAATAGCTGATAAGGCCGAACTCTTGAAGCAGTTTAACGATAATGATGACCGGGATCATTACCTTGAACATTTCTATGCTGGCTGTGACGGAATCGCGCAGGATGTCTTTTGACAGGCTGATAATTCTTTTCATTTATAATCCTTTGGCAGTTGCCATGGGAAGATAGGGTATTTAAGTTCAAAAAGAAAGCGCGAGTACTGCTGGTTGTCACGAGAAATGTGATTATTGGGATTTATCGCATGCCGTAAAATCAGAGCAGTTGTTTTTTGATGAGCAACAGCCACTCTGTCCGCAGCCAGAGCAGCCGCAGGAAGGGGTTTTGGCTGTAAACTGTCTGTAGAGTTTTCGTCCGACAAAAAAGGCGGCAATTGCAACGATGAATCCTACGAGTATGGTGTCAATCATGGTTTCCCTCAAACTGGTTGGTAATTTCTTCTGTAAACGATAAATAGTGATGATGAGAATCAATGTCAAGAGGGTGAAAGGCTGTTAATTTGGCAGTATGGTTCGTTTGATAACATGGAAGAATACTTGGATTTCGGCTGGAATCGTTCACCTTGCTTGTAAATAATGCATATTTATGCTCATATGCGTCCGTCCGTATGTTTAAGGAGAATTGATGCGGTGAAAACAAGGGTTTTGTTGATAGCTGAGACAGGGCTTGCCCGGGCTGCGTACGTTGAAACGCTACGTGATCTTGATGTCGAAGTCGATTGTATCGCTTCGCCAGACGAGATGACGGAGGCTCTCATTGACGTGCCGTATAATGGCTTGCTTGTTGATGTCCCGACCATGATTCGTTGCGAGAGTACGGATAAGAACCGTATAACTCGCATAATGGATCGTTTTCCGGTTCTTCGCCTTATGTACAATCCCCAGTTTGGCGGTATTCGCGGCCTAACTCAAGGTGGGACGATGCGCGACAATCAGGATCTTGGCGAATTCGTTATGACCCAATGCGTACAGTTTCTTCCGCGTTCAATTCGTGTGGCGCGGAGGCATGATGTCGTGTTCAATGTTCGCCTGATGAGTGATTTCAAGCGGGTTGCGACTGCAGGGGAGCGCACTGTTACCGTTAACGTTTCCGAACACGGATGTTTTGTTTATTCCGTGGCCGACTGGAAAGTGGACAGTCTGGCTTGGTTGGTGGTGAATGAACTTGAGGACAAGACGCCCATAGAATTAAAGGTTCGCTGGCAGCGCGGATGGGGAGAGTCCATGCGTATGCCGGGGATCGGTGCGAGCTTCGAGTCCATGACCACACTTCAATATGTACAATTGCATTCCTTTCTATAAGCATACATTTTAAGGTAGAGACTTACATGAGTGATGATTCCAAGGAATTCATGCGGTGGGTAGACGCACTTGCCAAAGGCATTCTGGCCGGAGCGGCAGTGGGCTATCTGCTCAGCCTGACAGATTTGATGCCGCCTGCCAAAGCGGTTGTTCTCGGCGGTCTTGCCGGTAGCCTCGCCTCCATTACATTTAAAAATCGCCAAGATGATAAAAAAAGAAAAAGGGCAACAAAAAAGGGCAGGATAAATAGCCTGCCCTTTTTCTGGTTTATTCCTACAGAGGTTTAATGAGAAACGTGTTGAGACAGAGTTGCTCAACCGACACCTCTGGAAGCTCCGGTTCCACTTCACGAAGTCTTTTCAGTTTGTCCACCACTTCCTCTTTGCGTAATCGTGGGAACTTATTCAAGGCATAACGAACCTTGCGTCCATTTCGACCGGGTTGACGTGCGCGAAGCAGTTTGCTGACATATTTACGCCAGCATTTGGCTTGACCAATCAATCCTAATGGCTTGGGAAGCCAGGTCGGCTTGTCGGTCCCTGCTAAATTGGCTGCAAGTTGAGCTATCTTTCGAGCTGCATTGGAATTGATATTGTTAAGATAGGGTGCAAGCTCGTTCATGTAGTTCTGCTGAATATCTGTTGGCAGATTTTTGTGCTCAATATTTTGTAGCGCTTCGGTAATGCTCGTTGATTTGTGTCCAATTTGTGTCATCAAAAGCGCAGAGCCTTCAATGGCTTTGTATGGCTCAAATTGAATGACATTCTTTCCCATGAGCATGGCTTCCATTCCCGTGGTGCAATCATGATGAATCACAGCACCAGCGTTGGCAATCCATTCTCGTGCGGAATATTCCTTAGTGACAAAGATATTCTCGTGTTTCTTGACCTTCTCTGAATAGAAAGTGGAGTTTTCTCCAGGGTGTGGACGGATTATAATGTGCCGTTTAGGGTATTTCCGAGATAAAATCTGAGCCAATTCGATAAGTGCCAAAGCTGTTTTTTCTTGATGGTCGCATCTTTGGCGCAGTGATTTTTGATATTCCGGGGTGCCATAAATCTTCCACTCATCCATCCTGCTGAGCATTTTTTACATAGTAATCGAACCCCATTTCGTGGTTGAACATGGAGAAACTCGTGTTGATGAGGATGTAATCATCACCATGTTGCCGTGAAATGGATTCGTTGTGGTAAAAAGGCTGAAATTTTGGCTGTAAGAGATCGAAAGAAGGGTAGCCTGTCGTGACAAGGGCGTCTTTTCGTGATGATGGAATGAGGGATGCCAATATTTCTTTTTGTCTGTTTCCCCATAAACATATTTTGGTTGTGTGGTTGATTACTTTGGCAAAGTTTTTTTGCATGTCGGTCGGGTCGTCAGCAAATCCCTGACCTTCGCAATTCAGGTTGATCACGATACCGTCATTTCTCAAAACATGGGAATTCGTGGCTTCCTGCTGGTCGCTGTCAAAGTATATGAGCGGCGAATCCTCGTTATTGATGTATTCATTAACCATGCGGTCTCCCAACAGTGTTGGGAGACCGTTTGCGGCTAAATGTAGCGTTTGGTAGAGGATTCCATCGAGTTCCCGAACAAGAATCTCGAGTTGGATGGCACATAACATGTGTTTTCCCGACTAGAGGTTTTCCACGCGATGTTTCAATTTCCATTCCCCGTTTACCTTTTCCCACAGATGCGGGGAACGGTGCTTATCACACAGGTCATGGAAATGTTCAGGGGTGATGCCTACATAGTCCATAATCTCGTTGAAGTATTTGTCAGGAAATTCTCCATCGTACTTGTGGACGAGGGCAACGCCTTCTTCTCTTGTCAGGTGCTTGTTGCGAATTTCCTGTGATGCATCATACGTTGTACGGCCTATGCCGAACTTGATGTATGTGGTGTAGTAATGCAGGTCATCAATCTTGTCATCGATGCTATTGTATTTGCTGTAGGTACCCTGAGTGCGGAAAGGTCGTGCCTTGAATCCGGTATTTTCGACAGCATAATAGTACGCTTCCTGTGGAGTCCACGGGACATAGTATCCCAGATAATGAACTTCAATATTGGATTTTTCGAGAGCCTCGACATCCGGGGGAAAGTAGGAAGACAGCTCGTTCAGTCGGATATCGTGTACCTCCATGAGTTCCTTGATGGACACGCCGCCAAGGTAGAGGTCCTCGATGTTTTTCATGCTGTAGTATGACTTATCGCGCAGGGAAGAACTGGTTTCTGCGATGGGATTACCGTATTCCGCTTCTGCCTCTCCGTAGAAAACGAGAGGAATATTGTATTCAAGAGCAACCTTGGGCGCGAGATTTTTCTGTCCAAGAATGAAGGTCTGGAAGGGGTGCAGCAAATTCTCAATAGCCAGCTTGGTCAGGAGTTTGTGTGCCCTGCCATTCTGGTTGAATGTAATGTTGTCAAAACCGCCAACTTCGATCCAGTTTCGAAAATTCTTGTATCCATAATCGGTGTACATGATTGGCGGCCATGTAACAGTCAGCGGGTTCATGCCGTACTTGTATTTCAGGACATGCGCCGCAAGAGCACTGTCTTTTCCTCCACTGCCGGGGACGAGACAGTCATATCCGCCATCATTTCTGCGATGTTTATCACAGAGTTGCAGCAACTGCTCTTCGCGAGCTTTCCAGTCGATATCAATTTTCTTCTGTTCGTTGTAGCGGCAGGCATCACAGACACCTTCTTCGTCAATGTGCAGCGTCGGAGTCAGTCTGTCTTTCGTATGCTTGAATTCAGGATACGAAGAGGGACGCTGATTTGACATAACGCATTTCTTGCAAAAACGAACTTCTTCAGGAAGCCCGAAAAGTGTTTTACCTTCAGACATTTACTGCTCCTCCGAGGAGTGAATCTTTTGTGCGAAATTGGTGTACACCTGCAATCCCAGTTTTCCGCTTCGTTCTGGATGGAATTGGAATGCAGTAATGTTCTTATGCTGGCTTCCGGAGCAGAACTCTATTTCTCCATAGCGGGTTACGCTCAAGATGTTATCTGCGTTTTCCGGGACAACGTAGCAGGAATGGACAAAGTGCATATCGGTTCCGATTGGCACTTTGTGTAGGAGGGATGATTCCCAACGGTCAGAATTCGTTTCAGGAGGAAGGGTTATGCTGTTCCAACCTACCTGTGGAACTTTCAGAGTTCTGTCACCTTCTTGCTGGACGGAAAAGTATTTAACTGTGCCGGGAATTAAGTCAAGTCCCTCGTGATGTCCGAATTCTTCACTTTCGGTAAAAAGTAGCTGCAGACCGAGGCAGATGCCGAGAAGAGGGGTTCCTTTCGAGAACACATCTTTTATCGGGCTGACGAGATCCAATTGGTGCAACGCCTTCATGGCATCACCAAATGCTCCGACGCCAGGAAGAATGACAGATTTTGCGGAGAGTATTTGGTCAATGTCATGCGTTATGCAGACAGTCAGGCCAACATGCTCACAGGCATGTTTGATGCTGAAAAGATTGCCTAATCCATAATCGATGATGGCGACATCTGTGCTATTCATGGTGCCCCTTCATGCTGCAAGGAAGTCCCTGTTCCATCAGGGAATTCTGGATGTCCCGGATGGTGCATGGCGAGACATGAGTGAAATTGCGGCCAGTTTTCAGGAATTCAATGTTCCCTTCCTGAGCGTAGTCGTGAGATTTTGATTTGTCCATCAACGTACCAAGCGTCTTGTAATGGAGGGCTGAGGCCATGCTTATTGCATCAGCCTTGCCATTGGTGATGACGTCGACGGCATCGGTCGGAGAACCGCAGCCGCCACCTGCTATGACTGGGATGGAAACGCTGGTGGCAATGGCACGGGTGAGTTCAAGGTCGTACCCTTTGCCGGTACCTTCCTGATCAATGCTTGTAACCATCAGTTCTCCGGCACCAAGTTCTTCTGCTTGTCGAGCCCATTTCAGGACATCGACACCGGTTGTTTCCCTGCCGTATTCCACAAGTGCTTCCCATGTCCCGTCGCCGGTTCTTATCGCCTCAATTGAAACAACAATTGTCGAAGAACCGAAAGTCGTGGAAGCTTCGCGGATAAGTTCCGGGCGTTTTATGGCTTCGGTATTAATGGCAACTTTATCTGCACCGGCGCGAAGAACTTCTCGTATATCATCTACGGAACGAAGGCCTCCCCCGACACAGAGCGGAATGAATATTTGTGAAGATGTCTTACTTATTATTTCGTGCAGGCTGTTGCGGTCATACAGGCTGGCTACCGCATCTTGGAAGAAAAGTTCATCAGCACCATTTTCATAGTAATGTTGAGCAAAGTCTTGCGGTTTTCCTAAAACACGTAAGCCTTCAAAATGAATGCCTTTGACGAGATTGGGACCTTTGATGTCCAATCGGGGGATGATTCTGAAATTCATGGTTGAGTCGCTTACCAAGCGGTCCATCCGCCGTCAACCAGCAGATTCTGTCCTGTGACGTAGGCAGAAAGGTCACTTGCCAGATAGAGCAGGGCGCCTTTCATGTCTTCTTCATTTCCCATGCGTTTGAGCGGGGTGCGGGCTTCATATCGTTTAACGAATTTTTCATCCTGCCCGCGTGCAATTCCGCCGGGGCTGATACAGTTGACGCGGATGTCCGGGGCCAGAACCGTGGACAGCCATCTGGTCAGTTGCGTCAGGCCTCCCTTGCTCGCGGCGTAGGCGGCAGGGTTGCCCATGGCGGTGTCTTCATAAAGAGACATGTCCGGGCCGACGACGCCGTAAGTGGAACCAATGTTGATGATGGAGCCGTGGCCGGATTCTCGCAGGAACGGGGTTGCCGCCTGAATGAGGGCAAAGGGAGCCGTCAAGTTCGTCTCAAGGGCGGCGCGCCAAGTTTCGATGCTTTGCTGCTCGAATGAGGTGACCCATCCTGAAAGGTTGGATGTTCCGACAAAGGCTGCACAGTTGACCAGAATATCCAGTCCGCCGAGCGTTTTGACTGCGCGTTCCGGAGAGGCGACAACCGCTGCTTCATCGCTGAGATCAATGGCCAAAGGCATGGTCTTGACGTTGGAGCGTTTTTCTATTGCCTGCGCTACTTCATGTGTGCGTTCTTCGGAAATATCCAGAACGGCGATGTTCGCACCGGCCTCTGCCAGTGCTTCACAGAAAGCGGTTCCGATATATCCGGCTCCGCCTGTGACGAGCGCGGTGCGCCCGGAAAGATTCATCAGTTCCTTGATGCTTTTCATTTGTTTCGCTCCAGAAGGAATTCGGCAAAGGCGAAGTCCAGTTCGGTATCAATGTCCACGGCGCGTTCGGGTGGAATCTCGACACTTTTAACCCGGCCTTGAAATGTGCCGGAGTGTTCCATGATAAATTGAGGCTGGTGACGTAGGCCACTGTGGTCATGTCAAAAATTTTCGGTGCATCCTGCCGGCGGGTGATGTCTCCTGCTGTCGGCATGGCAATGGATGCATAGCCGTTTTCATCAAGCGTCACCATGTTGAAGGATGGATGCCGCTCTGCCGTGCGGGTCGTGATGACCATGTCGCAGTCGCCTTCGAGATAAAGCTCTATGCATCGCCTGACATCTTCGCCGGACCTGAGTGGGGCGGTGCACGGCAACGAAACGAATACCTCGAAATCGTCGACTTCCCGGATTGCATGACGCCATGCATCCCATTCCGGGGATGTATCCTGAGCTAGTTCGGCAGGTCGCATGAAAGGTACTTCGGCGCCGTATTCGGTTGCCGTATCGGCAATCGCCTGATCATCTGTGGAAACAATGATGCGGTCTATCAATCCGCTGTCATTGGCTGCATTGATCGAATGTGCGATCAGGGGGATGCCGCCCAGCGGCTTGATGTTTTTACCGGGTAAGCCTTTTGAGCCGCCTCGAGCGAAGATGAATCCGAATATTCTCACGATGCTTTTATCCATGTTTTTTCAGTTGCACTTTTTTCGGCAGCTTCAATCAGTTTCAGGACTGCGAGACCTTCTTCAAATGTGCACTGATTTGAGACATTGTCTGAAGTCATTGCCTGTATCTGCGCTTCGTATGTTACGTCCCGTTCCGGTCGATACGTTTCCCGGTCCGCATTGATTTCAAGATGGCCTGAAATGAAGTCCGCATGGATACTGAGTTCTTCGGCGTTGATTTCAAATCCCCTGCGTGGAACTCGGTTGAGGTAATCCATGTGAATGCTGACAGCGTGGCATCGGTCACATTCGAGGAGCATGCTGAATACATCGTCCGAATCAATCTGCAGGGAGCTGAAGTGGCCTCCGAGTGCCGTGACGCGTTGCCAGGGACCCATGAGCCAGAGAGCGAGATCCAGTTCGTGTGACAGGTCTCGCAATACGCCGCCGCCTTGCGACTTGTGGGCCGAATAGCAGGTTGTGTAATCCGTTCCGGGACGCCAGTCCGGGAGATATTGTCCGACATGGAAGCGAGCGGAGTGGATTGTTTTCCCTGAAGAAGGTCGGCGGTTCGCTGCACCATGGGGTGAAATCGTAAATTATAGGCCGTGAATACGTTATCCGTTGTACGCGAGAGCGTCGGCGGCACGGAGTTGAAAATCGGTTTTTCAATGAGTATGCGTTTCGAAAACCCTGTGGCGGCCACTTCATTCATGGTGTCAAAGTGGTCGATGGTCCGATTGGAAATGATGATAAGTTCCGGTTGAAATTCGGTGATTCCCTTGGCGACATCAATATATGTCGTGAAAGAGCACTTCGGATTGCGGGTGACGCATGCCACTTCATGCCCGTGAGAATCGAGAATGCGGGCATGGCGTTCTCCGATCGAGCCATAACCGATGATCAGCACTTTCATCTAGTGACCTTCACCCTTGATGCGGAAATGCATGTCGTAATCACAGTTTGCCTGATCGAAATCCTGTTTCCTGCCGATATCCATCCAGTATTCGTGAATGGGGAAGGCGGATGTCATTTCACCTTCATTCATGAGTTGGCTGAAAAGAGTGGGCATGTCCAGATACTGATTCTTGGGGATGGCGGTGACAACATCCGGGTTGAGGACGTAGATGCCTGCATTGACAAAAAATTGATGGATTGGTTTTTCTTGGATGGCCGTTATGCGGCGGTTGTCCACCTCGACAACTCCGTAGGGAACCTGAATGTCGAAGCTCCTGACAGCCATGGTGGCACGGGCTTCCTGCTCTGTGTGAAAGTTGAGCATGCCGGGGAAATCAACACGGGTGAGCAGGTCGCCGTTCATTACGAAGATCGGTTCTTCCGGGATTTCGGGCATTAGGCCGACGGCTCCTGCCGTGCCGAGTTGTTCCTTCTCGCGCAGGTAACGGATTTCAACGCCGTGCTGAGAACCGTCTTTGAAGTATTCTTCTACCATTCAGCTCTGTAGTTGACTGAAATGTAGAATTTTTCAAAGCCATGTTCCATGAATTGTTCGAGGATCGTTTCCAACAGGGGTTTGCCGCCAACGGACAGTAGCGGCTTCGGGCAGTCTTCGGTGAGCGGCCTGAGACGTTGTCCGAGTCCTCCGGCCATGAGCACTACCCAGTTGTCGCGTTTTTGCGGGGCAATCATGTCCAAAAGGTTTTTCAGACCGACGAGGTGCCCTTCGCTGTCAAGAAGAGGAACCTGTCTGAATTCTTTTTCGCGCATTGTTTCGAGAAGAGTGGCCGGGTCCTCGGTGCTTCTTGCGGTAAAGAAATTTGTTTCCATGATGTCCTGAGCCGGGGACTCAAGCGTTTTTCCGGCAAGAAGCCCTCTGCGGATATCTCCATCCGTGATAACGCCTAGAAGCTTCATGTCTGCATTGGCGACAAGAGCGATCTGCGCCATGGATTCGGTAAGGGATTCAACTGCATCCCGAACAGTGGAAGAGAGGGGAATGACAGCTTTTTTCCAGTTTTTCATTGTGATGTATTCCTTGTCGTCATTTGTGTTGGCGACGAATGATATCAAAATTGGTTGTACCGTCTTACTGCTTTTGTTGCCGTATGGACTGACGCTGTGTCTTTCATACGGATTCCATGCGTGTTTGACAATGTGTGCCGGGGAATGTCGCGGACAATTATGATTTGTCTTTTCTGGGTTTGCGTGGTCCGCTTGGCAGGTTGACAGCCCTGTCCTGAATGTCCTTGGCGTTTGCCAGTTCTCCGCAGGCGGCGTTTTCGAACATGGATAAATCCGGCATCAAGGTCCACAAGGGACGCGTCATCACACCTGAATTGTTTGAATATTCAAGGAAAGAATCCCGCTCTTCGCGATTCTTGAGCAGTATGGTGTTTAGCCAGTAGTTGGATCTGCAGCCTTTGGGTTCGTCAATATAGTCGATACCATCCTTGGGGGCAAAAAAGTCGCGGTAAGCGTGAGCGATGTCTCTTTTGTCCTGAAGGATTGACTCAAGTCGTTCCATCTGGGCGCAACCGAGGGCCGCGTTGATGTTCGGCATGCGATAGTTCCAGGCTGTTTCAGTGTGCCGGAACTCCCATCGGTGAGGTGCTTTTGCCGTGGTGGTCAGATGCTTGGCGCGTGCTCCGAGCGTTTCATCGTTGGTCAGAATCATGCCGCCGCCACCAGTGGTGATGGTCTTGTTGCCGTTATAGCTGAGTACGCCGACACGTCCGAAGGTGCCGAGATGCTGGCCGTTGAGTGTGCTGCCAAGGGCTTCGGCTGCGTCTTCGACAACCGGGATGTCAAATTCGGCACAGATGTCACAGATCTCGTGGATTCGGCAAGCGTGCCCAAGAATGTGGACAGGGACACATGCTGCGATTTTTCTGTCGGAGTTTACGAGGAAGTCTCTGAGCGCATCCGGGCTCATTCCCAATGTGTCCGGGTCTGAGTCCAGAAATACAGGCGAGGCACCGATGTGGGTGATGGCGTTTGCCGTTGCAACAAAGGTCAACGCCTGTGTCAGCACGAGATCGCCGGGTTTGACGTCGACCAATCGAAGAGCCATCTCCAGACCGCATGTCCCGTTGGCAACGGCTACGGCCCGTTTGGAGTCGGTGTAGTCGCGTGTCATTTCTTCGAAACGATCAACGTATTCTCCGACACTGGAAACAAAGGTCGTGTCAATGCAATTGCAGAGGTATTCCTTTTCCTTGCCGTTGAAAACAGGTGCGTGCAGAGGAATCGAGGCTTCCGGTTCTTCGTATAACTCCCGGATGAATGTGGTGATGTCGAGCACGTGTGCGACCTAAATGTTATAGATGCCGGATTTGTAGCGGCGTAGATTTTCGGGGTCGGTGAACCATTCTGCTGTCAGCTTGAGGCCTTTTTTGAAACCGTCAAGCCCGCCGTAGGCCGCTCCCAGCCACATAATTCTTTTGCCTTGGCGTTTCCTGCGAACAGACGGTTGACTTCGCTTTTTTCCGGACGGAGTCGTTGTTCGTCACAGATGATTTCAATGTCGGCGTTCATGACTTCGGCAATGGCCTGCGCCGTGTCGCCGATGGAAACTTCAAATCCGCTGCCCACGTTGACGACTTCACCCACGCAGGCGTCGGAAGCGGCTACGGCTTCAAATCCGCGTACTATGTCCATGAAGTAGTTGAAGTCTCGAGTCGGGGTGAGTGCGCCGAGCTTTATTTCGCGGGAACCATTGGCAATCTGGGTAATGATGGTTGGGATGACCGCACGGGCGCTTTGTCTTGGGCCATAAGTGTTGAACGGCCTGATGGTTGAAACCGGGGTTTCGAATGCGTTGTAGAAACTCATGGCGATCTGGTCCGCACCGATTTTTGTCGCCGAGTAGGGGGATTGCCCTTGCAGCGGGTGATCTTCCGTGATGGGAACGAACTGTGCGGTACCGTACACTTCACTGGTTGACGTCTGGACCACGCGTTCCACACCGAGTTCCCGTGCAGCCTGCACGATGTTCAGCGTTCCTTTTACGTTGGTGTCCACATATGTGTCCGGCGAATGGTAGGAATAGGGAATTGCAATGAGTGCTGCGAGGTGAAGAACCACATCGCAGCCTTTCATGGCTTCCTTTACACCGTGGGGATCACGGACATCACCCGAGAAAATTTCGATGTTTTCGGTTATTTCTTTTGGAGATTCATCAAGCCAACCCCAGGAATTAAAGGAGTTGTACAGGACGAAAGCCCGAACCGAGTGGCCTTGACGTACAAGGTGTTCGACAAGGTGAGAGCCAATGAATCCGTCAGCCCCGGTAACCAGTATCTTTTTCCCGGAAAAGTTCATGAATATGTCGCCTATTGGTAGAATTGATAAATTAATGTTGAAATATTGTATATCTCGACTCCCCCATGGCAAGTCGTGGGGGGGGGATTGCGTTTTGACTCGTCGTTTGGCTGATAGCCGGAGACGGAATCAGGACTTTTTAAATTTCAGCAGATTGAGTGCGCTTTCAATACAGTCTTCAGGATAGAATTCCTCAAGACATTCGCGGGTGTCACACTGGTTTTGTTGCATGATCTGCAATCAATGTCTTTGCAGAGGCTGATGTGTTCATCTGATGGATATCGCCATCCGAAGCCTGTTGCGCCATGGATAACTAGTGATGGGGTGTCTACGGCTACGGCAAAATGCCGTGGTGCGGAACAGTTGCCGATGTGCAGGGCTGCTCTGGCCTGAACCGCTGCCATTTCCCGTAGGGTGAGCATATGGTCGGAGACGATGCTTCCTTCGCCAGCCTGTGCTGCGACGTCTTCTGCAACGTTTTTTTCTCCCGGGCCGTACAACATGAAGAATTTCAGATCCGGGTGTTGCTCGCGGATGAGTCGGATCAGGCCTGCAAAGTGTCGTGCCGGCCAGAGGCGGGTGATACGCCGGTGGCTCGGGTCGATGGTGACAAAGCGTTCGCTCTGCATACCGTGCTGCTCAATGAATTTGTCTGCCCAGGCCTTTTCTGCTTCGCTCAACCATATCTTAGGACGCTCTCCATTCCACTCGATGCCGAGTGGCCTGATGACACTTGCCTTGCACATAGCGGCATAGCCATAAATGGTTTTGCCCCAATGGGTGTAAAAGGGCTTATTGTACCATGGCGGCGGCATGGTCAGTTTGACCTTGGCTCGGGAAAAGAGAATGACCCAGCGGCAACGTGGCAATTGTTGAAAATCAACGATCAAATCATAGCCGGAACGCCTACCTTTGAATAGAAGCCAGTGCTTTGAATGGATTTTTCAGAGCTTTTTGTCTATTTCCCAAACATGGTCGACATGCGGGTTGTTCTCCAGCACCGGAGCGCACTTTTTTTCTGTCAGCAGATGAAGCTCTGCTTCGGGGTAGCGTTCCTTGAGAAGTTGGAGAGAAGGTGTCGCCAAAAGGACATCGCCGATCTGGCGAAGCTGGCACGCAAGGATGCGTTTGGGTTTAAAATCAGTAAGGTCTTTCATCTTTACCTTATATAATGTTGTAATCTGAAGGTGTGTGCCCGCTTGTATTCGACAGGTCGCGGAGTTGTCAATCACGTCATGGGCAAAATCAGGAAGACAGCAAAGGCTTGAAGTGATATTTGTTTCTCTCTCCTGTTCGTGTTGCCGATTGCATTTATGAGGGATAACATATACACCTAATTCCCTTTGTTGGATGGAATAATTACCAGCACGTATGAGGGCTGTCCTTGGTGTGCGATAATAGAATGATTTTATTAGAGAGCTTGCATGGATATCGAGACAAAAATCAAGTCCATTTCTGAACTGGTTGACATTGTTGCCGAACTGAAGGCTGCGGGACGGCGTGTCGTTCATTGTCATGGTGTGTTTGACCTGTTGCACATCGGCCATATTCGCTATTTTCGACAGGCAGCCCAATGGGGGGACGTGCTTGTTGTGACCGTGTCTCCTGACCGATTCGTGGACAAGGGACCGCATCGTCCTGCATTTTCTGAAATTTTGCGTGCCGAGGCCGTTGCCTCTCAGGACGTGGTCGACTTTGTTGCTGTCAATGAGTGGGCTACTGCAGAGGAACTCTTGAGGGCGGTTCAGCCCGATGTTTACGTGAAAGGTTCTGATTTCAAGGATATCGATTCCGACCCGACTGGCAAATTGAGGCTTGAGGCTGACGTTTGTGAAGAGATTGGTGCGGAACTCAAATTGACCAAGGATATCGTCTTCAGTTCCACGAATCTCATTAACCGTTTCATGTCATCATTTCGGACGATGTGCAGGAGTATTTGGAAATATTCCGGTCGCGATATTCCATCGGCGAGATCGAAGCAATTCTCGATAGGATGGCTGAACTCAGTGTGACGGTTGTTGGTGATACCATTCTCGACGACTACCAATATTGTTCCCCTCTAGGAGCCTCATCCAAGGAGCCGGTTATGGCGTTTCGCCATATGGATGGCGATCTGTTTGCTGGCGGAGTTCTGGCCATTGCCAACCATCTTTCGCAATTGGTCAAGGAAGTGCGGATGTTTACCGTGCTTGGGGAGAAAGAAAGCCACGAGGATTTCATTCGTGAAAATCTCAGTGACAATGTGATTCCGTATTTTGAGTATCAGAAAGATGCCCCAACGATTCGCAAGCGTCGATATATTGAAGGTTACAGCCTGACCAAGTTGTTTGAAATCTATTATATGGATGAATCCGGACTGGATAGGGAGCGTGACGAGCGTTTTCGAAAATCCCTCATGGAGCAGGCTGTTCAGGACGATCTTGTTATTGCAGCCGATTTTGGTCACGGGGCGATTTCTCCTTTGTGTCGTGAGGCTTTGACTGCTTCGCCATTTCTGGCTGTCAATACACAGGCCAATGCCGGGAACCGCGGTTATCATACCATTTCCGGGTATGGCCGCTGCGATTTTGTCAGTCTTGCCGAACCTGAACTCCGGTTGGAGACCCGCGATAAGCATACCGGGGTAACGCCGTTGACCGATATTGTTCGGAAACGTCTGGGAGCACAGTTGGTCGCGATAACGAAAGGCAAAAGCGGTTCATACATCCAGCATCGTGATGGTACCGGTGTTTTGGTTCCTGCGTTTGCGCACAGGGTTGTGGACAAGGTCGGGTCCGGCGACGCTTTCTTCTCCATCGCTTCACTTGCAGCACGTCTTGGTGTTCAACCTGAATTGGTGGCTTTTCTTGGTAATGTGGTGGGTTCCATTGCGGTCAGTATTGTCGGCAACAAGAAGCCCGTTACACGGCAGGCCATCATGAAACATGTAACTTCATTACTTAAGTAGTACCGTGCCTGAAATATTCGATACATCGCGACTGCGCGTTCTGCCGTTGAATGAGCGTGAACACGATTTGGATAGGTCCGTGATCATGGATCTCGGCCCTGTTTCCGAGGTTCATTCGAACCTCGTTCAGGTTGCTGACCGCATTGTCAAAGCCCGGGAAGCCGGTTCTTCCGTCGTGCTCATGATGGGAGCTCATGTCATTCGTTCCGGGGTGCAGAAGTTCATTATTGATATGATGGAGCAAGGCTATATCTCCTGTCTGGCCGGAAATGGGGCATGTGCCATTCATGATTATGAACTCGCATTGATTGGTGAGACCACGGAGAGTGTTGCCCGCTATATTCGTACAGGGCAGTTTGGTCTTTGGCGGGAAACCGGGCAGATAAACGATATTGTTGCGGCCGGGGTCAAAGAGGGATTGGGAGCTGGTGAGGCTGTAGGCAAAGCCATTCATGAGGGTGACTTTTCGTATGCGGATACGAGTTTGTTCGCGGCGGCTTATCGTCTTGGTATTCCGTTTACCGTCCATGTTGGTATCGGTTCCGACATCATTCATGAGCATCCGAATTGTGATGGGGCGGCATGGGGGCAGGCGTCATATACGGACTTTCTTTATTATACCTCTGTGCTGGAGAAACTTGAGAACGGTGTGGTCATGAATTTCGGCAGTGCGATCATGGCTCCGGAGGTGTATCTGAAAGCCTTGTCCATGGTTCGCAATGTCGCAGAGCAGGAGGGACGTGAGATTCGTCATTTTTCTACGCTTGTCTGTGATCTTCGCGATTTGCCGGAAGATGTTTCTTCCGAAGCTCCTCGGGGAAGTGCGGATTACTATTTCCGTCCCTGGAAAACCATGCTTGTTCGCACCGTTGACGATGGTGGTGAAAGTTTTTATGTACGAGCATCACATGCGGAAACCCTTCCGCAGCTTTGGACTGCTTTGAATAATTCCTAGTGAGTATTGAATGAATTGGAATTCCACATTTGAAAGTGTCTCGCATGCGCTTGAGCAGGTTGTGGCAAGTGACAGCAAGGGAAACAGTCTTGATATTGACGACGCTTTTGCCCGCCTGGTGGACTGGATTTCCGCCTGTCGTCAAAGCCGGCGGCGTGTCTACTTTGTCGGCAACGGTGCCAGTGCGTCCATGGCCAGTCATTTTTCTACGGATCTCGCCAAGATGGGCAATGTGCCGACCGAGGTGTTTACTGATTGTGCCTTGCTGACGGCAACCGGGAACGATATGGGGTATGACCAGTCTTTTGCCTATCCACTTGGTCAGCGGATGGTGGAAGGAGAGGTGTTGGTCGCCATCAGCAGTTCCGGTAATTCTCCGAATGCCGTGGAAGCGATCAAATTGGCAAGGAAGCTGTTCGGTCGTTCCGTTACCTTTACTGCCATGTCATCGGATAACGCCATGCGTGCTCTGGGTGACCTGAATTTTTATATTCCGGCAGAAACATATGGTGGGGCCGAGTCCGGTCATGCCGTGCTTTTGCATCATCTCATAGATCTTTTCGGGCAGGGGACTCCCTAGAACAGCAAGTGGGGAGAGAGTGTGAGATTTCTCGCACCTATTGATTTTTCCCGGAATGCTCTTTATGCCTAGCTTGCTCACGAAATACGTTGTGAGATGTTTGTTTTCGATAAATTTTGAAGTCGTCAAATGTGTTTTTAAGGCCCCATCTGGAGCCGCTATTTATCAATAGATGAAAATAACGCCTTGTATGGAGGTAGATACTGTGAGTGATGTGAAAACGGTTTTCGTCACCGGTGCCGGTGGATATGTCGGTTCCTTGTTGGTTCCCGCGCTTCTGAAAGAGGCTACAAAGTCCGCGCCCATGATATTTACTGGTATGGCAAAGACGTCTTTGATGGCATTGAGGACAAGTCCAATTTGACTGTCGTAGAAGGCGATTTGCGTGATGCCGATTTGCTGAAGGAATCCATCCCCGGCAGTGACGCCGTGATTCATCTGGCTTGTATCTCCAACGATCCCAGCTATGAATTGGACCCTGATCTTGCCAAGAGCATTAACTATGATGCCTTCTTGCCGCTTGTTGATGTTGCCAAGGATGCAGGAGTCAAGCGTTTCATTTATGCCTCCAGTTCTTCTGTCTACGGGATCAAGGACGAACCGGAAGTCACTGAAGATCTGCCGCTTGAGCCGCTGACCGACTACTCCAAGTATAAGGCCATGTGCGAAGAATACCTTAACGCTGCTGCTTCTGATGAATTCATCGCCACAACCATCCGTCCTTCCACCGTTTGCGGTTACTCACCGCGTCTGCGTCTGGACCTGACCGTGAACATTTTGACCAACCACGCCATCAATAACGGCAAGATTACCGTGTTTGGCGGGCAGCAGAAGCGGCCGAACCTTCACATCAAGGATATGGTCGATGTCTACCTGTTCATGCTCAAGCAGGATGCGGACAAGATTCAGAAGAAGATTTACAACGTCGGCTACGAGAATTTCAAGGTCATGGAAATCGCCGAAAAGGTGAAGGCCACTCTTGGTTCGGACGTGGATATCGTTGTCACTCCTACCGATGACAACCGTTCTTATCACGTGAATTCCGACAAGATCAAAAATGAGCTTGGTTTTGTTCCCAAGCATACGATCGAAGATGCCATTCTTGAGCTTAAGGATGCTTTTGACAAGGGGCTCATCCCCGACTCCATGAGTGATGTGAAGTATTTCAATATCAAGCTCATGCAGGAAATGAACGCCAAATAACGGAATTCCACGTGAAAGATTACGTACGGAAAATTCATGAAGCTTCCATGGCCGTCCCGCTTGACGGACGGTCCATGGAGCTGAGGCATAAGGTCGTGGATATGCTTGAGTGTGCCCAGCGCGGGCACATCGGCTCATCCATGTCGCTCATTGAGATCATGCGTGTTCTTTATGACGATATTCTGAAATTTGATGCCGACAAACCACAATGGGAAGGTCGGGACCGCTGCATTCTGTCCAAGGGGCATGGTTGTCTTGCCCAGTACATCATGCTGGCGGACAAGGGATTTATTCCTGACAATGCCCTGAGTGAGTTCTGCGCCAATGACGGTCTACTCGGCGGGCATCCCAGTGCCAACAAGATTCCCGGTATTGAGGTTTCCACTGGCGCTTTGGGGCATGGTTTGTCTGTTGGGCTCGGCATGGCGGTTGATGCTAAGATGCGTGGGCGTGACAATCGTGTTTTTGTCATCATGGGTGATGGTGAGTGCAATGAAGGTTCAGTCTGGGAAGCTGCCATGAGTGCTGGAAAGCGCGGACAGGATAATCTTGTCGCCATGGTGGACTACAACAAGTATCAGTCCTACGACGAAACCAGTGTTGTGCAGGAACTCGAACCGTTTGCTGATAAATGGGTTGCTTTCGGCTTCCATTGTGTCGAAGTCAACGGCCACGATGTTGAGGAATTGCGTACGGCTTTGAAAGCCGCTCCTGCTGTTCCCGGCAAACCGACGGCCATTATTTGCCACACCGTCAAGGGCAAGGGCATTGAGTTTGCCGAAAATGATCTTGCCTGGCATCACAAAAGCAAACTTCCGGCAGACGATATCGCTGCCATGCGAAAATGTCTGGAAGGATAATTCATGCGTAAGAAATGTCTTGAAATGGTGCATGAGCTGGCCCGGAAAAATGATGATGTCGTTTTTCTCGGGTCTGATCTGGGGCATAAGACTCTCGATGATTTTCGTGAGGAACTGCCTGCCCAGTTTTTTGTAGAAGGAATCAATGAGCAGAATATCATAGGCATGTCAGCGGGCATGGCTTTGGAAGGACGTATTCCGTATGTCAATACCATTGCCACGTTTATCGTTCGTCGTGCTCTTGAGCAGGTTGCCATGGATCTTTGTCTGCACGATTTGCCGGTCCGTCTGATCGGCAATGGTGGTGGACTGGTCTACGCACCGCTCGGTTCCACTCACCTTGCTGTGGAAGATATCGCGCTCATGCGGCTTTGCCCAACATGACCATTGTCTGTCCGGCTGATGCCGAGGAGATGGAGCGGTTCATGAAGGTGTCTGTCGATTGGCCGCATCCGATTTATATTCGTCTTGCAAAGGGCTATGATCCGATCGTAACTGATCCTGACAAGCCTTTTGTCATCGGGCAGGGACAGATGTACCGCGAGGGCAGTGACGTCCTGCTCGTGACCACGGGTATCGGACTTCGCGTATGCCGTGAGACTGCCGATCTGCTTGAGAAAAGGGCGTGTCCGCTTCCGTGCTTCATCTGCCGACGGTCAAGCCGCTGGATACGGAGACGTTGCTGTCCGCCATGGATAAGGTCGAAGCTGTAATCAGCGTTGAAGAGCATACCGTGATCGGCGGTCTTGGCAGCGCCGTTGCGGAACCATGCTTGAGGCCGGGGTACAGCGTAAATTCAAGCGTGTCGGGGTACCGGATGTTTTTCCCGATCATTACGGGACGCAGAATCTCATTATGGAACGTTACGGCATTTGGCCTGCGCCGCTTGTCGAAACCGCGATTGAATTGTTGAAAGGTTAATTGGCCGGAGTGCCAATCAATAAATACTTGGCGGTCAGTCAGACGGTTTACCCGTCGGCTGACCGCAGTTGTATATTAGAGCATGTGCATTGGAGCTGTCATGGGTAAATTGAGAGAATTTGTCACGCCGTTGCATACGAGTACGAGCAGAGAGTACGTGGCCCGTATGGTGGATGAGAAGGTTCACTGCATGCTCAAGGCAAAAGAGTATGAAGCTGACTATTGGGACGGTGACCGTCGGTACGGTTATGGCGGCTATCGATACATGCCTGGTCGCTGGAAGCCTGTTGCCGAAGCCATGATCGAGGAATATGGTCTCAAGAAGGGTGACAAGATTCTGGATGTCGGGTGCGGAAAGGCATATCTGCTCTATGAATTGCATCTGCTTGGCATGGAAGTACATGGATTTGATATTTCCGAGCATGGGCTTGCTGATGCCAAGGAAGAAATTCGTGATAATCTTTTCAACCACCGGGCTGAAAAACCGTATCCTTTTGCGGACAATGAATTCGACCTCGTGATTACTCTTAATACACTGCATAATCTTGAAATTTTCGATTTGAAGGTCGCGCTGGAAGAAATTGAGCGTGTGGGAAAGAATAAATACATCTGTGTCGAGAGCTATCGAAATGAGTTGGAGCAATTCAATTTGCAATGCTGGGCCTTGACCTGCGAGTCTTTTTATACAAAGCGTGCATGGGAATGGGTGTTTGATCATTTCGGATATACTGGCGATTTTGAGTTTATTTACTTCGAGTAGGAGAGTGACGTGGGCAATATTTATACCGCAATGAAGATATTTCACTTTAAGGATAAAGTGGATTCACTGCCGCAGAATTCAGACGAGATTCTTCCGCCGCTTCATATTCGTATCAAGCCGATTAATGGTTGCAACCACCGTTGCCGCTATTGTGCTTATCGTGAAGATTCCCTGCAACTCGGCAAGGATATGAAGATTTCCGATTCCATCCCGAAAGACAAGATGATGGAGATCACCGAGGATATTATCGACATGGGCGTAAAGGCTGTCACCTTCAGTGGCGGCGGGGAACCGTTGTTTTACCCCCATCTGGTGGATGTCCTGCGGCGATTGGTCGATTCTCCTGTTCGGTTTGCCACACTGACAAATGGCGGATTGCTCAAAGGAGAAGTCGCCGAGCTTTTTGCCAAGCACGGTTCCTGGGTGCGTGTCTCAATGGATGGTTGGGACAACGAAAGCTATACTCGTTATCGCGGTGTTGAGCATGGCGAATATGACGCCATCCTGAACAACATTTCCGAATTCAAGGCGTATGGCGGCGAGTGCCGTCTCGGTGTCAGCTACATTGTGGACAAGGAGAATGTCGGACACATCTATGAAGCTGCCAAACGTGTGCGGGAGATGGGCGGCGATAGCGTCAAAATTTCTCCATGCATAGTGGAAAATGAAGGGGCGCTCAACAACGCCTACCACGAACCTTTCTTCGATCTCGCCCGAGAACAGGTGGATCGGGTTATGGATGAGCTCGCCGGCCCTGATTTTGAGGTATTCGACGCTTACCATCGTTTGGATGAGCGGTTTGAAAAGCCCTATGAATGGTGTCCGTATATTCAGGTGCTGCCTGTCATCGGTGCTGACCAGAATGTCTATTCCTGTCAGGACAAGGCGTATAACCTTGATGAGGGGTTGATCGGTTCTCTTGAAGGGACGACCTTCAAGGACTTCTGGATGAATGGTAAAGACAAATTCTTCGGCATAGATCCGTCCTGCCATTGCAATCATCATTGTGTTGCCAACTCTAAAAACAAGTTGCTGCTTGATTATCTGGATGCGGATGAAGAGCATCTGGGTTTTGTGTAGCCTTTAATCGCATGAAGTATACCCGAATCAACGACGAGGTTTTGTATACGGCAGAGCGCGTTACGCATCTTTCGGAAAACGATATGCGTGAGCTTGAGAGTCTGGCTGTGCTGAATTCCCGTAAGCGTGTGAGGCTCTGTACTCATGCAGCTCCGGATTCTCTGCTGCACGAAATGTTTATCGTGCACGGCAAGGATGCCTATGTGCGTCCGCATCTGCATAAGGGGCGTGACGAATCCTTCCATGTCCTGTCCGGGGTTGCTGATATTGTCATATTTGATGATGACGGAACTGTTTCCGAAAGTTATCGCGTAGGTGATTATGCCAGTGGCCATCCGTTTTACTGCCGCATGCCGCAAGGGACGGTACATATGGTGATAATCCGTTCGGACGCCTTGGTGTTCTGCGAAGCGACTACTGGGCCGTTTGATCCGGATGATGCCGAGTTTCCGGAATGGGCACCTGAAGATGGTGCGGGTGATGTCTGGAAGTATGTTGCTGAAGTTTCCCAAAAAATTGAGGGGCTATAAGCATGAAAGATACGCATGTACTTGTCATTGGGGGAACTCATGGCGGTGGGGCGGGAATTGGTAAAATTGCTGTCTGCCTGTGGGGGGCGGATTTCTGTTGTCGGCAGGCGTGAGCCTCGTGAAGATGATGCTGTCTTACCGGGCGTGAAGTTTATTCAGGCTGATATTACAGATGCCGAAAGTGGTGCATTCATTGTCGATAGTGCTGTTTCCGCGAACGGTCCATTAAATGGCATTGCGTTTTTTCAGCGGTTTCGTGGCGATGGTGATGACTGGGAAAAGGAGATCGCCGTCAGCCTGACCGCCACTCGTGACATCATTGATGCGGCTGTGCCTCATTTTTCTACAGACGGGCCAAAGTCCATTGTCGCGATCAGTTCCATTGCCGGTCAGTTTGTGGCGTCCGAGCAACCTTTGAGCTACCACATGGGCAAGTCCGGTATTGAGCAGATCGTGAGATATTACGCAGTGACTTTGGGGGCGCAGGGAATTCGAGTCAATTGCGTTCGTCCGGGCAGTGTGCTCAAGGAAGAGTCAAAGTCTTTTTATTATGAAAACAGGCCATTAATGGAGTTGTACGAGAAGCTTACTCCCTTGGGCCGTATGGGAACCTCCGAAGAATTGGCCAAGGTTGTCAGATTTTTACTGTCCGGTGATGCCTCATTTGTCACAGGTCAGACCATGACCATGGATGGGGGAGTCTCACTTCAATGGCCGGAAGGCCTTTGCCGAGAATTGGCAGGTCTCAACATGGACGTTACCCGCAAAAAATAAGGATTGAGAGCGTGAGTGAATTTTTCAAGAGAGATGATTGCCGACTGTGTAAATCCAGGAATTTGAAGTTGGTCGTCGATATGGGAGCGGTTCCGCTGGGCGATGATTTTGTCACCAAAGAACAGTTTGACCGTCCGCAGGGTGAGTATCCGTTGGAAATCAATTATTGTGAAGACTGCGGGTTGTTGCAGTCCACGACTGTGATTGATCCTGACATTATCTATTCCAATTATCTTTACGAGACCAGCTCGTCTCTTGGGTTGATGCAGCACTTTGAGGATTATGCCGCGTACCTCATGGATAAGGTCAATCCTCCTCAAGGGGCTTTGACCGTTGATATCGGTTCCAATATCGGTGCCTTGCTCAAGGGGCTCAAGGCCCATGGCATGAATGTTCTTGGCATTGATCCTGCCAAGGCTCTGGCTGAAAAGGCCACCGGAAACGGACTGGAGACCTGGGCTGCATTTTTCAATAAGGAAATGGCAGAGAAGATCAAAAACGAGAAGGGCGCGGCAACCATCATCACCGCCAATAACGTCATGGCCAACATTGATGATCTCACGGACATCATGGAGGGGATCACGACGTTGCTAGCTGATGATGGTGTTTTCGTGTTCGAAACCGGATACATGGTGGATACCGTACAGAATGTGGTCATAGACAACCTGACCCATGAGCATCTGTGCTATTTTTCCGTGCTTCCTCTTCAGAAGTTTTTTGAAGAGCATGGTCTGGAACTGATTGATATCAAGCGCATCCCCACCAAGGGCGGGTCCATCCGCGGCACGGTTCAGCGTAAGGGCGGCGGGCGTCCCGTTACTGCCAATGTAACCGGTTTGGCGACCTTGGAACGGGAACTCGGATTTGAGGGCATTGGCGCCTTTTACTGTTTTGCGAAGCTGTGCGATCAGATGAAGAGCGAGATTCGGACTTTGCTGACTGATCTCAAGGCACAGGGCAAGAAGGTCGGAGCATACGGTGCGTCAATCGGTGCGACTTCCTTGATCTATTATATGGGCCTTGGTGATTTGATTGATTGTCTGTACGACGATAATCCGGTCAAGATAGGTATGTACAGTCCTGTGCAGCATATTCCGGTTTATGATTCCTCCATGATTTATGAGCACAAGCCGGATTATATCCTGAATTTGGCATGGAGGTATGCCGGTCCAATTTATCGACGGCATGAGAAATACATCAAAGAGGGCGGGCGTTTTGTCAGTTGCTTGCCGACCGTATCGATTCTTGAAGCGTAAGTTACGCCAGCTTCTAATACGATTGTTCATTTTCGAAGGAGTATTCTGAATGGGTTCAAAGTGCAGGGTTTGCCAGTCTGAAAATATCGGACTTTTTATGGATTTGGGGGATCAACCCAACACCATGCATCTGCTGAAGGCGGGACAGAAGGATCATTTGCTTGATCTGAAGTTGTCTGTTTGTCAGGATTGCGGGTTTGTTTTTATTGCCAATCCCGGTACTCGTGAGGACTTTTATGACTATGTTCAGTTGCCGACCTCCATGTTCCCGGCTGAGCATATAGGTGAAGAAATTGACGAGATCGTAAATGAATATCTGGACGATACGTCGGATATGGTTTTGGAAATTGCCTGTAATGATGGGTACTTCCTTAATGCGTTGCGTGAAGCTGGTTATTCCAACCTGTATGGCATTGAACCATCCAAGCCTGCTGCGAAAGAAGCCAGGGAACTTGGATTTGATGTACGTAATGAATATTTTTGCAAGGAAGAGGCTGAGCTTTTTGTAAAAGAACATGGACAGCCGAAGCTGGTGGTGTCCCGACATGTTCTGGAACACGTTGAAGATCTGGATTCCTTTGTTGAGGGCCTCTCAATTCTTATGGGTGCAGAAACAACCTTGTTTTTGGAAGTTCCGGATTTTCAGCCTGTGAATGAGCGTGCCGATTTCAGTTCCATTTGGGAACAGCACGTTAACTATTTTGATGTCGAGAGTTTGCGTTTGCTTTTTGCCCGATTTGGTATCGAGTTGATCAAGAATCGCACAGTTCCTTTTACTGGCGGATCATTGATTACCGTTTCCCGACGCTGTGATTCGGTTGCGCCAGATACAGCCCGTAATGATGCCCGTATACAGGGACGCAGGGGGCTGAGCGAGCGTATGCAGGCAAATATGGACAAGGCTTGCGAAATTCTCAAGGACCTCAAGGCTCAGGGAAAACGCATTGCCGGTTTTGGGTGCGGAGCCCGTTGTTCCGGATACATCAATTTTGCAGATGTCGCTCAATACCTTGATTATATCGTGGATGATGATCCAAGGAAGTATGAACTGCAAATGCCCAAATCGAGATTGGGAATTTATCCAGCCAGTCATTTGATGGAAGACCCTGTGGATTATTGTATTGTCCTGCCTTTCAACTCCAAGATCAACGAAAGCGAAAGTCATGGAAAATAACCGTGCTTTCGTTGATGCGGGAGGGCGGTTCATCGGGACATGGGTGGAACAGGAAGACGGGACGGTTGCCCCATTCAGATTCTGTAAAGCCAGTTTTGAAAGAGCAATAAAAAAGAGTCCTTGATACATTCAAGGACTCTTTTTTTGTTGTTTGTCTATTTCTTGATGAACGACAGGTATTGCTGTCCCCGCCCGAAGAAGGGGCTGAATTTGCGTGGTGTCGGGAATTTTCCTGTTTCGACAAATTGATCGAGACAGTTAGCGAAGTCTTCCAGACATTCTGCCGTGTCAGACGAGAATGTGCGTACTTCCTTGGTTAGTTCAGCCAGTTGTGACTGAATGGTGGGGAGGTACTTGTGGTCGCCGCTGTTTTCAAGGAGCAGTTCATTCTTCGTGAGCTCGTTGATGAGGTCGTCCAGATGGAGATTGTCTTTTTCGGATCTGGCCGGGAAAGTGTACCGGTAATCCAAAAAGTTATGAATATTCTGGCGAAATGTTGAAATGCCAAGTTCGTTTGGTGTTTGGGGACTGGTTGGCACTTCTTTGTACCAAGCCCAATCAATAAGGAAATTGGGTGACGCGGAATATACGTCAAATTCTCCGTCCACTGCCCGGATGGCGTGTTCAATGGAGAATGTACTACCAATGAAGGGCTGAAGTATCTGATCCAGAATCCAGTCCTC
>LQAJ01000088.1_pt1 | contig 64642 bp, 67 predicted proteins | sample 1535811 | NCBI WGS metagenome assembly LQAJ01 (sample SAMN04331587, study PRJNA305678) | bioreactor metagenome | isolation source: bioreactor_6 inoculated with Wadden Sea sediment 2nd replicate of a... | place: Germany: Wadden Sea, Janssand Flat
ACAAAAGTGACGCCAACGGCGTGATGCTCAATATCGGAGAGGATTCGCAGGTGAAGGCGGCATTTGACATCATCATGGAAAACGCCCGGATATACGATCCCACGGCGGATATCCGGGGCGTGCTGGTGGCGCCTATGGCGGCCAAGGGCCTGGAGGTGATCATCGGCACCAAAATCGATGAACAGTTCGGACCGGTGATCATGTACGGTCTTGGTGGCATCATGGTGGAGATTATGAAGGACGTGACATTCTGGGTCCTGCCGATATCCCCGGCGTCGTGCAAAAAAATGATCGAAGACACACGGTCATCAGTCATTCTGAGCGGTGTTCGGGGCCAGAAGGGATATGACAAGAAAACCTTGCGCAAACTGCTGGGCATCTGTTCGGAACTGATTGAATCCTATCCGGAAATTCAGGAAATGGACTTGAATCCGGTGATCCTGTATGAACAGGGCCTGGATGTGGTAGATGCCCGGATTATCCTGAAAAAATAGGTTTACAAAAAAGGATTGAGGCGGTAGATTTCTAAAGTTAAAGGCACGAAAGTCAGATCAGGTTAATGAGTCAGGGCGAAAACCTTTTTCGCACCCTGACGATAATTTTAATTAACTAATTTATGGAGGTTTAGATGAAACGATTACTGGTATTGGCAATCACAGCGCTTTTCGTCATGGTTCTTTTCTTCGGATCCGCCCCGGTTCAGGCGGAACAGACCTTTGTCACCATCGGCACCGGCGGAGTCACAGGGGTTTATTATCCCACCGGCGGCGCCATCGCAAGGCTGGTGAACAAAGACAGGAAAGTCCATGGCATTCGCGCCTCTGTGGAAAGTACCGGTGGCTCCGTGTACAACCTGAACACCATCCGGGCCGGCGAACTGGATATGGCGGTTGCCCAGTCAGACTGGCAGTATCACGCCTATCACGGTACCAAAGGCACCCCGTTTGAAGCAGCGGGACCGGACAAGGATCTGCGGGCCGTATTTTCCGTACATCCCGAACCTTTTACTGTGGTGGCCAGAAAAGATTCCGGCATCCAGGTGTTTGCAGACCTGAAAGGCAAACGGGTCAACGTGGGGAATCCGGGCTCCGGACAGCGCGGTACCATGGAAGTGGTTATGGATGCTTTGGGATGGACCATGGATGATTTCAAACTGGCCTCTGAGCTGAAACCGGCAGAACAGTCCGCCGCCCTGTGCGACAACAAAATTGACTCCATCATCTATACGGTGGGGCATCCGTCCGGCTCCATTCAGGAAGCCACCACCTCCTGTGATTCCATCCTGGTTCCGGTGGAAGGGCCTGCCATTGACAAACTGGTGGCGGAAAACGCCTATTACCGGAAAGCCACCATTCCCGGCGGCATGTACCGGGGCACCGATACCGATACCATGACTTTTGGTGTGGGCGCTACGTTTGTATCTTCCGCCAACGTGCCGGAAGACGTGATCTACCATGTGGTTAAGGCGGTGTTTGAGAATTTCGACCAGTTCAAGAAACTGCATCCCGCGTTTGAAGTCCTCAAAAAAGAGGAAATGATCAAGGACGGTCTGTCAGCACCCTTGCATGACGGAGCCGTGAAATACTACAAAGAAGCCGGCCTGATGTAGGCTGTCTGTCAGATCCGCGGATAAGCGTGCATGGCAAATGAACCGCTTTGCACGTTTATCTGTTTCTTTGTAGTATAATCCTTTTTTCAGGGAGGCCTTGATCCCATGACCGCTGCAAGCAAGCCATCTGTTCCGGATGATGTAAAAGATCTCGTGGCCGAGGTGGAAGCCGGCGCCAGAAGCCCGGTGGGTGCGGTTTCAAAAATATTCTGTTCTTCGTTCCTCTGATCTGGACTCTATTTCAACTATGGTATGCATCTCCGCTGCCGTTCATATTGAACATTTTCGTACTCAATGATACCGAAGCACGCTCCATCCATCTGGCATTTGCCATGTTTTTATCTTATACCGCGTATCCGACCTTCAAGTCGTCCCCCAGGGACTATATTCCGATCCAAGACTGGTTTGTTGCGTTGGTGGCAGCATTTTGCGCGGCCTATCTGTTTATTTTCTATGACCAGATGTCGGCCCGGCCCGGAATTCCCACGACCCTGGATCTGGTGGTGGGAGTCATCGGACTAATACTGCTTCTGGAAGCCACCCGCCGAGCCCTGGGTCCTCCTTTGATGGCGGTGGCGGCGGTCTTTCTGGTTTATACCTTTTTCGGGCCGTATATGCCGGAAGTGATCGCCCATAAAGGGGCCAGCCTGACCAAAGGCATGTCCCATTACTGGTTGTCCACCGAAGGGGTGTTCGGCGTGGCACTGGGGGTGTCCACCGGCATGGTGTTCATGTTTGTTTTGTTCGGCTCTCTGCTGGAGTCGGCCGGTGCGGGCAACTATTTTATCCGGACCGCCTATGCGGGCCTGGGCCACATGCGCGGGGGTCCGGCCAAAGCGGCGGTGGTGTCTTCCGGTCTCACCGGGCTGGTATCCGGGTCATCTATTGCCAATGTGGTGACCACCGGGACGTTTACCATTCCATTGATGAAAAAAGTGGGATTCCCGGCGGAAAAAGCCGGTGCCGTGGAGGTGGCCGCTTCCACCAATGGTCAGCTTACCCCACCGGTCATGGGCGCTGCCGCCTTCCTCATGGTGGAATATGTGGGCATCTCCTATGTGGAGGTGATCAAGCATGCGTTTCTTCCGGCCATTATCTCCTATATCGCTTTGGTGTACATTGTCCACCTGGAAGCCTGTAAAATGGGGCTCAAAGGCATGGAAAGACCGGTGACCAAAACGGTGGCCGGCAAACTGCTGTCTTTTGTATTCACGGTACTGAGCCTTATCATTATCGGGGGGGGCACCTATTACGGAATCGGATGGATCAAAAGCGTGGCCGGGGATGCAGCCGTCTATTTTGTGGGACTGTTGATCGTGGCCGCCTATATCGGGCTGATCTGGCTGGCCTGTCAGGTGCCGGAGCTGGAATATACCCATGAAATCACCGAGCTGCCAAAGCTCAGAGAAACCGCCCAGGCGGGGTATTATTATCTGCTTCCCATCGTGGTGCTCATGTGGTGCCTGACCGTGGAACGGCTGTCTCCGTCTTTATCTGCCTACTATGCCACGGTGGTACTTATTTTCATTGTCCTGACCCAGCGGCCTTTGAAGGGAATTATCCGTAAAAACAGTGCCCCGGAATTTGCCTTTAAAATGGGGTGGGATAACCTCATCGCCGGGATGGTGGCCGGTGCCAGAAACATGATCGGTATCGGTGTGGCCACGGCTGCAGCAGGGATCGTGGTGGGCACGGTAACCCTGACCGGCATCGGCCTGGTCATGACCGCGTTCGTGGAATTCATTTCTGGCGGCAACCTGCTGCTGATTCTATTGTTTACCGCGGTTATCAGCCTGTTGCTGGGGATGGGTCTTCCCACCACAGCCAACTACATTGTGGTGTCCACCCTGATGGCACCGGTGATTGTAAACCTGGGGGCGCTGAACGGGCTGGTAGTCCCGCTGGTGGCCGTGCATCTGTTTGTTTTCTATTTCGGGATTCTGGCCGACGATACCCCGCCGGTGGGGCTGGCCGCATTTGCCGCCGCCGGCATATCGGGCGGCGATCCCATCCGCACGGGTATCCAGGGATTTACATACGATATTCGGACAGCCGTGTTGCCGTTTTTCTTTATCTTCAACACCGAACTGCTCATGATCGGCATCCAGAACTGGGTTCACCTGACCATTGTTGTGGCTTCCGCAGTGGCGGCCATGCTGATTTTCGGGGCCGCCACCCAGGGATACTGGCTGACCAAAAGCCGGTTCTACGAGAGTCTGGTCTTGCTGCTGGTGACGTTCACCCTGCTTCGGCCCGGATTTTTCTGGGACAAGATATACGAGCCCTATCATGAAGAACCCGGTACTTACCTGATGGAAGCCATGGAAAAACAGGATGAAAATACCATGATCCGTCTGATGATCAAGGGGGAAACCCTGAACGGCGAAGAATTCACCAAAGCCTTGATGCTGCCGGTGGGAAAGGAAGCCCCTCCTGAAGAGCGGCTCAGGGAAGTGGGGTTTGAAGTCATTGAAGATAATGGAAAAGTGATTGTGGATAACATCATGTTTGGCAGCAATGCCGAACGCATGGGCATTGATTTTGATCAGGAGATTCTTACCGTGATGGTGGAAACGGACCGGCCGCCCAAGCAGCTCATGTTTTTCCGGCCCTGGCACTGCTGGGTCTGATCTATTTCCTGCAAAACGCCGACAGACGCCGGAAGAAGCATCCAGGCTCAAACTGGAATAGGGGGAGTTCATGTTCAATAAAATACTGGTGCCCGTGGATATCGATTATCCCAAAACATCCAAGGCCGTGTATGACAATGCCGCGGAGCTGGCCTCCCTGAGTGGGGCTCAGATCCGCATCGTGTCGGTAATGCCCGGATTTACCATGCCCATTGTGGCCTCTTTTGTCACAGAAGATATCAAAAAGGAAGCCCGTGCCCATTTTCAGAAAGCTCTGGATGATTTTGTGGTGGCCAACTGTCGCGGGGAAAATGTCTCGTATGAAATTCTGGTGGGCAAACATTTTGAAGAAATCCTGAAAATGGCGGACAAATGGGGAGCGGATCTGATCGTGGTGTACCATAACCGCAGCCGGACCGTGAACGAGGCTTTTTCCAGCACCTGCGCCCAAAGAGTGGTCAAGGATGCCAACTGCTCTGTGCTACGGCTTAGAAATCTGCTTAAATGATCCGCAAGGTTCCGGTGTCCTGTCCCATGGACTGCTTTGACCTGTGCCGGTTTCTGGTCACGGTCGATGGGAACCGGATCAAAGAAATCAAGGGCGATCCAAACCATCCATTAACCCGGGGGGCTATCTGTCAGAAGGGCCGGAACCTGATGACCCGCCATCACCACCCGGACCGGTTGACATATCCCTTGATCCGTCGGAAATCCGGTTTTGTCCGGACCACCTATGATGAGGTGCTGGACCGGGTCGCACAGACCCTGACCGCCGTTCATGACACGGTTGGACCGGTTGGGATCCTCAATTATTCAGGTGACGGATATGGGGGAACCAAAAATCGGATTCAGTCTATTTTCTTTAACTGCCTGGGGGGTGACACCCGGTTTACCGGCAGCCTTTGCTGGGCTGCCGGCATGGCGGCCCAGACCTTTGATTTCGGTGAGGTCCGGGGCCATCTGCCCCAGGATATCGCCAATTCCGATCTTGTCATCGTTTGGGGCCGAAATCCCAAAGCCACCAACCTTCATTTCTATACCCTGCTCAAGCAGGCGGAAAACACCCACACCCGTATTGTTGTCATCGACCCCATTACGTCGGACACCGTTAGGTCCCTTGGCACGCATGTGGCGGTGAAACCAGGGACTGATGCGGCCCTGGCCCTGTCTATGGCTCATGTTATCGTCACAGAAGACCTGTACGATCCCTCTTTTGTGAAAAAACATGTCCTGGGCTTTGAACGGTTCGGTGCATGTCTGGAACGGTTTGACCCGGAAACGGCATCTCATATCACAGGGGTTTCACAGGATATCATTCGGAAACTGGCCAGAGATTATGCCACAGCCCGGGCCCCGGGTATCTGGATGGGATACGGCCTGCAGCGGTATGGCAACGGCGGGAACACGGTGCGGTGTATCGATGCCCTGGCAGCGGTGTGTGGCCATGTAGGTAAACCCGGAACCGGTGCCAATTATGCGTCCAGATCCCTGGCACCGCTGCTCAATCAGCCGGAAAAAAACAGCCTGGCCCGGGTGAAACAGTCCCGGACGTTTCCAGCCCCTTTTCTGGGCCGGTTTCTTGAAACCGTGACCGATCCCCCGATTGCCGCCGTATTTGTGGCCGGAGCAAACCCGTTGAATCAGAGTCCGGATCTCAACACCGTGGTCAGGGAATTTCCCCGGATCCCTTTTAAAGTGGTGTTTGATCAGTTTCTCACGGACACGGCCCGGCATGCCGATGTGGTACTGCCGGCCGCCACCGTGTTTGAACAGCCCGACCTGTTTGCCACATCCATGTACTCCCATGTGCTCAATTATTCACAACAAGCGGTGGATCCGCCGGAAACCCTGATTCCAGAGTTTGATTTCTATTTGGCCCTGGCCTCGCATATGGACATGCCCTGCCTGGGATTTGAATCATCAGAGCAGTACCTGAGCCAGTGCGCCGGGCCATTGCTGGCCAATCTGGGAATGGCCCCTGATACAGATCTGCAGCAACTGGCCCCTATGTATATTCGTCTTCCCGGCCAAGATATTCCCTGGTCGGACCGGCAGTTTGCCACTCCGTCCGGAAAGATCGAACTATACAGCCAGTCTGCTGAATTGTCAGGACTGTCTGCCGTGCCCCGGTTCTTACCTCCCTGTCCGCCGGAGAATGACTTTCCACTACGCCTGCTGACCTGCAAAACCCGGAAATCTCTCCACTCCCAGCACTTTGTTTTTGAAAAGGGGCTGCCGGCGGTTCATGTCAATGAAAAAACGGCAACCCGGTTTGAGATCGCCGGATGTGAAACCGTTCTGATTTCCACCCGGCAGGGAACATTAACCGCGCGTCTGAAAATGGATGCGGCCATATGTGATGAAGCCGCTTTCATGCACCAGGGATGGTGGCACAAAAGCGGTGCCGTGAATTTTCTGACCCATGCGGGGGTGTCGGACATGGGGGAGCAGGCGGCGTTTTATGATACTTTCTGCACCCTGTCCCCTTCCTGAACTACTTTGTCCGGTGCCAGGTCTGGGTCCGGGAGATGAACAGGAAACTGCCCTGAACCTTGAGTTCGTCGCCTTCCGCCCAGATCTTGCACTTGTAAATCTTGCCTTTTTTCGGATCCAGAATCGTACCGCCTGAATAGGCATCTCCGTCCGGTTTCAGGTCCTGGATGATTTCCATCCCCAGGGTGGGCTGGTTTTTCCGGGGGTCATCATCCGGGCATTTATCACAGGTGGGGTTGGGATCCGCATCCGGTTTGAGGAACAGTTCAATGACTTTGCCGTAATATTGTCCGTCTTTTTCAAAGATCTGGACAATGGATTTAGGTTCATTTGTTTCATCGTCTATGGTTTTCCATTTGCCCGCGATGGGAGCCTGTGCCGGGGCAGAGCCGATAAAAAAAAAGCAAAAAGACATGATCATCAGGCTGAGCAGAGACAGTTTTTCATACATCCCTCCAATAAAGTTAACAATGAGAAATACAGGTGAACCCTGTTACAGGGTGTAGTCTTCTGTTTTTTTTCTGTCAAGTAAAAAGAAGCCGGCCTCGGTGCACGTTGAACATCCTGCCGTTGCCAGACAGACGGCTTTGGCTGCATTCAAGCGCATAGTTTTTGATCATTGTTTCCATCTCTTTCAGCACAGAGATGTTCTCATGCCCACGGGTCCTGGGTGTTGATGTATAGCAGGATCAAATAGTTCCTATGGCCTTTGCCCGGTGACCCTCCTGCAAAAAAAGCATCCGGTTGTTTCAAGGTCAGGCACCGGCTTCTGGGCAAACGGATTCACCAGGGGAAGTGTCAGCTGGATCGCTGAAATTTGCTGAAGAACCGGCTCTTCAACGCCAGGGGGATCTTCCAGGCTGTCTTTTTGTTGCACCCCCGTTCAAGGGAAAACACTCCGGCTTCCCGGACGGCCACCGGAGAAACGACCGGCTCTGGGGAAAATAATGGCGGATCATGTCGATCATGACAAAGCCATGGGTGTCCAGATCTCCCCAGTACCAGATCGGTTTGTCCGCCATCCACCGGGCTTCGGACAGAACGGACAGGCGGTAGCCCTGGCCGAACGCCCCGTCAATGGCCACGAACCGGAAAGTCTGGGATTTGATCGCCCCCCATTCCAGGCCGAACAGGTAGGCCAGGCTGGCGGCCAGCACAGTGTAGGCCAGTTTTTCCTTCTGCCCCCCGGATTTGTCCCCGGAATCGGTGTGGTGTTCGTGTTCGGTATGGTCCGCTTTCCTGCGCTGCGAAGCGGCAAACACGAACCAGTTGCGGACATCCGTGACATTTCTGGTCCAGCGCCGGTCCAGGTCCACCATGCCCTCTCTGCCCCGGAACCGTCCGATCACACGCCTGACCTGCAGAAATTTGGCTTCAGAATATAGATCTGTTTCAGATCCGGTCAAGGCTCCTTCAGTGCAGGCTCGCAGCTGCTGGCCAAAATCCCGGATATCTATGTCCGGGGTGAGTTCCATCTCCAGCACAATGTGCCGGCCCGGATTGTATTCGATGTCGGACAGGGACCGGTTGATGCGCTTAATGCGCTCTTTGATGGTCTCTGTCCTCTCCGGCCCAGTCATCCAGATACGCCTGTGCTGCCCGGGGAAAGGCCTCTTCTTTTTCAGTCTCCCTCAGCCTGAACAACAGGTCCTCCAGGGCGGAAGACAGATCTGACCGGCTGATCCGCCACCTGCAGTTTCCGGGCCGGATAGGTCCTTCTCAGGGCCCGCAACGTCCCATAGTCGATATCCATGGGATCAGGTGATCAGTTCGATGATTTTTTTTGAGGTGTATTCTCCCACATCCGCCAGCCCGTCCATGGGCATAAACTGGTCGGCATTGCAGGAATACAGGCAGGTGACCGATGCCGGGAAATCGTCGTCCGGTTCATACAGAATATAGCACAGCGCGATTTAGGCAGGGGATAGACCACAAAGGATGCATCCCCCCCAGTTCCGGGCGGTGACGGTTCTCCCCTGAGTGTGCCGTGAATAAGGTCCAGGCGGCGGGTGATGTCAGGCACATAAGGGACCAGGACCTGTTCGGTATGGGTGGCAAAGGCCCCGGCATAGGGCATGCTGTTTTCAAATTCCTTGAAAGCCTTGAACGGCGTGGACACGCAGATATCAGTGCTGGCATGCAGGGCATACAAAGAGATCAGAATTCCCAGGATGGAGGGGGCGGTTTTTTCTCCCAGGGTGATGCGGTCCGGCGAGATGACGCAGGGTTCACCAAAGGCCTGGAACAGAAATCGATTCCCGTCCCGGATGGCTGCCATGCGCCGTTCCAGAATCTCTGGCAAAGAATCGTACAGTGTCTTCAGGTTATCCTGAACGATTTTTTTGTAGTTGTCGGTCATGAGACGTCTTTCCTGGTTGAACGGGTTAGCGGTGGTTTTCTGGTATCAATCAGGGTTATAAAAATTTTTTATTTCAAATGCAATGGAGATGATCAAAGATTCTGAAGTCCTGTGCAATGGGCGCGGATAAATCACAAACAATTAAAAAAAGTTATGATAGGCTTACAAGTTGAGCTATTTACAAAAACAGATTTGATGCTTAAGGTCATTAATAAGAGAAATCAGAACAGCGCCAACATTTTTCAACAGGGAGGTTATCCATGATCAACAGACAAGACTTGGCTTTGCATTTGGATGAGGAAGGCTATCTCAGGGATTTCAGATCCTGGACCGAAGAGATCGCCTGTGTACTGGCGGAAAAAGAAGGCGTAGAAGACGAATGCCCGTTGAGCACGGAACGGTTGGAGATCCTGAAGTTCATGCGCAACTACTATGAGAAGTTTGAGGCATTTCCCATTTTAAGGGCTGTGTGTAAAAATGTGGGACAGTCCAAAAACTGCAACTACCAGCAGTTTCCAGACCCGGTCAAGGCCTGGAAGATCGCGGGGCTTCCCAAACCCACCCCGGAGGTATTTGCAAAGATCCGGACCACAGGATAGATTGTGTTCCCACCGTGGCTGCCGGAAACAGGAGGAAAAAATGCCGATAAAACCTTGGAGGAATTCACTGTTCAACAACTGCAGATCCTGGACGAAACCGGGAAAGTGGATTCGGACCTGGTCCCGGATCTGAGTGATGAAAACCTGAAAAAATTGTACCACGCCATGACCCTGTCCCGGATGGCGGATGCTCGGATGCTCAATCTTCAGCGCCAGGGGCGGCTGGGAACTATCCCGGTGAACAAGGGACAGGAGGCAGCCTCCTGTGCCCCCATCCTGGCATTGAAAGAGTCGGATTGGTTTGTGGGATCTTACCGGGAACTGGGGGCCAGGCTGATGCGGGGAGAGACCCTTGAGAACTCGATGCTGCTGTTCAATGGCTGGGAAGAGGGCAATATCAACGATGACTCCCCAAGAACCTTGCCGGTATCCATCGTACTGGCATCTCAGCTACCCCAGGCCGTGGGACTGGCTTATGCCTCCCGGTACAAGGGAGAAAAGGACACGGTGGTGCTGGCCATGTTCGGGGATGGGGCCACCTCGGAAGGGGATTTTCACGAAGCCCTGAATTTTGCCGGGGTACTAAGTGCACCGGTGATCTTTTTATGCCAGAACAACCAGTATGCCATCTCCACGCCGCTGAAAATTCAGACAAAGTCCCGGACCATTGCCCAGAAAGCCATTGCTTACGGCATTTTTGGAATCCAGGTGGACGGCAATGACGCCCTGGCGGTTTACCAGGCGGTCAGGGAGGCTGCGGACCGTGCCCGGGCGGGAGAAGGCCCCACTCTGATCGAGGCGGTGACCTACCGTATGCTCATGCACACCACTGCCGATGATCCCACCCGATACCGGTCTGATGATGAGGTGGCAGCCTGGGAAGCAAAGGATCCCCTGATCCGTTTTAAAAATTTCTGACTGACAAAGGTATCTGGGATGACAAAAACCAGGATCAGCTTGAGGCGGACTGCAAACAGCAGATCGATGACGCGGTGAAGGCATTTGAATCTCAAAAACCGTTTGCACCGGATGCGCCTTTTGATCATGTGTTCGGTACCAGGGAACCGTCGATCGAAGCCCAGCGGGAAAGGTTTCTGTCAAAACTGGAAAAGGAGAGGGACCATGGCGAAGATTAATATGGTCACGGCATTGAATGCAGCCCTGCATGAGATGATGGAGACCGATGATACCGTGGTAATCCTGGGAGAGGACGTTGGGGTGAACGGCGGGGTGTTCCGGGTTACGGACGGGCTGTACGACAAATACGGCAGAAAACGGGTCGTTGATACCCCCATTGCCGAGTCCGCGATCCTGGGTAGCGCCATCGGCATGGCCATGGCCGGGCTCAAACCGGTGGTGGAAATGCAGTTTTCCGGGTTCTCTTATCAGATGATGCACCAGTTGGAGGGCAATGCTTCCCGGATGCGCACCCGTTCCCGGGGACGGTTTACCGTGCCTCTGGTGGTGAGAATGCCTTATGGCGGCGGGGTGCGGGCTCTGGAACACCATTCGGAAAGCAAGGAGGTGTACTGGGCCCACACCGCCGGAGTCAAGGTAGTGATCCCGTCTTCTCCGGCCAACGCCGGGGCTCTGCTCAAAGCCGCTATCCGGGATCCTGACCCGGTTGTGTTTATGGAACCCAAACGGTCATACCGCTCGTTCAAGGAAAACGTGGAGGCAGTGGCCGCAGATTTTGCCATCGGAAAAGCCCGGATACTGGAGCAGGGAAAAGACATCACCCTGATATCCTGGGGCGCCATGATGCGGGATACGCTTAAGGCGGTTGAACAGGTCCGGTCACAGACCGAATTTTCCCCGGAGATTATCGACCTGCTCTCCATCTCCCCCATGGATTCACAGACCATAACGGATTCCGTCAGGAAACCGGCCGGTGTGTGGTGGTGCAGGAGGCCCAGCAGTCGTTCGGTCCGGCATCGGAGATTATCGCCGTCATCAATGACCAGGCCCTGATGTATCTGGAGGCCCCGGTGAAACGGGTGACCATGGCGGATGTGGTGATGCCGCTTTTTGCCAGGGAGCAGGTGTATCTGCCCTCAGTGTCCGATATTTCCCAGGCCATTATGGAAACTCTGTATTTTTGATCTTCGAGATGGACAGGAGGTGCCTATGTATGCGTTCAAACTGCCGGATCTGGGTGAAGGTATCCAGGAAGGAGAACTTCTGGCGTGGCATGTCAATGAAGGGGATCATGTAAAAGAAGATGACCCTTTGTGCGACATGGAGACTGACAAGGCCGCAGTGACCATTCCTTGTCCTAAAACCGGTATTATTCAACGACTGGCAGCCAGGATCGGAGACATTATACAGGTAGGAGAAGTGCTGGTTGAAATAGAGACGGCAGCGGTTTCGGATCAACCCGAAACAGAAACCTCCCGTGATGATGGCAGATTCTTATCACAAAATCAGCTGGCAGATGAGGGCAAATCCGGCAACGCCGATTCAGGTCCGGCTGATTCGGTACGCGGGAAAAAAGAATCCGGTGGCGGGCGTGTGAGCGCTGATGACCCCGGACCCGTCACCCGGGCCATTGCCGCCCCGGCTGTGCGCCGCCTGGCCCGGGAGATGGATATCGACATCAACCAAGTATCCGGTACCGACCGGGCGGCCGCGTAACTGCGCAAGATCTGGCCGTGTATCATAAAGCAGATGTCAAAGAGGCGGACAAAACGTCTGAAAAGAGTCTCACAAGACACCGGGCACGTCATCGAAACCGGATGGCGACACCGTTCAGGTGTCAGGCATTCCGTTTCTGGTGTTTGAACCGCTGCCGGATTTTGCAGCCCAGGGCCCGGTAGAGACGGTTCCCATCCGTTCCCTGCGCCGGAAAACCGCGGCCAAGACCGTGACTTCCTCCATTCTGGTGCCCCATGTGGCCCACATGGATGAAGCCGATGTTACGGAACTGGAACAGCTGCGCCAGGCCTATAATAATCATCCCGGGCGATATCTGACCATTGGCGGGGATGCGGGCGGTGGTCTTCCAAAATCGGATAACCCGGCACAACCGGCCAGGCCCAAAGACGGTGAAGGCAAAAAGGGAACGGACATAGATGCCGAGAGCCGGCCGGGCAAGGTCATGCACCTGACCCTGCTGACATTCGTGATCAAGGCGGTCTCCCGGCTGCTCACAACCTATCCGGCTTTCAATGCCACCGTGGACACGGACCGGATGGAGATTTATTTACAAACGGTTTTATCACATCGGTTTTGCAGCAGACACCCCCAAAGGACTGATGGTGCCGGTGATCAGGGACGCGGACCGACTCAGCCCGGCTGCGCTGGGATATCGGATCCGATATCTGGCCCGGGCGGCAAGAGAGGGGAGCATCTCCCGGGAAGACCTGACCGGCGGGACCTTTTCCGTGACCAATGTGGGGGCCATCGGCGGCACCCATGTGCTGCCGGTCATCAATTTTCCGGAATCCGCCATCCTGGGTCTGGGCCGGGTGGAGAAAAAAGCGGTGGTGAAAGACGATGCGATCGTGATCCGGCAGATCCTGCCCATGACCTTGTGTTTTGATCACCGGGTGGCGGACGGGGCCCAGGCGGCCCGGTTTGTGAAGGATCTCAAGGCCATTCTGGAGGACCCTGTGGTATATGTGGCCCATACCTGAATGTGGAAGCTATGTCCTTAAAGGGGAATTCGGGAAACAGACACGCAAGAAAAAGAGGTGAAACCATGGTGGTTGGAGAGATGATTTATGACACAGATGTGGTGGTGATCGGCGGCGGGCCCGGCGGGTATACCGCCGCCATTGCGGCCGCCGATCTGGGGCGGGAGGTGGTGCTGGTGGAGGAAACGAAAACTGGGTGGCGTCTGTCTGACAAGGGGATGTATCCCCTCCAAGACCCTGATCCATGTGGTGAATGTTGCCGACAGCGTCAGACAGGCCGAAAACATGGGCATTGTTTATGAAAAAATTGACTTTGACCCCAGTGCTCTTGCCGCTTATATCCGGGATACAGTGGATGATCTGGCCGAAGGAGTAGCACGGCTGGTGAAAAACCGGGATATAGAGCAGATTCGGGGACATGCCCGGTTCATCGAATCGAACCAGGTGTATGTGGACGGGGCGAACACCATTGTGCGGTTCAGTCATGCGGTGATCGCCACGATCCGAATCAATGAACTGCCTGAAAATCTGGGAACGGATCCCGATTCAGGCGTGTGGACGTCGGACCAGGCCCTGACGGTTCCGGAAATTCCGTCCTCTCTGCTGGTGATCGGCGGAGGATATATCGGGCTTGAGATCGGCCAGGCTTTTGCCGGTCTGGGCAGCCGGGTCACTTTAGTGGAGGCGGCCCCGCATCTGCTGGCTGCTGCAGACCCGGACCTGGTTCAAACGGTGATCAAACAGTGTAAGAAACAGTTCGAAACGGTTCATCTCAATTCTCGGATAACGGAAATCACCAAAAACGACGCAGGGTTTAGTGTGAAGATCGTCACAGAGAACGGCGAAATCACCGGTGATTTTTCACGGATTCTGGCTGCCACGGGCCGACGGGCCAACACCACGGATTTGGGCCTGTCCGCCCTGGGCATTGACACAAACGAACAAGGCCTGATTCCTGTGGACGACCAATGCCGGACCGTTCTGCCCCATATTTTTGCCATCGGAGATATTACCCCCGGACCGGCCTTGGCTCATAAAGCAGTCCGCCAGGCCCGGGTGGCGGCTGAGACTATTGCCGGAAAAAAATCCGCTTATGACAATGTCAGTGTTCCCGCCGTTCTGTTCACCCGTCCAGAGATCGCCTGGACCGGACTCACCGAAACAGCGGCAAAGAAAAACAGAATTCCCGTGACCGTGGGAAAATTCCCCCTCACGGCCCTGGGCCGTGCAAAAGCGTGGGCCGGACCGAAGGGTTTGTGAAAATCCTGACCGCCCCGGACACGGAACGGATTCTGGGTATGGGGATAGCCGGGGAACATGCCTCGGAATTGATAGCCGAAGGCAATCTGGCCATTGAAATGGGGGCCTGCCTGGAAGACTTGATCGTCAGCATTCATCCCCACCCCACCTTTTCCGAATCGATCATGGAGGCGGCGGAAGCCGCCAGGCGAGAATCCGTCCACTTGATGAAACCGCAGCGGTGATTTCGTGAGAACCGGTACCGCCAAAGTAGAATCAATGCTGCCAGTGCCGGTCAATGACTATCATTTTGATCAGGACCTGCTGGACCGGGTCCGGCTTCTGGGAGAACCGGAAATCTCCATATACCCATTTGCCTTTCCCGCGGTAGTCACGGGCAGGGGGTCTGTTCTGGAAGCCGAGATCCGCCTTTCCAGGTGTGCCCGGGACCATGTTCCGGTTTTCCGCCGGAGGGGTGGCGGGTGTTCCGTGTTTGTGGACCCCGGCACCCTCATCGTGTCTATGGTCCTGCCCGCAAAGGGTTTCGCCGGCATCCAGCGCCTGTTCAATCTGTGCAACCATCACCTGATCCAGACTCTGGAAAGGCTGAATCTGACCGGAATTCATCAGGATGGAATTTCCGATCTGGTACTGGAAAACCGAAAGGTGGGCGGCTCCAGTTTTTACCGGTCCAAAGATCTGGCCTATTATTCCGCCTCCCTGCTGGTATCCACGGACCTGAACGCCATGGACCAGTATCTGTTCCACCCTCCCAGGGAACCGGACTACCGGAAACACCGGCCTCACAAGGATTTTGTCATGAGACTGGACACGGCCTTTCCCGGCCTGACCCCGGCAGCCCTGGCCGATGAACTGTGTCATCACGGCTGTGTAACTTTTTTGTAACCTGTTGATGATATGGATTTTCGAGTTTATGGTAAAGCAGGAAAACAAGTGAATCATCTAATTGCCAGGGAGGTAAATTTTTATGAAACTCAACCGAAGAGACTTTATGAAAATTTCCGGGGTCACTGCTGCCGGCATTGCTGTCAGCGGTTTGGGCTTTGACCTGAAACCGGTCAAAGCCCACGCCAGTCTTTTGAAGACTCAGTATGCCAAAGAAACCACCACCATCTGCTGCTATTGTGCAGTGGGATGCGGTGCCATCGTTCACACCAGCCAGCGAGGGGATGGCAGAATCATCAACATTGAGGGAGACCCGGATCATGTGATCAACCGGGGATCGCTGTGTTCGAAAGGATCATCACTCAAGCAGCTGGTGGAAAATGACCGTCGTCTGACCGATCCCATGTACCGGGCCCCTTTTTCAGATAAATGGGAGAAGGTTTCCTGGGAATGGGCGCTGGCCGCCATTGCCGAGCGGGTGAAAAACCCGGGACAACAGTTTTGAAACCCTCAATGCAGCCAAACAGGTCGTAAACCGCACCACCAAAATCGCCTCTGTCGGGTCTGCAGCCATGGACAATGAAGAATGCTGGATCTATCAGGCGCTGATGCGGTCCCTGGGACTGGTTTACGTCGAACATCAGGCCAGGATCTGACACAGTGCAACCGTAGCGGCTCTGGCAGAGTCGTTTGGGCGTGGCGCAATGACCAATCACTGGATCGATCTGAAAACTCAGACTGTATTCTCATCATGGGAAGTAATGCGGCTGAGAATCACCCCATTTCTTTTAAATATGTCACCGAGGCCATGGAAAACGGGGCCAAATTGATCAGCGTGGATCCCCGGTTTACCCGGACTTCCGCTAAAGCGGATATTTACACGGCCTTAAGATCCGGAACAGATATCGCTTTTTTGGGTGGAATGATCAAATATATTCTGGACAACAATTTGTACAATCACGAATACACAGCAGAATACACCAATGCCGGCTTTATCGTGGGAGAAGCCTTCGGGTTCAATGACGGTCTGTTCTCCGGTTATAAGAAAAACGATGTCGGGCCGTCCATGGGCAGTTATGATAAGTCCACTTGGGCGTTTGAAATGGATACCGATGGGGTCCCGAAAATCGACCGCACCTTGAAACACGACAGATGTGTATTTCAGCTGATGAAAAAACATTATGAGCGATATGACCTGGAGACGGTGTCCAAGATCACCGGGACCTCAAAACAGGATCTGCTGACCGTTTATAAAACTTACAGCACCACAGGGAAAAAGGGTCAAGCCGGTACCATCATGTATGCCATGGGCTGGACCCAGCATACCGTGGGTACCCAGATGATCCGAACCATGGCCATGATTCAGCTGATGCTCGGAAATATGGGGGTCGCCGGAGGCGGTGTGAATGCGCTTCGCGGAGAATCCAACGTGCAGGGATCGACAGATCACTGCCTGTTGTGGCACATCTGGCCCGGGTATCTGAAAACCCCGAGGTCGTCCAACGACAGTCTGGATGCCTACAACCAGGCATATACGCCGGTGAGCAAGGATCCTTTGAGTGCCAATTGGTGGCAGAACTATCCAAAGTATTCGGTGAGCCTGCTCAAGGCATTTTTCGGTGATACCGCCACCAAAGACAATCAGTTCGGGTACAACTGGCTGCCGAAAGTTGATGATGGCGAAGTCTATTCGTGGTTTGATCTGTTTGACGCAATGTACAAGGGGAATATCAAAGGATTTTTCGCCTGGGGTCAGAACCCGGCCTGTTCCGGATCCAATGCTTCCAAAATCAGGGAGGCCCTTGGCAAACTGGACTGGATGGTCAATACCAATATCTTTGACAATGAAACCGGCTCCTTCTGGAAAGGACCGGGCATGGATCCCTCCAAAGTTGGCACGGAAGTGTTCATGCTGCCGGCAGCGGTGTCCGTGGAAAAAGAAGGCAGCATCACCAATTCCGGCCGGTGGATGCAATGGCGGTATCAGGGTCCCAAACCTCTTGGCAATTCAAGGCCGGATGGTGACATCATCATGCGGCTGGGCCATCGGATCAAGGATTTGTACAAATCGTCCGGAGTGTTTGCTGACCCGATTCTCAACCTGAAATGGGATTATGAGACCCATGGGGAGTTTGATGCTCACAAAGCAGCCAAAGCCATTAACGGGACCTTTACCCGGGATACCACCATCAAGGACAAGGTTTATAAAAAAGGGACCCTGGTACCCAGTTTCGCCTTTCTGCAGGCAGACGGCTCCACGGCTTCCGGTAACTGGCTCTACTGCAACTCCTATACGGAAAAAGGCAACATGGCGGCCCGCAGAAGCAACAAGGACGCTCCCAACAATATCGGGCTGTATCCGGAGTTTGCCTGGTGTTGGCCGGTGAACCGGCGGATCATTTACAACCGGGCTTCCGTCGACCTCAAGGGACAGCCCTGGGATGAAAAAACTGGGTGATCCGGTACGAAGGTCAGGTGGAAGATGGTAAGTATGTCTCCGGCAAATGGGTCGGTGATGTACCGGACGGCGGGTGGTTTCCTATGCAGAATCCGGACGGCACCCGGCGGACGGATACCAGACATCCGTTTATCATGCGTAAACACGGTCACGGGCAGATATTCGGCCCGGGCCGGGCCGACGGGCCGTTTCCCGAGCATTACGAACCCCTGGAATGTCCGGTGGAAAAAAACTACCTGTCTTCGGTCATGGTCAACCCCACAGCCGTGGTTTACAGCACCAAAGCAGACGGCCATGCCACCTGCGATCCCCGGTTCCCGTTCGTGGGCACCACCTACCGGGTGAGCGAACACTGGCAGACCGGCTTGATGACCCGTCCTCAGGAATGGCTGATGGAACTGCAACCCAACATGTTTGTTGAAATGTCTGAAGAACTGGCTAAACTTAGGGGCATCCAGAATGGTGAACGGGTCAAGGTGGCCAGTATGCGGGGAGCCCTTGAAGCCACGGCAATCGTCACCAAGCGATTCAAGCCGTTTCAAATCGGTCCCGCCACCGTTCATCAGGTGGGCATTCCCTGGCACTTCGGCTGGCGCTGGCCGGAAACCGGCACAGAGGAAACCGCCAATCTTCTGACACCTCCGGCAGGGGACCCCAATACCAGGATTCCTGAAACCAAGGCCTTTATGGTCAATGTGACAAAGCTTTAAGGAGGTGATTTGATCATGACTAAATCCATACTTATCGATACCACCCTGTGTACGGCCTGCCGGGCCTGCCAGGTCGCCTGCAAACAATGGCACGATCTGCCTGCTGAAAAGACCGTCAACATGGGTAGTTACCAAAATCCCCAGGATCTGAGCTATTCCACTTACAAGTTGGTCCGCATGACGGAAGCCGTCGTTGACAACCAGCTTCAATGGCTGTTTTTCCCGGATCAGTGCCGTCATTGCCTGGATGCCCCTTGTTTGAATATGGCTGTGGATGAAACAGCCATATACCGGGATGACTTGACGGGGGCGGTTTTGTATACCGGAAATACCAGAAAGCTGGACACGGAAGAAATTAATGTCTCCTGCCCTTATGATATTCCCCGGTCCGGGGATGACGGCACCATTGCCAAGTGCGACTTCTGCAATGACCGGATCCATAACGGTTTGAAACCTGCCTGTGTGACGGCCTGCCCCACCGGCGCCATGCAGTTCGGTGATCGGGACGGAATTCTGTCAATGGCGGATGAACACTTGAAACGGGCCAGGGAAAAATTTCCTGATGCCAGTCTGCTGAACCCGAATGATGTCAGCGTGATATATCTGGTGGCATTTGATCCGCTACTGTATGCGGAATATGCTGTGGCAGGGACCCAGCGGGGTGGCATCAGCCGTTCCGTGGCAATTCGCAAGATGATGAAACCATTGGCGCGGATGATGCATATCGGATGACCTTCCGGGGTCAATAGTTGATCATATGACGGATCCGCTGCCCGGAAGGTTATATTTCCGGGCAGCGTTATTTTTGAAGGAAAATAAATGGCTCTTGATACCCAAATGGAAAAAAGCAGAAATCAGATATTAAAAAAAAGGCCGGCTTATGGAGACATGCTGAATTTTTACGTCCAGGTCTTCCAGGCTCAGGAGGAAAACAAACAGAAGATTTTCATCGATCCCATTTCAATCGATCCGGTTTTTTTGGAAAAAAAATTCAGTCATGACATGCCTTTGATTGATCCGGCTGAATTTGTGATCGATGAAAAAGCCGCCGGTCAATTAATGACTATCCTGTGTGACATGGCTGAAAATCAGAGCCATGAATTGTCTCAAGCAGCCATTGCTCTGAAAGCAGCCTCTGCTGATTCTCGGATCGATGCCCGGCAGGTTTTTGAAACGCTGCTGAACAGCGATGGAGAGAGGCTTTTATCCGTTTCCAAGACCATCGGAATCAGCCTCCAGCACCTGATCATGTTCACCTATCTATCTATGGCGCCAGCCATTGAAATCTGTGCGGATCAGTTGTCGGTTTACCTGAAAAACAGGTCTCATGAAAAAGTGTATTGTCCCATATGCGGCAATTACCCAGATCTTTTTTTTCTGGATGATGCGGGGAAACGTCATCTGAAATGCAGTTTTTGTACGCATTGCTGGGAAGTCGCCAGATTGGGATGTCTGTTTTGCGGAAACAAAGACCCAGATGCCCGGCAGTATTTTTTCAGTCCGGAAGAAAAGGAATACCGGGTGGATGTGTGCGAGAGTTGTCAGAAATATATCAAAGGAATTGATATCCGTCATCTGGACCGTCGGTTTTTTCCGAAAATAGAACTGGTTGCCACGATGCACCTGGATATCAAAGCCCGGGAAGCCGGTTACGCCAGTTTGTCTGATGTCAATTCGGTGGAAAAGGAGCGCCTGTCATGAAACATACTGCCGTATATCTGGTACTGATTTTCAGTATCATTATGGGTGGCGGTTATGGCGGGAATTTGGGTGATACAGACCTCTCCTTTAACCTGCCGGTGCCTGGCAGTGCAGAGGAACGGTCATATCTGGGACTGGATGAAAACCAGACTTTCACACTTGAACAGATCGGGGCTGACATCGTGATTCTCCAGATTTTTTCCATGTATTGTCCCATCTGCCAGCGTGAGGCATCTAAAATCAATGCCATGTATGAGCGGGTGACGTCCGACTCGGAGATGAGCAGAAGGATCCGTTTTATTGGTATCGGCGCTGGGAATTCAGCATTTGAAGTGGATTTTTACAAAAAGACATACCAGGTCCCGTTTCCGCTTTTTTCAGATGGCGACTTTGTCATTCATAAACAGCTCAAAGAGGTGGGAACCCCTCATTTTATCGGACTGACGATTACCCCCGGCACCAAGCTGGGGTATACGGTATTTTTTGCCAGATCCGGAGAAGTGGGGGATCCGGTCGTATTTATTGACCGTTTGAAGGCGTTGTCCGGGCTCAATTTTAAGGTGTGGCCTGCACCGCACCTATTTTGTCATGCAAAAGGCAGTATCTCAAAGGGAGGCATTCCATGCTGAAAATAAAAATCCTCTCAACGGCATGCTTGTTGATGCTTTTTGGTGCCGGCCCGCTCTGGGCATCGTCGACTGCGTTCAATACGCTGTATTCTTATTCTGAGCAGCTCAAACCGGTTGACAGTGTCCTCCGTGTAGTTCCGGGACAGGCGGCTCCGGATTTCTCTCTTCCGGCGGTTTCAGGAAAACAGGTCCGATTGTCCGATTTCCGGGGGAAAAAATGGTGATGCTCACTTTTATTCCTGCGGCATGGACCCCGGTCTGTTCTGATCAATGGCCGGGATACAACCTGGCCAGGCCGTTGTTCGAACGATATGATACGGCCATCATCGGTATCAGTGTGGACAACATTCCCACGCTTTATACCTGGACCCGACAGATGGGAGATTTGTGGTTTGAGGTGGTATCGGATTTCTGGCCCCATGGAAAAACCTGTGAAGATTACGGAGTGCTTCGCGGAGATGGGACGGCGGATCGGGCCATTATCATCATTGATAAAGCCGGAGTGGTCCGGTTCGCCCATGTAACTGACATCAATGTCAGGCCGGAACTGGGAATGATCATCAAAGCACTCGAGCAGATTCATTCCCTCCGGGGCCCTTGATTCTTTTTTGGGCCCGAATGCTGTTAAAAAGATCAACCGTCCGGGGATCTGGTTTGGCATCCATCTCTTTTTCCAGGGCAGCGGTCAATGAAGCAAAAAGGTTCAGGGCTTTTTTGAACCGGCCGCTGTCTGCATACAGGATCATTAAATTCCGACAGGCGGTTTCCAGGCAGGGATCAAGATTTAAAACGGTCTGCCAGGTTTCAATGGCCAGATCAGCCTGGTCCAGGTTTTCATGGATCATCGCCTTGGCAGACAACATTTCCAGATATCTGGACCGGTACAGAATTCTTTGCCGTTCCGCCCAGTCCAGATAGGGCTCTTCAGCAAAAAAATCCCCTTTATATATGTCAAGTCCTTTGTCATACAGTTCCAATGCCTGTTCGAGCCGGTCATTTCTGGCTAGCTGGTCTGCTGTTTTTCCCAGGTCCGTGAACCGCCTGGCATCGATACGCACCATTTCCATATCAAAGGATATTCTGGCTGATTTCTGAAAAATATAACAGCAGCCGAACACTTTCTGGATATCTCTTTCCAGTACTTTTCTCAGGCGATGCAGGGTGATTTTGAAGTTTTTTTCTCCGGATTTGGACAGCGCGTCCGGCCACAGATCGTTAATCAGGATTTCTTTGGGCACATCTGTGCCGCCATGATGAACCAGCGCTTTGAGCAGCATCAGGGGTTTGGACCCTTCAAACGCTCTGACATCGATTTCACGTCCGCCTGTCCGGAGGACAAAACGGCCGAATGTACGGATATGCAGCCGGGGCAGTATGCGTTTATATATGGGTGCCAGACGGGCAGTCAGTTCATTTTGTTCTTTTTTGCCGGCAGCCTGAAGTTTGGCCATCAGGGCATGTTCCAGTCCTGTTGTGCCGCAGGTTTTCACCATGGATGCGGCATGGTCGATTTCAGGGAAATTTCGGAGAAAATGGTCTGTATCAGCTATCGCCATCAGAGCGGTGATCAGCATTTCCCCTTTGATGAGTGGCAGATAACGATATCCTTCCTTTTTCGATTTTGAAAATCCTTTTTCAAAAAAAGCGATCGCTTCTTTTTTCCGGGAGAGCTCCCAAAAGCTGATGGCGGCGGCAATTAAGGTTTCACAGCCACTGAGTCCGGACCCTGTTTTTTCAAAATAATCAGCAGCCGGCAGTAAATGATTCAGGGCATCTTCATATCGATGGACGGACAAAAGGATGATGCCAGCCAGCTGTCTGGCCAGAAAATAATGGATGTCTTTTTTTTTCTCCGGATCGAACGCGTGCAGAGAATCGTTGACGTGATTCAGGGCGCACGGATAATCATTTTCTAGAAAACAGGTCAGCGCCTGGATCCGGTAGGAGATGCCTGATAAAAGGTGTTTCCTTCCAGAATCGAAAAGTCGGTCAAATGATCAGCCATCTGTCTGGCATCGTCAAAACGGCCGGTATAGGCAAAAACAGGGCTTTTTCTTCCACCATGGCTGGATACAGAAAAATCAGTCCGAAAGTTTCAATATCTGCTTCACAGTGGACCAGCAACGATTCAGCTTGATCAAACTGTTGGTTTTTCAAAAACAGGTCGACGTCTACAATGTGTTTCAATACTCGATATTCAGGACTCTGGCGTTTTGGATCCATCTGAAGAATCCGTATGAGCAGCTTTCGGGCATTTTCGAAATCTCCGGCCCGGACATATCCCAGCGCCAGGGTGATAGAGGTATTGAACATCAGGCCGGGTTCGTTGATTTGATGGGCCAGAAGCCGGGCGGTTTTACAGGCGGAAATCCCCTTGGCAAAGTTGCCGGATCCGGCAATATATCCCATCCCGATTTTTTGCAGCAGCAAGCCCCTGGCCCAGGGGTATTGTTCGGTTTTTCCGGTGCCGGTCAAAAGGGATTCTGCTTTTTTGATCCAGGTTTCAATGGCGGCGGAAGATTTTCTGACAAACACGGCTGCTTCGATCAAAAAACCGGATGAAAGAATCATCCCCCGGAGGTCACCTGCCTGCCTGAACAAAGAAAATGCGGTTTCAAATCGGTCAATGTTTTTTCGCCCTCCTTTGATCCGGTGAGGGATGATAGAGAAAAACGTCAGCCAGGGATCTGTTTCTACCTGTTTGCCGGGCAGCCGGTTGATCCATTTTCAAGACTGGACAGGTTCTCCCGGATCAGGTAGTCAGGTCCTTTGATGCGAATGATCCGGGCCATCTGGTCAATGTCTCCGGCCAGATCATAGCATTTAAGAGCTGCCTCGTGGCGCCGGTTTTCCACACGCCCGGGCCACTTTGCGGTAGATTTTTTGAATCTGTTCCTCCGGATAAGTCCGGACCATCTGCTGGGACAGAAAATTTCTGAACAGCAGGTGATATCTGAATTCACATGTTCCTTGGCTGTCATGGATCCTCTGGATAAACAGGTTCCGTTTTTCAAGCCGGTTCAGTATCGACAGAGCGGTCTGAGAGTCAAACAAGATTTGAGCTGTGGCGGTGTCTATGCTATCCGGCACGGCAGTGATCATCAGAAACCGTTTAATTTCATCGGGCAGGCGGTTGTAAATTTCCTGGGAAAAATAGGGAAATGTTTCTTCTGATAAATGCCGGGGAATGTCATCCGGAAAAAGATTCGTTTGATTGAGAGACTCCTTGACCAGGGTAAGCCCGCCAATCCAGCCGTTCGCAATTTCATGGAGCCGGGCGATCTGGGACGGATCAAGCTCCGGTCGGCTGGAGAAAAGTTCCCGGGTTTCCTCGAGTGTGAAAGACAGGTCCTGATTTTCAATGATACAGATCTGCCTGGACATTTTCAATGCTGCCAGGTTGCATTCCGGCAGGGTCCGGGACAGAATAAACCGTTTCAGGTCATTGTTAGTGATGGCCAGTAAGCGGAAAATCAGGTCAAACCCCGTGCTGGATTCATCCAGCTGTTCAAGGTCGTCCAGTACCAGTGCCGCCGGCGCGGATAACCGCTCAAAAAGATCCGACAGTGCCCTGACATGGCGTAAAGGGCCCCGGCCGGCACCCAGGATCGTGCTGCCGGTGAGCAGAGGCTCCTGATTGTCCGGGTTTGGGTCCATTCTGCTGAATGATTCGACAATTCGGTCAAACAGTTTTTCGCAGTCATTGTCATCATCAGTCAGATGAATCCAGATTACCGGTATCCCTTTTTCAGCCAGGTAAGAGGCGACAAGGGTGGTTTTTCCTTGGGCGGCCTGGCCAGTGACCAGAAAATCAGGCTTTTGAAACTGGCTGTCCAGAAACTCGAATAATCGGCTGCGCCGGAGTGCATCACTGAAATATGGCAGATTGGCCGAAGGGATCATGGGACAGCTATCATTCTTCCACCCGGGTTTCCCGGATATCTGCCAGCTTGTCCAGCCCCACCATTTTAAACAGCCGCGAATAGTTGCACGATACATTGGTCAAAAGGACCCGGGCATTTTGTCCGCGCATCTGCTGAATTACATGGGTCAAAGCGGCAAGGCCGGACCGGTTGATTGAAAAACTGTCGTCCATCTCCAGGGTCACTGTCTGATCGGTGACATCAGAGAGAACAATCTGGTCGGAAATTCCTTCCGGTGCCTGTCCGTTAAACCGGCCGGACAGGATGAAAACAGGTTCATGGCAGCCGGAACAAAGGGTCGCCGTGAAAGGCATGGCAGCAGGCAGTTGACGTCTTTTTCCGCCCGGGAGAGGGCCGCGTCCAGTGCCTGACGGTCCACGGGCTTGTTGATGAAATCAGAGGCATCCAGATCCAGGGCTTCCATGGCTTTTTCCAGATCCCCGTGCCCGGTGATCACGATGATCTGAGAAGAGGTGCCCAACTCTTGAATTTTCTGTAACACCGTCAATCCGTCCATGCCCGGCATTTTGATGTCTGTAAACACAATCTCCGGTTTGTGGGCCTTGAAAATTTCCAGTCCTTCCTCCCCGTTCTGGGCGGTCAACACGTCATAGCCATAGGCCGCCAGAAAAAGCCGGAACATGGACAGGGTGGGTTTTTCATCATCAATCACAAGTACTTTGATCATGGTGTGTTTAACTCCTTTGAATAGTGATGGCCTCTGTGTTCAGGGAAAAGGATTCTGAAGACCGTTCCTTTTCCGGGCCGGCTGGATACGGTAATGGTGCCGTTGTAGTCTTTGACAATTCCCTTGATGATGGGAAGTCCGAGTCCGAGCCCCTCTCCCATGGGCTTTGTGGTATAAAAGGATTCAAAGATGGACTCGGTGATGTCCGGATCGATACCTGTACCGTTATCTTCAATATCAATGCCGATCTGATGGTTCATGGAAAAGGTTTGAATGATAATTTTTCCCGGATCCGTGAGGTTCAGTGTTTCAATCCGTTCATTGATGGCATCCCGGGCATTGGTGATCAGGTTGAATAACACCTGTTCCAGGCGGTTGTTGTGGGCCAGGATGGGGGCAATGGTTTTACTGAGTTTCAGGGAAAGGTCGATGTTTTGCAGGGCAATCTGCCGGCCGATGATCTTGTGTACCGAAAGGATAGAAGTGTTGACGTTGACCATCTCCCTGGAAAAGTCCACTTTTCGGGAAAAGTTTTTCAGCCGGCTGACTATTTCAGCGGCCCGGGTGACCTGGTTGCTGATTTCGGTTAACACCGTGTTCATATCTTCAGATGTCACGGTCTGTTCTCTTTCATACATCATGCTCAGGTATTCACTCCCCATTTTGATGGCATTGAGCGGCTGGTTGATTTCATGGGCAATGCCGGCGGACATTTTTTCCAGATTGGCCATTTTACTGGCCTGAATGAGTTGCGAATCTTTTTCCACCAGTTCGGTGATATCGGTGGTGCCGACGATGATCACATCCTCTTTTCCATACTCTGCCGGGCTGGTATGGATGTTCACGAAAACGGGCACCCCGTTTTTTTTGAAAAATCTGACCTTGGAGCGGTGGACCCCGGTTTCAATATCGACGTGTTCATCTTCTACAGATGCCCTATCCAGATCACCAAGATCAAACAACGTCATCTTCATCAGTTCCTGATGGGTATATTCGAACAGTTTTATGGCATTGGGGTTGGCATCCAAAATATCAAAACGGGTTTTGTCCACCACAAAGATGGGGTTGGGCCCGCTTTTGAAAAGCGACCGGTATTTTTTCTGTGAATCTTTCAGGCTGCGGGTGGAATCTCTCAGGCGGGCCGTCATTTTGATAAACGAATCGGTCAGTTTTGAAATTTCATCGTTCCGGGTTTTGATTCCCTGTTTCAATGTTTGAAAACTTTTGCTGTCGATAATATCAAAGTTGCCCCGGGTCAGCAGATCCGTATATCGAATCAGCGAAGCAATGGGCCGGGTAATGAACAGGGCCAGCCGGTGGGAAAGAAAAAAGAAAATAAGCGTGACCATGGAGAGAAAACTTAGAAATATCCATCGCAACTGGGCAATCAGACTGTCAATATGCTGTTTGTCCAGGCCCATCTGAATTGATCCGATGGTGTAGATGCCTTCCTTGACCGGTACGGTGATGTGGAAGACCCAGTGAGGTCCCATTTCCAGATTTTTAATATCCAGTTCGCTTACCGGCTGCTGTTTGACAATGGTTTTGATCGGACCCACAAATCCGGTGGTAAAGGTATGGGCCAGGATATTTCCGCTGTTGTTTGAAATGATCAGGTATTTGACCAGATCTTTCCGGTTGCCGTACCGTGCATCATAGGCCAGGCTGGTAAGTTCGGCCCGGTTCTCAGTGAGAATGAATCCCCGGGCACTGTCCGCAATGCTTTGTGCAATACCGATCCCCCTGTTTTTCAATTCACGGGTAAGGCTTGAAATAAGAAGGGCCCTTGTGAAAAGGGCGATAATGATGCTGACCAGCAGGGTCACACCCAGGCAGGAGATAAAGATTTTGTTTTTCAAGGTCAGATGTGAAATCGGAGTCATGGTAACAGTACCAGATGCCCGTTTCTAATGACGGTATAATAAACCTGATCCAGGCCCTGGTTGTCTTTCGGACCGAAGCTCAACCGGTTTTTGATGCCAAGGTCAAAATCGCTCAGAGATGTAATGGCCTGAATAAAGGACTGACGGGTGAGATTTCGTCCGGCCCGTTCCAATCCTTCCACTAGAATTTTTGCGTTGATATACCCTTCCAGTCCCACAAAACTGGGCCGGGTGTCTGGATAGTACTGGTTTAATAACCGAATATACTCATAGACACCCGGCAGGTCTTCTTCGGCCGGATTTATGGATGGCGGGGGTACCACTTGAGTAACAATCACCCCTTCGCCGTCAGGCCCAAGCCGTCTGGCAAGTTCCTTGGATCCCACAAAGGATACATTGTGAAACAAGGGAGTGAATTCCCGCTGGTGGGCCAGCTGGATGAATCTGGCACAGCTGTCATAGGTTCCGATCATGACCACGGCTTGGGCATCGGATTGAACAATCTGCGCCAGTCCGGATTCCACATCCAGGGTTCCCCGGATATATGAGCCTTTGGCCACCGGCACTAGATTATGTTGTTTCAGGGCGATCTCGGTGCCCCGGAGCCCGTCGAAGCCGTATTCGTCATACTGGTAGAAAACAGCGACCCGGGTCAGTCCTTTCTTTTGGACGATCAGGTCCACGGCTGCTTGGGTCTCCTGATAATAAGAGGCCCGGATGTTTATCAGAAAAGGGTTTGACGGCTGGCGCAGCCGTTGGGCACCGGTGAACATCCCCACCAGGGGAATTCCGGCTTCGTTGATCAGGGGAATGATGCGGACAGTGGTGGGGGTGCCCACATAACAGAACAGCGCAAATACCTTTTTTTCAAGGATCAGCTGTTGGGTGTTGTAAAGACACTGAGAGGGATTGTAACCGTCGTCCATGACCACCAGCCGAATATTCCTGCCATGCACCCCTCCCTGCTGGTTGACATAAAGCAGATATGTCATGGCGCCCTGAATCATCTGGGTACCGAGATATCCTGCATGACCGCCCAACGCCAGGGAAGAGCCGATCAAAATTTCGTTGTCGGAAATACCGTTTCTGCCACCCAGAACAGAGTCTGTCTCAGGCGGCATATCGCAGGCGATGCAGAACAGAAGAAGCATTCCTGTCAGGCAACAGACAAAGCCGTACCGGATCATGTTATGGTTTATCCTCTGACAAAAGTCCATTCGGTTTCACTGGAATGGGCGGAATCATATTCATACCCGTTTTGGGTAAACGATTTTAATTCTCCCGGATCATGGATCCGCTGTCTGATAATGAAATCGGTCATCACCCCCCGGGCTTGTTTGGCATAGAAACCAATGGTTTTTAAGGCACCATTCTTTTTTTCCTTGAAATATATATGCAGCACCGGCGAATTCAGCAGTTCGGGGCGGACCGCTTTGAAATATTCATTGGATGCCAGGTTGACCAGTACTTTTGTTCCTTTGGCGTGTTGCAGTTCCTGGTTGATCCGTTTTGAAATTGTGTTTTCCCAGAATGCATAAAGATTTTTTCCCCAGGAACCGGAAACCCGGGTGCCCATTTCCAGTCGATAGGGCTGGATCAGGTCCAGGGGCCGGAGCAGGCCGTAAAGGCCGGAAAGAATTCTCAGATGGTCCTGGGCGAACCGGATATCGGGATCGGTGTAGTCATTCACCTGAATGCCCTGATACACATCTCCTTTGAACGCCAGCAGGGCTTGGCGTGAGTTGTCCGGCGTGAAGGGCAGTTGAAACCGCTGAAACCGGTCATGATTCAGTGCTGCCAGTTTGGGACTGATGTTCATGAGTGTTTCCAGGTCTTTTTTTGACAAGGTTTTCATGTGATCGATCAATTCGCTGAACCGCGATTTGAAAAACGGAATCGTATGATCCGGATAATAGCGGCCCTCAAATTCCTGGGTTTTTGACGGCGAAATAACAATGAGCATACGTGTGTCCTCCTTGAATAAATATGTAGCCCGATTCTTTTCAAAAAACAATGGCAGAATTTTTTACGTCCTGAAATGATGAATTATCTTAACATTGACAACCAGTGAACTATCATAGGATAATCAAAAGATGGAACAGGTGTGGATTATCGGCAGCGGCAGATTCGGGCTCAGAGCAGCCCGGTTGATCCTCGGGCAGAAAGAACGAACAATGGAGGTGACCCTGGTAGACCGGGACCGGGAAAGCCTTGAAAAAGCCGATTCACTGGGATGCACCTCCGTGGCCGGGGACGGGGTGGATTTTTTGTTTCGAAAAATGACCCGGACCCGGGGACCGGACTGGGTGGTACCGGCGGTGCCGGTGCATCTGGCCTGGGAGTGGTGCCGTCTCACACTGGGGATTAATCGCCTGAAAACCTGTCCGCTCCCGGAAGACATTGACGGTTGTCTGCCTCATCCCATGCGGGGAACCGATCATCAGATCTATGTCAGTCATGCCGATTTTTTATGTTCCCCTAATTGCAGTGAACCGGATGAGAGGTGTACGGTGACCGGTAAACCAAGAAAAAAAGATATGTTCCGATTGATCGCAAATCTGAAGCTTCCCGAAGTTGTTTCTTTTGTGATTCAAAGCCGGCAGCTCGGGCCGGGGACGGGGGGATATACGCCGGCTGACCTGTATGCGCTGGCGGACCGGATTTCCAGTCACAACGGCCGGTGTCTGGTGGCCACTGCCTGCCGGTGTCACGGGGTGATAACCAGCGGGCTTGTCAACTAAAATTTTTTCGGAAGACGGGGCAGGTCCCCAACCTCTCAACTGTTCCTAAAAATCAACAGATCGCAGATCCGTTAAAAAACAGAGGTTGACAAAAATTTTTGCTCTGTTTATAGAATAATCATTCTAAAAATGAAATAGGGAATATACTGATGGCTGCCCTGACCCGGAAACAAAGAGACGACAAAAGAAAACGCCGTGAAATTCTGGCCGCAGCGCTGGCGGTTTTTGCCGAGGGCGGGTTTCACAACACCACCATGGCCCAGATTTCCAAGGCGGCCCAGTATCCGCTTGGCACCATCTACAAGTTTTTCCCGGTAAAAAGAGATGTACCACGATCTGGTGATCGAACGGGTCCATGAGCTGGGCCGTATTTTGTATGATACCGCCCAAAAAGAGGAACTGGGCGTGGCGGACCGGCTTCTGGCGGCCCTCAAGGCTCAGGCCCGGTTTTACAGGGACAACCAGGATGTGGTGAAAATTTATATTTCAGAGAGAAGCAATATCGACAGCGTGAGCATGCCCCACCTCAACGAGCGGGTGAACCGTCTTCATGAGCGAATGGTGCAGCTGTTTGAACACCTGTTTGAACGTGGTATTCAAGACGGGGTATTTAAACCTTACCCGGCCCGGGAAATGGCGGAGCTGTTTGCCGATATCGCGCATTCCGCCGGCTGGTCCGGCCTGTTCCGGGATGAAGATTCAAACACGTCCGACCAGCGGCTGTCCATGATTTTTAAAATGATCCTCACCGGAATAAAAAAATCCGTATAACAAATCCGTTTTCATATAACAAACTTATTTTCAAGGAGATTTCATCACATGGCGCAATCCATAGCAGACAGACGGGATCAGGAATTTGTCCTTCACGAGATGCTGAATGCCTCAAACCTGGCATCCCATAAGCGGTTTCAGGATTTTAACAAAAAAACCATGGACCTGGTACTGGCCGAGGCTCGGAACCTGGCGGTCAAAGAACTGCTGCCCGTCAGCAAGGAGGGGGACGAAACCGGTTGTGCCCTGGAAAACGGAAAAGTCACAATTCCGCCGTCTTTTCACCGGGTTTACAAATTGTTTTGTGACGGGGAATGGGTGGCCATGTGCGATGACCCAGGATTTGGGGGCCAGGGCATGCCCCGTGTCCTTTCCATGGCCACCGGAGAGCTGTTTACCGGTGCCAATTGCGCGTTTCTCATGTACCCCGGCCTGACCCATGGGGCCGGCAAACTGGTGGAAGAGTTCGGCACAAAGGAACAGAAGCGAAAATATTTGAAAAACCTGTATACCGGTAAATGGGCAGGCACCATGTGCCTGACTGAACCGGAAGCCGGGTCAGACGTCGGAAATCTGACCACCACGGCGAAACGCAATGAAGACGGCACCTTTACCATCACAGGCAGCAAAATTTTTATTTCCGGTGGAGATCAGGACCTGACCGAAAACATCATTCATCCGGTGCTGGCGCGCATTGAAGGGGCGCCTGCCGGCACAAAAGGGATTTCGCTGTTTCTGGTGCCCAAATTCCGTGTCAATGAAGACGGTACCATCGGTGCTCCCAATGACGTGGTCTGCACCGGGCTGGAAGAAAAAATGGGGATCCACGGCAATGCCACCGCCGCCCTGGCGTTCGGCTCCAAAGGCAACTGTATCGGCGAACTGCTGGGAGAAGAAAACAAAGGCATGAAAGCCATGTTTGTGATGATGAATGAAGCCCGCCTGGGGGTGGGGCTCCAGGGGTTCGGGTTTGCCAGTGCCTCATATATCAATGCGGTCAATTATGCAAAACAGCGGATCCAGGGCACGGATCTGACCAAAATTTTTGATAAAGATCCCAAACCCGTGGCCATCATCCACCATCCGGATGTCAAACGCCAGCTTATTCATATGAAAGCGTATGTGGACGGAATGCGGGCCTTGATGTACTATACCGCACTGTGTTTCGACAAGGTTCTGACAGCTGCAGATGACGCGGAAAAAGAGATGTACCAGGGGCTGATCGAATTTCTGATTCCCGTGGTCAAAGGCTATATTACGGACCGCGCATTCGAAGTATGCACCCAGGGGGTTCAGGTATACGGCGGCTATGGGTTCATCAGTGAATATCCCCAGGAACAGCTTCTCAGGGACTGCAAAATCACCTCCATCTACGAAGGCACCAACGGCATCCAGGCCATGGATCTGCTGGGCAGAAAGCTGGGGCTGAAAAAAGGCAAACCATTCATGGACCTGCTGACCCGGATGAACCAGACCATTGCCTCTGCCAAGGAAATCCCGGAACTGGAAGACCTGGCGGTCCGGGTGGAGCAGGCGGTGAATAAGCTGGGAGAAACCGCCATGCATATGGGCATGACCGCCATGTCCGAACAGATGCTGGATGCCTTTGCCGTGGCCCATCCGTTTCTGGATGTCACAGGTGATGTGGTCATGGCCTGGCTGGAACTGTGGCGCGCCGTCACGGCCCAGCCCAAGATTGCGGGGGCAAAGAAAAAAGAGGCTGCGTTTTATCAGGGGCAGGTGACCACAGCCCAATATTTCATCCAGTGGGTTCTGCCGGCCACTTTAGGAAAAATGGAGGCATTGAAGGGAAATATTCCGGCCATCATGCAAATGCCGGAAGAAGGTTTTTCCGCCTGACCGGTTGACGATAATCAGACACGGGATGTCCTTAAACGTCGTTAAAAAGCGCTTTTAGGACATCACATGTCTTTGGACCGTTTGAAGGTTTTTTTTTCCAACTGATGGCGTTTCAGCAACCGGTTGAGCTGCCGGGGGGTGATGCCGGCAATTTCGGCAGCCTGATCGATCCGGCCCCGGGTTTGGCTTAAAAGGGTGGTCAGATATTCCTGTTCAAACCGGTTTATGGCAATCTGTCTGGCCTGGGATATCTGTGTATCCGGGTCGCTGCCCGGTCCGGGATCATCCATGTCCGGCATGGTATCCAAAGGAAAACTCTGTGGCATGAGGATCGTGGTCTGTTCCAGAATACAGGCGCGTTCCAGCAGATTTTCAAGTTCCCGGATATTGCCGGGCCAGTCATACCGCTTGAACCGGTCCATGACCATCGGATGGACGTCGGTGATTTGTTTTCCGTATTTGATGTTGAGATTTTTGAGAAATGCCTCGATCAGGCCCGGCAGGTCCTCCAGCCGCTCCTGAAGTGGGGAATTTCGATGGGAAAGACATTCAGTCGGTAAAACAGATCTTTTCTAAACTGTCCGGTTTTCACCAGTTCTGCAATGTCCGCGTTGGTGGCGGCAATGATCCGGGCATCCGCCTTCAGCGGCAGATCCCCGCCCACCCGGCTGTAAACACCGTCCTGAAGCACCTGAAGCAGTTTGATCTGGGAAGAGGGGGTGATGGTGCCGATTTCATCCAGAAAGATGGTCCCGCCCGCAGCCATTTCAAATTTTCCGGGTTTTCGGCGTTCCGCCCCGGTGAACGCGCCTTTTCATGCCCGAACAGCTCACTTTCCATCAAGGTGTCGGGAATGGCGCCGCAGTGAACTTCGATAAAGGGTCTGTCATGCCGCTGGCTGTGCCAGTGGATCATGCGGGCAGTCATCCCCTTTCCGGTGCCGGTATCGCCCAACAGCAGCACGGTGGCGATGGTGGGCGCCACGGATCGGATGTTGTCATACACCTTTTTCATGCACGGGTTCAGGGACTGAATCATCTCCAGATCCCCGGGCCGACTGCTCAACACCAATATCTCTTTCATGAACAAAGATCCTTGTCGTCAATGCCCGGAACCTGTGGTCCGGAAAGCATGGAAACGCCCTTCAGCTCTGGATGGAGTATTAACAGCCGCAACCGGATCTGTCAATCACTGATTGTTAGGTGCCTCTTTCAAGCCCTTGACGTTGAATTTTTGAACATGAATGGTTTTTGAAGGGCCCCGGACCTGTATCTGTCCGAAAACAGTGACTGTCTCACGGAGATGATGGATTAGGTCTCGGCCGAAACCGGTATCCGCCACCGCGACATGATCTTCGTCAAATGTCACGATGGCGGTACCCAGTACCGCACCGCTGGTATCCCAGGATGCAGGGATGACAATCCCTGTGATGGTAGTGAATTCAGTGGCCATGCCCGGTACATCTGCAAATACCGGGCCATCAAATAGCGGTTTGTAAAATCGGGCGGTCCCATTCCCGGCCATCTGATACTGGATGGGCAATTACAACAGCGCTGCCTCCTTGGGGGGATTGGCTTTAAGATATTCCAGCCGGTTCAGGCCGTTGATATAGGCCAGGGCCGACGCCGTGATGATGTCCGGGTCCGCGCCTTTCCCCAAAGCCACGACACCGTCCTCCTGGAGCCTTACCGTCACTTCCCCCTGGGCGTCCGTGCCCTCGGTCAACGCGGAGATGGTGAACCGAAGCAGCTCGGATTTTGTGTTGGTCAGCTTGGAAATGATGTTGTACACTGCATCAATGGGACCGGTCCCTTCCAGGGCGCCCTGGACCAGGCGGCCGTGGATCTTGAGCTGCACCGAGGCCGTGGGAAACACGGTGGACCCGGACAGGACATGGATATATTCCAGGCTGAACACCTCCGGAGTCCGCAGCACCCCCTCATTGATCAGGGCCTCGATATCTTCGTCCAGTATCTGTTTTTTGCGGTCCGCCAGATTTTTGAATTTCTGAAACACCAGATTGATCTCTTCTTCCGACAGATTGTACCCCATGCCCCGGATATGTGCGGCCAGGGCGTGCCGGCCCGAATGTTTGCCTAAGACCAGGCTGTTTTTGATAATACCCACGGTTTCCGGTTTCATGATTTCATAGGTCATGGGGTTCTTGAGAATCCCGTCCTGGTGGATTCCGGCCTCGTGGGCAAAGGCATTGGCCCCCACAATGGCCCGGTTGGGCTGAATCAGAATGCCGGTGATCATGCTTACCAGGCGGCTGGTGGGATAAATCCTTGTGGTGTCGATACTGGTGTTGTGGCTGAAAAAGTTGGGCCTTGTCTTCAAAGACATCACCACCTCTTCCATGGAAGTATTACCGGCCCGCTCACCGATGCCGTTGATGGTGACCTCCACCTGGCGGGCCCCGTCTTGGATGGCGGCCAGGGTGTTGGCTGTGGCCAGGCCCAGATCGTTGTGGCAGTGCACCGACAGCACGGCCCGGTCGATGTTGGAGGTGTTGTCAATCACATAGGCCACAAGTTTGCCGAATTCTTCAGGCACGGCATACCCGACTGTATCCGGCAGATTTATGGTGGTGGCTCCGGCATCGATGACCGATTCAAACACAGTGCACAGAAAATCCGGGTCTGACCGGGATCCGTCTTCGGCTGAAAATTCCACGTTGGACGTGAAGGAGGCGGCCAGTTTCACCGATTCCACCGCCTTTTTCAGCACATCGGCCGGTTCCATCTGTAGCTTGTATTTCATATGCAGCTCTGAGGTGGCGATAAAGGTGTGAATCCGGGGATTGACTGCATCCTTGATGGCGTCCCACCCTCGGCGGATGTCCTGTTCATTGGCCCGGCACAGGGCCGCTACCTGGCTTTTTTTTAAGCTTTCAGCGATTTTTTTCACGGCTTCGAAATCCCCGTCCGATGCCGCGGGAAATCCGGCTTCGATTACGTCTACCCCCAGCAGTTCCAGCTGGGTGGCAATGCGCAGTTTTTCCGCCTGGTTCATGCTGGCACCGGGAGATTGTTCCCCGTCCCGGAGGGTGGTGTCAAATATGATGATATGTTTTTCTTCGTTCATGATGTAATCCTTTATGGGTGAAATTATAGTTGTTGGTCAGTTCGTTATGAGGATTGATGGTGGTCCAGGGACAGTTTGTACTGAAAACTGTCGGACAAGGCCTGCCAGGAGGCCTCGATAATATCTTCAGACACCCCGATGGTGGAAAAAATATTGTCCGTATCCCGGGATTCGATCAACACCCGGACCTTGGCGTCCGTGCCGTCGGATCCGTCGATGACCCGGACCTTAAAGTCCACTAGGCGCATATCGTCGATCTGTGGGTACATGGCGGACAATGCCTTGCGCAACGCATTGTCCAGGGCTGATACCGGACCGTCTCCTTCCGCCGAGGTGATTTCGGTGGTCTTGCCCACCCGAATTTTGATCATAGCATGGGAATAACAGGGCCGCTCCTTGTCCTTTTCCACCACCACCCGGAAGGATTCCAGGTCAAAATAACTTTTGTACTGTTCGGTCAGCTTTTCCATGATCAGTTTGAGAGATCCTTCCGCTGCGTCAAATTCAAATCCGTCATCTTCCAGATCTTTGATGGAAGCCACTATCTGCCGTTGTTTGACCGCATCGTTCCCCAAATCCACACCCAGCTCTTCCGCCTTGTAGATGATGTTGCTTTTTCCCGACTGTTCCGATACCAGGACCCGGCGGATGTTCCCCACTTTGCCGGGATCCATGTGTTCATAGGCTTTCGGGTTTTTCATGATGGCGGACACATGAACCCCGCCCTTGTGGGCGAATGCGCTTTTTCCCACAAAGGGCCGGGAGTTGACCGGCGGCATGTTGGCGGTTTCCGACACAAACCGGGACAGGTTCAGCAGTTTTTTCAAATTGTCGTCAGAGATGCATCTTTTTCTCATTTTCACCGCCAGGATCGGAATGATGGCGGTGAGGTCCGCGTTGCCGCACCGTTCACCGTACCCGTTGATGGTGCCCTGAACCCAGAGTGGCCCCCACGTGCACCGCATTGACCGCATTGGCCACGGCCATGGCGCAGTCATTATGGGTGTGAATGCCGTAGCAGATGCCGGGCCGGTCGTTGAAATACGTCGCCACCGACCGGACGATCTCTTCGATTTCACAGGGCAGGGATCCGCCGTTGGTGTCACACAGCACCAGGGTTTGGGTGCCCCCGTCCAGGGCCGCTTCCAGGGTATCCAGCGCATACTGGCGGTTGGATTTGTACCCGTCAAAGAAATGCTCGGCATCATACATCACCTCCCGGCCTTGATTCAGCAGATACGCCACACTTTCTCTGATCATCCCCAGGTTTTCCTCCAGGGTGTTGTCCATGATTTCTGTGGCATGCAGGTCCCAGGATTTGCCGAAGATGGTAATCACCGGTGCGCCCGAGTTGATGAGGGCCAACAGGTTGGCATCTTTGTCACAGGAGATGCCCGGCCGTCTTGTGGCACCGAAGGCCGCCACTTTGGCCTGCTGGAAAGTGATTTTTTTTGCTAGTTCAAAGAAGTGGGCCGCCCCGGGGTTGGAACCGGGCCAGCCGCCTTCGATGTAGTGGATACCGGCATCATCCAGGCGATTGGCGATTTTCACCTTGTCTTCCGGAGAGAAAAAATATTTTCCCCCTGCATGCCGTCTCTTAACGTGGTGTCGTATAATTTGACAGATTCCATTGTTACTTCCCCATCTCTCTGGCCAAGGCAATAGCCCCGGTACTGGCAATTTCAACGATTCCCATGGGTTTGACCAATGACAGGAACGCCTCGTGCTTGCCGCTGTCCCCGGAAATTTCTATGGTATAGTGGGCATGTCCCACATCCACCACCCGGCATCGGAAAATATCCACGATGCGCAGGATTTCAGCCCGCTTTTCCGGTTTGGCATGGACCTTGACCAGGGCCAGCTGTCGTTCCACATATTTTTTTTCCGTTAAATCGGTCACTGTGATCACGTTGATAAGCTTGTGCAGCTGCTTTTTGATCTGCTCGATGGTCTGAGCGTCACAGGTGGTGGCCATGGTGATTCTGGAGACCACCGGGTCATCCGTGGAAGCCACGCTGAGCGAGTCGATGTTGAACCCTCTGCCGGAAAACAGGCCGGCAATCCGGGACAGCACGCCCGGTTCGTTGTCCACAAGAATTGAAAGCAAATATCTGCTGGTTTCCATTGTTGTCTCCTTTATACCAGAAGCATTTCCGTGATGGCGCCCCCGGCCGGAACCATGGGGTAGACCGATTCCTCTCTTTCCACCACAAAATCCATGATCACGGTGCCGGGAGTTTCCAGCCCTTTTTTCAAAGTTTCCTCCACACAGGCCGGATCCGTGCATCGGAATCCGGTGGCGCCGTATGCTTCTGCCAGTTTGACAAAATCAGGCGCCTTTTCGATATTGGTGCAGGCATAGGCTTTGTTGTAGAACAATTCCTGCCACTGGCGAACCATGCCCAGAAAGCGGTTGTTCAGGATCACGATCTTGACATCCAGACAGTTCTCCACGGCCGTCATCAGCTCCTGGATGTTCATCTGTATGGACCCGTCTCCGGCCACATCCACCACCAGTTTGTCCGGGCAGGCCGCTTTGGCACCGATGGCCGCGGGCAAACCGAACCCCATGACACCCAGACCGCCGGAGGTGATGAAATGGTGGGGATGGTCAAAGTGGTAATACTGGGCCGCCCACATCTGGTTCTGGCCAACTTCCGTGGTGATGATGGCGTCTCCTTTGGTCAGTTCCCACAGTTTTTCCACCACGAACTGGGGCTTGATCACTTCGGGTTTCTGTTCATATTTTAAAGGCATGGTCTGCTTCCACTGATCGATCTGTGCCAGCCAGGCATCCCGGTCCACGACCAGGTTTTTGGGATCCTGTTTTTCCATGAGCGCCAGAATATGCTCCAGGGTGGCTTTACAGTCTCCCACAATGGGGCACTGCACCTCAATGTTCTTGTGGATGGAGGTGGGATCGATATCGATCTGGATGATGTCCGCATGGGGGGCGAACTTGCTGATGTTGCCAGTGACCCGGTCATCAAACCGGACCCCCACGGCAATGATCAGGTCAGAGTGTCCGATGCTCATGTTGGCCCTAAAGGTACCGTGCATGCCCAGCATGCCCAACCACAACGGATCAGTGCCGGGAAACGCGCCCAGCCCCATCAGAGACGTGGTCACCGGGATCTGTGCCATTTTCGCCAGCCTTGTGACATGGTCCGATGCCCGGGACAGAATTACGCCTCCGCCGGCGAACACTACGGGCCGCCTGGCTGCCTTGATCATTTCCACCACTTTGTGGGTCTGTTTTTTGTTAGGCTTGTAATTGGGTCTGTAGGATCTTAGATGGGTTTCTTCCGGCATGGTAAAATCGATTTTCGCCTGGATGATATCCTTGGGCAGGTCCACCAGCACCGGGCCGGGCCGGCCGGATCTGGCAATGTAAAAACGCTTCCTGGATGGTGGACGCCAGTTTGTCCGGATCTTTCACCAAATAATTGTGTTTGGTGCAGGGTCGGGTGATGCCCACAATGTCCACTTCCTGGAATGCGTCATTGCCGATGAGCCCGGTGGGTACCTGGCCGCAGAACACCACCATGGGAATGGAATCTGCGTGGGCCGATGCCAGGCCTGTGACCGTGTTGGTGGCTCCCGGGCCCGAGGTCACCAGGGCCACGCCCGTGGTCTGGTGGGCCCGGGAGTAAGCGTCCGCTGCATGGACCGCACCTTGTTCATGGCGCACCAGGATATGGCGCAGATCGTCATGCCGGACGATTTCATCATGGATATCGATGGTGGCACCGCCGGGATATCCGAATATGGTGTCAACGCCCTGGGCCTTGATCATTTTAACCAGGACTTGTGCCCCTGTCAGTTTCATGGTTTTCTCCTGTATCATGAGTGAAAAATCGCCCCCTGTCCGGCAGAGGAAACCTGCCGGGCATACCGGGCCATATAGCCTGTTTTAATTTTGGGTTCCGGCTTGACCCATCGGGCCAGCCGTTCCTGAATGTCTTTTTCCGGGACCAGCAGTTCAATGGTTTTGGCCGGAATATCGATGTGAATGAGATCGTTTTCCTTGATGACGGCTATGGGGCCGCCGTCCGCTGCTTCCGGAGACACATGTCCGATGCAGGCCCCTTTGGTGCCTCCGGAGAATCGGCCGTCCGTGATCAGCGCGCAGTCCGCCCCCAGTCCCATTCCGGCAATGGCCGAGGTCGGGGTGAGCATTTCCCGCATGCCCGGACCCCCGGCAGGGCCTTCATACCGGATCACCACCACATCCCCGGGGTTGATAGTTCCTCCCAGAATGGCTTCAGTGGCGGCTTCCTCGGAATCAAACACCCGGGCCGCCCCTGGTGCGTCATCATTTCGTCCACCACGGCCGACTGCTTGACCACACACCCGTCCGGGGCCAGATTGCCGAACAGCACGGCCAGACCTCCTTTGATATGGTAGGGATCGGAAACCGGCCGGATCACGGACCGGTCTTTGACTTCCACGAATGAAAGATTGTCCGCCAGGCTTTTCCGGTGGCGGTGAGGCAGCCCGTGTTCAGCATGGAATGGTCGGCCAGGGTTTCATCACCGCAGGAATCCCCCCGGCCCGGTCCAGGTCCTGGATATGGTCGGATCCGCCCGGACTTAAAGAGCAAATGTGTGGAGTTTTCTCACTGACCCGGTTGATCACGGACAGATCCAGGGGACCCCTGCCTCATGGGCGATGGCGGTCAGGTGCAGTACCGTGTTGGTGGAACAGCCAAGCGCCATGTCCACAGTCAGCGCATTCATGAACGCCTGTTGGGTCAGGATCCGGTCCGGGGTGATTCCCTGTTCCAGCAGCACCATGACCTGAATCCCGGTCTCCTTGGCCAGGCGGATGCGGCGGGACATGGGGGCCGGGATGGTGCCGTTGCCGGGCAGGGCCATTCCTAGGGCCTCGGTCAGGCAGTTCATGGAATTGGCCGTGAACATGCCGGCGCAGGATCCGCAGGTGGGGCAGGCAGATTCCTCCACCGCGGCCAGGTCCGCTTCGTCCATGCGGCCGGACCGAACCGCGCCCACGGCTTCGAACACGGACACCAGATCGATTTTCTTTGTGTGGTCTTTCGGGTCCAGCCCGGCCAGCATGGGGCCTCCGCTAAGGAAAATGGCCGGAATGTTGAGCCGGGCGGCCGCCATGAGCATGCCGGGCACGATCTTGTCACAGTTGGGCACCATAACAATGGCATCAAATGGGTGGGCCGTGGCGGTCACTTCGATGGAATCGGCGATCAGCTCCCGGGAGGCAAGGGAATAGTGCATGCCCTTGTGGTTCATGGCAATACCGTCACACACCCCGATGGTGGAAAATTCCATGGGCGTCCCCCCGGCCATGCAGATGCCGGCCTTGACCGCTTTTACCAGGGTGTCCAGGTGCATGTGCCCGGGAATCAGTTCATTGGCGGCATTGGCAATGCCTATCAGGGGCTGGCGGATCTCCCGGTCGGTGTAGCCAGGGCCTTCATCAGGCTTCTGTGCGGGGCCCGTTCCACCCCTTTTGTTGCAATGTGGCTTCTCATTTTTTTCTCCTGAAAACAAAAAAGCCGTTATCTGCCCCCTCGGGGCTGATAACGGCTTTTTTTACCTGTAATCGGTTTATGCCACTAGGAGCCCCGTCGTCTGGAGGTGTCAATAATCACCTCCACGATAATAATAAGGACTACCAGTAGTATGCTTGTCAATTCGGGTGTCATCTCATATTTACTCTCTTTAAATATAATTCATTATATATAAATTTATGACGTGTCAACAAAAAAAAATGATGTAAGGGTATTTTTATGTCACTTCAGCCGGTTTGGATCCGCGCACACATGATTGATGGCCGATGCCATGTACCCGGCTCCGAACCCGTTGTCAATATTGACCACGGCAACATTGGAGGCGCAGGAATTGAGCATGCCTAAAAGCGCGGTCATGCCCCCGAAGTTGGTGCCGTACCCGATACTGGTGGGAACGGCAATAACGGGCGCCCCCACCATGCCCGCCACCACAGAGGGCAGGGCCCCTTCCATGCCGGCGGCCACAACGATCACCCCGGCCTGCTGAATGATGTCCTGATGGGCGAACAGCCGGTGAATCCCGGCCACCCCTACGTCAAACAGAGTGTCGACCCGATTGCCCATGGCCTGGGCCGTCAAGGCCGCTTCTTCCGCCACAGGGATGTCCGAGGTGCCGGCCGTGATGACCAGGATGGTGCCGGTCCCGGTGATGTCGGGAGCGGTTTTCTGGATCCGCAGGAGCCGGGCATCCGGAAAATAAGCCGCATCAGGAAAATGAGCCGCAAGCGGCTCTGCCATGGCCGGTTCGATCCGGGTCACCAGGATCACATTTTCCCTGGGAATCATGGTTTCCAGAATGCCGGTGATCTGCGGGAGTGTCTTTCCCTGGCCGAAAATTACTTCGGGAAACCCTTTGCGCAACGAGCGGTGATGGTCGATCCGGGCATAGTCCAGGGATTCAAATGTCAGGCCTGTGAGCGCTTTGTGGGCCTTTGTGACAGTGGTCCGGCCCTCCGCCAAATCAGACAGCAGCCGGGTGAGGTCCTGGGGGGTCATGCGGGATTCCTTCATAAATGCGGGTTATTGTTCGCTCATAGATATCATCGGGCGGCAAATCCAGTCAAGATTTTTAATGAGTGACATGGGCAGGGAAAAATGCTGAGCGTTATGTTAAAAAATAATGCTCATTGAAAAGGACATTGAAATTATACTGTTAACCCCACTTTACCAAGCCCGTCAATGATGTCCCCGACAATGTCGTCAAATTTGATATAATGCCCGATCAATATCCGGCCGCGGGCTGGAAAATCCGGTTTCAACGCTAACAGGGTTTGCGCCGCCTGTCTGCCCTCCTCAATTCTGCCGGTTTGACCAAACGCAGCCGCCTTCATCAGGGGTTCCCAGAACAGGGATGGCCGATAGAAATGGTGTGTTTCCAGGCAGGCTTTCTCGAATTTTTTTGCCTCATCCAGTCCGCCCACAGGGCGTGGTGCACATAATAACCACAACAGGGGTCCAGCTGCATGCATCTGTGGATGATGTCGCGTCCCCGTTCCCAGTCACCGAGCAGTGTTAAAATGTAGCCGATGCCATCGAGGAAAAACAAGGAGTTCGGATTGAGTGACAAAGCCATTCCTGCCTCTGATATGCCGGCCGGGAGCTGATTTTCGAGCATGCGGGCATAGGCCAGTATCAGCCTGGTTCTCTGGTTGTTCGGGCTTCGTCCCACCCCTTGTTCTGCGGACATGACAGCCTTTTCCAAAGCTGTCTCATGGCCGGGAAGCTCCAGACCGTAAATATCTCCGTAAAGGCGGCCGAGCATTGCCCACACCCGTCCGCACTGCGGTTCCGTGTTAGTGGCGTGTTCCAGTGCACTTATTGCCTTTGAAAGGCTCTCTGCGTCATATTTGTACTGGAATTCATGGTAGCGGAGTATGGCCTCGTATGTGCTTAACTGCGTGGGCGGTTTGTCTCTGCACTCGGGGGCCAGGGTGTCGGCGATGACCCCGTATTCGCCCGCCACTTTGACAGCGACGATTTGAGCGACTTCTTCTTCAAAGGCTGCCGGGTTCGGGTCATTTTTTGGGCACTTGAACGTGTCTCCCCACACTTGAGTGCCGTAGACGGAGTCTTCTAAATAAAATGTCAGGGAGATGCCTGTGTCATCTTCGCGGATATAACCGTCCAAAACAAAGCGGACCCCGATATCCGATGCCCGCTGCCAAGATCCTTTCGGCCTGTGAAAAATAGCCCGTACATCCTGATGCCGGCTCAGTTCGATACCGATCTGAGTGGCAATCCCGATCGAAAGATAGTTCATGTCGGATTCGATTTTGAGGCATTTCAATGGACGGATCAGTACCGTCGGCCATAAGAGGGAATTCTGCGGGTTTCTTCCCGGTAAAACTGGAATGAGTTTTTCCGGTGCTTCAGCCTCTTGAACGGAAAATGTCGGTACATAGCTTCCCTTTGGAATATCAATGATCAAAGGATCGTTTGCGCCCTCAGTCAGGTAATACCGCTCAAGGGCTCTTCGAAGTTTGTTGGCGTGGATGCTGACAATAGGGTCCACACTCTGGTCAAAGTCCTCATTTCTGTCAAAGACCTCGGTGGCAACGGTGTATCCCTTTATTTCATCGGATTCGCCGGCAATGGTTTTGTTACGACAAATTTTAGAAACGCTCTTTGAAGTTTTGTGGCACGGAAATCCGGGCTTTCTAAAATTAGCTGCAGCTGGCGCATGATTATTTCTGCATCCGGAGTCAGATGTGAATCTCCTTTAAGATAGAAGGCACCGTTTTGATTGATCATTCTTATTGATTCCCTCGCCGGTTAGCACCATGGATTCTTGGGATAATTTTATACCTTGTTTATCCTAAAACAGGTTTATTGGCAATATTTTTTCTGGAATGGTTAAATATCATAATTGCCAAAAAACTGAATCATACATGTTCAATATTTCAGGTTTCGGCCAGTGAATTAATTCAGGGTGAGGGCGCCGTGTCCGAGCATGGCATTCTTTTGAGGATTCCCGGCAAGGCTGCAAGTTTTTTCAATTAACTGTTTATGCAAGGAAATCAAACATGAAAAAACAGAATTATTGACCGACTACCCAGTGATTATTTTCGTTGCCATTTTTCTGGCAGCCATCTTTTCAGGCACAGCTTTCGACAGGGCATACGGTGGGATGGTTATCTATCCCGCCAAGGACCAGTCCCCTGAGCAACAGAAGCAGGACGAATATGAATGTCACCAGTGGGCAGTGCAACAGACCGGTTTTGATCCGACCAGGACCCAGCAGGTCACGCAACAGGAACCAACACCTAAAGGCGGAGCGCTTCGGGGGGCTGCCGGCGGCGCACTGGTCGGTGCCGGTATCGGGGCTATAGCGGGTAATGCCCGCAAGGGAGCCGCGATCGGGGCGGGGGCAGGTGCTGTTGGCGGAGGAGCGAAACAGCAGCAGCAGCGTCAGCAGCAAGAAGCAGCAGCCCGGGAATCCCAGGCAAATCAACAGGCCCAGATTAACAACTATAACAAAGCCAAAAGCGCCTGCCTTGAGGGAAGGGGATATACGGTGAAGTAACGCAATCGCCAAGTGGCGGAAAGGAACAGGCATTGCCGGGAGTGACAGCATGATCCGTTTTGTTGACGGGATCCCGGCTATGGCGACATCCTGATTTTTTCCAACACCGGCATCCTGTTTTTTTGACAGTTGCCTTTTTCTAAAACAGTCTGCCCAGGTTGAAATACATGCTGCTGTTGCTTTGCCCCGATGCACCATAGCCCAGGTAGACCGGTCCTAGAAATGTATCCACGCCCAGAAAAATGCTACCGGCAAAAATGGTATCATGGAAATCCATCCGGGACTGTTCTTCCCAGACGTTTCCCAGTTCTCCAGACAGACCTATGTACGTAGGAAAAAGGTTAAGATCATTGATCCGGCGCATGAATATCAACCGCATCAATGCCAGGTGCTGGCCGCTTAATTCATCTTTCTGATAACCTGACAGGTTGAAAAGGCCTCCCAGATCAAACCGGTTTTGAATCGGTGCATCATCATCCACTGTGATGAACAGCTTTGCACCGGCGATCAGGGTATTCGGCCCAAAGCTTACTGCTTTGTCCGCCTTGAATAACAGTTGATCAAAGGTACTGTCTGCCCCTATTCCCTGGTCAGACCTGATATATTCAAGAAATCCGGCATAGCCATTTCGGGGAAAGCCGATATTGTCAAGCGTGTCAGCGGAAAGCCTGGTATACGCCTCGCTTTTTTCAAAATTATAATCCGGCTGGTTTGTCATTCCCTTCACTATTTCCGCCTTGCCGGTGATCCGTCGGATGCCGATACGGAATTCGCCCCAGGTCCCCAGTTCTCTGCCCAGGGAAACATCACCGCCATATTGGGTCAGGTCATATTCTCCCAAGGCATCGCTATCCGAAGAGTAGATGTTGATAGGCTTTTTGATGAACAAAAGCCTTGGGTTGACAAAATAATGGGAACCGTAATCAAGGGGCTGGTATATCTCGGTGAAAAGGCCAGGGGAGGCACCCAGTTGAAGCGCACTCCGCCATTCCCCGTTGAGCCGGTTGATCGCTGTCCGGGAGTATGAAAGTCCCAGGTTGAAAAAATGATCACCATCCTGATTTCCTGACATGGTGATCCCTGCCTGGACATAATTGGGCCCCCAGGACCGCTCCCTCACATGGACCACAAGACCTGTCCGGCCGTTTTCTTCAACGATCTCGTAGGAAATGTTTTCAAACAGTTCGAGCCCGTACAGGTGGCTGATGTTTTCTTCAAGTCCTGCAATATCCAGCACTTCCCCTTTCCGGATCTTGAGACCGTCCAGAAATACCCGGTCATTGAGCCGTGACCGGTTGTCCAGCCTCAGAAAGTCAATCACAGGAAGTGCGGCTTTAGTGTTCAGCAGACCGGCCTGGCCGGATGACGGATACGCAGTATCGTCTTTCCGGGGTATGGACAGTTTTGAGAGGGCAGACGTCATTCCCAGTGTAGCAGTGATACCGATGGGAATGGCTTCATGAGCCCGATCAAATGAGGAAGAGCTGATATCACCCAGATCCGGGATAATCAGCACATCCTTTCGGGTAAGGGTGGCGATCTGCTCTTCAGTGTTTCTTCGGGTAAGAATTTTGGTCAACTGCTGGGTGATGCTCATGGCTTGCTTCAATTCTTCACGTTGAGACAAAGGCGTGCTGATATCAACGGCGATAACAATATCCGCCCCCATTTTCCGGACAACATCAACCGGCATGTTGTTACTGACCCCTCCGTCCACAAGCAGTCTTCCATCAATGTCCACGGGTGAAAAAATAGCCGGTATGGACATGCTGGCGCGCATGGCCGTGGCCAGATCTCCAGACCCGATAATCACCGGTCTTCCTGTAACAATATCGGTCGCCACGGCCCGAAAAGGAATTTTAAATACGTCAAAGTCGTTGATTTCACGGACGGGCAGGGTCAGCCTTTTTAAAATGAGATCCACTCTCTGGCCCTGGAGAATGCCTGAGGGAAGCTTTATTTCCAGGTCATCGCTCAATCCGGGCTTTGTATTGATCAGATAATCTCTGTCTTCCGCCTTCCGCCGGAATGAGCGGCTGTTTCTGGGAATGTTGTCTTGCAGTGCGGCACGCCAGTCCAGACTGGTAATGATTTCCTCAATTTCGGAAACAGTCATGCCGGACGCATAAAGACCACCGACAATGGATCCCATACTGGTTCCGGCAATGTAATCGATGGGGATGTGCAGACTTTCAAGAACCTGAATCACGCCGACATGGGCCGCTCCCCTGGCCCCGCCGCCGCTGAGAACAAGACCGATTCTGGAACGGGCGGGTTCCCCGGCCTGGACAGGAGCAGGTGGCCACATCAGTAAATGCAGGCAGACAATCACAAACCCGCAGATGAAGAGCCGGCAGGGTAGAAATGTGAACCGGGTATCTTTTTTAAGACCCAGCAGCATTATCATTCATTACCAGCCGGCCAATGCATTGGCCTCTGCTTCACAATCTTGCAAAGACGTCAATCCCATAGCCAAGGGGCGTGATATTCCGCCTTGGCCGCTTCCAGTTCAGCGGAGAAAACCGGATCCGCATGCAGGCAGGCCACAGCGGCCGCCCCATGAAACGTCCTTCCACCACATCGCTGTGCCAGTGGACGTTGCAGACGTTCCGGCTTTCACCGAATGCCCGGCCCCGGGCAAGAATAGCATCGGCCCGGTCCGGGGCGATCTCCGTTAAGATCAGCGCCCACGCCCATCCGAGAGCCGTATGTCCGGAAGGATAAGAACCGTCTTTTCTCAGTTTTTCTTCATCTTCCGGCGTGCATACAGGGGCATTGTTTTCCATGAACGGGCGGTTTCGCTGATAATGGGTTTTTGCCTGATATGTGGAAAGACCGGCGTCTGCGGCCGAGCGCCGCAGGAGCATGTAAAGATGTGGTGTATCTTCCTGTGTGATGGGAATTCCCAATGCGCAGGAGAAAGCGCCGGCCGCCTCCGGAAAATGCAGGTTCGCATCCTCAATCGCCAGACTCCAGCGCTGCGTATCCTGGAGTTCAAGCGTTTTTTTGCTGATTTCTTCGTCCAGGGCCATGGCCGCGGAACCTTGTTCCGGCGGCGGCGGAATCAGTTCAAGACTGTTGGGCAGGCTTTCGGTATCCAGATACCCGGCCAGAAGACCGGGATGGATTTCCGGCACATCTGAAGGGATCTTAACGGTATCAACACTTGCACATCCGGTAAGAAAGAGAAGACACGCCAGAACAAACAAATGCGTTTGAGCTACTGAACTGGTTTTTATCATTTCACATTCCTTTGTTTTATCTAATATACAGGTCAGTCCTCCAGCGGCGGGACCATGTAGTTTTGTGTCGGCTGGAATCTGTCGAACATATCGAAGATCTCCGTCATTTCACCTTTGCCGCCCGTTAGTTTTACTTTTCCGGAGTCGACTGCATCGGTGAATGACAGGGTGCTCAGGTAAAGGCCGGCCCAGGCTTCAGAGTCCAGTTTCAAAACAAAGTCAGGTTGGCGATAGTAATCAGCCGGCACGGGCAAATATTCTGCAATCCCCCTGCGTACATGCAGGGCAACACCGAGGTTCCCTTTGTCTGTGAACACGAATTCGATCACCTTGTCCGTGTCTTCGCTTTTTTGCGGGTCGATGCGCACCCGGAAAAAATCGACGAAAGTGTCTGGCGAAGCTGCAATGATCTCCTGTGATGGCGGAATCAGTTTGGGATAGGTGATCTTTCCTTCCAGCGCCAAGGCTTCTGTCAGCAGAAAGGCCCGGGCGATGGATCCGGTGGTGCGATGCCCCATTTGTCTCAAAATGTCGGCCTTCATTTGCCTCACCGCCTGGTCCGTCGGGTCCAGTAGGTAAGCATACTGGATGACCTGGGCGCCCCAGGCATATGCTTTCTGTTCCAGTGCCGCCTGGGCTGCGGAGATGACTTTTTCTCTGCCGCCAATGAGTTCAACCATCCGCTCTGCTTCTTCTCTGGGGGCAATCTTGAAAAGTTTGGTCACATCCCCGTCAAACCAGCCGATGACATATTGGTATATAGCGGCCGGAAAATGGATGGTTTCACCATAGGATTGGGCGTTTTCAGGGATTTTTCGCATGTGACCCGGGATATGAATTCTGTGGCGGATCTCGTCGGGTGTCAGACCGCCCAGAATGCCCCGAAGGGTCTGGTCAAAGGTCAGGGTTACCTGGTCCATATAACCGGTCAGCCGCTTCATGACCTCATCTTTGCCGACTATTGCCCGGGTGTGAGTGCTGGCCAGTATTTCCGGCTTCAGGTCACGGATCACTTTCAGGCCGTCTCGCCAGATCAGGGGGTCCCGGTATACACCGCCGCGAAGGGTGTAGATATTCGGTGTACCGGGCCAGAAGAAGTTATTCATGACCAGCCTTTTTCAGGGACATAGACTGTGAGGTTGTAATCATCGGACAGATATTTGGTGAAAAACTGCATTTTAATGCCAAGAACGTCCAGAATCTCGCCGTCTTCAACCGTCCGGTTGGCCGGCAGAAACGCAATGGGTTTCCCCATTTCCAGCTTTCCTGACAAAGCGGCATCCGGTCCTTTGCTGGGCAAAAAGTTGTTGAACTGGATCAGAAGCCTGGACGTCATTCTCGGTCCGACTTCCGGAATCGCTGAAGGGGATCCGCCGCCTTTGAGGCTGCTTTCAACCGTTTCGTTCACTTTCGGGTGGCCGATAATCAGCACATCATCCGGATTGTCTACCAGTGCACCGGCGCCAAGGGCATAATGGGAGTGGCTGTAGATGATCACTTTCACCGGCTTGTCACTGATCTTTTTAATGGCCTCGCGGATGTGCTCCGCTTCTTCTTTGGTGTCACCCGTATCATAGACAATCAGGCCGTCTTCCGCCTCGATGACCGTTGTGTTGGCCAGAGAATAGCCGCCGATGCACCAGACGTCTTCAGCCAGTTTTTCAGTGGTTGGTTCGACATACAGAATCTTTGCGGCGGTCTCCAGCACCTCTTGCCTGGCAATCGCACCATTGGGCGCTTTTATCAGATTCACTGCTTCCCCCATGTACTGAGAAGTTTCCGCAGAATGGATAGAAGTGCCAATCATGACAAACAGCATAAAAAAATCCGCAAATTTTAAAAAAAGATATTTATTCTCATATTTTTACTTCCTGAAAATATGGCTTTTAAATGAAGAGAAACTATTTTAATTGGTCGGAACTGTCAAAACCGGCCGCGCATCAGCATTGTTGCTTCTTTCCGTGAACGAAAACATCAGCATCAAAAAATAGAATGTTCTCTTTGATCTGATATCCCGGTCATCGACAAAGAACCAGCGATTGCGGTAGGAAACAGCAATGAAAGCGTCATCAGGCATTGAATCGCTGCAATGCACCCGGATAAGGGGCTGAAACTGGATTTCAGTTCCGCCATCTACCGAGTCTGCCTTATACACCCGGCCTTCGTCGATGTCGGAATCAGGAACGTCGATATATGAAGCATAATCAGCCATAATCTGTATCATTGAACGGCTCATCATTGCGATTTCCCTATCACTTTCGGCGAGGTATCCATTGACAATCCTGAATTCCCGTTCATTCGGCTCCAGTCCGAGAAGGTCTATCATTTTTTCTAAATTTTTTGCTGCTTCACGGGTTTGCGGTTCCTCGAAGTACATGGTTACGGTTTGTCTGTTATCAATAAATCGGGTCCGAATCCGTATGCCGTCAATCTGCTGGATTTGCCCGAGCAAAGACAACAACTCATAAAATTCGGGGTTTGACGATTGAGCGGCAATGCCACCGGAACGGTTGTCCAAACCGTTAATCCCCTGGATGCAGATACGCAGCACCTGATCAACCGGATATCCGCCTTGAATGAGAAGCAGTGTGGTGCTGATCGGAATCGGCCGCAAAAGGCTCCTGGCATAGTTTTCCCCCATCAGTGGGGCATAGCTGATCGTAGGACGATCCGTATACATGGCCCGGCCGCCGAATGTTTTCGTATTTGCATCTTCCCACTCAAACCCCATTTCTATTTCTCCCTCCAGGGCGTATTGTGAAATAACGGACGTCACATCCATGAAAACCGGCGCATCCAGATAACGGATTTTGACAAGGTTGAGCAATGTCTGCCGCTTCCAGGATTCCGAAATGGCAGACACATAATCAAACCGGTCCCGGTCAAGAGTCGGCGGACCGATGCCGGTGCATCCTGCAAACAGTAAAACTGATATCAGGACTGTTAAGTGCATCAGCATCGGCCAGCCAATATTCATCCTTGCTTTGTCTTCCAGCCGCGGCGGGCTGCTGGAATCAGGAACAACTGTTTTTTTACCCTGCACCTTTTAACTCTTTTCTGTTTTGCCGAAGAATACATCGGCAATGTTTTGGCCTTGATTATTTAATCATTTCAGCATCACCCGGGATCCATTTTTTATCAAAATACGGTTTCTCCGGTCCGTACAGGCGTAGATAGACAAACCAGCCCATGCCGGGCTTGGTCTGAACCCAATTTTCCCTGGCTGCGTTCTCAGGCAGCTCGGGACCGAAGTAAGCATCATAGGAGCCGTCTTCGTTCGCTTTGGCCCCATGCACTGAGCCGACCAGCGGACGGCCAAGGTCGTTCTGGATCATCGACCGGGTTTCGTTGTCATAGGCGGTCAGGGACCAGAACATGTTGGCAGGCACATCCTTGGGGAGATGGATCTTGTAAGTGTGTTCGCCGGTGAGCCATTTGCCGTCCGTATCGACGTAAAGGCCGATATACTGGGATCCCTGTCCCGGTACCGCGACCACCATTGATTTTGCGGTGCCGATGGCCTCGAAGGTGTATTTGGTGCGCTGGTCGATGGCCATGTAGTCCGGCGTATGGAACGTCGGGTCGCCAAAGAAGATATGTTTCCAGTTTCGTTTTCCCGGGTAGGCATATAAGGTGTCTTCAGGCATGCGCGGCTTCCAGGCCAGGGTTTTGGCCATGGCCCGCCCGACCTCGGAGGCTTCGGTGAGAATGGAGCGCATGCGCTCGTCCGGATCAAAAGTTTTGCCATGGGCGATGCCCAGGCTCTCCAGAATACCAAGCATGGCCATGTCCTGGGAGCGGGGCGGGTTTTCATTGATATAACGGGCCAGGCTTTCAAAATAGGCAAAGCTTCATTGGTCAACAGATCGGCATTTTTGTCGGTCAGGGAAATGAACCGGGTCGATGGCGGTTCCTTCGCCTCTGACAGTTTGTACTGCCGGTAGGTCTTAATATGTTCGACCAGCCTGGGAAGATCGCCGCGGGTCTGGGGAATGGCCCGAAGGTAGAAGACCACGATGTTGGTGTCTGACTTTACAACATGAAAATGGAAGGGCGGCACAGGTCCGTCATAATTTGGGGGCAGTATGAGAAATTTCCCCCCGCGGTTCTGCTCCGGTGAAAACGGCCCGCCCAGATCACACAGGGGCTGTTGCCAGATGTTGTTCAGCGTTCCCAGCAGTCCGGCCGGTATCTCCATCACCATGGGGCCATCGCGCAGGTCCAGGACGCCCGACATGTAGATGGTATCCTGGTTGGCGGTCAGGGCCAGGTGGCGCTGTTGTGCAAACTGGTCCGCAATGAGCACCGTACTGCTGCCGCAGCCCACCCGGTTATGCTCATCAGCCATAGCTCCATAAGAGGCCATGGGCAATGCCCACAGATAGGCCTGCACCGCCCGCTGAAAATCAAGTTCGTCATAAAGCTTCTGCACTGTTTTTTCGGTGGGATAACCGCTTGTAAAATCCAGCTCTCCGATTCGGGTTTTCATGGTTCCGCCCGGCCGGATGCTGCAAACAACAAAAACAGGCAGGCAGCTGAAATCATGATCATGTTTTTTTTCATCTTAATTTATCCTCATCTTAGCGTTAAAAGCCACAAATATTTTATTTGCGCGTATATTTTGATTTGTTTTTATTTTGGCTTCTCGTAAAAGCTGATTCATAGACATCAGTTTGCCTTCCGGACTGCTGGAGGGTTCCAACGACCATCCAGCGCATCCGCATCCGGGCCATACAGCCGCATCACCAGATAAAACGGTCCATCCGGTGCCGGCAGCCAGTTGGTCTCGCGTTCGGCTCCGGGAGAATCCTTCCGGATATAAAAAACGATGGAACCGTCTTCCTCCCTTTTAAACTGATCCATCATGGTGGAGTTCAACAGATAGCGGTCCAACGGATTATGAATGAACAGCTGGGTTTTCCATCGTACATGGTGAGCGACCAGAAGGATTTTACCGGGGGAAGGCCTTGTTTGCTGAACGTCAGGGTGTAGTCGTTTTCGGATGCATTCAACGGAGCCTGATCAATGTCTATCAGGTAGGTAGGATATAATGCTTCAAAACCGGAGTTGCCGTACAGGCCCATATGGGCGGCCACTGCCCGCATAAGGTAAAAATCCTTACGGCCGAAATTTTCAGCGGCACTGATACTTAAAAATTCCCGGGTTCCGAAAATTTTTGCACTCCCCAGTGGGTCTTTAGCTGCTTCGGCGGCAAATGCTTCCATTTCTCCGAATCCATCGGCCGTGCCGGCTCTGATCGCTTCGGCGATTTCCGGCGTAAATGCATGGATATCGAATGATTTTTCTGTGCCCAGTCCGATTTTGGTAAATCGTTTCATCAGCTCTTTTTCTTCTTCAACCGGATTTACCAGGGTCAGCATAAAATCAAGGTATCTAAATGCGTTTGCGTTAAACTGGTCTCCTTCCTTCCATTCCGGAAAGTCAATATTCATAGCAGATTCAGGGGGGTTCCTTTTCAGATAAGCACTCAAGGGTGTTAGGTCATAGGCCTTTTGAATTTCTTTGACACGATCCATATCCTCCAGGTTGAACATCTGGGTACGCACCACTGAGAAAAAAAAATCCGTTTCACACCGGATCACCTCATCGATACCGTCGGGTTTGGGGCCCTGCCAGTCCGAAGCAGCGATCATAAACCGTCCGGCACCATTTCCCGTCGTTAATGTGCCGATATAGGCAAAATTATGGGTATACAGGTCGATGAGCTGAAAACTGTAATACCGTCCGGGTTCCATTTCCGGTACGGATAAAACCATTGGTTCCTGACGGATATCCACCCAGAACATGCAATACGGTGTATCCGCATTCGGCGTGACAACCGCCTTGTCTTCCGGCGTATACAGCCTGGCCTCACAGGCCGGAAAATTGAACGGCCCCTTATATTCAGGGGATTGTTCGTTTGCCGCATACATGTACATGGTCTTGTAATTGACAACCATGGGGAAACCATAAATATAGGCCTCTTTTGCAATGGCCCGGGCTTCGGCTGGATTCAATTGCCCCACGGCGGCATTTACGGTTGTCGGTTGCGCAGTCTCAGCCGTAGTATCCCGGCCGTATCCGAAAAAAATTACACACACAAAAATTGCCAGAAGCAGGGTCTTTTTCATCCTGCCACCCCCTTTGATTATTATTGTCCTGCATTGAGAATCTTGAGCTTCAGGCGCCAGCCCCAATGTCGTTGACTCGGACAGATATTGAAAATCTTGTTCTTGCCGCGGCAGCCGCTATTTTGGATTAAATATTTTTTTTTTACCGGTAACATAATAGATGACTGGGGTGTTTAATTCGTCGACAACACGGATATTGATTAATTCCTCGGCCTGAATTTCCCTGGATTCGGTTTTTGTTGACACATGTAATTTCCAGGCATAACGCCATGCGGTGACATCTGAATCAAGACCAGGTTCTTCCAACCCGGGGGTATACTCTGTCACCAGTTCCGAGTTCACCATTTTTGATACTGGACCCTGAACTGTTTCGGTTTCACCACCCATTTTCACCGATCAATTTCATTCCCTGTGATATTTTCATGACTTCCTCCGTTGATAGCCATTTTTACATTTCGGTAGAATTCAGTTGAAAAGTCTGTTCTTCATCCGTTAAAACTGAATGGGATACATCTGAAGCATTCCGGTGGTGAACATCGAGTTTTGTACAGGCAAACGCAATCCCTTCCTGATCAAACCTGTATTTTATTTTTTCAGTCAGATCACATTTCGTCAACCAGAAATTCTGGTTGTCCACCCAGCAACGGGCACCGACTTCTATCCCGTTCAGCGTGAGGTTCAGGACATACACCTGGGGGGAAGGCTTGTTCAGGACTCTGGCATCTCCGATCATGACGGCCTCCAGCGACTGCTTGGTTTTTAAAAGATCCTGGTCATAACCGATTGTGACATCTATTTTGACCCGCCTGGTTTTTGTGTAATAATAATTGATAATGACGTCATTCAGGACACTTTTGTTGGGCACAAAAATGTTTGCCGTCAAAGGTCCGCAACCGGGTGTTTAAGATCGTTGTTGCCTCAACTTTACCCAGAAGGGTGCCTGTTTTGATAACATCCCCCACTTTGAAGGGAAGGTTGGGAAGTAACGGCCGGAACACGATCACGACCCCAACGAGACCCACACTCAGAAACATCATAAAAGCGATGACTCTGGCGGGATTGGCCCCCACTTGAATGAGAGCTCCGGCAACCACGACCGCATACAGGAGAACGCCCACCGTGTTCACAATAACCGAAAGCGTGGCGGGATTCTTGATAAATCCGGATAACCTGGCCTTCAGTTTCTTCATGAGCCATTTTGATAACAGCACCCCCGCAAATAAGAATGCCAGCCCGATGAGCATCCGGGGCCCGTTTGTGACCATCAGGTCTAAAAACACTCTGAGTTTCTCAGTCTGGCCATCCATAACGTCGCCTCCTCATCATTTACTCAAAAATTGGATAAATCATAACAAAATGTGTTCACAGCCTGCGGTAGCCATAAGAAAGCCCATAATACACAAGGCCGTTGTCAGTTTACAAAAAAACTCTATTTTTAAAGGGTCTGTTTTCACGTCAAGCCTTTTGCATCAATGCTGTCCTGTCGGCCGCTGTGCTGCCCTGAGGACAGCTCTCCGGTGCGCTGCCCTTCATTGATGTCATTGTTATTCACAGAAGTCTCAAGATTCAGAGCCTGGGGCAGCGTCAGTGACCACAGCCCCTGCTGTTCAATTATTTCGGCAGCAATAAAACGATTCCGATTTTGAACCCCAACCCTTCAGGCCCTGAATCCGGGCTTTCCGCCCAATAGCGGAGGCCGGCTTTCAATTGTACCGGCAGTTTGCCGAAACGGGTCAGTTTTGCCACACCCAGATTGACGGGAACCGTCCATTTTTCCGTTTCCCAGGAATAGGTCGATTCCGTTTGTAACGACAGGGTCCATCCCCCGGGGATATTACAGCTTACAAAAGGCTGTAAAAAACGTGTTGTTTATATCGGGACGGTCATCATCGCCGGCAAAGTCCCACGTATGGTTGCTCAAAATGCCGTAAGTCCATGGCCCTTTCTGCACAAGGATAACACCGGTGGGCCCCAACGTCCATTTTTCACTGCCCAGAAGATCATCTGTCGCAGTCGGCAAGAGAACTGCCGGTCCCACACCCCAGTACATGCCGGAGGCCGTGGGACTGGCCGGAGAAAAGAAAAAATTCAAAAAAATGTCCCCAGTCCGTTTTGGCTGCCGGATCCGGGAAGAATGTCATTCTGGCTGACTAGGGGGATGATGGTCCGGGAAATGAGATTCCAGTCAGAATTCAGTGAGAAGGGAATCACCGGTTTGAGGATCAAGGAGGTTCTGTCTCCTGAATCATGGGCATTAATATCAGTGTCATAATCCAGATCAATAGGGATGCTGATCAACGAGGCCACGGGATTGGACAGTTTTTTAGCCAGCTCTTCTTCCTTTTGTCCTGCGAATGAACCTGCAGCTGCAGCACCCAGTATCAAAAAAATGATCAATATATAGGCCGTTATTTTATTACCAGAGAATATCATTGAAATTTCCTTGCTGTTCAGCAGTTAACACTGAAGCGTTGTTCCGGCATGGGCCGGAGGAGGATAAGTGTGTAAAATTAAAATTAAAAATGAAAAAGAAAGCCCAGCCCCAGCCCGTATTCGTCGACATCGTACAGATACCAGTCAGCACTGCCCCTGGTACCGTTTTCAAATTCCACGGCCGTATATTTTCCGAAAATATTGGTCGACCAGTGTTTATGAAACCGCCACGTCACCCCGCTATATGCCTGATAGGTTCCCTCAGATCCCCCGTATCCCGCGTTGAGCCGGGTGTCCCAGCTGACCGTCCGGCTGACGGGGATCTTTGCAGATATCCCGATAAGTCCATCCACCCAGTCATTGTCAAGATTCCTTGGATAGGTGGTGCCGTTGTAAACCAGAGAACTGGTTATCTCATGATTGGTATACCGGAGACCCCCGTGGATCATGACAAGTATATTGGGACACGTGAACACAGGGTGTCCCACCATAATTTCCAGCCCGCTGGATTCGAATTCAAGATCGAATCGGCTTAAGGGTCCCCCTGAAAAAGACTCACCGTCCTCCAGTTTCAAGTATTGGATGGAATAATCGATCAGCCATGTTCCGTTGGTAGCATATCCTCCGAATCCCAGAGCCGTATCTATTATGTCCCTGACATCACTTGCGTTCAGGTCAATATCAAACTCCACTGGCGTATCGATCTGGATGAGATGCAACCCCTGGGTACCATTGAGGTTCAATCCGAACAGTCCCGTGCCAAGACCGAATTTCCACTGTGAGCCTCCGGCCCTGGCCACAGACTGTGACCCCATTGCGGTCAGGCATATGAACGCCAATAAAAACACGGTAACTTTGATATTCGTTAATGACCTCGAACGGATATTCATTTTTCCCTTAACATCGCCCATGATGGCCTCCTTTCTTAACTATTGATGCTTATAAAATTATTCTACCATTTTAAACACGATGGTCATTAGACCTTACACCTTATTTACCGGACACCCCGGCAGTCCCACTTTGAAGGTATTCATCAAGTTTCTCTATGATTTCAGCTTCAAGTTCATTGAGCAGTAAAGCATATTCCTTTAGCAAAGCCAATGCATTATCTTTGTCTGATCGTGCCAGGTGAAGCAAAGCATCCTGGCATTTGTGATAATCGTCACAGATCCCCTGGAAGTCCCTGCTTTTAAGAAACAGCCATTTGAGAACGTCTTCCCGATCCGGAAACCGGTTAATCACGGCGGATAAACTGGCATTGATTTTGTTCATCAAGAAAATTTTGTGTAAATCGGCTTTTTATTTTTGTCCATGCATGTCAGTTATATGGAATTCAAGTATGGTCGCATCCTATATGGCGAAAAGAAGTTTGAGAACCTATATTAGGGTGTTTAAACCTAAAAATTTTTGTAACCGTCATCAATCAATTCAGGACCTGGTGACGTATCCGTCTTATAAATTCAAACAACTCAAGCGAATGGCCTTGATACCATGCCGCATTGAACGTACAGCCCCCCCAAAAAAACCGTTCAGCAGTATACCCGGATTTCGATGAGACTAATTGACGGACCTTTAGATTTTTTTTTCGGATCTTTTTTCGATTGCGCCTGCAGTTTTTTGTTTATCCTTCTGGATAAATCATCATACCGTTTATGCCTGGAGGATGAAGTAAACTTCTGCGGCCTGGAAATGACATAAAGTGCTACCTTCTCGCCCAGCCGGGCGAAAATTTCATTTTCGATTTCCGCAACCGCTTCTTTTGGGAATACTGAGTGACTTGTGATGTCAACATGGAAGTGGAGCTTATCATTTATGACGGGATGAGTTGTAGCCGAAACTGATAGGCCGTGTTTCTTCAAAAAATCGCTTCTGAAAAAACGAGAGATTTTTTTCAATCTTTTCATTTGTGCTGTTGGGCGCTGAAAATGTGCGGGCAGTGGTCGTCCTGATGGTCAATACCGTTTTTTTCCCAGTCTTTTTCTCATCCGGCGATCACCGTCGAAACAATCACCGGGACATAAAAACTTTCCGTCAGGTTCCGAATCGGCGGTTATGTCTTGTATGACTAAATCGGCACGTTTTCTTGAAACAAAGAAAAAGTTCTCTGTCATTCTTTTTCCCTGTCCTGCTGGCGGTTATTTATCAGAAAATGGCCGCAAATAACTGCCAGTAGTACTCGCAGTCATTACTTCTTTGTTCCCGTTTATTTATTTTTTTTGGTAATTTTTGTGCCCTGCACACCCAATCCGCCCATCAATCCTTTCTGGTCAAAAAAGAAGGCATAGATTTCCGAGCGGGCGGTTGTGGTTGTCAGAGATTTGGCCGCCCCCACATCAACAACAACGATAGTCGGGCCCACCCCCAGTTCCCATCCACCACTTTTATCAAGCCATTCCAGAGCCGAGTCAGTCATCATAAACAGGGCGTACCCGTACTTCTGCAGACCGGCCTGAAGGCCGTAGGAGACTTGCACCGTGCTGTAATCTCCGCCCGGTTTTCCGTCAATGAGTAAAACGCCCTCGCCGTATTGGCCTCCGACAATGAATCCTCCTTTGATTATTTCCGGAAATACAAGGATTCCCTTGGCTTTTTCCCCCATAAGTCTGGCAGTTTCAGATTTCTCATAGAGTCTTTCCAGGGCAGTCGAAACCTTTGTGTCCATTTCACCTGCCAGAACCGGCTTTGAAAAGCCCGGGCTCAAAATCAGGGAAACTGTCATGCCAAATATCAATAAAAATGTTATCCAGCGAATGTTTTTCATGTTGTTATTCTCCATTACCGTTTAATTGTATTTGATGAGGGGGATTTTTGCGGCAATTTGATACATCAGGGCCGCATTGATTTTATTCTCGATCTGATAATATCGGATTACTTTGATATCCGGCAGGGCTTTTCGGAATTCCGGCAGAAATGCCAGCCGGAGTTTCGGCCCCAGTGTCTCAATGGTCATCAGTTCGTCCAGCAGCACAGCGGCTTTGTCGTTGTCCATCTGTTCATAGGATTGTGCATAAACATCAATCAGCCTCAAGGTCCTTGCCCGGAGCAGAAAAAGCTCATCCTGGTATCTGGTGTAAACCGGCCAGAACAGTTCGGCCTCTGCCTCGGTCAGCCCCATATTTTCTGCCACAAACAATTGTTTGTCCGTTCTGATTTTTTCAATCACAAACTGCATGGTCTCTGCCGGTTTTTCCTGGGCTGATCCCATGGCAGTCCATGCCATTGCAATCATCATCAAAATGAAGACCGGTGTCATTTTCTTTGTCATCTTTTTCTCCTCATTGCCTGGTTAAGGTTGCGTTTCCTCTGCGGGACCGACGTTGATTTTACTTCATGTCAGCAGTCGAATCCCGGTATGAAGCTGCGGGACATTCCGTTTGGGATTTGAATTATTAAAGAGTTTTTTAAAGACGATTTCTTGTGACTTGAATCTCTAATTGTCAATTTGTAATTTTCTGGCTTTGTCATAGAGCAGGCGGATGGTCTCATATTCGAAGGGTGAACCTGTCATGTAGTACCGGAAAGCCATCTGATTGCGGGCGTCCAATGCTTGTAGAACCGAGTAGGGCATCAGGTATTCTTCATTCTGATCGAAGTTGAATGGATCAATCAAAGCAAATGCCATTGCCTGTGTCATCGTGCCGGTGGCATCCCGCAGGTTTGACGGACCTAAAAAAGGCAGTACAATATAAGGTCCTTGGCCCATTCCGTAAAATCCCAGGGTCTGTCCCAGATCTTCATCCTGCCGAAAAAGCCCTTCGTTGGAGGCAACGTCAAACAACCCCAGGACGCCAACCGTCGAATTGAGGGCGAACCGGCCGATGGTGATCGCGGCTTTTTCTCCTTTTAACTGAAGCAGTGAATTGACAAAGGTGAAGGGTTCGCCGATATTGTCGTAAAAATTTGACACACAGCCTTCCAGCAGATCCGGCAGAATAAATTTATACACGCGTAAGGCCGGCAGAAAGACGTATTTGTCAAATCCGGCATTAAAGGTGTACATGGCCCGGTTAAACCCTTCCCATGGATCATATACCTCTTTTATGATGTAGTGTTTGTCTGGTTTGACAAAATCGTCAACCGGCCGTTTGACAGGGTTCAATGATGATCTGTTTTTGGAAACAGCCGTATGGGAACTGCAGCCGGTTATGAAAAAAACAACTATCAGGATTGACAGGATCAATGCCAAAGAGAAATTGTTAAAACGCCTCATGCTGGAATCCTCTATTTTTTAAAAAAATGAATCATCTGTTCGATGTTTTTCCGATGCTCCATGTTGCCGCAATGACCGCCGACACTATAGATAAATGCCCTTTGGGCAAAAGTGTCCCTGAAAAAATCAATTTCTTTCTTTTTTTAAGATAATGTCATCTTCGTTGGTGATAACACCGATTTTTTCGGCCTTTTTAAGATACGTGGCAATGCTTTGAAGGCTTGTTTCGTCAATAAGTGCCTGCTGGTCCAGTCCCGGATGCTTCTCGTTGAAATACGGAAAGAAAACGTCATGAAAGTAGTCGGCAAAACTGGTCCTGAAGGAAACAATGCCGTAATTGGTTAATGAGGTAGTAACGGTCAGTTTCTGATTGGATGGCACAATATAATTTCCGCCCGACATGACGTCTGATACAAAAAGCATATTGGATGAAGAAATCCTGAAGGAAATCCCGATCAAGGCTGCTAAAGTGGTTTCTTTGGGCGGATTTTTTTTATACAGATGATATACAATATCCGGATCGGAAAGATCCAAGCGGCTCTCGCTGGAATAGAACTCGGCAATTTTTTGATATACCCCGTCAAAAAATTCATCGATCCGGTCCATTCCTCCGGGCACATTTTCTTCCAACAATTCATCCAGAATGACCACTGAATTGAAGAGACTGACCGGAGGATTGATCATCAGCACTTTCTTGAAATTGAATTGATTTTCCTTTTCATCCAGTTTGGCTACAAAGGCGGACTGTGCCCCGCCAAGGCTGTATCCGGCCAAATAAAATTCAGACACCTCAACCTTGTCTTTTATCTGGCCCCAGGCAAGCTGCATAACCCGGTAAAGATCCCGGGAATCTTCTTCAATATACCCCGGTACCATGGATTCAGAAGCGGTGATGATAAAATTGGGGTGGGTGGGGGACGAAAGGGACAGAACATGGAATCCGGCGTTGTAAAATGCGTTTTGCATGGCTTGCATTTTGGTGGAGTCGTATGCGGCCCCGGTCCCGGCAATATTGATGATCATGGGTGCTTTTTGTTCCTGAAAGGCCAGGGAGTATTTTAACTTCCGGCTGTACCAGAAAATTTCCGGGATTTTTCTGTCGTTGAATACGGTAAGTTCCATCTGTCTCACACGGGGTTTTTCAGGCATTTCAGCCTTATACATTTCAGGCGTTCCGATAACTGTGGCCTCATAGGGATTCACAAATGGATAGTCATATACCTTGTGATCAGCATTGGCCCAAGAGACTGGACCCAGCAACATCGCCATTAAAATGATGAACAAATATTTCATGCTTTTTGATACCTTTCGCCTGCTTTGCAGCCGTCAAAAAGATTGTATTTTGCATCCCGGAAAGCCGCAAATGGTGTGATTTATATTCTTTTGTTTTATATCTTCTCTCCATTAGGTTTTTGGGGGAGCCGGGAAGTACATTTCGGGAGTGAGGGTACCCCCCCCGCTAAATACGTCCTCCCGGTCTCCCTCTTTTCACTGGTTCCGACAAAGATTGTATGAACCAATCTCAGCAATGATTCCTCATTGGTGAAAAGGCTGACAACCCTCGTCCTATGATTGATTTTCCGGTTTAAGCATTCAACCATATCGGTGGATCTCAACAGATGTCTTTGGTTATCCGGCAAAACAATACTGTAAGATCTTCCGGGATGTTCCTTACTGGTTACCATCTTTTATCCCATATATTTCCCAGGATTTCAATGGCAATAAGAACTGGCGCCAGTGGATCCCAGCGTTACTCAAGAATCCGCTGACTCCAAGCACCGTCCGTTTGACAGGTATGAGTATGTATTTTACCAATATGGTTGATCTGATCCTGAAACCGAAAAAAGACCACGAGGCAGGCAACCCCAAAAGGAAGGGGGTAAAATTCGCATTGGTTGTTGTTAATAAAGTGGGTTAAACGCCCATCACGCGGGAAAAATGTTATTTGTTCTTCAGGTTTGTTGCAGATCGGTATGAAAAATCTATCACGATTATTACATCGAATAAGGCCTTTGGCGGTTGGACTGAATTGTTCCATGATCCCATTATTGTTACCGCAATCCTTGACCGGTTATCGCATCATAGCGCAGTTTTTAGTGGGCCCTGAAAACTGGACAATATGTTAAGATAGAATGAAAACAGTCCAGAGACCAGAAAGGGGATCATTTTGAAACGAAAAAAATACAGCAAAGAGTTAAAAACCAAGGTGGCATTGGCAGCCATAAAAGGCAACCAGACAGCCAATGAAATTGCCTCAGAGTTTGGCATTCATGTGAGCCTTGTGAACCGGTGGAAAAAAGAGGCGATAGAAGCGCTCCCTCTGGTATTCGGAGATACCCAGGCGAAACAGAGCAAAAAAAATGAGATTGAGCGGGAGCGCCTTTATCAGAAGGTTGGCAAGCTTCGGGTCGAACTGGACTGGTTAAAAAAAACACCGGACACCTTTGATGACTATTGAAGAGAAAAAACAGTGTATTCAGGCTGAACACCCTGATTTGAGTATTGAACGGCAATGTGAACTGATCTGACTTCCTCGTTCCAGCTATTACCGAGAAGGCCGCGCCGAACAGGAGACCTCTAAAAATTTTGAAATAATGAACTGTATTGACCTCAAATAAACGGCCCATCCATATTTATGGCACTCACCAGATGCGTAATGTTTTAAGACGTAAGGGGGATAAAATCAACCGTAAGCGGGTTCAGCGGCTGATGCGCAAAATGGGAATTCAGTCCATTGCACCAAAACCGAATACCAGCAAGGCTCACTCTTAAAATAAGATCTACCCGTATCTTTTGAGGAATATTGATGTTAACAGGGCGGATCAGGCGTGGTGTTCTGATCTGACAGATATCCGGCTTGCCGGCGGTTTTGTCTATTTGACGGCCGTCATGGACTGATACAGCCGATATGTCCTTTCCTGGGAGCTTTCGGTTACCATGATCAGTGAATTCTGCGCATCCGCCCTTGAAAGAGCGCTGCGGTGTCATGGGACTCCCCGGATATTTAATACGGATCAGGGAGCCCAATACACAAGCCATGAGTTCATAGAAATTCTAAAAGAAAAGGAGATTAAAATCAGCATGGACGGAAAAGGCCGGGCCATGGACAATATCTTTATCGAACGCCTTTGGCGCAACGTCAAGTATGAAGAGATCTATATAAACGAATTCAAATCAGTTGATCAGTTGCGCAAGGCCTTGAAAAAATATTTTGATTTTTACAACCATGAACGGCCGCATCAAAGTTTTAATGGACAGACCCCGGCTGAAATGTATTATGGGAAAGGTCAATTGAGATTGGTGGCATGAACAAAAGAGTGTGCAAGAAACCCGCTCCAGCGGAAGACAATTCCCTCCGACGGGCAGATTTTGAGGTGCCCATTTTCGGGACATGGCTTCCACTTCCGATAGGCGTTAAAGCCGCCCGAAAAACTGAACTGTGGCACATCCTTTTGACACCGGCGGAAATGTAAAAATGACGTTTAAATTGAATGAAAAACTGTCTTGACATTGGGGTCCACCATATTCCCTACTGGTGCGTTTTGCTGCACACCGATCTTTGGTACTATGGTCCGATCCGCCACCCTGGTATCTGCTCATCCATTTCCCGTTCAAGGTTGTAGGATTTGCCTCC